>Ga0105048_10002492_pt1 | contig 29949 bp, 23 predicted proteins | sample MAT05_FD_78382 | JGI IMG/M metagenome (GOLD analysis project Ga0105048, IMG submission 78382) | Freshwater microbial communities from Lake Fryxell liftoff mats and glacier meltwater in Antarctica - MAT-05 | ecosystem: Environmental > Aquatic > Freshwater > Ice > Liftoff microbial mat | place... | reverse complement strand
TTACCGAAGTCCTGCTTCACCTACGATAAAGAGCAAGACGTCTATGTCTGCCCGACCGGCGAGCTGCTGTCGCTGGAGCACAGCCGCAAGATGAGCCACGACGCGCTCTATGAAACGGCCATCCTCCACCCGCGGGCCCACGGGTGACCCGGATTCTCTTGGGCCACCCTCTTTAACCAAGGGCTCGGGCGGGCGGCGTCCAACTCCACACGAAAAGGGCGAAACACGAGTCAGAGGTTCTTGCGCTGCACTGCCCAGTGCGGATCCGCGCAGAGCCCGCAGGCATCCCCGTAGAACATGGCCTTGGCCGGCTGATCACCCATCAGGTGATAGCGAAACCACGCCGTGAGGGGCGCCATGAACGCGTTCGTGGGGCCATTGAACGTCGTCGGCGTGAAGTGCGTCGCGGCGTCCTGGATACCGAAGAACGTGGGGACCGCCGAGTAGTTGTAGATCAGCGCGCCGCAGATCCCGGTCGCGTTGACGACAGTGTCGAGGCCGCCGCAGAGCAGGAGCATCGGCCCGTGCGGAGCCTTCGTGCCCGGCACCGGCTCGATCGGCGCGATGGCCTTGATCCGCGGATCGAAGCCCGCGTTGATCGTGCCGCCGCCTCCCTGGGAGTGGCCGGTCGCGCCGATGTTCGCTGGATCGAGCTTGCCGAAGTAGTCACTGCCCTTGGTGATGTTCTCGCTGAGCAGCCAGTCGACGCCCTGGAGCATCTCTTGCCCGGTCCCGGTCGCCGTGCTGCTCGTGGCGATGATGACGAAGCCATACGAGGCCAGGCGGCCGAGCAGCGGCGCATACTGGGCCGTGATAGTGGCCGTGCCGTTCCCCCACGTGAGCACGGGGTGAATCAAGCCCCCTGGGCCCAGCTCCTTTGGCCTCACCACGGTGAAGCCACCGTTCGGGCCGACGCCGTCGACGGTCGTCGTTGGATAGGGGCCGTCACCATCATAGCTCGTCACGGGAGGGAACATGCTCCCTCCGGCGCCCCCGCTCCCGCCAACGCCTGCCCCTCCGGTCCCCGTGGAGGTCGAGGCCGTCGCGCTCTCCCCCGAGCTCGCGGTCTGGGCGGAGGTGCTCCCGCCGGCTCCGCCGGTGGTTGGACTGGGGGTGGTGCCAGCCTCACCGCAGGCGGCGAGGAGCGTGAAGAACCCGAGAAAGAATGTCCGAGCTCTCATTGGTTGTCTCCCGACGCTTGCTGCGAGGCCGCTATTCCGCCGACCTGCTTCTGGTATTCTCGGGCCTTCGCCGCGAGATCGGGGCTCTTCAGCTTGTCGTACGCCTTGGCCAGCTCCCCGTAAATCTCTGCCAGCTCCTTCGGCTTTGGCTTGCAGACGATCGCGCTGTTGAGCTCGTACACGGCCGTCACGAAGCGCCCGGTGCGGGCGAGGGCGCGCGCGTAGAGCCGATGCACCTTGGGGTTCGCCACGTCGACGAAGAGCGCGCCCTCGCCGATCTTCACGGCCTCTTCCCATCGCCCCTTCTGGATCAGGCGCTCCAGGTAAAGATCCCACACCTTGCGATCGTGCTGATCGAGCAGGGCGAGCTCCTTCAGCGTCTTCAGCTCTTCTTCCGCGTTCTGCTGCTTGTGCGCCAGATCGTAGAGGCCCTGGACCGGCTCCACCTGCGTGGGATCGAGCTTCGACGCCGCCTCGAGATCGGCCTTCTGGCGGATGGTGTCCTTCTTGGCCTCGGCGATGTCGGCGGACTTCATCCGCACCGCGTAGCCGTCGTTGCCGTCGGCGAGCATCTTGGCGATCAGGCGCTCGGCCTCGGCGAAGTTCTTCTCGCGCATCGCCATCCGCAGCTTCACGTAGTGCGCGTCGGGCTGCTTCGGATCGAGGCGCAGCGCCTCGGCCAGCATCGCCTCGCCCTCGGGCTTCTGGCTGTCGGCGAAGAGCGCGAGCGCGAGCTCGACGAGCTTCTTGGCATTGGCCGGCTCGGCCTTCGCGGCCTTGCGCGCGTCGTCGAGCGGCGGTGAGTGGAGATCGGGCACGTACTGCTGGGTGTAGCGGTCGAGCCGCGGCGTGAGCCAGGCGCGGAAGCGCCGATCGAGCTCGTCCGAGGTGATCCCGAGCGCGCCCTTGACCACCTCCGGCGTCCGCTCCCCGTTGGCCCAGCGCGGGAGCATCGCCACCACCTTGGGGAAGCCGTACTCCTGCGCCAGATAGACCAGGATCTGGCTCGCCGCGAAGTAGGCCATGGTCACGTCTTCCACGTTGTCGACGTGGGTGAAGGCCTTGTTGAAGCTGTCGACCGCGGGGATGCGACCGCCCTTGAGGCCGGCGAACAGGGCCGGATCCTCCTCGCGCTTCCACTCTGGCCTGCGCACGATGGTCTCGTACTCGCTCAGGCCCTCGGTGAACCAGCGCGGCACGTGGTTCTTCGACATCTGGATGGCGAACACGTGGCCGAGCTCGTGCCAGATCACGTTCCCCCAGTTGAAGGCCCCGGCGCTCGGGCTCATCGCCGCCAGGGTCTGGCCGAAGCACACGCCCTGGATACCGATGTTGGGCAGCCCGCTCGTGCGGATGCTGAACTGCTCCTGGTCGGCGTAGAGCTCGATCTGCACGGGCATCTTCGGCGTGAAGCCGTAGCGCTGCACCATCGATCCCCAGGCCTCCTCCAGCATCCGCGGCACGTAGCGAGAGAGGATGGCCTGGTCGTCCTTCTGATAACGAATCTTGAAGGTCTGCCCGGTGACGGTGACGTACTCGGTCGCCAGATCTTTCTCGAAGAGGTTGAGCGTGTTGTAGACGCGGACGTTGAACTTGTCCTTCTCCCAGGCCTTCCGGAGCGCGACGACGCCCGCGTCGTCGTCGCCCCCGCGGATGAGGTTGAGGCCGAGCGTGGCATACGCCTTGGCGTCCTGGCCGTCGACGGCCACGGCCTCGTTCATCATCCGCACGATGTCGGCGTAGCGGTGCTCCCACTCGGCGTACTCACCCACGATCTGGAAGAAGCTCGAGTAGCCGGGGTTCTGGGCGAAGACCTGGTTCTTGACCGCTTCGAAGCCCGGTTTGTCGTCGGCGAGGAAGCGAATCGCCGCCTTCATCGAGAGCAGCTCGAGGTTGGTCGGATCGATCTTGAGGCCCTTGTCGGCGGCGGCGTCGGCCGCGGTGATCTCCATGTCCCGGAGGGCCAGCCCGGCGCGCACGAAGTAGGCTGAAGGCAGGTTGGGGTTCACCTCCAGCGCTTGCCTGACCTCGCTCTCGGCGGCCTCGAAATCCATCGAGTTCTCGAGCTTGACCCGCGCCATCATCACGTGGGCGAAAGGGTCCTTCGGGGCCAGCTTCAAGGCCTCTTTGACCACCTCGCCCGCGTGCCCTGGATCGTACTTGTCGAGGAAGAGCTCGGCCCGCCAGAGCAGCGTCTCGGTGAGCTTCTTGGCGCCGGCCTTCTCCGCGGCGTTGTAGGCCTCGTTGGCGTCGCGCGGGCTCCGGAGCAGGTGCGCCGCGCGCCCGACCATCGAGAGGCCGACAGCGTCCGTCGCGGTGATCTTGTCGTCGTTGTAGTCCTGCACCAGCGTCAGGAGCGGCGCCTTGGCCTCGGCCCGCTTGCCGGTGCGAATCAAGAGCTCGCCCAGGAGCAGCCGCGCGTGGCGAGCGTCGTCGAGCGACTCGACGTCCCTCAGCACCGCGATCGCCTCGGCCGTCTTCCCCTGCTCGGCGAGGGCCTCGCCCCGGAGCGCCGCGGCCTCGGCCCTGGCCTCTTTCTTCCCTGCGGCCGCCTTCGCCGTCTTCTCGACCTCGGCGAAGCGCCCGGTGAGCAGCTGGATCCGCGCCACCGCGAGCTGGGCCTCCGAGCGCTCCTTCGTACCGGCTTTCACCGAGGCGTACTCTTTCTCGGCGAGCGCATAGTCCCCGCGCGCGATCGCCGCCGCCCCGCGGCCGAGGGCCTCCACCTCGGGAGAGTCGGCCAGCGCCGGGGCGGCGAAGGTGAACGAAGCTACGGCGAGGACGGGGGCAACAAGTAGCGATCGAAGGCGCATGGGCTCGGGAGAGCATTACCGACGTCGAGGACGGGCGCCAAGGGCCGCGCGTCACGGCGTCCCCTCGGCGCGCGCGAAGGCGACGAACTGCTCGAGGACCGGATTGTAGCCGAACACCTGGGCCGTCGCGATCTTGAACACCCACCCTGCGAGCTTGAGCTTCCCCGTCTCGAGCCGCGCGCTCACGAAGGGGTAGGTGCGCAGGTTCTCGAGCTGCACGAGCACGTTCTCCTCCGCGGCGGCGACGAGGCGGCCCTCGCCGATCAGGTGAGCGTACTTGTCGCGAAGGAGGTTCGGGAGCACCTCCGACTCGCGGAGCCAGCGCGAGACGAAGCCGAGGTGGCGGACGCTCTGCGGATCGAGGATGGCGTCGATCGCGCCGCACTGCGTGTGCCCGCAGATGACGATGTTCTGGACCTCGAGCACCTCCACCGCGTACTCGATCGCCGCGGCGACGCCGCCGATCATCCCGCGGCTGATCGCCGGGACGATGTTGCCCACGTTGCGGACGATGAAGAGGTCCCCCGGCGCGGCGTTGGTGATCAGGTTGGGGACGACGCGCGAGTCGCTGCAGGCGATGAACAGCGTCTCCGGGGTCTGCCCGTGGTGCGCCAGGTGCTCGAACAGGCTTTGATTCTCGGCGAAGTAGTTGGCGCGGAAGTGATGGATCCCCTCGACGAGCTTCTGCACGAAATCACCTTATCGTTTCACGTCAGCGGCGGCACCACCTGGGAGATCGCCGCCGCGCACCGCGCCTCCGCACTTCGCGCCGGCCACGACCAGATCGACCACGGCCTCCAGATACCCGGGCTCGCGCTCCGCCTGGAACCGGAGCACCCCGCTCATCACGGTCCCGAGCACCACGTCGACGATCAGCCGCGCGTCGCTCCTGGCCGGCAGCTCGCCGCGCTCGATGCTCCGGGTGATCACCGCCTGCCACGGGATCAGGTGCTCCGCCCGCAGCGCGCGCACCAGCTCCTGCACCTCGGGCTGGTCCATCTCGGCGGAGATCATCCGGGCGATGCAGCGCTTCTCCGTGCTGTTCATCCGCGCCACGAAGCCGTCGATCAAGCTCCGCAGATCGGCCCGGATCGAGCCCAGATCCGGCGCCGCGCTCGGGGTCTCGTTGAGCGAGCGCAGCGTCGCGCGGACCAGCTCGAGCTTGGTCGGCCAGCGCCGGTAGACCGTCGTCTTGTTGACCCCGGCCGCGCCCGCGACGTCCTCCATCCGTAGAGCCGCGTACCCGCAGCGCGAGAGCTCCTGCGCCGCGGCGGCGAGCACGTCGCGCACGACCCGCTCGCTCCGGCCGCCGATCCGGGCCGCGTGCTCCCCGGTTCGTCGCTTGGGCTGCTGGGCGTCGTCGTCGTGCGGGGTGTCCATGGTGGCGGAAAGTACCTCGAATGGGGCGGTTGCGGCTGCGTCGAGAATTATGCACAAGTAGTTGCCCAGTCGAGCGACGTCGACGCGCTGATCGATCAAGCCCGCGCCAAGGCCCGCACCGCGCACGCCCAGGTCCGCACCGCCGAGGCCGCGCGCGACCTCGCGCTCAAGATCGTCGACGGCGCCGTCAGCGCCCAGGCGGCGGTGATGTCCTTCGGCGACACCTTCTGGGTCACCGCCGTGCTCTTCATCTGCTCGCTCCCGCTCGTGCTCCTGCTCGGCAGAGCTCGGTGGTCTCATCATCGCATAACTCATCATCGCATAACGGCGAAACACGAGTCCGAGCCCTCTCCCGGAAGGAGAGGGGCTCGGGGTGAGGGCTGGCGCTCCGAGCGATCGGGCCCGATAGCGCGCTCTTTTCCGGGACCTGGGGTACGCTCTCGCGCGGTGCTCCTCGCGCAAATTCGCTTGTCCGGCTCCACCGCCCAGGAAGACCTCCTCCTGCCGCTCACGGACGAACGAGGCGCGCCCCGCCGCCTCGTCGTCCTCTTCGGCGCCGAAGGGGTAGGGAAGACGGCGATCCTTACGGCGATCGCCTCGACGCGCCCCGGCCATTCCGTCGTCCAGACCGCTCGCCCCGGCGTCGCGCCGGTCTTCGCGGTCGCCGACTGGAGCCTGGGCGACGACGATCCAAAGCGCCCGCACCCACTCCGCGTGCTCAACCCCAACGCGCGCCTCGAGGTCGAGCGCGACGACGAGGTCCTCGCCCGCCGCCGCGAGCAGGCCCTCTTCGATCGCCGCGCCACCGAGGGCGGCTTCGCCTTCATCACCTTCTCCGGCGCCCGCTGGTTCTCCCGCGCCCCCGTGCTCCTGACGACGCCGACGCGCACCCTGCTCCGCCACGACGTCCGCGCCCCGTCGAGCTTCGACGACGCGACCCACGCCGACCTCACCCGCGAGACCAAGCAAGTCCTCTCCTACGCCGGGATCGCCGCGGCCCTCGCCCGAGCGAGCGGCGCCGAGCCCGGGCGCTTCGAAGCCTTCGAGAGCGCGCTCCACGGCGTCCTGAGCGCGCTCCTCGAAGGCACCGGCATCACCTTCACCGGCATCGACCCCGCGCGCCTCGAGCCGATGTTCGACGCCGCCGGCCGCCTCACCGACCTCGACGACCTCCCCCGCCGCGCCCGCCACCGCGTCGCCTTCGGAGCCCTCGCCCTCCGCGCCCTCTCGGCCGCGTACCCGGACCGCGATCCGCGCGAAGCCGAAGGCGTGATCCTCCTCGACGATCTCGAAGTCCAGCAGGACCTCGCGTCTCAAGGCGCTCTGCCCTCGCTCCTGCGCCGGGCCCTGCCGCGCGCGCAGTGGATCGTGACCACCTCGTCGCCCGCGGTGGTCGCCGGCTGTGACGCGGGCGCGGTGATGGCGCTGCGGCGGATGACGGAGGCCGGCCCCGTCGAGGTGCATCAGGGCGCCGGCGCCGTGATGCACTGAGCGCGCTGGGCGTAAGGGAGGCGGCAGCGAAGGGGGACCCGTCCCTGGTCGCTGAAGGCGCCGCCCCTGGTCGCTACTGGGGCCGTCCCTGGTCGCAAAAGACCCCGTCCCTGGTCGCTGAAGGCGCCGCCCCTGGTCGCTACTGGGGCCGTCCCTGGTCGCTGAAGGCGCCGCCCCTGGTCGCTACTGGGGCCGCCCCTGGTCGCAAAAGACCCCGTCCCTGGTCGCAAAAGGCGCCGCCCCTGGCCGCTCTAACGCCCGCCCCGCGAGAGGATCACCCCTTCTTCGTCTTCTTCGAGCGCTTGTAGGCCGCCTCCGAGAGCAGCTGGGCGACGCGCGCGTCCTCGCTGCCCACGGCCGCGAGCAAGCGGTAGCATGCGCTCCACACCTGCTTCTGCGCGGCCACGGCGTCGTGCACCGCCGCCGTCGCGAGCTTCTGAGCGCCCTTGGCCCTGGCGCGATCCGCGAGCTTGCCCGACAGGGACTCTGCCACCGTGACCATCGCGCTGAGCCGGGCCGCGTCGACCTTGCGAACCGCGAGGACGTGGTGAATCGTGGGGAGGTCGAGGAGGGCGCGCCCGTCCTTGGCCATCTCGGCGCGCAAGGCCTCCTGACTGACTTGCTTCACTGCCTTCTTCTTCGACTTACCGTCCTTGTCGATGAAGGTCTTGATCGAGACCTCGGCCTCGTTGACGATGATCCGATCGACCGCGCTCAGCACCTCGATAGGCGCATGGGCCTTGGCGAGATCGAGACGGGCGGCCTGGACGACGGCCATGACCGCCGTGTACTCCTTCTGGAGTCGGACGAAGTTGCCAAGCACATAGAGCGTCGCCGCGCCTCCGGCCGCCTGAGCGGCGCTCTGGGCCTGACTGAGCGCCTCGGCCTTCTGGCCATGATCGCGGATGCCCTCGAGATCTTCCCTGATGCCGCCTTTGGCTTCGTAGGAGGCGAAGAGCTCTGGGGCGGCGAGGATCTGGGCGGCGGCGCGGGTGCGGGCAGCGACCGTGGAGTCGAAGGTGACGAGCTTGGACATGGAGCCTCCGGGGAGATGGGTGCGCGGGTGCGCGGTGAGGACGATGATGCCCCGGATCGGGCGGGGGTGTCAGCAGGAAACCGAGGCGGGGCGTCCAGCGTCAGAAGATTGTCGGGGCGGCCGGGGAGAGGAGCGCTGGGACCTACGGCTCTGGGGAGCGGGAGCTGGGCGGCCGTCATCGTCGACGCAACTGTCGATCCTGGACGTCCGCTCCATGCTGCTTTAAGCCTTGGTGCCGACGAACGAGGTGCTCGCCCGCCGTCGCGAGCAGGCTCTCTTCGATCGCCGCGCCGCGGAGGGCGGCCGAGAATGGGGTGAATCGCGAAGAGGTCCGGGAGGGTGCGCGTGTCCTTCGCGATCTCGGCGCAGTTCATGGTACGCTGCGCCCTCCGATGGCCGACAACGAGTCCCCCGATCGAGCTCTTCCGGAAGCAGGCGCTCCCTCCGAGCCGAAGATCTTCCGGAGCATGATGTTCGAGACTGACGCGAGCGGTCGCCGCGTCCCGCAAGTAGGCAGCGGAGGAACATGCTGGGCGTACGCCTACCGCCCGGCGACCCAGCGGACGGCCGCAACCGCGACACGCTGGCCCTGGTCCGGAAGCTGAGCGAGCTCGGATCGCAGCACTCTTATGTCGTCGGCCGTTGCTGGGAGCGGCTCGGCTTCTTTCGGGGAGCTGTGTGCTTTTACGACTTTGCCTACGAGCAGGAGCGCAAGCCGGTTTATGCCGTCTCCGCTCTGCAGGCACTCAGCACTGCCGTTCGATCCGACGGTTCGGAAGAATGCAGATGCCTTCGCGGAATTCTCCGGGAATCGCTCCTGGAGCGTGGAGAATCCTGAAGACGCCAGGACCCCGAATCTCCTGGTGCTCGAGAGGGCTTTCGCCTTCAAGCACGAGCGGCAGGTCGAAGCTGCGGCGGCCTGACCAAAGGCGGGCACTCTATCCGCCTCTGTTACCGCATCCACCCCGCCGCGCGCTGCCGCGGGAGCCCGTCCGGCCACCCCTTTCAAGGTCACCGAAGCTCAGACGGCGGCCCCTGTTTCTGCGGGATTTCAGGCAACGCACAGCCGCAAAAAGGCTTGGAACCGCGCGCGCCAGCGAGCGGACCGGAGGTGCGCGCGTCAGCAAGCGGACGTTCCCCCTACGGTCGCACGCTTCGCCCACCCGTCCGCGCCAGCAGGAATCCACGGCGTGGCCAGGGTACATCTGTGGTTGCTCGTCCGCTTGCTGGCGCGCGCGGTTCCAAACGTGGGGTCTCGCGAAACTTCAAGTTGGGGGACCTTGAAAGGGCTGGCCCGTCCGGCTACCTCCGCCGACCACCCGGCCGCCGCCGCAGGTCATACGCCCGTCGCCCTCCGAGGTTTATGAGCAACGCACGGGGCGTGAGCTCTCTCGCCAGGACAAGAGTACTCTGGATGCTTGCCCTGCGCGAGCCTGGCCCGATAACGTGCCCAAGCGCACTTGCACGAAAGATAGCCAGTGTGACGGCGGATTTTGCGACCGAGGGCGCCGCGCCGCGAGCTGGACCTGTGGCGTGGACTACGGCAATAGGTGTGAAAAGCAAGAAACCTGCGGCGACCTTCCTTGTATCGACGGGCGTTGCAGATCCTGCGTTTCAGAGGCGGAGTGCGACTGGAAACGCGGTCGAGCCGGCGAGTCCAAGGTGACGTGCAGTGCTAGAGCACCGAACAGGTTGAATTGCCCAGATTTCAACGCAAAGGCGCGGAGACGCAAAGGCGCAAAAATCGGATTTCTTTTTTTGCGTCCCTGCGCCTCTGGGCCTTTGCGTTAAAATCCGGCTCTTTTCGGTCCATTTCAACCCGTTCGGTGCGCCAGCGCGTCTATCGCCGGTGCTCGCGAGTGCAGGGGCTCGATAGGCTCCGACATGCCCCACTGGCAGCCCCCATGAGCCGGACACGTGAGCGGTAGGCACGCTCCCGCTGCCATTCCTCGTCGAGGAGCGCGGTCATGACCTGTTGCATTCGCGTCCTGCTCTGGCTCCCGGTGCAGGAGAACCGCGGCGGCCCGCAACATCCAGCGGCGCGGCAGACTCTACCAGGCTTCCCGCCCCCGCGCGCCCGGCTTGCTTCCTGCCCCGCGCGTCGGTAGGACTGGGGTATGGCCTTCGCCGACCTGAAGAACGACTTCGTGTTCCGGCGCATCTTCGCCACCCACCCGGACATCCTCCGCGGTCTCCTCAACGACCTGCTCGACCGGCGCGGTGAGGAGACCATCGTCTCGATCGAGTACCTGCCGAGCGAGCAGCTTCCTCTGGTGCTGGGCGCGAAGCTGTCGATCCTGGATGTCCGCTGCAAGGACCAGGCGGGCACGACGTTCGTGGTCGAGATGCAGCTCATCCACGTCCCCGGCTTCATCAACCGCGTCGTCTACAACGCCTGCAAGTCGTATGTCAGCCCGCTCAAGGCGTCCGATAAGTACACCAAGCTGATGGACGTCATTGCCATCTCCATCTGCGACTTCGAGCTCTGGCCGGATGCCCAGCAAGATCAGCAGCAGCTCCCGCGGGTGCCGATGCTGAGCCGATGGAACATGACCGAGCGTACATCGGGGAGCCCCGGGCTGTTGCAGGTTCAGTATGCGTTCCTGGAGCTGCCCAAGCTGCCCGAGCGCAAGCCCGATACCGGCGCCTCTCAGTGGGCGTGGCTGTTCGTGAACGCGCCGCATCTGAAAGCCGTGCCGGCCGAGCTGCCGCCGGGGCCGCACCGAGAGGCGCTTGCGCTCGCCAACAAGGCAACGTTCACGGACGAGGAGCTCGACGCATACGAGAAGGTGAACGCGGAGATCCAGCAAGTGCAGGAGCTCGTCGAGGCCAAGTGGGCAGAAGGCGAGGCCGCCGGCCAGGCTCGGGCGATACTGGCGTTCCTTACCGCGCGCGGCATCTCCGTGAGCGCCGCAGTTCGCGCTCAGATAACGGCATGCAAGAATGCGCAGACGCTCGATCGATGGATCGTCCGTGCGACCACGGCCAGCTCCGCCGAGGAGGTCACCGCTCCGCCTTCGGAGCAACGGTAGGAGATTATCGCGGTGCTCTCTTTGTGTCAGGGGTAGGCGAGCCCTCGGCGCTCATGGCATACGCAATCCCCGTTTGCAGGGTGCTGCGCGTCACGATCGCGCTCAGATCGGAGCCGAGATCGACCAGGCTTCGCGCGACCACCGGGTGAATCCCCGTCAAGACCACCTGCGCTCCGAGCAGCCGTACCGCCTGCGCTGCGAGGATGATCCCGTTCGTGGCCTCTGCGTCGACTTCGGGCACGCCCGTGATGTCCAGAATGGCGATGCTCGCCCGGGTCCGCTGGACCTCGTCGAGGAGCGTGGTCATGACCTGCTGCATTCGCATCCTATCGAGGGTGCCGACGAGCGGCATGACGATGATCCGATCGTTGATGGGAATCACGGGCGTGGACAGCTTCGCCAGCACGCTCTTGTGCGCGAGGATCGTCTCCTCCTTGCTCTGGCGCAGCGCGTCCTCGGCCCGCTTGCGGTCCGTGATGTCCAGGAGCGACAAGAAACATCGCTCCCAGGTCTGCTCGCAGCCCGCGCCCACCGCGAGTCGGAGCGCGATGTGCCGCACTTCGCCGTCGAGCGTGGAAATGCTGGATTCTTCCTCGAAGGACGTCGCCCCGTAGCCGATGGCGACGAGCTCACGGTGGAACGTCTGCAGGGAGATTTCATTGAAGATGACGTGCAACCCGCCGAGGAGCTGCCCCTTGTCGACAGCACCGCAGAGATCGAGCGTGGCCTTGTTGATGTCGATGATCTTCACCATGCCGACGCACGCAAAGACATCTTCGACATGAGAAGCCAGGTACTGGTCCAGATCCTTGACGCCCGACGCGAGGAGCTGGTTTAGGTGGGCTTTGACCGCTGACCAGTCCTCTTCCCAGAGTGAGATGGGAGAGCTCTCGTAGAGGTTTCGATAGCGAGCCCCACTCTTCTCGAGCTCATCAATGCGCCGGCGCAGCAACGCGACTTCATCGTTCGTGTCTCCGGATATCATATACGGATGCTCCTTCTGTCGGCAGGACGTTTGGTAAATCACGTTCTGCCCGGTCAAGGTGACCACCGTAACACGCTCTTCGGAGCAACGATAGAGGATTACCGTGTCGTGACGCGGGCGAGCCCCGGCGTTCGCCTCAGGGTCGCTTCAATCGCTGAACGAAGGTCGCGGAAGGTCTTCACCGAGCCGAGGTCGACGTCCTGCTCGACGATCACCCGGGCCATGGCCGGCGAAATACCCACCAGCATCACCTCTGCGCCGAGCAGCTCCGCGGCGTGGCCAGCCTGCAGGAGCGAGCGGATCACAGGCTCGTCGAGCGCGGCGATGCCCGTCACGTCGAGGATGACGACGCGCGCGCGCCGCTCTGCAATGCCCTTGAGGAGCTCGTGGGTGATATCGGAGGCGCGCTCCGGGTCGACGTGGCCGATGATGGGGAGTACGAGCACGTCGTCGGCGACCGGGATGATCGGCGTCGAGAGCTGCTTTATCGTCGCGAAGAGCCGCTCCTGCGTCGCGAGGTTCTGCTCCAGGTCTACGTTCTTTTGCTCGAGGGCGACGCGCTGGTCGCGCAGCCTCTCGACCATTTGATTGAACGCCCGCTCCAGGGCGCCGATCGCGTCATCGCTCGTCACGGCGACCCTCTGATCGAGCCTCCCTTCCGAGACGTCCGCCGCGGCCGACGCCATCTGGCGAAGGGGCCGGATGAGCTTCAGGCGGAGGAGCTGCAGCATGATCAGGATCAAGGCGATCATCGCCGCGATGGTTATCCCGAGCGCGATCAGGCCCGATGTTCGCTTGCGCCTCAGGCATCGTCGAGAGCGGCCCGGTTACCGGCGATGAGCTCGGCCATCCCGTCGGTATAGAGCTTCTTCTGCTGCCGGTACTCGGGCCCGTCGAGGAGCGCTCGCGCCGCGCGGAGGTCCCCCGCGCGCACGAGCGCGAAGGCGCGGGTCTCCCCGTTCACGAGCTTGACGTTGGCGGCGTCGGCCTGGGCCGCCGCGGCGAAGACGCGCTCGATCGGCGCGATGCCCTTGGCCTCGGCGATGGCCGCGTCGAGATCCGGCGCGAGCCGCTGATAGCGATCCTCCCAGCGCGGCTCGCCGCTCGCCGCCGCCATGGTGGCGGACATCGTCAGCGCCTCGTCCAGGCGGAGGATCTCGCCGTGCAGGTGCTCGTGGCGGGCGAGCCGGCGGTGGCTGTCCTCGACCGTTGAATAAGCGTGATAGACGCTGAAGCTCAGCCAGGCGCAGGCGGCGACCGTGACGAGCAAGGTGCCCGAGAGCAGCCGGAGCGGGTGGCGAAGGGCGAAGAACGGCTCGCGAGCGGGCATAGTGTGTCAGGCGCTCTCAATCAAGGCGAGGCGAGCCGCCTGTGAGGTAGCCCTCTCTCGAGCGCCTGCTTAGGCTGCTACGCCTCGGCCGTCAAGAGCAAACCTGGGCTCACCACGAGACCTTGTAAGAGAGGGTCTTGGTGCCGATACCCACGGTGGTGAGGCTGATGTTGTGGACCGTGTCCGCGCCGGCGTAGCGCGTGTAGCTGGTCCCGGTGCAGTTGCTCGTCTTGTACATCACCAGGGTCGTCTGGTTGCTGGCGAGTCCATAGAGGTCGACCGCCAGCGTGTTGTTGGCCATGCCGATCGAGCTCATGCTGACGCAGGCTCCATCGGTGATGGTCTCCGCGGCGGAGGTGCCCGTGGCGCCTGCGCCCGAATACCAGACGATGCCTGGCACGGTGACCGCGCTGGAGCAGACCTGGACTCCCGAGCTGAAGCCGTCAGCGGGGGTCACACAGAACTCGAGGTCGCTGTTGATCTGGGCGCTCGTCGGCGTGTAGGCGGCGCTGGTCGCGCCCGAGATAGCGGTGCTGACGCCGCCCACGACCGTGTTCCACTGGTAGGTCGAGCCCGACTCGCCGACGTTGGGCGTGTCCGAGAAGGTGTAGGAGCCCTGGAGCTGCTCGCCGGCATAAGGGTCACCGCTGATCGTCACGGCGGAGGCCACCGGGGCCGAGGCCAAGTACACAAGCGTGGTCGGACAGGTGAAAGAGCCCACGCCGGTCAGTGATCCATCGGTGATCCCCAGGGTGAGCTGGCCCTGAGCCGTCGTTGCCAGCGCGACATCGAACCAACCCTTGTTCGGCGGCGCCATGATCCTCGTGGTGGTGCCGCTGGCGAAGGGGCGGTTGTTGGGGGCGAGCATCGGGCTCGTGAAGGGGACGCCGTTCGAGGAGGCCGTCATGTTGAGGAACAGGCTGGACTGGTTTCCCATGTACCCCAGATCGAATTTCACCCAGGAGCCGGGGCCGATCGCGCAGGTGACGGGCTGAAAGGTGGTGAGCTGGGCCGCGGGGAAGCCGGTCCAGGTCCCGGTGATGGCCGTGGAGGTGGCCTGAGCAACGGAGGTGATGTCCTCTTCAGCGTCCGGGGCGCCAACGCAGCCCACGAGGGCGGCCGTCAGGGCGAGGGGGGCGAGAAGGGCGAGGCTGGTGAGCTTGTTCATGGTGGGTTCCGTTCTCTGGCGCGGCCATGCGTTCTGCATCTGTTGCGCCTCGTGGAACACCGTCATTGCAACCCCGATGCCACGCTGTTGGTGCGGGGAATTCGGCGGCTTTGGGCCCTGATCGCCGCTCGCGGGGTCCGGGCTTGTGCAGTTGTCCCGCGCGTTGCACAACGGGGTTGTACAGGCGGTCTGCACAACGAGAGCGTCGGGGGCTGTGGGGGTAGGCCGGAGTCAGCGGAGGGCGCCGCGACTCCGGTCCACGAGCGGGCTTCGGGGCTACTGCGGGATCGGATCCACCGGCGCTGAGGTGGTCGAGCCGGCGCCCCAGAACTGGAGCTTGAGGTTCCCGGGGATGGTGATCTTCTTCGAGGTGATGCTCGACGCCGTGAAGTTGATCTCGAAGAGCTCGCCCGCGTCGGTGAAGCCGTAGGCCTTGCCGGCCCAGAAGGCCAGGCCGAAGACGGCGTCGAACTTGACGTTGCCCCAGTTCTTCACCAGATCGCCGGTGGTGGGGTTGACCTCGAGCAGGCAGTCTCCAGTCCCGCAGTTGGAGCCGTTGGCGGTGAGGAGCGTCTTGCCGTCCTTGACCGAGACGATGTCTCCGCTCGAGGTGTAGCCGCCGCTGAGCTTGCCAATCGTCGTTACCTTGCCTGTCACCGTGTCGATGCGGACGTAGTCTGCGCCGAGGTAGCCGACGAGGGCCTCTTTGTTCGCGTCCACCGTGCCGGCGGGGACGAAGGAGAGCGAGTTGGGGTACGAGCCGCTGGCGATCAAGGTGCACTGGGCGTTGGTCTTGTCGACCTTGTAGAGGCCGCCGCTCGCCGCCGCGTAGAGGTTCGAGTCCTTGTCGAGGGCGATGTCGACGACGCTGTTGCAGCTCTTGAACTTACCGATGGTGGTGACGGCGTTGGTGTTGGGATCGAGCTTGTAGAGGGTGTCGGGGCTCTGGCCCCAGACCTCGGCGATCATCGGCTCCACGCTGCCGCCGCCGCCGCCCGCGCCGGTGGTGAAGGAGCCGCCGACGCCGGGTTCGCCCGTGGTCGTCGCCCCGGAGCCGCCCGCGCCGTCGCCGCCGCCGGCGCCCTCGCTGCTGGTGCCGCTGCTGGTGGTGAAGACGCCAGAGGTGGCGTTGGCCGAGCAGCCGGCAGTCGCGGCGAGGAGGATGAAGAGGGAGGAACGGAAAGAAAGCATGGGGTAAGCTCCTGTGCGGGGGATCGAGGAAGTATAGCGGAAATCCGGGGCGCGGTCGCGGTCAGAGGCCGTAAGTTGCCTCGAGGTAGGCGACGATGTCCGCCGACTCGTGCATCTCTTTCCCGGTGTTCGGGTCGGCCAGATACGGCACCATCATCTTCCCCGAGCGCGCCCGGAGCGCCGGGCGCCCGGCGCTCCTCCTGGCCACGTTGTGGAGGAGATAGGGGATCTCGAGATCGCAGAGCGCCTCGCGGGCGAGGCGCGAGAAGGGGGACGCCTCGTAGCTCCAGAGCTCGAGCGGCTGCGTAGGGGCGCGGGCGGGGCGGACCTTGCGGCCCTTTCCGGCCCGGGCGACGGCGGCGAGGGTGCCGCTGAGGATCGTGAGCGGGCCGAGCGTGAACGGCACCTTCCCGTCACGGTAGGTGTCGGCCAGATAGCGAATGATGTCGTCCGACTCGTACATCTCTTTGCCGGTGTTGGGGTCGACGAGGTACGGGAACTGGGTCTTCCCGCCCCGGCCCTTCACGACCTCACGGAAGCGCCCGCCGCGGGGGCAGGGGTAGATCATCGCGTCGAGATCGAAGGCCGAGAGCGCCTCTCGCACCTTGCGGCAATAAGGGCAGGCCTCGAACTCGTAGAGCTCGAGGGGCTTTGGCGGCTGCTTCCCCGGCGAGGTCACCGTGGCCCCGGCGGCGAGGCGGAGGAGCGTTGCCGTGACGGAGGTGGCGACATCCAGGGCTCGGTTCATGGGGGAGGCCATAACAAAGGCGGACCCGTGGCGCCAACCGATCTCCCGGGATTCTACACTTTTCGGGTTGCGGCTCGCTTGAACCAGCCTTTGCTGCTCGGGGAGAAGCCGGCCGCGACCAGGTGGGGGCCAAGGGGGGACGCTTCGGGGTCTTCACCGTCGATCCGGCCCACGATCAGCGTGCGGCGCGCGTGATCGTCGACGAGCGAGCCGAGCGCCTGCGCGAGCGCCCCGGCGCTGCGGCTCGTCGCTGTGACCTCGGCGGGGAGGAAGGTGAGGAGGTCTTTCTCGGTGCGGCCGAGATAGCCTACCAGCGCGCCGTCGAGGAGGATCACCTGCGCTCCGGCGGCGCGCTGCGGGCGGGCGCCTTCGCGGCCGTCGTCGGGCCAGGGGAGCGCGGCGCCGTAGGGGTTGGCCGGGTCGGTCGCGGCGAGCACCTGCGCGCGGGATTCGCCCTGGGGATCGCGGCAAGCGCGGAGCCGGTCGTCGGCGCCGGGCAGCGCGAACTGGGTCGCTCCCAGGCCAGCGACGAAGTAGCCGCGGCGGACGCGGGCCGACTGCTCCATCGCCTTGAGCACGTCGTAGATCGAAGTGAAGCCGCCCTCGAGGCCCTCGGCGCCCACGGCTTCGCGCGTGAGCACGCCGTGGCGGTCGAGGAGCGCGCGGGTCAACGCGGTTCGTCGGCTTGTCTCCGAGGCGGGCTTGGCGCCGGGACGCACGATCAGCGACCAGCGGCCTTCGCTCCCCGCGGGGCCGAGACGGCGGCTGCGAAACGTGGATCGTCCGCGGATCGAAGCGCGCTTGGTGGAGTTGGCGTCGGCGCCGACTCTGCGGCTGCGCAAGGGAGCGAGGGTGTCGTTGGTGACCTCGCCGGCCCAGACCAGATCCCAGAGAGCGTTGAGGAGATCGGGCGCGAAGACGGCGGTCTCGGCGAGGAGATCCGAGAAGAAGAGCGCGCCGCGCTGCTGGAAGAGGGTGCGCAAGCGGGCCTGGAGCTCGCCCTCGGCCGGCTTCCGCACCGGGGCGAGGAGCGGGACGTGATCGGTGAGAAAGAGCGCGATCCGTCCGTCCTTGGGGCCAAGGGTCTCAATGCCCATCCAGACGATCTCGCCCGCCGCGGAGAGGTGATCGAGATCGCCGGGGCGGTAGTGCGCGATGCGCGCCGGGAGCACCGAGGCCTCGAGGACCGAGGCCGGGATCGGCGCGCCCTGGAGCTGCTCGACCACGGTGAGCAGCGCGTCAGCACCGGCGCGCGGGCGGCGGAGACCGTGCCATTCGAGGAGGAAGCGACCAAGGGCGGCGGGCTCGACCGGCTCGACCTCGCGGCGGAGCCTGGCGAGCGAGCGGCGCTTCAACGATCGCAGCACCTCGGCGTCGCACCACTCGTGAGCGCGTCGTCCCGGGGTGATCATCGCCGAGACCACGCGGCCCGCGCCGGCGAGGCGATCGAGCGTCGCGCGCACCACGGCGACGCCGAGGGCGAAGCGCGCGGCGAGATCCTCGATCGAGAACGGCCCGTGGGTGCGGGCGTAGCGCGAGACGAGATCGCCGAGCGGATCGGCGACCGGCTCGAGCAAGGCCGCGGGCAGATCGGGCGGCGGGACGATCCCGAGCGCGTCCCGGAGGCGCGCCACGTCCTCGGCGGCGACGAAGCGGCGCTCGCCGGCGATCGTCACCGCGACGATCCGACCCTCGCGTTCGAGCTTCTTGATCCACGTCGAGGCTTCCAGCGATGGGCTCGATCGCCTTTGAATCTCGGCCTCGGTGAGATCGCCGAGCGAGAGGAGCAGATCGTGGAGGCCGTCGGGGCTCTCGGCGGGGCGCTTGCCGTCGAGGCGTTGGAGCGCGAGCGCGGTCTCGGCGATGGCCTCGGGATCGAGGAGCTCGGAGAGGTCGGCCTCGCCGAGGAGCTCGCGCAGCTCGGCGGTGTCGATCGAGAGCGCGTGGGCGCGGCGCTCGGCCAGAGGCGCGTCGCCGTCGTAGATGAAGCTCGCGACGTAGGAGAAGAGCAGCGACGCCGCGAAGGGCGAGGGGACGCGCGAGTCGGCGGTGACGACGCGGATCTGCTTGCTCTCGATCTGGCGGAGGATGTCGATGAGGCCGGGGAGGTCGAAGACGTCGCGCAGGCACTCGCGGTAGGTCTCGAGGATCAGCGGGAAGGATCCAAAGCGCGAGGCCACGGCGAGGAGATCGGCGGCCTTCTTGCGCGTCGACCAGAGCGGCGAGCGCTGGCCGGGGCGGCGCTTGGGGAGCAGGAGCGCGCGCCCGGCGTTCTCGCGGAAGTGCGACGCGAAGATCGAGGAGCTGCCGAGGCTCTGGACGACGAGGTCTTCGATCTCGTCGGAGAGCGGGAAGAAAGGCTCGATCGCGGGCGGATCGTCGGTGCCGGGGAGGCGGAAGACCATGCCGTCGTCGGACCAGACGCCCTCGACAGCGGCGTCGCTCGCGGCGCGGAGGCGGCCGAGGACGGCGGTGCACCACGGCGCGTGAACGCGGGCGCCAAACGGCGAGAGGATGCAGATGCGGTAGTCGCCGAGCTCGTCTCTGTGGCGCTCGATCACCAGGGTGCGATCGCTCGGTACCTCGCCGGTCGCCGCGACCTGATCGGCGAGGTAGCGGGCGAGGTTCTGCGCCGCGAGCTGGTCGAGGCCGTGATCGTTCTGGAGGCGTTTTTCCCCGTCGCGGAGGGGCATCGCCGCGAGCTCGCGGGCGAGGGCGCCGACGGCGCGGCCGAGCTCGGGCGGGCGGCCGGGCCGGTCGCCGTGCCAGAAGGGCATCTTGCCGGGCTGCCCCGGCGCGGGGCTGACCAGCACACGATCGTGGGTGATCTCGTCGATGCGCCACGACGACGCGCCGAGGAGGAAGACCTCGCCGGGGCGCGCTTCGAAGACCATCTCCTCGTCGAGCTCGCCCACGCGCCGGCTCCCGGTGGTCTCCTCGGCGCTGAGGTAGACGCCGTAGAGGCCGCGATCAGGGATGGTCCCGCCGTTGATGATCGCGATCCGCTTGGCGCCCTCGCGCGCCTTGATCGTGCCGCCCTTGCGGTCCCAGGTCAGGCGCGGGCGGAGCTCGGCGAGCTCGTCCGACGGGTAGCGCCCGGAGAGCATGTCGAGCACGCCCTCGAACGATCCGCGCGGCAGCTCGGCGAACGGGGCGGCGCGGCGGACGAGGGCGTAGAGCGCGTCGACCGAGACCTCGTCGTTGCTGGCGATCGCCACGATCTGCTGGGCGAGGATGTCGAGCGGGTTGCGCGGGTAGAACGTCTCCTCCACCGCGCCTTTCATCATCCGCGCGGTGACGGCGGCGGCGGCGAGGAGATCGCCGCGGTACTTGGGGAAAATTACCCCGCGCGAGACGGCGCCGACCGAGTGGCCGGCGCGCCCGATCCGCTGGAGCCCCGAGGCGACCGAGGGCGGCGCCTCGATCTGGACGACGAGATCGACCGCGCCGATGTCGATGCCGAGCTCGAGCGACGAGGTGGCGACAATGGCGGGGAGCAGGCCTTTCTTGAGGCGATCTTCGATCTCCATCCGGCGCTCGCGCGCGACCGATCCGTGGTGGGCGAGGGCCAGCTCTTCGCCCGCCGTCTCGTTGATCGCCGAGGCCAGGCGCTCGGCGAGGCGGCGGCTGTTGGCGAAGATCATCGTCGAGGTGTGGGCGCGGATCAGCTCGACCAGGCGCGGGTGGATCGAGGGCCAGATCGATCGCCGCTTCGGTGGACCCTTGCGCGCGCCGGGCACGGGCGGCTCGATCTCGCCGATCCGGCTCAGATCCTCGATCGGGACTTCGACCCGTAAATCCCAGGCTTTCTTCGATCCTCCGTCGACGATGATCACCGGGCGCGCGACGAACGCGCCGCCGCCCCCGGCGCCGACGATCTCGCCGCCGCCGAGGAGGCGCGCGACCTCGTCGAGCGGGCGCTGCGTCGCCGAGAGGCCGATGCGCTGAAGCGGGCGAGCGCCCTCGGGACGCGAGGCTTCGAGGCGCTCGAGCGAGAGGAAGAGGTGAGCGCCGCGCTTGGTCGGGACCAGCGAGTGGATCTCGTCGATGATCACCGTCTCGACCGAGGCGAGGATCGCCCGCGCCTGCGAGGTGAGCAGGAGGTAGAGCGACTCCGGCGTGGTGATGAGAATGTCCGGCGGCGCCCGCGTGATCCGCGCCCGCTCGCTCGCCGGCGTGTCGCCGGATCGGATCGCGACGGTGGGGACGCGGTAGCTCGCGCCGGTCTGCTCGGCGATCTGGGCGATGCCGGCGAGCGGCCCGCGCAGGTTGCGCTCGACGTCGGCGGCGAGGGCTTTGAGCGGGGAAATGTAGAGGATCCGGCAGCGCTCGCCCTTCTTCGGCTCGGGCGAGAACATCACCCGATCGATGCCGGCGAGGAACGCCGCGAGCGTCTTGCCCGAGCCGGTGGGCGCGAAGAGGAGCGCGGACGAGCCGGCGAGGATCGGCGGCCAGCCCTTCTCTTGCGCGCCGGTGGGCGCGGGGAACGAGGCCTCGAACCACGCGCGCACGGGGGCGTGAAAGGCCGCGAGCGCGGGCGGGGAGTGGGCTTTCTTCGGCGGCACGCGGGGACTATAGCGGCCCGCGCCGCGGGAGCTTCGTGGTAGAGCGAGCCCCGCCTTCATGCTCCGATCGCCGCTCCTCCCGATCTTTCTCACGGTCTTCGTCGACGTGCTCGGCTTGACGTTGATGCTGCCGCTCCTGCCTTTTTACACGGAACATTTCGGTGGATCGCCGACCACGGTCGGGCTGTTGATCGCCTCGTACGCGTTCTGTCAACTGATCTCGGGGCCGATCCTGGGGAGGATCTCGGATCGTGTCGGCCGCAAGCCGGTGCTGCTCGTCAGCCAGGCGGGCACGTTCGCCGCGTTCTTGATGATCGGCTTCTCCAATGGGCTGGTGATGCTCTTCATCGGTCGGATGATCGATGGGCTGACGGCGGGCAACCTCAGCATCGCTCAGGCGTACATCAGCGACGTGACGCGCCCGGAGAACCGGACGCGGGCCTTCGCGCTGATCGGGATCGCCTTTGGATCAGGCTTCCTGATCGGCCCGGCGATCTCGGGGCTCATGGCCCATCGCTTCGGCTACGCGTCGCCGGCCTTCGCCGCCGCGGGCCTGTCGCTGCTCTCGATCCTCCTGACGGCGACGCTGCTCCCCCGGAACCCGATTCGCCCCGAAGAAGAGGGCGTGCCCGTCGCTTCGCCTCACGCCGAGCCGGGGGGCGTGGGCGCCGTGCGGCCGGCGCCGCCGCCCGTGGGCAGCCGGTCGCTTGCGTTCGGCAAGTTCTTCTCGCGGCCTCGGCCCCGCCGCCGCCTGCTCGAGTTCTTCGCCTTCTCGCTCTCGTTCTCGATCCTGGTCGCTGGCCTTGCCCTCTTCCTGGAGCGCCGCTTTGGCTTCAACGTCGAGAACACCGGCTGGGTGTACGCCTTCTCGGGGCTGATTGGCGGCTTCGTCCAGGGGGGCATCATCGGCCGGCTGGTCAAGCGCTTCGGGGACGCCAAGCTCGCGCTCATCGGCTTCGTGACGATGGCTATCGGCTATTGCTTGCTTGGTTTGGCCTACCAGGTCCCGGTGCTGCTCGTGCTCGTCGCGGTCTCGGGCTTCGGCGTGGCGGTGACTCGCCCGACGCTGACGACCCTGCTCACCAAGAGCGTTGGTCGGGAAGAGCAGGGCGCGGCGCTCGGGGTGAGCCAGTCGCTGTCGAGCATCGGGCAGATCGTCGGAGCGTTCGTGGCGACCGGGCTGATCCAGAGAGACTTGCTCGGCGCCTATGGGATGGCGGCCGGCGCGGTGGCGCTGGTGGGGGTCGTGCTGGGGCTCCAGGCCGAGCCGCCGGCTACCTAGAGCACCGAACGGGTTGAAATGGACCGAAAAGAGCCGGATTTCAACCTGTTCGGTGCTCTAGCTTCGCCCGCGGATCAGTTCCCGAGGTAGAGCCGCAGCGCCCGCGCCGCGTCCCGTCGGTCGAACGCTACGCCGACGAGCTCGTCGCGCTTGGAGATCTGATCGAACAGCTGCGTGAGGTACGTGAAGAACGCCTCGCACTCCCGCGCCGCCGCCTCCAGGCGCTGGGGATCGAGGAGATCCGTGTCGCCGAGGCCGCTCATCGCGCTCATGAACGCGGTCACCTGTCCATAGTCCGAGGACCGGAGCAGCGGGTAGCCCATGGCCCGGAAGTACGAGAGGAACTCGCGCACGAAGGCGAAGCTCTGGACCGCGGTCCAGCTGTCGGAGGCCTGGTCGGCGTGGCGTGCCTTGCTGGCGAAGGCCCTGGCGATCTGCGCGAACATCCACACGTCGCGGCGGAGGCGCTCGCTCGTGGCGCGGCGCACGGCGTGATCGTCGAAGACGCGGCCCTCTTCCAGCTTCACGCCCAGCGATTTGCCGAGGAAGAGGATCGCGTTCTGGAGCGCGGGGCGGAGGTTCTGCGTCACGAGGCGGAGGCGCGAGCGCAGCTCGTGCTCGGGCGTCGCCGCGTCGGCGGGGGGGAGATCGTGCTCGAAGGCGCGGCGCATTTCGAGGCGCAGGTTGGCGGCGAGGCCGGCGAGCGCGCCCTTGATCGCCACGAGGCGGTGGCCCTCCGAGTGGAGCTCGTCGTAGCGCGCGTTGAGCGTGGCGGCGGGGACGAGGAAGAGCTCGCGCTCGTAGCTCTCGGCGAGGAGCGCGCCGGCGCGGCGGCGCAGGTAGTTCGAGAGGGCGCGCGCGTCGCTCCGGAGCACGGCGCAGACGAGGTAGGCGCGGCCGCCGACGCGGCGATCCGAGTGATCGAGCGCGATGCTGTCGACGAGGCGCAGGTAGCGGAGCATCCGGAAGAGCGAGAGGAACGTCAGCGCGACGAGGCGGTGGGCCTGCTCGCCGGGCACGCTCTGGATCAGCTCCAGCACCTGCGTGGAGCTGATCCGGTCGAACTCGGGGCGGAACTCCAGCGCCGAGAGCGGGTTGAAGAAGGCGCTCTGCGCGACCTCGCGCATCCCCGTCGCCAGGTGCGCGTAGAAGAGGCGGTAGTTGAGCCGCGTGAGGCGGAGCAGGCCGCTGCCCACCTCGATCAGGTTGGTGAAGCCGTGGCGGAGGACGACCAGGCTCGTCTCCGGCGTGTCCTGATCCATCGTCGCGTTGAGGAGCTTGGTCCGCGCGGTGTCCTCGGGCAGCACCGTCTCCAGGTAGCGCTGGAAGACGAAGGCCCGGTCGCGATCGCCGAGCATGGTGCGCGCGAGCTGGACGATCCGCGCCATGCCGTCGCGCGCCATGCCGAGGTGCTCGCGGAAGTCGAGGCTGACGATCGTCTTGCGGCGCCCGTTGCCCGGGTGGTTGCGCGGGTTGGCGAAGCAGGCGACGCCCTTGAGCAGTATTTCAAGCTCGAAGAGCGAGTCCTCTTTCTTGTCGGCGGCGAGCCGGGCGTACCACGCTTCACGCGCCTGGTGCTGCTCGCGGCGGAGGCCGCGCGTGTCGCGGAGGAGCTCGGCGTAGGCGTTGTGACCCGCCGATCCCTCGCTCGGCGACGGCGTCGGCGCCGCCTGGGGGGGCGCCGACGGAAAGCGCGTGTCGGTGCTCACTGAGACTTCTGGCGGACCTTGAACTGGAAGATGTAGGTGAACTTGGTGATCTTGCCGCTCGGCGAGGGCGGGTAGGTGAGGCCCTTGGAGATGTCGACCATGCAGGAGCTGACCTCGGGCTCGTTGAGCTGGCTCGCGGTCGCGTCGACCTCGGCGCTCTCGAGCGCGCCGTCGACCTTGAGGTTCCACTGCACCTTGATCGGGAACTCTTTCCCGGCGGCCTCGGGGTGCTTGCGCGCCCAGAGATCGAAGCAGCAGCGATACGCGTCGTTCTTGGATTTGATCAGCTCGGCGACCGGCTGGAAGCGGTCGCTGTGGCCGGCGTCGCCCGCGGTCATCGCGTTGTTCATCACCACGCCGCCATCGGGAGGAGCGTTGGTGATGTCGCTGAGGACCTGCTTGCAGTCGGCGGCCGACTGCGGCGCGGACTTGCGCCTGGTGGCGGCCGTCTCGGCGGTGGGGGCCGGCCCGATCAGAGGCGCGACGGTGGTCGTGGGGGCCTCCGTCGTCGGCGTGGTCGAGGAGGAGGGGGCCTGTCCGCTGGAGCACGCGGCGAAGCCGAAGGCTCCGAGGGCGAGACCCAGAATGACAGCGTTGGCGGTGGCGCAAGCACGCATGCGGCGGATGGTAATCGCCTTTCACGCCGCCCGCGCGGCGAAAGCGGGGGGCGCGAGGGAAACGCGGTGAGCCGCCCTCCTCGGCTTCGTGGTAGACGTCCGCGCATGAGAGCGCCGCGCCTTTTTCGCGCTGTGATCGCCGCGTTCGCGGCCCTCGCCGGGGCGGCGATGCCGGCGGGTGGTTGCTCCGACAGCCCCGTGTTCACGCCCTGCGGTGAGATCCCCGCGGGCGGCTGTCCGAGCGATCGCGGCGGGACCTGCGACGACACCGCGTGCGCCGGCCTCTACGACTGCGTGGAGGGGAAATGGACGCGGAGCGTCGACTGCTCGACCGACGGTGGCAGTGGCGGCGGCGGAGGCAGTGACGCGGGCCCCGACGTGGTGTGCTCGCCGGTGACGATCGCTCACGTCGGCGAGAAGAGCGGCTGCAAGCCCGATCCGCAGAGCCCGGATTGCCCCGTTGTCGCGGCCGAGGCCGCTTGCCGCGAGAGCGTCTGTCTCACCGGCTGCCTCGACTTTTTCCTCTGCACGAAGGACGGATGGACCGCGGTCGCCACGTGCGACGAGGAAGGGGAGCTCTCGATCCTCCCGTAGAGGGCTAGAGCACCGAACAGGTTGAAATCCGGCTCTTTTCGGTCCATTTCAACCCGTTCGGTGCTCTAGGTCAGCGGGAGCGTCAGCGTGAAGACGCTGCCGCGGCCCGGCTCGCTCGCGGCGACGATCTCGCCGCCGTGCTGGAGCGCGATCTCGCGAGCGATCGACAGGCCGAGACCGTGGCGCGGAGGATCGCTCCGGCCCGGTTCGCCCAGCGAGACGGCGCGCTCGAAGATCCGCGACAGCGACGCGGGATCGATGCCCTCGCCGCTGTCGGTCACCACCACCTCAAGCGCGCTGTCGCTGCGCGTCGCCGCGAGCGTGATCCGGCCGCCGGGCGGAGTGTGACGGATCGCGTTCGCGACCAGGTTGGCGACGGCGATGGCGATCCGCTCCGGATCGAGGCTGACCAGGCCAGGCGCGGTCGGCGGGGCGACCTCGATGGTCACGCCCTTGTCGCGCGCGACGGTGCGGTGGGCGTCGGCGACCTCGCAGAGCAGGCCGAAGGGCTCGACGGGGACGCGGTGGAGCGCGCCGGCCTCGGCCTCGATCCGGACCACGTCGAGCAGATCTTCCACCATGGCGCGGAGGCGCTCGGTGTCGTCGCGCGCGCTGGTGACGATCTCGCGCTGGGCCTCGGAGAGCTCGCCCATGCCGGGCTCGAGGAGCAGGTGCGTCGCCATCCGCAGCGAGGTGAGCGGGGTCTTGAACTCGTGGCTCACGGTCGCCACCAGATCGCTCTTGAGCTCGTCGATGCGGCGGAAGCGCGTCACGTCCTGCGCGACGACGATCGCGCGGGGCTGCTCGCCGGGCGCGGCCCGGAGCGGCGCGGCGCGCACCAGGTAGTAACGATCGCCGTCGGGGGCGCGGCGGCTCATGGCCTCGGAGAGGCTCCGCGGCAGCACGGGGAGGCCGGTGGCGAAGACCTCGTCGCGCGCGCCGGTGATGGCCTCGGGGACGGGGCGGCTCGACGCCTTGAGCTCCTCCACGGTGCCGGCCTCGATGCCGAAGGCCTGGGTCGCGGCGGCGTTGGCGAGGAGCGCCGCGCCGTCGCGACCCCAGACGACGACGGGATCGAGCATGCACTCCAGCGTCGAGCGCGCGCGATCCTTGGCCGCGAGCAGCTCACCGAGCGAGCTCTCGCGGTAGGCGCGCAGGCGCGCGGTCATCCGCGTAAAAGCGCTCGCCAGCGCGGCGATTTCGGTCACGTCCGGCTCCTCGACCACGACGTCGAGATCGCCCTCGCCGACGGCGCGCGCCGAGCGCGTCAGCTCTTCGATCGGCCGCACGATCGATCGCGGGAGGCGCCACGCGAACCAGAGGGCGAAGAGCACCGCGGCGAGGCTGACCAGAATCGCCGCGCGCACGGTGCGACGCGCCAGCGTCTTGGCCTGCTGATCGGCGTCCTCCATGCTCCCCTGGTTGAGGCGGAGCACGCTCTGCACGCGGTCCTTGATCCCCGTGAAGCGCGGGAGAAGGTCGCGAAAATACGCTTCGGATCGCGCCTCGACCGGGCCGGCGAAGACCGCGTCGACGGTCGTGACGTAGTCGCGGTAGAGGCGGCCGATCTCGCGCACCATCTCGCCTTCGCCGGGGATGGTGAGGTTGGCCTGCTCGCGCGCGAAGGCGGCCTCGAAGCTACGGCGGTTGTCAGCGAGCATCGGCTGGGCGATGCCCTGGTGGCCCACGGCGGCGAAGAGGGAGGCCGAGTCCTGACGCTCGAGGGCCTCTTTCATCTGCTCGCAGAGGATGACCGACGCGTAGTTTTCCCGGAGGATCGTCGCCACCGCGCCCCCGAGACGATCGAGCGAGAGCACCGCGGCGACGGCTCGGCCCCGGTGAACGCGCCGCGCGCGTGGCCGAAGAGCTCGTTCTCGATCAGCGACGGCGAGATCACCGCGCAGTTGACGGTGACGAAGGGTCGCTCGCGGTGCGGCGAGAGGCTGTGAATGTGGCGCGCGAGCACGCCCTTGCCGGTCCCCGTCTCCCCGAGCACGAGCACGGTGGCGTCGGTCGTCGCCACGCGCGACGCCACCGTCAGCGCGTCGCGCAGGACGGCGCTCTTGGTCTCGAAGCGCGGGCGCACGCCGCGCGCCGTCGTGCCCTTGAGCTCGGCGAGATCCGAGACGAGGCGCGCCGACTCCACCGCTTTGCGCACCGCGTGGAGCACCTGGGCCGGCGTGAAGGGCTTGGGTAGGTAGTCCGACGCGCCGGCGCGCATGGCGTCGACGGCGTTATCGATCGTGGCGTACGCCGTCATGATCACCACCGCCGCGGTCGGTACCTCCTGCGCGAGGGCGCGCGTGACCGCGATGCCGTCCATGCCGCCGAGACGAAGATCGACCAGCGCCAGATCCGGCGGAGCCCGCTTCGCCGCGGCCACCGCCGCCTCGCCGCTGGGCGCGATCGAGCGTCACTTCGGCGCTGGGCGGGACGAGCGGCGGAGGACTTCGGCTCATCGTAGCGCCTCGGCGCGCTCGAGATCGACCCGCCCTCGCGTCTCCGCGCCGCCGAGGAGCCTCCCCGCGCCGAGACGCGCGCTCGCCGCGGCCACGACGTCGGCGCGCGTCGAGCCCGTCATCAGCGCGAAGGCCCGCGGGCCCGGGCCATCGAGGAAGAAGAGCGCGCCCGCGCCGCTCGTCGTCAGGCCGAGCGAGAGCAGCACGATGACGTTGACGTCGCCGCCGGGCGGGCCCTCGGGGAGCTCGTGGATCGGATCAGTGACGACCCAGATCGCCGAGGATTCACGGCGATCCGTGAGCTTGGCGGCCGGCCGCGCCTCGCCGTACGCCGCCAGGCGCGCGAGCCCTTCGAAGGGATCCGGCGGCGCCGCGTCTTCGTCCTGCCGGAGCGCGAGGGCGGCGTGGTAGCCGCGGTCAGCGCTTTGGTCCTGACCCTCGAGCTCGGCGAGCAGCGCGCGCAGCGCCATCGCCTCGGCGTCGAACGGCGCCGCCGCCTGAGCGCGGGCGAGGGCAGACGACGCGCCTTCAAGGCGTCCCGCCGCGATCTCTTCGCGCGTGATCTCGAGCGCGGCGGCGTACTCCAGCGCCTCGGGGTGCAGCGCGCGGGTCCGCGTCAGCGCGCGCGCGACCGCCTCGCGGAGCTCGGTCGGCGTGAAGGGCTTGCGCAGCGCGTCCGCCACGCCGAGGCGGAGGAGCTCTTGCAACGTGCGCGGCGTGAGCAGCGTGCCGGTCACGATCACCGGCAGCGTCGGGTGACGCCCGCGGAGCCACCGAACCTCGTCGAGCAGGCCGCGCCCGCCCGCGAGCTCATCGACGACGGCGACCTCGTGCGCGCCGGCCTCGAGGCGCGAGCGCACCTCCTGGATCGAGGCGGCGGCGTCCGGCACGAACCCGCTCAGGGCGAGCGCCCGCTCCATCATCGCGCGCCCGGCGGCGTCCGGCTCGATCACGAGCAGCTTGTGGCTCACGACGTCTCCTTGTCGCTGTCGCCGTCCTCGCTCTCCCTCCCGACGACGAGGACGTCGACGCGAGGGGCGAGGCGCATGAAGCGATCCAGCACCGAGCCGAGGAGGCGCTCGTGCCAGGCGGGGCGGCGGGTCCGACCGAACACCGCGTGGGTGATCCGGCGCTCGCGGGCGAAGCGCGCCAGCGCCTCGGCGACGTCGTTCCCTTCGAGCCGCACCACCTCCGCGCCCAGCTCCTTCGCGAGCGTGATGTTGTCGGCCAGCGAGCGCAGCGCCGCGGTGTCGATGCGCTCCGGCGTCTCGCCCGCGGTGCGCACATAGGCGACGAACCAGGTGCTGTTGAGGCCTCCGGCGAGCCGCGCGCCGCGCCGGAGCAGCCGCCGCGTTGCGGTCGGGATCGATGACATGCACACCAGCACGCGCTCGGCGTCGGCGACCCCGCGGATCACCGGCTCCGACGTCGTCTTCTGCTCGTCGGGGCGCTCGATCTGGACCTGGCTACGGGCGCGGAGCTCCACCGCGTTGGCGACCTCGCGCAGCGCGAGCTGCCGCAACGCCGTGAGGTTGTCGAGGCGGAAGAACCCGCCGAGCGCCCGCTCGACCCGCTGCGGCGCGTAGATCTTCCCCTGCCGCAGCCGCTCCTGGAGATCCTCCGGCGGCAGATCGATCACCACGATCTCCTCGGCCCGGTGGAGGAACCGATCCGGCACCCGCTCGCGCACGTCGACCTCGGTCTCGCGGAGCACGAGATCATGGAGGCTCTCGAGGTGCTGCACGTTGAGTGTCCCGATCACGTCGATCCCCGCGTTCAGCAGCGCGTCGACATCTTGATAGCGCTTCTCGTGGCGGCTCCCCGGCACGTTGGTGTGGGCGAGCTCATCGACGAGCGCGACGTCGGGCCGCCGGGCGAGCACCGCGTCGAGATCCATCTCTTGCAGTGGGACGCCGCGGTAGGCGATCGTCCGTCGCGGGATCACCGTCAACCCCTCGAGCTCGGCGATGGTCTCGCTCCGTTCGTGCGTCTCGACGACCCCGCACACCACCTCCACCCCGTCCGCCGCTTGCCGCTTGCCCTCGCGCAACATGGCCACCGTCTTCCCGACGCCGGCGGCCATGCCCAGATAGACCTTGAGCCGACCCGACGTGACCAGTGAGGGGCGAACGAGCGGATCGTCAGTCACGTGATCAGGGTCCTCGATCGAGGGAGGGTGATCCTACTCTTCAGATGTCGGGACATGGAGTTCGAGATTCATGATGCCCGCTCCCTCCCGACGCTCCTAGCACCAAACGCTCCCGCAGCGGTTCGCGCTGTCGGAACCGACTTCCCGCGCGACGGGCAGCACAGGCCGTGCGTCTGACAGCGGCTGAGACCTGGCGGCGAAGCCCATCACGACGTGACG
>Ga0105048_10002490_pt1 | contig 29958 bp, 30 predicted proteins | sample MAT05_FD_78382 | JGI IMG/M metagenome (GOLD analysis project Ga0105048, IMG submission 78382) | Freshwater microbial communities from Lake Fryxell liftoff mats and glacier meltwater in Antarctica - MAT-05 | ecosystem: Environmental > Aquatic > Freshwater > Ice > Liftoff microbial mat | place... | reverse complement strand
TGCTCAGCGCGCTCTGCGCCTCTGCGTGATCGGGGCATCGATGGTTGGGCGGAACTGATGACACGGAGAGAAAGAGGCGAGGAGAACAAGAGAGCTGCATCCGTCGATCCTCTTTTCCTCTTTGTCTCTTTGTCTCTGTGTGATCGGTTCAGCGGTGGTCGAGCAGATCGGTTCGGGCGAGCTCGGAGAACCGCGTCGGTTCACCGACATTCAGTACGAGATGTCAATTCGCGTTTCGATATTGGCGTCGACCCGAATCTGCTGCTGTTTGGTGCCGAAGCGCTCGTGCCACACGACGAGCGTGTAGCGCCCTGGTGGGACGTTGTCGAAGCGGAACGCGCCGTCGGCGGCGGTGACGGCGACGAATGGGTGCGGCGTGACCGCGAGATAGGCGCGCACCCACGGATGCAGATCGTCGCGGATCTGCACGAGCCCCGGTAGTTTCACCACGTCGCTGGTCGGTACCACCTGTCCCGCGTCGTTGAACAGCACCGTGCCGCGTGAGGCCGATCCACCGCCGACGTCGAGGAATTGCAGGCGCGTCATCATCGCATCGCGCGACGTGATCATGACGGTACCACCGGCGGCCACGCGCTGAACGCGCGGCTCGAGACGGCACCCGTCGAGCATGACGCGCACGCGACGCGGCGCGTCGTCGCGCGGCCCCGTGGTCACGCCCACCAGCCATACCACGCTGTTGCCGACGCCACCGTCACGGCTTGGCACGAGCGATTGTGTGAACGGGCGGCATGCCGACAGGTCGTGCGTGGGGGCGATACTGGTGTCGCGCGGTGCGCCGCCGCCGATCTTGCCCACGATAAAACCACTGGTCGCCTGCGCCGAGATCATGTACCGCAGCCCATCGGCGCCGCCGGCGGCGCGGGCCAGTGACAGCACCCCGCTATCGCCCGGCACCGCACTCGCGTGGTCGACGCCCGGTGTCGCTGCGACATCCGCAATGCGTCCGTTCGCTTCGTTCGACGCCCGCGATTCTCCGCACCCCATCAGCGCCGCCAGCAGCGCGACACTCCATCGGCCGTACACGCGAACGTACACGCGAACGTACACGCGAGCCGTCAAACCACGATCAAGTCGCGCTGCACGTCACCGGGCGTGATCAACAACGACTCCTCGGCCACGTACGCATTCACCTCGGAACGCATGCCGAGTTCCCCCGGCAGATAGATGCCGGGCTCGATCGAGAAACCGACGCCGGGAATGAGCAGACGGTCGTCACGGGATTCGAGGTTGTCGATCTGCGGACCCGAGCCATGCAGCTCGCGCGAGTCGATACTGTGCCCCGTACGATGCCAGAACTGTGGACCGAAACCGCGCGCCTCGATCACGGCGCGCGCTGCATCATCGGCCTCGCCGCCGCGCACCGGCACGCCGGCGGTGATGCGGCTTTGCAGCAGCGAGAGGGCCGCGTCACGGGCGTCGCGTACCGCTTCCCACACCGTGACCACGCGCTCGGTCGGCGCACCCATCGACGCCATCCACGTCTGATCGGCGTATACGCCGCCGTTCTTCTCGCGCGCCCACAAGTCGATCAGCAGCGTGTCGCCGCGCTGAATGAGACGCGGTGCTGTCGCCGACGGCATGTAGTGCGGATTGGCGGCGTTCTCGCTGGCCGCCACGTCGGGGCCATGATGCGTTTCGAGACCAGCCCGTTCGAATGCCTCCAGAATGCGTGCCTGCAGCTCGTGTTCGGCCACCGGTGTGCCCAGCGCGACCATTTCACCGGCATACGCAATGGCGCCGTGTGCAATGTGCATGATGCGTTCGGCCGCCCGCTCATGCGACAACAACTGCTCCGGCGTCCACGTGGCGTAGATCTGCGACACCAGATCGCCCGAGCAGACCACCGTCGCGCCGGCCGCGCGTACCATTTCGAGTACGCCAGCCGGCACGCGATCGAGATACGGGATCGCGTCGCCGGGCGAGTACTCCATCGCCACGCGCTTGCCCTGCACCAGCGACGCCACTTCCGCCTCGAGTGCGCGCCAACCGGTGTACGTGCGGAGCGGCCACGCCTTCGGCCACTGCGCCCACGGTCCGGGCTCGATCGCGTGCGCAATGCCGATCGGGAGACCTTCCCGCGGAACGAGGGCGAACACACGACGCGACACGAGTCCGTCGAAGCCCAGCAGCCCCGAGGCGATGGCGTTCGTACCGCGGAAGTCGTACAACAACCATCCGTCGAGATCGGCGTCGGCAAGCAACTGCTGCAGACGCGGCAGCATTTCGGGGGTCAGCATGGCAGTCGGGATGTCAGGAGCGACGCACCGCCGACGATTCGGCGGAGCCTGTCAACAAATCAGCGGCGACGCCACTCCGCGCGCCACTGACAGTGGCGATCACCGCGCGTGCGGCACATCACATGCTCGATCGCGCCATCAGCGTCGGCCAGGAGCAGCAACGACTCGCGGAAGGCCGCCTCGTACAGACCACAGCCAAGCGCGCGCGCGGCCGCGTCGGCGGAAACGGGCGACTCCACGTTCAGCAGCAACGTACTGCCCTGTCGCACGAGCACGCCGTCCATGTAGCGACGCGACAGCTTGCGAAGCAACCGGAGTGCGATCGGGCGGCCAAGCAGCGAGGGCAGCGCGCGCGCCGCGCTGCGCTGCAGCCCGCTCACCGTGCCGACAAACGAGCGGGCCCACCGGCGCCCCGCTTCGCGGAACGCGAGATCGGCGTCAGGGCGACGGCCGATGAGCCGTGCCAATGCCAGCACTTCGTCGAAAGCGACGCGATGCCGGCTCCGCACCGCTTCGTTGTAGCGACGGATCTGCTGGTAGACCGTATCACTCAGACCGAGCCGCTTGTTGCGAAGCTCGTGCACCAACTCGGCGTCGAGCTCGGCCTCGGGCGTATCGATCGCCTTGACGGCTTCGAGCAGCGCCAAGGGGAGCCGTGCATCGAGCGGAGGGCCAGACAGCGGCCGCGCTGGTTCGGCCGGGACAGTGGCGCGGGCGGGCCGGCCGTCGATCAGTGAGGACACGTGGAGGATGCTAACGTGTTGCCCGTCACCTGTACAAGCGGATCGCCGCGTAAAGCGCCGGAATTTCAGGGCGTCGCAAGCAAGGGGGCGGCCTACGGCCCTGCTCGTCTGCTTGCGTATTCGCTGGTAGTGATACAGCGTTTTCGCCAATGGCCCTGCACCTCTCAGCCGTCGCGATGACCGACACCTTTTCCGGCACCGCGAGTGCGACCGTGTGGGAGAGCGCGTCGGGTCCATCTACGATGCTCTCGCTCGGCATCACGCTCGCCATCGCGGCCGCGGCCTGGCGTGCCGGGAGCTTGCGCACGAGCGGCGCGATCGCCGCCACCGTGGTTGGCACGCTCGCCCTCCGCGCGGGATGGCCCTGGGGCGGATTCCTGCTGATGTGGTTTGCCTGGGCCACGCTCGGTTCACGCATGGGCCGAGCACGGAAGGACGTGCGCACGGCGGGCGTCGTCGAAAAAGGTGCCGAGCGCGATGCGAGCCAAGTGGTGGCCAATGGCGGCATCTTTGCACTGGCGGCGGCCGTCACCGTGGCCACGGGCGATCCGGCCTCCGATACGGCACTGTGGGGCGCGGCGGCCCTCGCCGCGGCCGGCGCCGACACGATGGCCACGGAAATCGGTACGTGGGTGGGCGGCACCCCACGGTCGGTGCGCACGTGGCGCACCGTGCCGACCGGCACCTCGGGCGCGGTGAGCGTGGCCGGAAGCGCGGCCATGCTGGGCAGCGCGCTCGCTCTCACGGCAGTCGCGGTCGTGCTCGGCCTCGTGCCGGCGGCCCGCTGGTGGATCGTGGCCGCGGCGGCGGTGTTCGGTGCCTTGATGGACACCGTGGTGGGCGCACTTGCGCAGGAGCAACGCTGGTGCCCGCGGTGCGAGACCGCCACCGAGCAGCGGCAGCACACGTGCGGCACGGACACGTGGCATCGAGGCGGCTGGCGCTGGCTCGGCAACGACGCCGTCAATCTCGTGTGCACGGCGTCGGCGGCGGCACTCGCAGGGCTCATCGCCTACGCCACACCCGCATAACCAGGAAACGCACCGCAAGCGCGACGGCTGGCCTCCCACTTGCAACAGGGATCTGTGCGCCGGGTCGGGGCGTTAGATTCTCAGAGTGCCCCGTCATGTGATTGTCCTCTTCCGAGCTCCATGTCCGACTACACGCGCGCGTGGCAGGTGATCGTCGTGGGTGGTGGCCCCGCCGGTAGTTCAGCGGCTTGGCATCTCGCGACGGCAGGACTTGATGTTTGCTTGCTGGATCGTGCGCGTTTTCCGCGGGCGAAGCCGTGCGCCGAATACGTGAGTCCGGAAGCAAGCCGGATACTGGACGCGATGGGCGCGCTGGCACCCCTCGAGCAGGGTGGTGCGGCCTCGTTGACCGGCATGGTGGTGCACGCTCCTTCGGGCGACCGCATTCATGGTGAGTTTGTGGCACGCCACGGGTTTCGTGGCTTCCGTGATCGCGGCCTTGGCGTGCGCCGAGAAATACTCGACACCTTGCTCATCGAGCGGGCGCGCGCCGCTGGGGTGTGCGTGCTCGAGGACATCAAGGTCGAGGGGGTCACGCTGGACGCGAGCGGCGCGGCGTGCGGCGTGGAGGTGCGGACCCCGGATGGCATGCGCATGATGCGCGCATCACTGGTGATCGGTGCCGACGGCTTGCGCTCCATCGTATCGCGTCGTCTGAAGCTCGCGCACCAATCCCGTTGGCCGCGTCGCGTGGCCCTGGTGGCGCACTATCGTGGAGTGCGCGACATCGGCACGCTGGGCGAGATGCATGTGACCAGCAATGGCTACGTGGGACTGGCGGCCGTTTCGGGTGGACTGACCAACGTGGCGTTGGTGGTGCCGCGCCGATCGGCGCAGGGTATGGCAGGCGATCCCACCGCGTTTCTCGACGCGTGGATTGCGGCGCAACCCACGCTGCAACCGCGTTTCCGCGATGCGATTCGCGAGACGCCGGTGCGCGCCACGGGGCCGTTCGCCTCGCACGCAACGCGGGCCTGGGCACCGGGGGCAATGCTGACAGGCGACGCGGCCGACTTCTACGATCCGTTCACTGGTGAGGGCATCTATGCCGCGCTGCGTGGCGGTGAATTGCTGGCGCCGTTCGCGGTCGATGCCGTGCATGCGCGCGAACAGGGCAACGCGCGCGGCATGCGCCACGCGCTCCGGTCGTACGAGCGGGCGCGCAAGCACACGTTCGCCGGGAAATGGCGGGTAGAAAAGCTGATCGGAGCCGCCGTGGCCTTTCCACCGTTATTGAACTACGCCGCGCGCGTCCTCACACGCGATCGCGATCTTGCTGACTTATTGATCGGGGTCACGGGCGACTTCGTGCCGCCGTCGGCGGTCCTGCGCCCGAGCACCCTGCTTCGTTTCCTTTCCTGATGATCGATCAAGACCTGTTCCGCGCCGTCCTGGGCCGCTTTGCCTCCGGCATCACCGTGATTACGACGTGCGACGCGAACGGCACACCGCATGGTATGACCGTGAGCGCTTTTTCGTCGCTCAGTCTCGACCCACCGCTCGTGCTGGTGTGCATCGCCAACGACGCGACGATAGCGCCGGTCATGGCGCACGCCACCAGCTTCGCCGTGAACGTGCTCGCCGATTCACAGGAAGCGGTCTCCCGACGATTTGCCGGCAAGGTCGACGATCGCTTTGCGGGTGTAGGCTACGTGGAGGGCGACCTGGGCGACTCCGTGCTCGACGATGTACTGGCGTCGATGCAGTGCCGTATCGTGGCACGCCATCCAGCTGGCGATCATGTGATCGTGATCGGTCATGTGGAGCAGGCCGCGGCGCGAGATGCCAAGCCGCTGCTCTACTATCGCGGTGGCTACGCGCAGTTGGAACGATAGACTCGCACCTCGCCTCCATGCTCACGCCAGCGCGCCAACGCGGCACCGAGATCCTCGACGACCCCGGTGACAATCCCGCGCTGGCGTTGCGCTCGTTGCGTGACGTCGCGCTGGCCAATCGATTCTTCGGCGGTCGACGCGCCGTGCTGGTCGAAGTGCGGCGGGTGCTGCGGGCCCTGCGCGAGAAGCCATCAGCGCGAAACCCGCAGCATCCGGTGCTGTTGCTCGACATCGGCACGGGATTGGGCGACATCCCGCGCGCGGCGCAGCGTATGGCGGCCGGCACGTCGCTGCCACTGACCACCATCGGCGTCGAGCTCGTGCCGGCCCTCGCGCGCGCCGCGAGTACATCGTGCACGCATGGGCTCGCCGCCGATGCGATGTCGCTACCGTTTGCGGATGGGAGTATCGATATCGTGACGTGCTCGCAGGTGCTGCATCACTTCGACGGGCCCGACGCCGATCGCCTGCTGCAGGAATGCACTCGCGTAGCAAGCTCGGCAGTAATCATCGGCGATCTGCGTCGGAGCTGGTTTGCCGTGGCTGGGCTCTGGGCGGCATCGTTCCTGCTACGATTCCATCCCGTGAGCCGCCACGACGGCATCGTGTCGATTCTGCGAGGCTTCACGCGCGACGAACTGCAGGCGCTCGCCGAGCGCGCCACCGGATGCTCGGTGCGCGCACATCGAGCTCCCGGATTCCGAGTGGTCGCGGTGTGGTCGCCGCCGCCGCGTTCCAGCACGTCAATGGGCGCGCGCTCATAATGTCCTTGTCTCCTTCCTCAGCTTCCCTCATGCACGCGAACTACATACTGGGTCCGCCACCGGCGGACCAACTGGTGACACAGATCGACGAACGGCTCGTGCGCGCGCCGGTGGCGCGCATCTTCGAGATCGCCCGCGAAGTCGAGCACTGGCCGGCCTATCTGCCACACTATCGGTTCGTGCGCTTCCGCCATCGCACGCCCGATGGCGGTGGCATGGTGGAGATGGCGGCCAATCGCCCGTTCGGCCTGTTCAACTGGCCCACCTGGTGGCTGTCGGAAATGGCCGTGAATCACGACGAGCCGTGGGTCCGCTTCAAGCACGTCGGTGGCGTGACCACGCGCATGGATGTGGAGTGGAGCTTCACGCCGGTACCGGGCGGCACGCTCACGCGCATCGTGCACGTGTGGAACGGCCCGTTGTGGCCGGTGATCGGACGGTTCGCGGCCACGCAGGTGATCGCTCCAATATTCGTGCACGGCATCGCGTCGCGCACCTTGGCGGGTCTGGCCGCCGTCGCTGAACGGAATCCGTCATGACTTCATTGCCACTCATGCCCTCGACCGCCGAATCCTCGCCATCGCGCCGCCGGGTCGCGATCACCGGTATCGGGTGTGTCACGCCGATCGGCACCGGCGTCGAGGCACTGTGGCAGGGGCTGCGCGCCGAGCGGTCGGCGGTGGTGCCGACCACGCGCTTCGACGCGTCGATCTACCGTTCGCAGTGTGCGGCGCAGATCGATGGCTTCCAAGCCACCAACTGGATCGACGCCAAGCGCGTCAAACGCTTCGACCGCTTCAGCGAGTTTGCGGTGGTCAGCGCCATACTCGCACTCGAAGACGGCAAGCTCGATTTGGCGAACGAAGACCGTGAACGCGTAGGCGCGATGATGGGCACGGCACTGGGAGGTGTGGGATACGCGGAAGAGCAGGCCGCGCGATTTCTGCACGGCGGCTTGCGCGCCGTCGATGCCACGCTGGCCTTGGCCGTGTTCGGCGGCTCCGCCAGCTGCAACATGGCGATCGAGTTCGGCGTGACGGGCCCCAATTCCACCAACGCCATGAGCTGCGCGTCGGGGTCGATGGCCATCGGCGAAGCGTTCCGTCAAATTCGCGATGGCTACGCCGACGTGATGCTGGCCGGCGGCTCCGAAGCGCCACTCGCCACCCTCTGCTTCGGCGCCTTCGCGCTCATTCGCGCGATGTCGACGCGCAACGATGATCCGGCGCGCGCCTCACGTCCATTCGACAAGGACCGCGACGGCTTCGTGATGGGCGAAGGCGGCGCCGTGCTGCTGCTCGAGGAGTGGTCGCACGCGGTGGCACGCGGTGCTCGCATTTACGCGGAACTCGGCGGCTACGGCACCACCAACGATGCCCACCACATGACCGCGCCTCGCCCCGATGGGGCACAGGCCGCGAGGTGCATGCGCAACGCCCTGCTCGACGCGTCGGTGAGCGTGGAACAGATCGACTACATCAACGCGCACGGCAGCAGCACTCCGCTGAATGATCCCACCGAAACGCTCGCCATCAAGCAGGTGTTCGGCGATCACGCGTATCGCATTCCCGTGTCGAGCACCAAGGGCTACTACGGCCACGCCCTCGGCGCATCGGGCGCCTTCGAAGCGGCCATCAGCGCACTCACGATCTCACGCGGCTGGGTGCCACCCACGCTGAACCTGGAAACGCCCGACGTGGGGTGCGATCTGGACTACGTGCCGCAACACGGACGCGAGATCAATCCGAAGGTGGTGCTGTCGAACAGCTTTGGGTTTGGTGGGATCAATGCGGCGTTGGTTCTGAAAAGGGCAACTGCCTAAAAAGCCAACTGCTCAGGGAGCAGGAGGGAGGATCGAGGGAGCAGGATGCAGAAACGGCCCACCGTCAACCTGCTCCCTGCCCCCTTCCTCCTCCTCCCTGCCTCCTCAGCGGTTGGCGGTTCTTTACGCACCCTTCAAGTACACCTCGGTGTACCGATCGATACTCCGCTGAATCACCTTGAACGCGAACTCGCTCTTCTCCCATCCCAGAATCTCGACACGCTTGCCTTCGAGGTCCTTGTAGATACCGAAGAAGTGTTCGATCTCCTTCAGATAATGCGGCGGCATATCGGCGATGTCGTAGATGTCGTTGTGGTACGGATCATCGCTCGGTACCGCGAGGATCTTCTCGTCGGGCTCACCCTTATCGAGCATCTTCAGCACGCCGATCGGACGGCAGGTGATCTGACATCCGGGAAAAGTCGGCTCGTTGATGCGCACGAGAATGTCGAGCGGATCGTTGTCTTCGTGCAACGTGCGCGGAATGAAGCCATAGTCGCCGGGATAGTGCACGGCCGAATACAGCACGCGATCGAGCTTGAACTGTCCGGATTCCTTGTCGAGCTCGTACTTGTTGCGCGAGCCCGCCGGAATTTCGATGATCGCGGTGACAAGCTCCGGCGCGTGAGGACCGGGGGGCATATCGCGCCAGGGATTGTGCATAACCGTGGGGTATCGAAAGAAGAAAGGTCAGCGATTCCGCAGAGCAGCGGCCGCTTCGAGCGCGAAGTAGGTGATCGTCATGTCGGCGCCAGCGCGCGCGATGGCCACCAGCGATTCCATCATGGCGCGATCGCCGTCGATCCAGCCGCGTTCCGCTGCGGCCTTGATCATCGAGTACTCACCGCTCACCTGATAGGCCGCGAGTGGCATCTGCGTGTCGTGCTTCACGGCGGCGATGATGTCGAGATACGCGCCGGCCGGCTTCACCATGAGAATATCGGCGCCCTCTTCCACATCGAGCCGCACTTCGCGGAGTGCTTCGCGGCCGTTCGCCGGATCCATTTGATAGCTGCGGCGATCGCCGAATGTCGGCGTCGACTCGGCGGCTTCCCGGAACGGGCCGTAGAACGCGGAGGCGTACTTGGCCGCATAGCTCATGATCGGCAGTTGCGTGAAACCAGCCATATCGAGGGTGCGTCGCATGTGGCCGACACGCAGGTCCATCATGTCGCTCGGTGCCACGATATCCGCGCCCGCCTCGGCGTGCGCCAACGCTTCACGCGACAGCAATTCGAGCGTGGCGTCGTTGTCCACTTCGCCCGACGGCGTGAGCAACCCGCAGTGCCCGTGATCGGTATACTCGCACATGCACACGTCGGTCACGACCACCAAGTGCGGGAACTCGCGCTTCACGGCACGCACCGCTTCGGGCACCGGTCCGCGAGGATCCCACGCCGATGAACCAGTCGCGTCCTTCGTATCGGGAATACCGAACAACAGCACACCGCCGATCTGCGCCGCGACCGCCTTCTCGGCGTCGCGCAGCATTTCGTCCACCGACGTCTGCGATACACCGGGCATCGAACCGATCGGTGCGCGCAGTCCCCTGCCCGAGCGCACGAACAACGGCCAGATGAACTGCGCAGGATCGAGACGCGTTTCGCGTACCATGAGACGGAGCGCCTCGGTGCGCCGCAACCGACGCATGCGCATGGCCATTACCGGGCTCCGTGCGCGGCGCCTTTCAACTCCGCCTTGGCGGCGGCCGCCTCGGCCAGCTCCTCGCGCAATTCCTCCAGGATGCCGGCGCCACCGGCCGCGTGTAGCTGTCGCGCGAGCTCACGTCCACTCGACGCCGGATCCGCCGCGTTGATCGGCAATCCGCCGCGCACTACCGACACCCCGTCGATCGATGCGATGATGCCGTGCAGCATCGGTCCGTATTTCCCTTCGTAGGTCGTGCACGCGCCGATCGGTACCTGGCAGCCCCCTTCGAGCGTGGCCAACAGCGCACGTTCGGCGGTGACGGCATGGCGCGTGTGGGCATGATCGAGTGTGGCCAGAATCGCCGTCATGCGTTCGTCGTTGGCGCGGGCCTGCACGGCGATGGCGCCCTGTCCAGGCGCCGAGATCCAATCGGGCGGATCCATGAACGCCACAATGCGCTCGCCGAGTCCCAGTCGACGCAGGCCAGCCGCCGCGAGCAGTGCCGCGTCCACTTCACCGGCGTCGATCTTCCGGAGACGCGTGCCCACATTGCCGCGCAGCTCGCAGACATCGAAGTCGGGGCGCAGTGCGCGCAATTGGGCGCGACGACGCAGCGACGACGTGCCGACCTTGGCGCCCTTCGGCAACTCCAATAAAGTGCGCGCGGTGGTGTTGGGGCCGACCACCAGCGCATCACGCGGATCTTCACGTTCGAGCAGCGCGACGATGCTGAGCCCTTCGGGATCGGCCGTGGGCAGATCTTTCAAGGAGTGCACCGCGCAGTCAGTGCGACCGGCAATCAGGTCGGCTTCGAGTTCGGCGGTGAACAGCCCTTTCTCGCCGATGGCGTTGAGCGGGCGATCGAGAATGCGATCGCCGATGGTCGTGTATTCCACGAGCTCACTGGCGACGCCGCGCTCGGCCAACGCGGCTGCGACCTGACGCGCCTGACGCAGCGCCAACTCTGAGGAACGGGTTCCGATGCGGACGACAAGATCAGTCATACTACAACTTATTCAGTCAACCGCAGGTTCAGTTAGCCCTAGCACACTACAGGCCTTCACGATGCTGTTCACCCAGCCTTCCATCGTGGCGGCCCCCGATTCCACTTTCACGGGAAATCCAGCCACCTTCGCGGCACGCGCCGTGACCGGCCCGATACAGGCCACCGGCAGCCGGCCGGCATGCTCCGCCGGGAGGGCGTCGAGCAGCGCGTCGACGGCACTCGGTGCGGCCACGGTGACCAGGTCGATCTCGCCCGACTTCACGAGAGCTCGCACGCGGGCCTGTCCGTCGGGGTCGGGGGCGCTGCGATAGGCGGGTATGCTCTCCACCACCGCCCCCAAAGCGCGCAGCCCGTCAGGAAGCACGTCCCGCGCCGTTGCCGCGCAGGGGTAGAGCATACGCGCGCCTTCGATATCTGACCGTGCGGCCATGGCATCGAGCATTGCGACGGCTTGCGCGTTCGCCGGCTGCACCGTAGGCGTACGCCAGCCCTGCTTGTCGGCGGCGGCGGCCGTCGCGGCCCCAACCACCGCCAGGCGACGGGTGGCCATGGCGGCTTCAGCGCCACGCTCGGCCACCACGCGCGCGAGATGGTCGACGGCGTTCACGCTGGTGAGCAGGATCCAGTCGAACTCGATAAGACGACGCACGGCCTCATGGAGCGGCGCGAGGTCCAGCGTTTCGATGCGGGTGAGCGGCACTTCGTGTACCGTAGCACCCTTGGCCCGCAGCGCGTCGGCCAGCGGCGAGCCGCGTTCGCCGGCTCGGGTTACGGCGATGCGTACGCCGTGTAGCGGCTGCGGCCCAGGCACGCGAGCGGGCTTCGCCGCCATTATCAAAGCACGATCAACGGGCCTGCTTCGCCCGTGCCATGCGACGTAGCAAGAGCACCGTGTATCCACCATACGCGGCCAACGTGATCGCATAGCCGGCCCACATGTAACCGCTGCTGTCAGGTGGACCACCGACCTTCGGCACATAGGCCACTTTACCGGCAGTGTCCTGCACGGATACGGTGGTCTGCATCGGCGAGGCGGCAACCAATGCGTGGACGTGCACGATCACGCCGACTCCATCGCCGCACGCGCGTCACGCAGTGTCGCCCAGCGGAAACGCAGCCGCAACAGTGCGAAGAAGAGCAGCAGAAACGCCACCATCGACAGCCCGAAGGATAGCAGCATCTCGGGCGGCATCTTGGGCTTCTCCGGCGCCAGCACGACGGGCTCCGGGTGCATCCCGCGGAACAGCTTCACCGTGAGGTGAATGAACGGCACCAGCAGTGCGGCCAGCGTTCCCATGACCGCCGACAGACGCGCGCGCACTTCGGCCGACTCCACGCCACTGCGCAGCACCAGGTACCCCATCACCAGCAACCAGAGGAACAGCGTACTGGTAATGCGCGCCTCCCACACCCACCACGTGCCCCAGCTGGTACGCGCCCAGACCGGGCCCGTGATCAGCACGATACCCATGAACACCAGCCCCACTTCGGCCGACGATTCGGCGAGACGATCGAGCCGTTCGTCCTTGATCCACAGATAGATGATGCTGCTGACGAACAGGATACCACAGGCGAAGTAGAGACCGATGATCGCCGCCGGCACGTGCACATAGAAGATCTTCTGCGCCGCGCCCAGCATCGCATCGATGGGCGTGAAGAAAAGCACGCGCGTGCACGCCGCGATCACCGCGACGATCGCGATGGCGAGGAACGCATCGAATCCCTTCGGCTCCGGCAACGCGGCCGGACGCGGGGCAACAGACGACACCGACGACATACCTACTCCTCGATGGTAAACGGAAACACCACGATACACGCCGAGACGAAGACGAGATCGAAAGCGAGCAACACTTTCAGCCACGCCATGCCATCGGCGATCGGCTGACCACGCAACACCACGGCCGTGGCCTGCGCGGCGGGAATCACCAGCGGCACAAAAAACGGCAGCGTCATCATCGGCAACAACAGTTCGGCCAATCGCGTGTTCGAGGCGATCGCGGCAAACAGCGTACCGACCGCCGACAGCCCGATCGAGGCGAGCAGCACGATCCCCACGATGATCCACCACGACGGACCGACCGTAAGATCGAAGAAGAGCGCGACGGCGGGAAGCGCCAAAGCTTGAACGCACATCACGAACACAAGGTTCGCGATCACCTTGCCCGTAAAGATGGCCTCACGGGACACCTGCGACGCGAGCAGCCCGTCGTACGCACGGTCGGCCAGCTCCAGCCCGAACGACCGGTTGAGCCCCAGCAACCCGGAAAAGGTGAAGATCACCCACAGCACCCCGGGGGCGAGATCCATAGCCGGAATGGCCGTGGGATCCCACGTGAAACGGAAAATCACGACCGCAAGTACGGCGAACACCGTGGCTGCCAAAAAGGCGCTCCGAGTCCGGAATTCGATGAGGAGGTCTTTCCGGGCAATCCGCCAGGCGTCGGCCAGATACGACGGCGCGCGATGGGTGGCGCCCGATGGTACAGCGCTCACGCCAGCCCCTCATGCACGAGGGCCCGATATTTCGCCTGATACGCCGGCACGTCGAAGCCGCGCGGCGAGACCAGCTGTTCATCGACAAATTTGCCGTGCTGCATGATCGCCGAGTGCGTGGCCAGCGCGAGCCCCTCACTCAGGTTGTGCGTGACCAGTACCAGGGTAGCGCCATTGGCCTTGAGCGCTCCCAAAGCCTCGGTCAGCGCCTGCGCGCCGGTTTCGTCGAGCCCCGTGTACGGCTCGTCGAGCAGCACGAGCTGCGGACCATGCACCAGCGCGCGCGCGACGGACACGCGCTGTTGTAATCCGCGACTCAAATAACGCACGGCGGTGTCGGCCCGATCGAGCACACGCAGCTGCGTCAGCACACGCGTCGTTGCCCCGTCGGCGTCGATCACCCCCTGGCACTCCGCGGCAAAGCGCACGTTCTCCCGCACCGATAACGCCGAGTAGAGCATGGCGTAATGCGAAATCAGTCCGACCATCCGTCGCGTTTCGGCGTCACCAGGAAGTGGCTGGCCATGCAAACGGGTGGTCCCGGCCGACGGCTTGAGGAGGCCGCCCAGCAAGCGGAGCAGCGTGGTCTTGCCCGCGCCATTGGGACCGAAGAGCGCCAGGCAGGCCCCCTCGTCCAGCGCGAGCGACACCCCGTTCACAGCGCGCCGGCCACCGAAGGCGCGTACCAGCCCCTCGGCCGTCAGCGCCGGACCCGCCGCATGGGCGGACGCGACAGCTGTCGCCCCGGTTTCGTGGGTTGCCTGCATCGGTCTACATTAGCAGGACGCGCCGCTACTCGCGACACGCGATCGCCACGCGATCGACGCACTCTCCCGTCGGACACCCCACCGCGCCGGTTCGTACCGGACACCAGGTCTCCATGAGCGATATCGACGTCCTCCTGCAGGAAACGCGCTCCTTCCCGTCGCCTGCCGCCTTTCGCGCGACGGCCCGCGTTCACGATTCACGGCTACAGGACGACGCGGCCGCGGACCCCGTGCGTTTTTGGGAGCGCGAAGCCGCTGAGTTGACGTGGAGCAAGCCGTGGGATTCGGTGCTGGAATGGACGCCGCCGCATGCGACGTGGTTCCAAGGCGGGCAGCTCAATGCCTCGGTGAACTGCGTCGATCGCCACATCATTGGTCCGCGTCGCAACAAAGCCGCGATCATCTGGGAAGGCGAACCCGGCGACCGTCGCACCTACACCTACTGGGATCTGTACCGCGAAGTCAATCTTGCGGCGAATATGCTGAAGAAACTTGGCGTGGTGAAGGGCGATCGCGTGGCGATCTACCTCCCCATGATTCCCGAAGCGATCTTCGCGATGCTGGCCTGCGCGCGTATCGGCGCCGTGCACACGGTGGTGTTCGGTGGCTTCTCGCCGGAGTCACTCCGTGATCGCATCAACGATTGCGGTTGCAAGGTACTGATCACGGCCGACGGCGGTTATCGTCGCGGACAGATCGTGCCGCTCAAGCGCAACGCCGACGAAGCGATCACCGGATGCCCGACCATCGCGCACGTGCTCGTGGTCATGCGGCGGCGCAGCGGCGTGGGCGACGAGACGTTCGCCGAGATGCAGGAGGGGCGTGACCATTGGTGGCATCGGCTCAAGCGGCAGGTGCCGAAGTATTGCGAACCCGAAGTGATGGACGCGGAGGATCTGCTGTTCATACTTTACACGTCGGGCACGACAGGGAAGCCCAAGGGCATCGTGCACACCACCGGTGGATACCTCACCGGCGTGGCGAGCACCACCAAGTACGTGTTCGACCTGAAAGAAGAAGACGTGTTCTGGTGCACGGCCGACATCGGTTGGATCACCGGCCACTCGTACCTCGTGTACGGACCGCTGGCGAACGGTGCCACGCAGGTCGTATACGAAGGGGCGCCCGACTGGCCCGACAAGGATCGCTTCTGGCAGATCTGTGAGCGCTACGGCGTGTCGATTTTTTACACTGCGCCCACCGCCGTGCGCGCCTTCATGAAGTGGGGCTCGTCGTACGTCGAGAAGCACGATCTCTCGCAACTGCGTCTGCTCGGGTCGGTCGGTGAGCCGATCAATCCGGAAGCGTGGATGTGGTACCACAAGCACATCGGGCAGGAGCGTTGTCCGATCGTGGACACGTGGTGGCAAACGGAAACCGGCGCCATCATGATTACACCGCTGCCTGGGGTGACCGCCACCAAGCCCGGCTCCGCCACCACTCCGTTCCCCGGCATCAAGACGGCTCTGCTCGACTCGGCCGGCAGCGAGATCGGCGTGGGCGGCGGCCTCCTCGCGATCACGCATCCGTGGCCGAGTATGCTGCGCACGATTTGGGGGGACGACGCACGTTATGTGGACACGTATTTCACGAAGTGGCCGGGTCGTCCCGACCTGTACTTCCCGGGAGACGGCGCCAAGCGCGATGAGGATGGCTATCTCTGGATTCTGGGTCGCGTGGACGACGTGCTGAACGTGGCGGGTCATCGTATCGGCACGATGGAAGTAGAGAGCGCGCTGGTGGATCACCCGGCCGTTGCAGAAGCGGCGGTGGTGGGCAAGACGCACGAGATCAAAGGTCAGGCGATCGCGGCGTTCGTGACGCTGCGCGCCGGGTTCACGCAAAGCGGCAGCTTGCGCGACGAACTGCGCGAGCACGTGGCCATGAAGATCGGCGCGCTGGCCCGACCCGACGACATTCTGTTCAGCGCGGATCTCCCGAAAACGCGCTCGGGCAAGATCATGCGTCGCCTGCTGCGGGACATCGCTGAGGGTCGCGCGCTTGGTGACACGACCACGCTGGCCGATCCTTCCGTGGTGGCTTCGCTGAAGGATCAGTATGAGGCGCAGGAAAGCTGATTACTGCGCTGGAACTGCGCTGGTGTGCGGCGATCGCCCGGGCTGGCGGGGGTGGCAGCGGCGGGGGTGGGCGCGTAGGGACGCTCTCCTTCGTGGGGGCGGGCATCGCTTGGCGGCGCCACCGGCGATGGTGTGGCGCGTGAGGTGAGCCGTTCCGCGCGGGTCTTTGCGGCAACACCGCCTGCAGCTCACGCACGCGCCTCTCGCCCTTCTCACCCCTCGCGCGGTTTCCCCGCGCGCGGTGTGCCCCGAATCCCCTCGCGCCTATTGCCCCGCGCGGGCCCTTCACGGCCGCCGAGTGGGCCGTGGCTCCCCACAGCGGCTCTCTGCGGGGGAGGGGCCGGCGCCTGAGCGGAGCGAATGGCGCCCGGCCATCCCTCCGCAGAAAAGCCGCGAAGGGGAGGCCACGCGCCCACCCGGCAGGCCGCCCGTACCACGATCTCCCCCAAAGGCATGTGGCGCGAGATTCGCATGGGTAGTGATTGTGGTCACAGCAGGCGAAACACTCGCGCGCTCACATTCGTCAGTACCTATATGTCTATTCTGAACAAACTGTTTCCTGAAACGCTGTTCCCCCGCAAGCTGTCGGCCGACGCCGAGCAGCGGCTGCGTCTGGTACAGGCGCGCGCTGAAGAAGCGCTGATCCGCACGCACGTCGAGAACGCCCTGCTCTTCGTGGATACGCTGTCCACCGACGTGGGCTACGAGCGCGCGCTCGACATCTACGTGCGTGAGATGAGCGTGCCCGACCCGCTGGCGTCGGTCGTGGCCACGCGCGCGTTGGTGGCGTTGGGTGAAGCGCTGGTGCCGGCGGCGACGCTGAACAGCACGAACGACGAAGGCACCGCCGAAGCGGTGCTCATGCCGAGACTGCGACTCGATGATGCAGCGGCGAGACGGCGGGCGTAACCCGCTCGCCGCATCGCACCGCCGTTCGCGCTACTTCTTCGCGGTGTCCGTCGCCGCCGGTGTCGCGGCGGCTGCCGGCATGGTCGTCCGCAGGCTGTCCACCAGCTTCTTCAGTTGGTCGAACGTGAGGCCACCCGGGTACAGCTTGTTGCCGACAACCAAGGTGGGCGTGCTCTGCACCCCACGCTCCGTCCCGGCCGCCGCATTCGCCTGAATCTTCGGCAGATTCTTCTGCGTGTCGAAGCAGCTGTTGTACGCCGTCATGTCGAGACTGAGCTCGCTGGCATACGTGTCGAACACCTTGCGCGGGTTCGTGGTCGCCTGAGTGTTCCAGTCCATCTGCCCGTTGAAAATCTTGTCGTGCATTTCCCAGAACTTGCCTTGGTCTTCCGCGCAGGAGGCCGCGAGGTGCGCCGCCAAGGTGTTCTGGTGAATCGACGTGAGCGGGAAATCGTAGAAGCGGAAGTTCGCGAGCCCCGCATCGATGATGCGCGCTTTGATGTCCGGCCCCTGCAGCGCGGCGAACTGACCACAGCCCGGGCACTCGAAGTCCGCGAACTCGATGATCGTGATCGGGGCGTTCGGATCACCACGGAGGTGCCCTTCCGCCGTGGGCAGCGGGGTGCCGGGTGCGAGCTCGATCGGCTTCGGCTTATTTTGCACTTTGTAGTAGATGGCGGCGCCACCAACGGCGAGCACGACCAGTACGATCGGCAAGAACGCGCCGTTCGACTTCTTCTTCGTTGCCTTCACCACTCGATCTCCTCGTCTTCCGGCGTCCAGCCGGTCGGTTCCCATGCGCTCTCGTCGGGACGACGGGCTTCGTCGGCCAAACGGCGATGTTCCTTCTTTTCAGGTATTTCGTCGGTGCAGCGCACTTCGTCGTGAAAAAACTCGCTACGCACAGAACCGTAGCGGCTGCAGCGATAAGCTATCTGTCCAACCCGCGTCGGCGCTATCCTGCAGCGACGGTCCGATCCCCGCTGCCCTGACGCCATGTACACTGAACATCTTCGCATTCCTGTTGGTGCCGGTTCACTGCACGTGGAACGGGTGGGACGGGCGGGACCAGCCGTCGTGCTCCTGCACGGATTCGGCAGCTGCAGCTTTCTGTGGCGGTCGATCGCGCCGCGCCTTGCCGAAGCGGGGTTGACGGTGCTCGCCATCGACCTCATGGGTCATGGGGAATCCGATCGACCGGCCGACGCGTCGTACGGCTTGGGGGCGCAGGCGGAGTATGTGGAGAGGGCCCTTACCGCCCTGCGACTGGGGCGGGTGAGCGTGGTGGGGCAGGATATGGGCGGGCTCGTGGGGCTCCTGCTGGCGGCCCAGCGTCCGGAGCGAGTCGCGAGGTTCGCGATGCTGGAACCGCTCGATCCCGACGATCTTCCGGGGCCGGCTATTCGTTCGTTGCAACGCACATCCGCACTGTCGGCGCTCACGGCGCACACGCTGTTCGGCGCCCGTCCTCTGCTGGAGCCGTTACTGCGCGACGCGGTGGCCGCTCCGGTCAACATGCCCGATCTCTTGGTGGCGCGTTATCTGGCGCCGTTCGTGGGCAGTGGCGGCGCGGCGGAACTGCTCCAGCGCGCGAGTGCCGTCACGCTCAGCAACGACGAACGGCAACGCCTCGGCGACGTACTCAGCGAGGTCTTGCTCTGGATCGGCGCTCGGGAGGCGGACGACGACCTCGCGGCGCGCATTGCGCGGTGGCGCAGCGCACTCCCCTTGGCATCGGTGTATCCGATCACCGTGCGCCCCTGTGGCGTACTCGTGGCTGAGGATGCGCCCGCGGCATTGGTCTCAGCACTCTTGGCGTGGCTTGCGTAATACGATTGGGACGCCACTGGAAACTCGGTGTCTCATCGGTTAAGTTTTACAGGCTAGCCCGGAGTTCCCCGGCAGCGATGTTCGACGTACTACCCAGAGGAAATGGCCAAGCCCAAGCTTCGTCCGCGTCGTGACGCCATGGTGCCCTCTCCGTATCAGGAGGCCCGTGACGAGCTCTTCCAGCAGATCATGCAGTGTGGTGTGATCGGGTGTCACCCCGACGACCAGAAGGAGTGGTTCGATGGCACGATGGAGTATCTCACGGGTCGGTACCCGGAGATCAAAACTCCTGAAATAGTCGAACTGCGCACGTTGGGCGAACGATTTGCCCAGCCGACCAGAAAGCAGGCGCAGGAAGCGGCTGCAGTCTGATTGCTTCATCCGACGCCGGACCCAACGGGACCCTGGCGTCTGGCTTCTACTGACATATGAGCCTTAGCTGCTGCTGACGCGATATACGAAATACATCGAACGCCTCCTCCGGGAGGCGTTCGTCGTTGGTATCGTGCCGCCAGCACTGGATCAGCAGAACTGGATCGTTGCAACTGGGTCATCCGAACAGATCACACAGAGAAGAAGAGAAAAAGAGAAAAAGAGAAAAAGAGAACCGCTGCGCGTTGAGGCGCTATTCTCCTTTTCTCCTGGTCTCCTTTTCTCTGTGTGATCAGTTCCGCTGTGAGAGCAGTTCTGCCCTGTGAACAGTTCTCGTGGTCTGATCAGTTCTCGCGGCGCCGCTCACCGTACCCGTTCGCGCCACAGCATCAACGTGTAGTCCACCGTGGCGATCAGGCCGAGCACACCGACGAGGATGACCAGCGGATTGACCGTCGCGGGCGCCAAGAGCACGGCGATGAACGTGAGCAATTGCAGCGCCGTCACCAGCTTGCCCAGCGGACGCGCGCGAAAACGGATCGGACGCAGCCAGCTCACGTTGCGCGCGGTGAACCAGCCGATCAGCGACATGATGTCGCGGAAAAAGATCGCGACCGCCTGCCAGACCGTGAGCTGCTCACCCATCACATAGGCGATCACCACGCACAGCACGAAAAAGCGGTCGGCGACCGGATCGATCAGCGCGCCGAAACGGGAGACGACCTTGGTGCGCCGGGCGATCCAGCCGTCGAGGAAGTCGGTGAGCGAGGCCACGGCGATCAGCGCCAGTCGCACCGGGACGGCATCCATCGCCAGAAACCCGAGCGCCAGCACCACGCGTGACGTGGACACCAGGTTGGGTACCGTGAGAACGGTCGGAGTTTCCGTGTGGGCCATACTGGAACCTATCGACGGCGGGGGTCGGGGTGCCAGCGACGCCGCGCGCCGTTTAACGTGACCGCATGACAGATCCGCTTGCACTCCTCGTGCTGGGCGTGGCGTTGGCTGTGCTGGCGTGGGATATCGCGCTCGCTGGCTGGATCGCTGCCCGCCGTGAAGCACCGCGGGTTTTCACCAATCTCACCGCTTTTTGCGGACTGCTCGTGGCGCCCGCCCTGCTCGTGGCCGTCGCCACTGGCACCGAGACCGGCGCCCGAACGATCTCAGGCATCACGTGGCTCATGCCGATGGTTGCCTGTGCCTTCGTGCTGCAGGTGCTCTACTCGCTGCTGTCACGTTTGGTCTCGGTGGTCGTGGCGCTGCCGATCCTGCTGTACGATGTCGTGATCGCGGTGGTTGCCATCGGGGACTATCTCGCGTCGCAGCACGGCGTCGCACCGCTGCCGCTGCAGGCCGCCGTTTCGGCTCGCGATGTGATCCTCGGCATGACCGCGGGACGTGCCGCGCTCGTGTCACCGCTCGCGATGCTCGTGCCCATGATTGCGCCGGCGTATCCGGCTCGTTGGAGACTCTCGGGTGCCGTACGCGCGGTGCTCGTGCTCGCGGCCACGGCGCTGTCCACATTGCTGGCGCTGGAGTGGCCACGCGGCATTGCGGCGGTGCGCAGTTACGAGACCGCATACGCTGAACCGATGCAGGCTCGACCCGCCGGCGACTTCGCCATCGGCTTACGGATCTTTCCCGTGCTCGACGGCGCGCCGCCGGCGCGCGCCGTGCAGGCCGACCGGCGTCTCATAGAGCAATTCGTGCCGGAGGTGGTGCTGGTCGTGATCGACGAAGACGGCTGGAGAGGCGGCGCGCTCGACTCGTTGTCGCGGGTGCTTCAGCCACTGCGTGACGACAGCGTGCAGATCGCGGTCGCCCTGCGCATCGCCCGCGGCGTGACCGCACCTGACGACGCGGAGCGACAGGCGGCCGTGGAGCGTGTGCTGCTGCGCATCCGACCCGATGTGATCTTCCCGGGACTCATCGACCCCCTGCCGTCTATCCTCGGCACCACACTGCACTCGCCCGATTGGTGGCGTGCGCTGCTGCTGCGGAGCGCCGCCACCGTGAAGCGCGTGCGTCCGCGGACCCTGCTGGGTTGGAGCGCGTCACGACTCGATGCCACCGACAGCGCCGTGTACGCCTGGGCATCGACCTCGACGTCACCGGTGACACTGCTGGGTGCCGTGTCCTTTCCGTCGTTCTCCGGATTGCCAGCGGTTGACGCGCGATTACGGGCCTTCGACCGATGGCACCAACGCGCCGTCACCAGTGGCGGGGGGGCGCAATCCCATTGGCTGGTCACGGTGGGTGGACTTCCACATGCGCATGGCGATGCGGCGCAGCTGGCGGCGATTCGGCACGCGCTCGCGTGGGGATCGCGTCGCGCGTGGGTACGCGCCGCGATCATCGGCGAACCAGCCGACTATGACCAATGGGTGGGACTGCGCGCCGCCAACGGCCGCCTTCGGAGCAGCGTTCCGGCGCTGTCGCTCGCCGCGCGTCAGATGCGCGACGTGCGACCGGTATCGCCGCCCTGAGCTTATCCCGCGAGCCCGCGCACGACTCCTTCGGCCACGCACGACGGATCGAACGCGGCGCGCGCCATGCGCAATACGTCGTCGCCCCGCACCGCCGCCAACCGATCGACGACTTCGTGCCGTTCGTGCAGTCCTTCACCGAATAGCCAAGCGTCGACTACCTCGCCCAGCACACTGCCGCCCGACTGCTGGGCGATGGCGTGTATGCCGATGAGATAACTCCGCGCGCGATCCATCTCTTCGTCGGTCGGCGCGGCTTCGCACAACTTGGCGAACTCGCGCAGCAATCCGCTCCGTGCTTCGTCTTCGCGCGATGGTGACGTCGCGATATACGCCGCGAAGGCACCACCAGCGCGCCGTTCGATGGGGAAAGCGCTCACCGTGTACGCCAACGACTGCTTGTCGCGCAGCTGTTCGAAGAAGCGTCCACCGAGTCCGCTCGCCACCGCCGACAGCACTCGCGCCGCAAAGCGATCGTCGTGATAGCGCGACGGACCGGGAAACAGCATCGCCAGCGCGGTCTGCTTCTTTGCGCGCTCCTCGCGCAGCACGTGCGCCTCGTGCGGCCACGACACCAGCGCTGGAGCGACTTCATCCTGCCAACGCAGCCGCGGAAACGCGCCTTCGACCACGCCCGCGACATCGTCGGGAGACACATCACCCACCACTGCAATAACGGACGCGCCGCGCGCAATGTGATCGGCGTGAAACGCACGCACGCGGGCGCTGTCGACCAGCGCCAGCGAGGCCTCGGTGCCGATCACCGATCGCGCATACGGATGCGCGCCGTACGCCGCGATCGCCGCCAGTCGCATAGGCCAGCGATACATGTCGTCGCGTGCACGCGTTGCTTCCGCCAGCGCGAGCGCGCGCTCGGTGCTCACCCCTTCGTCGGGGAATACGGGATACTGCAGCACATCGCCCAACAGTGTCGTGGCCGCTATGAAGTGCCGCACCGGCACCGACATCGTCCAGCCAGCACTCTCGAGCGCGGCGCTGACGCCGATGCTGCTGCCCAACTCTTCCGCCAGCTCAGCGATGCGTGCGCCGCTGCGCCGCTCGGTGCCCTTCAGCATCGCCTGCGCGGTAATCCGCGAAAGCCCCTCGTGCAGCGCCGGCTCCACGCACGAGCCGCCGCGCTGAAAGACACCCACGTTGACGAGTGGCGATCCCGGTCGCGGCAGCACGAGCACCGGCACGCCCTGCGACGTGCGATACACGTGCACGTCGCGCTCCACGCGCTCGGCGCGCACGCCAACGTGCACCGCCGGAGCGCCGATCGCGTCACCGATCAGGTCACTGGAGAGCGGCGTGAGCACGTCGGGATCGGCCAGCACGCTGCTGCCCTGCCCTTCCACGGCCCGCAACATCCCGCGCAAGGCCGCCTCGTGCTCGGCCAACGGTGCGGCACCGTTCGGACGATAGGAAATCACCGCGACCTGATCGGGATCGAGGTGCGTTTCGAGCGCCCCCTGCAGATCGCGCGGCTGCAGTGACAGCAGGGCGTCGTAGTAGCGACTGGCACGATCGAGTCCGCCCTCGGCTTCCCACGACGCGAGGTACGTGGCCTGACCATCCATGCTCTCGAGTCGCCGCAACCATCGCGCTTCGATGATACTCTGGGCGCGGGCGACCTCGCTGCGTCGAAAGCCCTGCGTGCGCGCCGCCTGCAGCTCGCGCCACAGCGCGCGCGTGGCAGCCACGGCATGTTCGGCCGGTGACTCCGCGTGCGCCACGAACACGCCGATGTCGCCAGCGGTGTAGTCCCACGCCGAGACCGCGGATGCCAGCTGGCGCTCACGAATGGCGCGATAGAAACGCGAGGCGCGCCCGGAGCCGAGGGCGAGGCCGGCGAGATCGAGCGCCGGCGTATCGGGATGATCTTGCGACGGTGTGCGCCACCCGAAGGCGACGTGCTGCTGCGCGATGTCGCCGCTCCACTCACGCAAACGGAATCCCGGTGGCGCCACTTCGATCGGGCCGGGCTCACGCGGCGGCGTGCGGTTGTCCAGCTGTCCGTGCCGCGCAACGACTTCACGGCGGACTTCGTCGATGTCGACATCGCCGACGATAGAGAGCACGGTGTTATCGGGGCGATACCAGCGCGCGTAGAACGACATGAGCTGTTCACGCGTGAGCGCACGCAGTTCCGCTTCATCGCCCATGCGCCAGCGCCGGATGCGATGTCGGTCGAATAGCGTGGCGTACAGCGTCTCGATCGCCATCGCCGACGCCGTGTCGCGCTTACGCTTGGTTTCCTCGATGATCACCTCGAGTTCGCGCGCCAGCTCCTCGGCGTCGATCACCGATCGGGCGTAGGCATCGAATTGAATCTCGAGTCCCTGCACGAACGACGACGACGGCAGCACCGTGTAGTACGAGGTGTGATCGTAGATCGTGTGCGCGTTGAGATAGCCGCCGTTGGCCTTCGTTTCGCGCGCGATCTGCCCCACACCGCGTGTGGGCGTCCCTTTGAAGAACATGTGCTCCAGCACGTGCGCGATGCCGACCACGTCGTCGGTCTCGTCGAAGTAGCCGACTTTCACGTGCGTCACGATGGCCACTACGGGCGCTGATGGATCGCGACGGATCAGCAGTGTCAGGCCGTTCGGCAGGACTTCGCGAACAGTCTCATGGTGCAGCGCGAGCGCATCGCTCGGCCGCTGAATACGTGTGGTCATCTTGGGGGTAGAGGCGGATAGCCGGGAACCGGAACGTTGACCGGCGTGGCGGCGACGCAGCGGGACCAGTCACCTGGCCCGGCTCGATCGGTCCACCGACGTGCCTCGTCGAAGCGACTCAGGCGGAATAGTGCGCAACCCAGAAAGCCCTGCGCCATGCGATCGGTGGGATCGAGCTGCAGCGCGCGTACGTAGAAGCGACGTGCGATCTCGGGCTGCCCATCGGCCAACATCACCGACGCGAGCTCGCGGGTGGCGAGCGCACTGGTGGGAGCGACGCGCACGGCAGTGGTCAGAAAGCGACGCGCGCGCGGAAGATCGCCTTCTTCTCGCGACATGCGCCCGAGAAAGACCAGCGGACCGGCGTCGTCGGGATGCTGCTGTGCGGCCCTCGCGAAGGCGGTGCGCGCGACTTCACGGGCACCGCGACCGTACGCTGCCACGCCGTCGCGATAGGCGCGACCGGAGCGCTGCGACAGCATCCACCATGCGCCGGCCGCGATCACCATGACGGTGACCACCACGCCGATGATGAGCCCCGTCGGCAGGCGCCGCGACGTGGGTGTATCGGACACGGTGTCACCAAGCGGTTCACGCGGAGCCCGCGGATCGACGCCGCTCGTAGGGGCGCCAATAGCTGGTGCGGCGATCGCGGGCATGTTGTGCACGGTAGGTCGGAGTGGCGCGCCGGAAACCGTGGAGCGATTCATCTGCACTGCATGGTCGAGCGCGGCCCATGCCTCGCGCAACAGGGTACGCTCCGATTCGCTCTCGGCAGGACGATCGGACGCGTCAGCCCACGTGAGCAATGCCACCAACGCGTGGGCGTCAGTGAGGGTGAGCGCACCCATGCGGCGCGCTTCACCGATCACCGCCTGTCCGCTGAGTTCCGGGCGCGTCGTGATCGCGCGCAATACGTGCTGAGCACTCGCCCAGACGCCGGGGGCCAGCGCGGTACTCTCGGGACTCAAGACGAAACGCGCCGCATTGAGTGCGGCGCGTGCGTCGGACGTATTTGGCTCGTATCCGGTCGTCATGTCACTGCATACCCGTGTACGGTGGCCGTGTTGCGCTCACCGCGGCATGCCCGGCAGACCGTCGCACGTGCTAGCGGTCGATGCGGAGCATGCCGGCGTCGGCACCGCCACGCAGGAAGGCTTCGGGCGCGTCGGACGCGACCTGCTTACCGGTGGCGCCGTAGAAGCGTCGAGCCTCGGCCACCATATATTCGTCGAGGGGGCGACCGGCGTCACGCGCGTCTCGCAGCGCTCGCACAATCTCCTCCCAGGTGCCCTCGAACACGCTACCATCGCGCATGATCACGCGGTGCGATGTCTCCGCGGCGAGCACGTCGGTGGAAGCAGGCTCAGCCTGCTCACCCTGGTGTTGGTTCACCAGTCCAGTGAGCAGGCTGCCCAGTGCCTCGAGCTGTCCTTGCGCCTCGGGAAATCCCTCGGCGTCCTGTTCCATCATCGACTGCTCGACTTCTTCGAGCAGATCGTCAATGTCGTCCGTCTCGTCGGCCAACTCGATCAGACGGGCTTCCCACGGCTTCAGTTCGCCGTCGGTGTCTTCGAGTTTGTACACCGACTTTTTGAGTTCGACCAGGCGCCAGATGCCGAGTTCGTCCCAGTGGTCCTCCGGCTTGGTCTTCTCGAATTCCACGAGTGCGGCATCGAGATCGCCGGCATCGTACATCAAATTCGCCAGATAGACGCGTGCTTCCACGAGCTGCGGATCGAGCTGGAGCGCATGTGTGAGCGACCCGACCGCCTCCGCGTCGTTCCCCATGCGGTGTTTCGCGTAGCCAACGCAGGCGACGGCGTCCGCTGAATCTTCGGCGTGGTTCGCGGCCCGGGAAAAGTATTCCAGCGCCGAGTCCACGAACCCTTCGCGAAAAAGTGCACGCCCGATCTGCAGCATGAGATCGACGTCATCGTCGTATCCCAAGGTGACCGTTTGTTCGAATGCACGAAGTCCGGCATCGACCTGCCCGAACTTGAGAAGCACCTCGCCGAGACCGGCGAGGGCGTCTTCATGTTCGGGATCGAGCACCAGTGCTTCCTCGAAGCTTCGTCGAGCCCAGGCGTACTCCTCCCGGGCCAATCGCGCGTAGCCGAAGCCGACATGGAGCTCGACGGCGTTCGGATACAGCGCAACGGCTTCGCGCAGCAGGGCGAGCGCCTCGTCGTACTTGCCCTCGTTGTAAAGGGCATGAGCGCGCTCGTCGTACTCCTCGGAACTCAGGAACGGGGTGGGCATTTTCTGTCAGACCTCCGGAGCGAGCGGGTTACCGGATTATACCGTGCGCTTCGTGCTTGGTTCACTCGTGTTCCCTCATCGTACCCTTCGGCTACTCCTGCACCCTCAGACAATTGACTCATACGGCGGCCGTTTCGGAACGCGCAGCGGCCAACGCCACAGCGATTCGGCCCGCCAACGTCGCGTTGTTCTCGAGCAAGGCCAGATTGGCCACCACCGATCGCCCATCGGTGCGCCGCTGAATCTCGGCCAGCAGAAACGGCGTGACGGCCGCCCCGCGGACGCCGGCCGCACTCGCGGCCGCCAGTGCCGCATCGGTGGCGTCGTTGACCACATCGGCCGGCAGTGCGCTGCCCGCTGGTGGCGGCTGCACCACCAACAACGCGCTGCGGCACCCGACGGCACGATGCGCCAGCCAGGCGGCGGCAATCTGGTCGGGCGTATCGAGCGACGCGGTGAGCGCGAGTCCGGTGTTCATCGAGAAGAAACCGGGGAGTTCGCGGGTGCCATACCCGATCACGGGGACGCCCAGCGTTTCCAGGCGCTCCAGTGTGGCCGGCAAGTCCAGAATCGACTTGGCGCCAGCGCACACCACGATCACGGGGGTCCGCGCGAGGGCGAGCAGATCGGCAGACTCGTCGAATGGGGCATCGCGATGGACACCGCCAATGCCACCGGTGGCAAAGACCTCGATGCCGGCCAGCGCACACATGGCGAGCGTGCCGGCCACGGTGGTGGCCCCATCGGCACGCTGCGCGATCGCGACACCCAGATCACGCGTCGACACTTTGCGCACGCCATCGCGGGCCAGAAATCGCTCGAGATCCGCGGGCTCGAGCCCGAACGACGGTACGCCCTTCACGATGGACGTGATCGCGGGGGTCGCGCCAGCCGCCTCGACGGCGGCGAGCATGCGCTCCGCCGCGTCGCGATTGTGTGGCGGCAACAGCCCCTGCGCGAGCACCGAGCTCTCGAGGGCGACGACAGCGCCGCCGCGGGTGAAGGCGGCTTCGATGACTGCGGTGCTGCGCGTGCGCACTCGGCTCTCATGCACACCTCGATTCTACTGCGCGAACCGCGGGGTCGCAACGCCGACCGCGCGAATGATTTCGTCAGGCGCTCGCGTCGTCGAACGCGTCACTCTTCGTCGACTCTACCAATTCCCACTCCTTGGACGTCGGATCGTAGACAGCCATCACCTTGATGGTCTCCCCGGACCATACATCGAAAACCTTGCCGGTGTTCTGGTAGATCTTGATCTCGTGCCCATCTTCGAACTTGAGCACCACCATCGGATACGCCGTATTCGAGTACTGCTTGCGCAGCTTCCTGGGCGGACGATTGGTCGGCGAATTCATGATCTCTGGGTCAGGGGGGCATGATCCGGGGAAAAACATGGGCAGACGGACCGTTCGGCGCCAGCTCAGGTCACTGTGCTGTGCACACCGGCAAACGCCTGCCAAGCACCGGTTGCGAGAATGTCATCCATCGCGGCCACGCACGCCTCGAGCTCGGCATCGGTCGTGTAGAAATGCGGGGCCACACGAATGCCGGCGCCTGGGCGGTAGTCGATGACCACATCGCGCGCAAGAAGGGTTTTGGCCACCTCGGCGGCATGCGGCACATCAAACGCGACCGTGCCACCGCGCCGCGCCGCCTCGCGAGGCGCATGCACCCGCCAGCCTCGCTCGTCGGCCATGGTGATCAATCGCGTGGTCTGCCGTGTGCTCTTGGCGCGGATGGCGTCGAGTCCCGCCTCGGCGATAATACGCGGCCCTTCAAGACCAGCGTACAGCGCGGGCACGACCGGCGTACCGCCAAGCCAGCGCCAGCCGCCCTGCGCGTACTCCATGGTATCGGCGAAGGCGAACGGCGCGCGATGCGCCTGCCAGCCTGTGAGCGCCGGAGCCAACTGCGCGCTCGCCTCGGGTGACGCGTACAGAAAGCATCCACCGGGGCCGCCGCACAACCACTTCAACACCCCACCGCAGAGGAAGTCAGCGCCAAGCGCTTGCACGTCCACCGGGATCACGCCCACGCTGTGATAGGCGTCGAGCGCGACGAGCGCACCCACCGATGTCGCCTTGGCACAAATCGCCGCGGCGTCCATGATGAACGCCGAACGAAAGAGCACGTGCGAGATCGCCACGAGTCGCGTGCGCTCCGTGATCTCGGCGAGGATCCGATCGAGATCGATCGCAATACCGTCATCGCTGGGCACCACCGTGACGCGCGCGCCGAGACGCGGGGCGAGCGCGTCGTACGCGTAGCGTACCGACGGAAAGTCCAGCGCCGTCATCACGATTTCGTTGCGCTCGGGGGGAAAGTCGATGGCCGAGAGAATGCTGCTCATCGCCTGGGTCACGGTGGGAACCATGACCACCGTGCCGGCTGCTGCACCGATAAGCGGCGCGATCTCATCGCCCATTTTCACCGGCAACTCCCACCAGCCTTCCGCCCACGCGCGCACGCCGCGGGTTTGCCACTGCCGCGCATAGTCGCCGAGATGATCGGCGACCGCGGCGGGCATGGCCCCGAGCGAATTCGAGACGAGGTAAGTGGACGTCCCGAGGATCGGGAAGGCGTCGCGAAATCGGAGCAGCGTGTCGGGAGAGGTAGTCACGATTCAAGGATAACGCGTGAAACGGGACGCTGCAGGCGTTGCGCGGGAATAGGCAGCCTCATCGCTGCGCCTCCACGCATGGCCGCTCGGCACGATCGTTGCTACGTAGGGTGTTGCTGTCTTCTCACTCGAAACACTGGAGATTCCATGGCTCATCGCTCCCGTACCACTCTCCTGGCCGCGCTCGCCGCGTCCCTGATATTGCCCTCGATCGGCACCGCGCAGGATTTCGCGCCGGCAACCGCCCAGGTGACAATTCCGGCGACCGCACCGACCGCACCGACCGCACCGACGACGATGGTGCTCGATACTGCTGTCGGCCCGCTGACGACGGCACGCGCCGTGGGA
>Ga0105048_10002489_pt1 | contig 29959 bp, 23 predicted proteins | sample MAT05_FD_78382 | JGI IMG/M metagenome (GOLD analysis project Ga0105048, IMG submission 78382) | Freshwater microbial communities from Lake Fryxell liftoff mats and glacier meltwater in Antarctica - MAT-05 | ecosystem: Environmental > Aquatic > Freshwater > Ice > Liftoff microbial mat | place... | reverse complement strand
TCGTCACCCGCGGCTTGTGGCTCGTGTTTCTGGAACTGACTTGGGTGCGGTGTTTCGGCTGGTTTTTTAATTTCAACTATCACTTCAGCGTCGGGCAGGTGATTTGGGCGATCGGTTGGTCGATGGTCGCGCTGGGCGTAGCGGTGCGCTTCCATTTACCGGCAAAGGTTGCGGGATTGAGTGGGGTGGCCGTGATTTTTCTCCACAATTTGACCGACGGGCTGAAAGCCGAGCGGTTCGGAGCGTTGTGGTGGGTGTGGCGGATTCTGCACGACCGGGAGAACATGCAAATCGCCCCTGGATATATATTTTTCCCGCAATATCCGCTGCTTCCATGGATGGCTATCTTGTTTGCCGGCTATGGTTTCGGGTTACTTTACGAGATGGAGGTTGACCGTCGCCGCCGGACGATGGCGGGGATCGGTCTCGCGGCGACCGGGGTGTTTGTGGCGCTCCGGGCCGCCAATTTTTACGGCGATGCGCGCCCTTGGATCGGCGGGGTTTACTCGTTCTTGAACTGCTCAAAGTACCCGCCGTCGTTGTTGTACGTTTTGATGACGTTAGGCCCGGCCCTGGTGCTGCTGAGCCGGTTGCCGGACACTGTATCGGGGTTTTGGCAGCGGATTGTTATGTTTGGACGGGTTCCTCTCTTCTTTTACTTGATCCATTTGCCTCTAATCCACGGGTTCGCCGTGCTTTACGCGCTGGCTGTCTATGGGCGTGCCGATTGGTTGATGGGCGTGCAGACGCCCAGACCCGGCGATTATGGCTTCAATTTAGGCGTTGTTTACGCCATTTGGGGGGCTATTTTGGTGCTTTTGTACCCTGTTTGCGCATGGTTTACGCGCAAGAAACGCGATAGCACCGCCGCCTGGTTGCGGTATTTTTAGAACGTGCCCCGAGTTATTTCTTCCCTGGACGAACTGCAATCGCTGGCGGGCGGCGCCGTTGTGGCGAGCAGTTCTTGGATCCAAATTGAGCAGCCGATGATCGAGTCCTTTGCCGCTGTCAGCGGTGATCGCCAATGGATTCATATAGATACGGAGCGCGCGCGGGGGGAGAGTCCGTGGGGTACGACGATTGCGCATGGATTTCTGACGCTGAGCCTGTTGTCGCGGATGGCGTCCGAGGCGGTTTCGCTGCAACTGGGCCAATCGGCGTCGATCAATTATGGCCTGAACAGGGTGCGATTTCCGGCCCCGGTCCCGGCGGGCAGCCGGGTGAGGGGGCATTTTGCGCTGGCGGGGTGCGGAGCGCGTCCCGGTGGCGTGGAAGTGGTTTGGCAAGTCACGGTGGAAGGCGAAGGGCAGGCGAAACCGGTATGTGTAGCGGAGTGGGTGCTGCGGTTGATAACAGGTAGTCCGATTTGAATACCCCCAGATGAGGGGGTACAGCGTCCCCCAGAAGACCTTACGCCTCACCCCCTCAGCGGTCTATGCCGCATCAGGAAAATACTGTACAACTGTTTACGCACCACAAAAATAAAACAGATTGACTCGACCGGGAGAGGGAAATCATGGGCACGATGCAGGCGGACGGATACTATCCTGAGGAATGCGACACCACGGGAGTGGATTGCTTGGGGTGTGTGCGGAGAACGGCGGAGGCGACCAGAGCGCTGACGGGGACGCCGACAGCGGAATGGGCAAGCGGGCTGTTTCGGCGGATGTATAGCTATGGCGCGTGCCGGCAAATGGAGCACACTTTTGTCTGGGCGTGCGGCGTGCAACCCCTGGAAGGGTCACTGGTAACGGTGGTATCGGGAGATCTAGTCCAGATTGCAGCAGCGGCGTAATCCTGGGAATATTACGTTACTTGAAACCTCATTTGTGTTTCCGCCATCACACTACATGAGGAGATGTACAAAATGTTGTCTGCAGCCATGGCCGTCCCCGAGTTTACAGGTTCCCTCCACCTGACCAAGAAGGAATCGGAGCTGTTGCAAATGCTTCGCGAGCATGCAGGCCAATGCCTGTCTCGTGAATATCTTTTAAGCACCATTTGGGGCTACACGGGCGGGGTGCGAACGCGCACACTCGACGTTCATATTCAGCGGCTTCGCCGAAAGGTAAAGTTGTTTAACCTCGGTGGCGAGATTCAGACCATTCTGCGCCACGGATATTGCTGGGTTACGCGATCAGCGTAGTTTTTCGGGACGGGGCAGCCACTTGTTGCCCCGTTTTCCACAGGATTTCAACAGCATTTTGCCCGTTGATATTTGGCCTTGAAATGTTCCGTCTGGAAACGGCGGTACTCTTCCGGGGTGTTTGCGCAGGCGTGGATTCTTAGATGGCGTGAGTAAGCGTTTTCGTCGCTGAGTTCCCGAAGGATGGCGAGAATTGTCCGTCCAAATTGGCGGAGGGCTTTCATTTAGATCTCCTCCGGCGTGAGCGCCGTTTGAACGAAGGGCGTTTCCGTGCTGCGTGCATCCCGGCTACCGTTGAGAATCCCGACCCATTGCCGGGCGGAATCGATCAGGATCGTCGTGACCAGCACCAGGAACAGGCCGCAAACGAACGCATCCAGGTAGTTGTTGAAGATCAAGGTGCGCGTGGCCTCGGTTTGGACGGGCAGTTTTTCCAGGACTTCGGCGGCGGACAGGAATCCGATGCGCGGATGCGGGGAGAAAATCTTCATAAGCGCCGAAGTGAAAGTCACCGTGCCGAGCCAAAGCATCGGGAGGATGGTGATCCAGAGGTATTTTTTTCCGTGCATCTTGATCAGTACCGTAGTACCGACGCAGAGCGCGATGATGGCGAGAAGCTGATTGGCGATGCCGAAAAGCGGCCAGAGCGAGTTGATGCCGCCAAGCGGATCGCGCACGCCTTGATATAGGAAGTACCCCCAACTGAGCACGATGGCGGCGGATGACCCAAGTACTCCCGGCCACCAACTGGTCCGGCCCAGCGGTTTGTAGAAGTGCCCTAGCAGATCCTGTAGCATGAAACGGCCGACACGGGTTCCGGCGTCGATGACAGTCAGGATAAAAAGCGCCTCGAACATGATGGCGAAGTGGTACCAGAAGGCCAGCAGGCGTTCACCGCCGCCGCCTTTCGAGAAGATATGGGCCATTCCCAGGGCCAGTGAGGGCGCGCCGCCGGTGCGGTAGAAAAGCGTCTCTTCGCCGACGGATTTGGCGAGAGCGGCCATCTGATCGGCCGTAACCGGGAAGCCCCAGCCGCTGATAGTTGTGACGGCCGCCTCGGCGGTTGCGCCAACGACACCGGCGGGCGAATTGACGGCAAAGTAGACGCCGGGATCGAGGACACAGGCGCTCACGATGGCCATGATGGCCACGAAGCTTTCGAGGAGCATGGATCCGTAGCCGACCGGAAGGGCGTGCGACTCTCGGGCGATCATCTTCGGCGTTGTGCCGGAGGAGATGAGGGAATGGAATCCGCTGATGGCGCCGCAGGCGATGGTAATGAAACAGAAGGGGAAGACATCGCCGGCGAAGACGGGACCGGTTCCGTCAATGAACCGGGTGAGAGCGGGCATCTGGAGTTGCGGTTGGACGAACAGGATGCCGACTCCCAGGAGAATCACGACGCCGAGTTTGACGAAGGTACTCAAATAATCGCGAGGCGCGAGGAGCAGCCAGACGGGGAGCGCGCTGGCGGCGAAGCCGTAAACGATCACGCAGATGGCGAGCGTCACTCCGGACAGCGTAAACCATGGGGCCCAATCGGGCGAGTTGGCCACCCACTCGCCGGCGAAGATGGAGCCGAGGACGAGCAGAAAGCCGATGACCGAAATCTCCAGAACTTTGCCGGGCCGGAGATAACGCAGATAGAGGCCCATGAAGACAGCGATGGGCATCGTGGCGGCGATCGTGAAGGTCCCCCAAGGAGAGCCCTTCAACGCGTTCACAACGACAAGCGCGACGACGGCGAGCAGGATGATCATGATCAGCAGAACCGTAACGAGAGCCGTGAACCCTCCGACGCGGCCGATCTCCTCGCGCGCCATCTGGCCCAGCGATTTGCCATCTCTGCGGATCGAACAGAACAGAATGACGAAATCCTGCACACAGCCGCCCAAAACCGCTCCGATAATGATCCAAAGCGTCCCCGGAAGATACCCGAACTGGGCCGCCAGTGTGGGGCCGACGAGGGGACCAGGGCCGGCGATGGCGGCGAAGTGATGGCCGAAAACGATCCACTTGTTGGTTGGTTCGAAGTCGTGGCCGTTGCGGAGGCGTTCGGCGGGCGTGGCGCGCCGGTCATCCAGGGCCATCACCTTGGCGGCGATCCAACTGGCGTACACACGGTAGGCGAATATGTAGATGCAAGACGAGGCGATGACCAGCCACATGGAGTTGACTGGTTCACCGCGGTTAATGGCAATGCCGGCTAGAGCCAGCGCACCGGTGATTCCGAACCCTGCTGAAATGAGATGACGCATGGCAGAATTCTGAATTGTACCCCGGTGCGCGGAATGAGCGTTACGGGTTGTCGACGGTGATGTTCAGGCCCGCATTCGTGATGCCGGGAACAAGAACCGTGCGGCCGCTGTTATCGACGATCAGGACACCGAGGCGATGGTTTCCGTTGGTCAGGGTACGCGTATCAAACGTCCCTTCAAATCCGATATTGGGACAGGCCGTGACATCGGCGAGCGCCGCACAGGCCTCGGGCCTGGCGATGCCGTAGCGAAGCAGCAGGCGCTGGGCGCCATCGATTACCAGAATGGCCTGGGTGACGCGGCCATCGGGATCCCAGGCATGGCCGGAGATGTTGATGGCGCCGGAGACGCGTTGCGCGTTCGTGGGCTCCGTAAGGACGCCTTTGGGAACCTCGTTCACCGGGTTGTCGACCTTGACGGTTATCGAAGCATCCGGTTGATAGGTGGTGCGGCCGTTGTCTTCGGTTATGCGCAACTGAATTCGATGTTCGCCATTGCGGAGGACGGGCGCGATGGTCGCCGAGTTGAACGTAGCCTGCCAGCCGACGCCGGGACAATTCGGCGCGCCCGCGGCTTCGCCGCCGCAGATATCGGCACGGTTCAGTCCATAGGCTGCTCGTGAATAGACGATGTTATCGATGATCAGGTCAACGGCGTTGACGCGGCTGGCGGCGCTGTAGGCATAGCCTCGGAGCGTGACCGGACCGGTCCAAACGTCACCGTCTTTGGCGGTTTCGATCGCCGCTTTGGGAAGTGGGCCGGGGCCATCGGCGACGGTAAAGGGCATGGGGGTTTCCGGATAGTCCTGGAACCCGCCCTTGGCGTTGACGGCGCGAATCCGCAGTGTGTGTGCGCCCGGCTTGATGCCGGCGGCGTCGAGATTGATGAGCCGGGAAAAGCCAACCGACGGACAGCCCGGAAGCCGTTCCTGGGCACAGATATCGGCCCGGGGCTGGTTGATAGTGGCGTTGCCCTGAAAGACCCCGTCGATCAAAATGCTCGCCGCGGAGAGAAAAACATCCGTGTCATAAACAATGCCGCGAATGTTGAGCACACCGGAAACCGTGGCATCGGGAGCCGGCGATTCGATTCTCATTTGGGGGTTGGTCGCGTTGCCGAAAGGCGGAACGAAGCCGAGCGGAACGGCGTCTTTGAACGTGGCCCGATCCCGTCCCAGAACGTGGAGCAGCGCCGGGTTGCCGATGCCTCTGGAGATGCCAACCATTGGTGACGTCGCCTGGCAGCCAAACACGGGAGTGCGGCTGGTGAGATTCTGATTTCCCGTACCGTACGTGAAAAGGATTTCTCCGTTTTCGTAGAGGGTAGCGGCAAAATTGACAGGTTCAGGCGCGGGCGTCAAGGGAGGAGCGGAGACCAAAGGCGCCGTTTCCCCAGCCCAACGAACGGTGAATGTGTTCGGACCGCGGCTGGTGAAGATGTTCTCATTGGGTTGGGCATTGCCATTGGTGCGCATCCACATGCCCATGGGGGCGATGCCGGTGATACTCGCGAAGCCGGCTTCATCGAGGCAGGGAGGCGTCTGCAGCGTATCGAACTGGAGGTAACCTTCCGGTAGAATCATGACTTCCCGGTATTTCTTTCCGTAGAAGGGAAAGTCGAAGGGCAGTGCGACGCGAAGCAACGATGTGCCGGGGTTTACGCGGAGGTTGGTGGCCGTTTCATTGGGGAAACTGAACGGAACGGCGGTATCGATCGATGCGGAGTAGTTGTTTGAAGCGGGAACTGATTTCTCAATCAACTTCGCACCGCCGCCCGCATTCTGGTCGTTGTAGTAAACGGTAACATCGTCGGCGCGGATGAGCGAGAGAGCGCCGTTGCCCTTGATCGCCGGACCAGCGGGCGTGGTGAACAGGGTGCCGCGGTAGGCCAAGCCGTCCAGGGTGAGGATCACTTTTTCGACGTCTCCGGAAGTCGCGACTACGTCCACCGGCAGTTCCTGGCCGGTGTAGTTGGCGTCGTAAACGGTGATGCGGAGCGGTTCTCCAATGATGGGCGATTCCGTTTGGAAGCCAATGACTCCGGTAGTGGACGGTGTGTCAAACGACGCCGTTACCTGCATGGTTCCGGAATTGGGGCTGAAGGCCAGCACACCCAATCCGCGCTTGGCAAAGGCTTCCCAGAGTTGAGACTGGCTCTCCGATTTGTAATCAACTCGTTCGGCGAGAAGTATTGCGTCACGCAGATCGACCATGGACGGCGCTGGCGGGGACATTTTCATGCCATCGATGACAATGCGCCGCAGGCGGCGGCGGCCTTCGGTTTCGCCGAACTGGCGAATGAGATTGGCGCGAATTTCCCAGAGCGCCATCATCCAGATGCCGCCGTCGTTGTGGATCGACGGCTGCGAAAGGGCGCGGCCGAGATCGGCGTAGGTAAGTGGGTTGATCTCCTTGTTCGTGCTGTACGGCCGGGAACGAATTCCGACGCCGAAAGAGCGATTCCAGTAGTCTCCGATGGTGTACGAGCCGTCGGGCGGCGCGCCCTCGGGCGTGATGAACTCGAGCGCCCAGAAGTCGCTCAGCGCTTCATTCATGGCACTGCCCTGGAAGCCGTCGTTCATGGTGGGGATGAGGCGCGACGTGACGCCGTGCGCGTATTCGTGGAGAATAACGTCGGAGGCTAGCGACCCGTCGGTCCATGCCCCATTCGAAGAGACCAGGAACATGGCGATCATTGACTGTTCGCCATCGGACCGGTCACGCGTCGTGAAGAATGCGTTGTTAAGAGCGGGCGTCCCGGTCAGGGCCTGCGCCCCGAATTGGGAGTAAGCCAGCATGGGGTCTCCACCCAAGCCGGCGCCGGAGAAATTCTGTACTTGATAGTTGCCGGCGGCCTCATTGAAGCCAATTTCGTAGAAGAGATCGTGGGCGCGATTGACCCAGTAAAAGAGGTTCGTGGATACTGCTTCCTGGAAAAGCGTTGTAACTGGGGCGTCACCGCCGAGTTGCAGGGGAAAGTCGAAATTGAGGGTGGAAGACTTGGCAGTGAGCGGATTCACGAACAGGGTCGCGGAGAGGTTCGCGCCGGTGATTGTATTGTTACCGGCCGTCTCGTTGCCGCTGATCCACCCTTTCGGCGACGCCGTTGCGGAACCGGTCAAAGGCACAACAACGCGCTGCACATACGGCGGTTCTTCATTGCTTTGAACACCCGGTTTGACGGCGGGCTGTGGACTGATGCCGGTGTAAACGGAGCCACGCGGCGCGTTTTGGAACATGGTAAGCGCCTGTTTGGCCAGCAACGTTTCCGAGGCGGCGTCGATTACGGTGTCATAGGTTGTGATGCCGTCAGCATCGGTAACGACGAAGTTCCACGCGGGCTGCAGGACGCCGCGAATGGGATACCAGACCGGGCGGCCGGTGAGTTCTCCCATGCCATCGGCCAGGAAGCGGGCGTCACCGCGGCCGGTCATGCCGGAACGCCGGAGAGTGGCTTCCCGGGCGAGAATTGGATTGACCGCGGCGAGGGCGGCGCGAGCGGCCTCAGCGAGCCGGGCGGCACTCGCGGGCCTGGCGGACGGCGCCTGGAACAGACTGCCGCCGGCATTGATGACGCGGCCATCGCTATCGATGTTCACGCGCCATTCGGAGAGATGGATCTCGATGCCCTGGAAGCGTTGGCGGTAGACGAGATGGGTGACGCCGTTGTGGGCGGTCTTATACTCTTTGGCGAGGTAGAGTCCGGGCGCATCCATTTGCGCCGCCGTAAATTGATCGCCGATCTCCCTCGGCGCGCGGGGGCTGCTTTCAGTCAGCGCTCCGCTAGTGCGAATCAAATGGCGGGGTATCGGGGCTGCCGAGCTTATACCGATACTTATTGCGAGCACCGTGGTCCAGCGGCGCAGAATCATGGGTTGGAACTCCTAGTCTAGTTAACCTACCATGATAGCGATGTTATTCGCAGCGAAGTGCCTGCGCCGGTTCGGTGGCAGCGGCGCGGCGCGCGGGGATCCAGCAGGCCGCCATTGCCGCGGCGGTGAGTAGTAGCGGAACAATCACAAAGACAGCCGGATGCGCGACGGCCATGCCCAGGAAGCCTTGCTCCATTCCCCGGGATGCCAGGAATCCGAGTCCGGTTCCGAGAACGATTCCGGCGCCAGCCATCCCGGCGCCTTGCCGGAGCACCAGTTTGAGAATGGCTCCCGGCGCGGCGCCGATGGCTAGCCGGATGCCGATTTCGCGTTTGGGGCGGGTGACCGAATACGACATAGTGCCGTAGAGGCCAACGAGGGCGAGCGTCAAGCCGAGCGTAGCGACGGTTTTGACGAGCATGTTGACGATGTTGACGGTTCGCTGGTGATGGTAATCATCCATGGAGCGAAGGTTCATGATGGGAACGCTGGGGCCAAAGTTCGTGGATGAGATCGCGGACGGGTGCGGCGAGCGCGGCGGGATCGGCCGCAGTGTGGGTGAGCAGGGTGAGGCGGGCGAACCCGTCCTGGCGGAACGGGAGATAGATGGCGGCAGTGGGAGGTTCTCCAAAGAAGATGTATTTTACGCGCCGGGCGACACCGACGATTTCCAACATCTGGCCCGCACGGCGGAACCGCTTGCCGATGGGATCCTGCCCCGGCCAGAAGCGTCCGGCAAACAGGTCGTTCACGACGGCGACGCGCGGTGCCGCGCGATCATCATTGCGGGTGAATCCGCGGCCGCTGACGAGCGAGATGCCGATCGTCTAAAGGTGTCGACGGTGATTTCCCACAGCAAGCGCCAGATGGGTTCGCGGCGCCGGCGGGCGCTGAACAACTCTTCCATTTCGCCGCCCCATTCGGCGCGGAAGCCGGCTGGATAGAGGCGCAGGAGCCGCCGGAAGAACCCGTTAGATATCCTGTGGCGCGAGGCCGTTGGTTCGGGCATATCGCAGGGTCTCCGTCATACGGGCGGCTTCAGCGCGGGCGGTTTTCTTACCGAGGTTGGTCAGGCGGTAGCAACGGCGCCGTTCGTCCTCTCCGGTTTTGCGCGGCGCTGCCTGGATCAGGCCCAATTCGAGCATCCGCTTGATGGAACCGTAGAGCGTGCCCGGACTGAGGCGCAGTCTGCCGCCGGTGCGTTCCACCACATCCTGCATGATGGCGTAGCCGTGCGCGTCAGCGGCGGCGAGCGCGACCAGGATCTGGAAGAATGGCGCGGGGAGGGGAAGCAACTCCTGGACAGCCGTATCTTTCATGTCATTATAGTGACTCTCACTATAGTGAATGTCAAGGGAAATTCGGGGGCCGGGATTGTGTTAGAACTGTCGGAATGAAACCGCTTTGCCTGTTCTGCTTTGCTGTCGCCTGTCTGCCGGGAGAGGAGGTGCCGTTGGTCTCCGCCGTGGAGTTCCAGCCGCTAGCGGCGCAAGTGGGGCGCGTCATACAGGCGATGGAAATCATCGGCGAGCCGCTGCCGAAGGCCGATGTGGACGCGCTGCAGAAGCTGATTGCCACGCCCAACGGCGGCAAGGCGCAAGTGGAGGCGCTGCAAAAAATACTGGATCGGCACGTGCTGGCCGGAGTAGAGATCAACCCGGAGAGCCGCGTGAAGGTGCAGCAGGGGCAGGCGGCGGCGAGGCTGATGGAGCAAGGCTGGCGGGCGTTTCTGGTGAAAGTTGCCAATCAGGCGGGGATCACTGCCGTACTGGCCGTCAGCAGCCCGAACTCGGGGCAGATGGCGAACACTTCCCTGGGACAGGTGAATAGGAACTGGATCGATCACGTCGTCTTCAACAAGCAGCCGATGAAGCCGCATCTATCGGGTTTAGAGCTTGAGTACCGCATTTTGCAGCTTTACTCAAAGGACGCCGGCAAGCGCGAGGCGAAGTTGATCTTCGACGTGGGGCAGGGAACGCAGGACTTGGGATTCCGGTCTGAAGTTGACATTCTTTTCACCGCGGTTCCGGCTGCGAAAGTGGTGTTTCGCGTGAAGGATACGGACGGCAAACCGACCACCGCCGGTTTCCTGATTCGCGACGAAATGCGCCGCGTGTATCCGCCGCAGACGAAGCGGCTCAACGGCGATTTCTTCTTCCATCCGCAGGTCTACCGGGCAGATGGCGAGCACGTGATGCTGCCTCCGGGTTCTTACACCATCGATTACAGCCGCGGGCCGGAGTACCGTGCGAAGTCGCGGAAGATTGCGATTACGAGCGGGGCGCCGCAGGAGTTGACGTTTCAGCTTGAACGGTGGATCGACCCGGCGAAGATGGGCTGGTATTCGGGCGATCATCACATCCACGCGGCCGGGTGCGCGCACTATGAACGGCCCACCGAAGGCGTCTATCCGCAGGACATGTTGCGGCACGTTACGGGCGAGGATTTGAAGATCGGCGCCGTGCTTACGTGGGGTCCGGGATGGTACTTCCAGAAGACGTTTTTCGAAGGGAAGGACAACAAGGTTTCGACGCTCGATAACCGCATTCGCTACGACGTGGAGGTTTCGGGCCATCCGTCAAGCCACACCGGCCACATCGTGCTGTTGGGCCTGAAGGAGCAGGACTTCCCCGGCACGCAGCGCATCGAAGACTGGCCGACATGGGGGTTGCCGATTATGCGTTGGGCTAAGGGGCAGGGCGCCGTTACCGGCTACGCGCATTCCGGTTGGGGCTTGCAGATCAATGACACAAAACTGCCGTCGAAGGAAATGCCGCCGTTCGATGGGATCGGCGCGAACGAGTATGTGGTCACGGTGACGAAGGGGCTTACGGACTTTATTTCGACCGTCGATACCCCTTACACATGGGAACTCAACATTTGGTATCACACGCTGAACGCGGGGTACAAGGCGCGCATCTCCGGTGAGACCGATTTCCCCTGTATTTACGGGGAACGGGTGGGCCTGGGTCGCAGTTACGTGCGACAGCCGAAGCTCGATTATGGCGACTGGGTGTTCGGTATTCGCGATGGCCGGAACTATGTTTCCGATGGGAAGAGCCATTTGATCGATTTCCGCGTGAACAATGTCGAAATGGGCGCCGGCGACTCTACCGTTAAATTGGCTGCACCGGGGACGGTGAAGGTAACCGCGAAGGTGGCGGCACTGTTGAATGAGACCCCGGACGAAGCCATTCGCGGCCGCCGGGTGGATCAGAAGCCATATTGGGAATTGGAGCGGGCGCGGCTGGGTGGTTCGCGAAAAGTGCCCCTGGAATTGCTGGTGAATGGGAATGTTGTCGCGACGCAGGAAGTGAACGCGGATGGGTCGATGCGCGATGTCAGCTTTAACGTGGCCATCGACAAGAGTGCATGGGTGGCACTGCGGATTCTGCCGTCATCGCATACGAATCCGGTGTGGGTGACTGTTGCCGATAAGCCGATTCGCATCAAGGAGAGTATTGAATGGTGCCTGGCCGCGGTGGAGCGCTGTTTCAATCAGAAGATCGGGCGCATCCGATTGACTGAACAGGGTGAAATGAAAGCTGCTTACGATGAGGCGAAAACGGTCTATCAGCAACTGCTGCGCGAGGCGAACTAAACCAACGGCTTCGGGCGCGGCTTGAGCGACAGGCCGAGTACGAGATTACAGAACAGAAAAGGAAAAAACGGAAACGGGAAGGCGGATTTCGTTTCCACCGTGAAGTACGGATCCAACTCATGATAGATCTCCGCTGGCACGTTGATGTGTTCCCGCTTGTAGAACCAGGAATAATCGCCGCCGAATCGTTTCTTGTATTCACGCTCGGCGGAGATCTTTCGGGCGATGGAGTATGCGAGTGAGCCTTCGGTTGGGATGACTACCAGGAACTGGCCCCGTTCCTTGTTCAGGATCCGGTATGCTTCCCGAATCGCGCCCGGCAGATTCGGCAGATGCTCCAGGACGTGGACGGCGATGACGCGGTCGATCGAGCCTTCCGCGAATTCCATCTGTTGTTGACAATCACCGACGATAACGTTTACCCGCGGAAAACTCTTGCGGATTTCGGCGGCCATATTTTCCCGCAATTCAAGCGCGTGGTAGTTCTTTTCCTGCTCTGGCGTCAACGTTTCGTAGCGAATATGTTCGCCGAGTCCCGCGCCGATTTCGAGCGTGGAAACAAAGCCGGGCTTTGAGTGTTTGACTGGATATTTGTGATTGAAGCTCTCGATGATTCCGTACCAGGCGCCGGGCAACCGGTCGTGCCAGTGCTTCATGAAATCGTCACTGATGCGACGTTGATCGGGTGTAAGCGGCGGGAGTATTTTCGGCCATTTGGCGACGGAGGACATTGGTTTACATTATAGCTTTTGCGGTGTGAACTTGGTCCTTACACGCAACCCCGGTACAATAAGAGGTGCATGTCGTTTCCCTATCCGCTACCCCCTGTTCCGGCGAGTCCGGTTAGCCCCTTCTGGACGGGGCGGGGATTTCAAATCGGACCGCGGGTGGAGCCCATTCTTAGTTATGCTGTCACCGACTCCGGCTGGAACGACGAGCTTACCGAATTCCACGAATCGTTCGCCGGAGAGCAGCACTACATCGATATCGCGTCCCGCCGGAATTCACTGACGCAACTGCAGAGGTGGGTGAAAGGAGCGCGGCCGTCGATCATGGATATCGGCTGCAGTTCGGGCTTCCTGCTGGGAAAGATCCGGGCGGCTTTTCCGCAGGGGCATGTGGTGGGCGCCGATTATGTTCCCGCGCCGCTGCACAAACTGGCCAAAGAGCATCCCGACTGGCCGCTCATTCAATTCGATCTGACGACCAGCCCCCTTCCCGATGCCTGTCTGGACGCGGCCTCGCTGGCGAATGTTCTGGAACATATCGAAGATGACGTGAAGGCGGTGGAGCAAGTCTACCGGATGCTTCGTCCGGGCGGAGTGGCGGTTATTGAAGTTCCCGCCGGCCCCCACCTTTTTGACGTTTACGATAAACAGTTGCTCCACTTCCGCCGCTATAGCCGCCAGAGTTTGCATCAGCTTTTAGCCGGCGCGGGGTTTACCGTTCACGACGAGTCCTACATTGGCAGTTTGATTTACCCTGCCTTTTCCGCTGTTAAGAAGCGAAACAAGAAGTACTTGTCGCTGCCCGATGAAGAGCAATTGAAAATGGTTGAAGAGAGCATGAAGATGGCGCGGGGCAATCCGTTCATGAACTTTCTAATGTCCATGGAAGAGTCCATGCGCTATCGAATTCCGCTGCCGTTCGGAATCCGTTGTGTGGCCGTCGGCCGCAAGGAATAATACGCGTTACTTGAGCGACTTCAAGTAGGCCAGAACGGCCTCAGCGTGTTCATTCGAGTACTTATACGCCGGCATGGGCGGGCCGGCCGGCTTGCCGTTTGGCGTGAGCCCGGTTTGCAGGAATTTCAGCATTGAACCTTCGCCCCATTTGACCCAAAGCTTGCCGGCCGGCGTGAGATCCGGCGATGTCTTGTGCCAATTGGCGGGCGCGGTTCCGAGGGGCTGGATGTCCATGATGGCGCCCTTCATCCACTTCGACTTGTCCAGTTCGCCCTTTTCGTTCTTCGGCGTATGGCACGACGCGCATTGACCGATATTTTCGACCAGGTAACGCCCCAACTCAATCTGCTTCTTATCCTGCGCGCAGGCCGGCAAGCACAACGTCATTACCGCCAAGCCAATCCAACTTCGCATATCTTTAATGCTACTCTGACCGCAGAGACGCAAGCAATGGCGTTCGCACCGCGACGCGCGTCGCCAGCCAAGTCGAGAGCAATCCCACCGCCGCCACCACAAGCAAGAGTAACGCCAACGATCCAATCGGCAATGTATGCGCCCGTTGCGCCAATGCCGGGCTGACCGCCAACAACGCGCACAATGTCCCGATGAAGAGTCCGGCGGCGAGCAGCGCCGAATTTTCCACGAAGATCACCCGCATCACCTCGCCCGTTGAATACCCTACCGCGCGCAAAAGCGCCAATTCGCGGCGCCTTTCGAGTACATTTCGCAGCAATACGGCGGCCAGCCCCATGGTCCCCAAAAGCAGGCCCAAAGCCCCCAGCGCCTGGAATGTAGAAAGATAGGTATTCTCGACCCGATGAAATTGCGCCAAACGGTCGGCTGCCGGGGTCACGTCGAAACCGCTATCGGAAAGCGCCTCCTCGAGGGTGGTGGTGACCATCCCCCACATTGCTTCCGACGCCTCCAGCAGGTAGAGCCGATAGCCCTGCTCCTCGGGAAACAGGCGCAGAAACGGTTCCTCGGCAATCAGAATTTCGCTTTGGAACAGACTGCCAGAGAGTGTGCCGACAATTTGGAGGCGGATGGGCTCCACGCCATGCGGGATCTCGATCGTGTCTCCCACCTTTTTGTGCAGCACGTATAGCATCGTGTTGATATCCACCATTGCCGGGACCACGCCGGCGGGCAGTTGGCTTCCCAACCGGCTCCATGCATCATCCGGTGATACCTGGAAACGTCCCTCGGCGCGGAATGCCGGCGGCACTCCCACAATCTTCGGCCGCGTCGGCTGATACAGGTTGAGGCAACTGACATCTTCGCCCGGCCTCACCCGGAATGCCGCCGCCCGCATGCCCCGCACGGCGTCTTCATTGATGTTTAACGCGGCCCGGCCATCCTTGCTGTCCAGGTTTTGGTAAATTGGCCATTGCGATTCAGCGAGCAGCGGGAAACCCCCCGTGCCCGACTGTTTGCCGGCATCGAAGTGGCCTGGGCTTTGCCGAAACGCCTCCAGCGCGACGAGCAGGAACACGGCAAGGGCGATCAACAGGATTGTGAAGAAACTTCTCGCCGGCTGTTGCGCCGCGCTGGCCAGCGCCAGGTCGGCGAGCGATTGGACCGGCTGGAGCCGCGGACTTTCCAGCCAGAGACGGCAGTATAGCGCTCCGCCGGTCAGCAGGCAGAAACCGGCGCCAAAGAAGCCGCCTTCGGGCGCCATCTGCCCTAGCGCGCTAAGGACTACCAACCCGGCGCCGATTGCCAACAACGCTAATGCCGCGGTGCGCAGCCAGCCGGGGGTCTGAACGATCGTTTCGGAACGGGCTCCGGAAAGCAGTTGCCGCGGCGACATTTTTCGCAGGCGCCGGAGGCTCAACGCGATGATGATCACCGCCATCACTACGCCCTGAAACACCGCTCCGGTAAATGGCGCCGCCGCGAAGTGCAGCGTCAACTGCGTCGTCCCTACCGCGTCAATCCACCAGGTTCGCAGCGCGTAAAGGATGAACGCCGAATAGCCGATGCCAAGGATAATGCCGACGACGGAGCCTACGATCCCGAGCAGAATTCCTTCGCGGAGAAACACCATGCGGACCGCGCTCCGATTGAAGCCGAGCGCCTGATACAGGCCGATCTCCTTCAGGCGCTGCTCCACGCCCAGCCGGAAGAACAGCGCCGTCAACAGGAGTGCTGAAACCAGTAAAAAGAAACTGAAATACCCGAAATACTCGCCGAAATCGGTGGTTCCACGAGCGGCTTCTTCGGCTTGCTGGCGAGGCAGTAACAGGGAGATGCCGTCCCGGGCCAGGTCGGTGCTGGGCGTGAGGTTGAGCGTGGGAATGGTGAGGCCGTCCGCCGCATGAAATCGGATTGCGGTTACTTTTCCGAACCGCGTTTTCCACAGCTTCTGCCCTTCGGCGAGGCTCACGGCGACCTTCGGCGTCGTCCGGTAATCGTCCCAATATTTTTCATCCTGCGGCCGGATCTTATTCAAATCAAGCGGAAAAGGCGGGTCCCAATCGCTCAGGCTTTCGGTATCGGAGATGCCTGGATAAGCCGGAGACATCTGCCTGTCGCCCAGCACCTGGAGCGCCTGCACGCCATTCACCACGAAGGTCGACGACTCCGTTAACAGCCGCCCCTCCTGCTTCCATAGATAGTAGTCCAGCGTCACCGAATCGCCCAGTTTGGCCTGCAATTGCGCTGCCGTCCAGTCGTTCAAAATCAGCGTGCCGGCGGGAACTCCTTCGCGCGCAATCACCAGCGAATACGGCACACTGGCCGCCGGCGTTCGAATCGCGTTCGCCATGTACATCAGGAACACTTCGGCGCGCAGTCCGCCTTGCTTCCCCGTCGCCAGCGCCCGTTCCACTTGATCGTCGCGAAGCAATCCGGAGGGACTTTCCAATTGAATGCACTTGCAGGCAGCGGGACGGGTGATACGAAGACCGACGTCCTCAAGGCGCAAATGGCCGAGCAGCGGCAGATCGCTGCGGAGTTCGTCGGCCAGCAATAAGACGTTAGCCCGCGACTCGAGCGTCAGTTCCTTTTGCAACAACTCGAGCCTCACGAATGCCGCGCGCACCGCCCCTTGGCGTGGCTGCAGGGTGAAACCGCCAATCCCGCTATCGGGCATCGAACCACGGTACCGGAAGCGCGCCGTTCGGACCGACTGTTCCTTCCGGGCATGCAGCGTCTCCTGCGGGATCTCGCTCGGTTTCTCGATGCGCAGCAATATGCCTTCGTCGCGCTGGGCGTTGAACTCCTCGGCCAGCGGTTCGCTGAAGACGATGTCCCGTTCCGATTGAAGAGGATTGGAAAGCTTATGAAGCGCCCAAAAGCGATCATCCACGCCGTAAACAAGCACTCTGTTGGCGGTTCGGCCCGTGCCCTGATGCTTCATCACGGCTTCAAAAAAGAGCAGCGGCGCCGCGTCCACGCGTTTCGCGAGCGCCACGGTAAACGGCTGGGCCGCAACGATTGCCGTGCCTGTGTTGCCCAGCCGGCCACTGGCGATCTCGCGCAAACTCTCGCGTACCGACTCTCCGACCATAGCCGATCCCGCCAGTGTTGCCGTCGCGATTGCCAGCCCCGCCACCACGGCCGCGTTCGTCCGCCAGTAGTGCTGCAAGCTGCGCTGCGTCAGGTCCCGCGGTGTCATTGGGCTACGCCGTTCGCTCCAGCCGGCGTCCGCGCATGGCATACTGCTGCGGGAATTCGGCGGCAATCGCCGGGCTGTGGGTGACGATCATCAGGATGCTTCGCATCTCTTTTTGCAACTCCGCCAGCAGCGTCAACACCTGCCATGCCGTCGCCTCGTCCAGATTGCCGGTGGGCTCGTCGCACAGTAGCAACTTCGGCTGACGGATCAGCGCACGCGCGATCGCCACCCGCTGTTTTTCGCCGCCGGAAAGCTGGGCCGGAAAATGGTCTATACGCGGCGTCAGCCCCGCGCGGTCGATTAACTCCTTGGCGCGTACGGTGTTGCTCTCTTCCTGTTCGCCCACCAGTGTCGGAGCCAGGACGTTTTCCAATACCGTGCATTGGGGCAGGAGACAATGGTCTTGAAATATAAACCCGATGTTTGTGTTCCGGAACCGCGCCTGCTCGGCTTCCTTCAACTCCCATGGCGAGACGCCGTCGAACACCAACTGTCCCGTTGTTGGCGGATCGAGCAACCCGAGTATGTACAGCAGCGTACTCTTCCCGCTTCCGGACGGTCCCATGATCGACAACGCGTCGCCGAGCTGCAAATCCATATCGACACTCTCCAGCACCGGGACCGGTCCCGCCGCCGACTCATACGTTTTCGAAATTGCCCGAGCTTGTAACATGTCCCTTTACGCGAATGCCGCCAACTGCGCCGCCGCCATCGCCTGCGATGAGTAATGCTCGCGAACGCCCGCCGCGCCTCGCGCCGCCAGTTCAGCGCGGCGCTCCGCATCACAGATCATATCTTCCAACGAATCCGCCAATGCCTGCGAGTCCTTCGGCTCTACTAGTATGCCCCCTCCGGTACGTGCCAGTATTTCGGGGAAGGCTCCATGCGCGGGCAGGACGACTGGTGTCCCGTTCGCCAGCGCTTCCAGAACAAATAATCCCTTCGGCTCAACGTACTCTGTTGGCACACAAAGCAGGTCGATATCCTGGAGAAATTTGATCTTCTCTTCGCGGGACAGGGCTCCGTGGTAGGCGAACTCTCCTCCCAATCCCGCCGCCTCCATAGCCGCCTTTTCTTTCTCGAAGTATTCGCGATGCTCCGGCAGCATGTATCCGGCGGCCTCCAGCCGTGTTGCCGGCAACCCCGTTTTCTTCCGCAACAACCGGTACGCCTCGCACAAATGATGGAACCCCTTCGCCGGATCGATACGTGCGAAAAAACCGATCTTCACGACATCGCGCGCCGGCTTCGGAACTGCCTCGGAGCCGTCCAGCGAGATCCCGATTGGCACCACGCGGATCTTCTCACGCGGGATCCGCAGGTATTCGCTCATGAACGCCGCGTAGTAGCCGCTCACCGCCAGGAAACGGTCCACTTGTGGAAGCGCCGCCTGGATCAATCGCTTCGATTCGGATTTGTACGGTTCCGGCAGACCCTCCAGAAACAGGTCTTCCCCCTGCAAAGTGCAGACGATCATCGCCCCGCGCGAGGCTCGCCGCAGCGGTTCCGCCATCGCGATCAATAGCGTGAACGGAAGGCTGATGACGTCGAACTTTGGTTCCCCGCTCAGCCAGTCCGCCACCTTCCGGAACTCCTTCGCAATCGGCCCTCGTTCGCCCTGCAGCATGTCTACCGTCATCTCGCCCAGGAACTGAGGCGTGACGCCGATCGAGCTCTGCGACGCCTTCCGCAATGCCCAGGAATTGTCGAACAGCAAGCGGTCCAGAAACGCCGGAGTGTACCGGAAAAACGACGATTTCTGCTGCAAATAGACACTGATACCGCCGAAGAAGACGCGCCCGTCGGAGACGTTCTCCTCGTCCGTGAGCGTCGGCGTATACACCGGCATCAACATCACATCGTGACCCTGCCGTTTCAACTCCGCCGCCATGGCGTTGTCCCGCATGCAGGAGCCGCAGTACATGCCGGCGGCTCCCGCAGTGACGTGCAGAATGCGCATCAGGCCGATGTTACCAGCTCGCTTTGGAAAGCGCGCCGGCCGTAAAGGTGATCGAACAAGTTGCCCTCGTGCGGCTGATCCCAACTGATCTTCATCGTTGAAATCGGCCCAAAGTTCAACCGGCCGATATGGCTCGAAGAAAGCAAACGCTGCTGCAGTGCCCGGTCGCTTGTGATTGCCGAACACACTAGCGTCGGACCCAGGCAATGCGGCAGATCGGCGGCATCCACCTGCACAACGCTGGCATAAGGGAACAGGAATTCCCGGTTCGCCAAGGCGTGTTCTTTGGTACAGTTCACGATCGCCGGCAGAACATACGTCGACCCGTCTTTATCCGCCACGCGCGGCGTGCCCCGCTTCTTTTCCACCAGATCTTCCAGTCCGTCCATTTCGGCGTCGATCATTGCCGAAATACGCCGCGCAATATCCGGCGACGCAAACGGCGCCACCGCCGCTTCCGGATCGTCCTCCGCTCTCGGCTCAATCTTTGCAAACCGCTCCGCCAGCGCCTCGGCGATCTCCTTGCCATTCGCCGTCGTCCAAATGCTGGAACAGTTCACGCAGGAGCGCCCGGAGTTCTGGGCGATGGAATCGGCCATCAGGTCGATATACTTCTCCCAGTTTTTCGCGCCCTCGTCGGCCAGTACGATTTTCGAGTAGCCTGGTCCATGGATCTCAATGCGGGGATCGCCGGCCCATGCTTTGGCCGCGCCCACATCGCCAAACAGCATGCCGCGGCCCGTTTGACGGAGGATCTCGCCGCCGCCGCCGTGGTTCGTTGAGTAATAGCCAAACACCTCGGCCGGCACGCCCGCCTTGATATAGGCCTGCGCGATCCGGTACGGCGTCCACGGTTCAGATCCGCCCGGCTTCAAGATCAGTGGCGTCTTAAACGCAATTGCCGGCGCCCAAAGTGAGTGCACACCGGGGGAATTGGACGGCAGGATCACGCCCAGCGAATGGCCGCGAGGGAAGAAGCTCAATGCCCGTCCGCCAATCTCGCCGAAACCCTGGTCGAGCATGTCCAGATCCGGCAGCCGCGTCAATCCCGCGATCACCGTCTCCATCGAATCCAGCACACCGCGAACTTTTTCCATGTTCCGGCGCACCATCACGTTCGGCGATCCCGTCGTCCCGCTAATCTGCTTGACGATGTCCTCGGGCGACTGCATCGAATCGCCCAACGGCAAATCGTCTTCGGCGAAGTGTTTCGCCGCCTTCTTCGCCATCGCGATGAGTTCCCGCGTGGAAAATCCCTGCAAAATAGCGTGCATTTCGCCCTGATGCAGCAGATCCCGGCGGATCAGACCGATGTTCGCCTGGCTGATTTCGGCGATCTGTTCCCGTGTGCGATAGTGGAAGACTTTCGACACATCCATAGACTTATACGGCTTGCCCTGCCGCAATATCGGTATGTGGATCATGGTTAGTAAACTCCCTCCACCACGGACTTTTGGAACTTCGAGAACGGCCGGACGTTGCGCACGCCGTCCCACGGATACTGCGCGCACGGTGCTTCTCGCTCACACTCGTCGCGCTCCAAAAAGCGCGGGATAAACGTTTCCTTGGTCAACGTCGTTAGCCGCACCCGGCCCGTTTCGCCATAGCCGACGAGTTCATCGGTGCGATCCGGATGAACCACTTCCAGCAGCGCGCGCGGCGCCGGCGGATAGTAAATGATTGCCCAGTTGTCTTCTTTCGCCGGCGCGCGGTGCGTTGCCAATCCCATCAACGTATTGCCGTAGGTGGGTGCGAAATAGACATCCGGTCCCAACAACTCTTCCACCGCGAAACGATGGAACTGCGGCGTCATTTCCGTTCCGCCGCAAAATACTCCCTTGATCCCGTACTTCGCCAAATCGATCTTTTCGCACAACGCCTCCAGCAATTTCGGCGTCGTAAACATGCACTTCACTTCGTTGGCCCGCAGAACCGTCAGCGCCTGGTCGATGCAATGCTGCTTATAGAGTTCCGCTTCCCGAATCTCGCCGCGCTTGATCAGTTTGATCACCCATCGCGGATCCAGATCCACGCAGAACGCGACGCCGCCGCGATGCTGCGCCAAGTGTTCAACCGCCAGCCGTAACCGCCTCGGCCCCGATGGTCCCAGCATCAGCCAGTCCGATCCCTTCGGAAACGCTGCGTCCGGTAGGGTCGTCGAGAACTGCTCGTAATCGATCCGGAAATCGTTGATCTGCATGCGTGACTTCGGGACGCCGGTGGATCCGCCCGTTTCAAACACATAGATAGGCTTGCCCGCGTAGCCCTTGGGCACCCACCGGCGAACCGGTCCGCCACGGAGCGTGTCGTCTTCGAAGTTGCCGAACTTGTCCAGGTCGGCGTAATTGTGCACCTCTTTGCGCGGATCCCAGCCGGCCTGCGCGGCCCAGTCGAGCCAAAACGGACATCCTGTTTCCGGGTTAAAGTGCCATTCGATAATTTCGCGGACATGGGCGTCCAACGCCTCGCGCGCGGCTTGGACTTGAATTTCGAGTTCGGGTGCAGTCGATGTGGACATTAGACTCCTATATTACTGGCAGATTCGCCTGCTTTGCTTTGGTTGTAATTTCCATGCCATATTCGCCGACGCATAATGAGAAGATGCTTCCCTGGATCATCGCCGCGCTGGCCGGCCTGCTTGCCGCGTTACTCCTCCGCCGAAACGTTCCGTTATGGCGCCGCCTGTTGTTTGCCGGACCGCTGCTGGGCGTGGCTGCCGTCGCTGTGCTCTTCGCCTTTGGAATGCACATGGAAATGGAAGGCGGCGGCGTACCCCGATTTGTTACATTTCAAAACCCGGAGAAACAGGCGGCGCAAATTGAAGCGGACCGAGCTACAGAGCCCGCCAAGCCTGTTCCCGAGGCCGTCAAGGTCAAGGAGCCCAGCATTGTCGAAGCCGCCGTCACCGCCGTTTGGCCCGATTACCGAGGCCCTGCTCGCGACGGGTCCTCTTCCGAAAAAATTCTCACCAACTGGCCCGACGGCAAACTTACCGAACTCTGGCGCAAACCCATCGGCGCCGGTTGGGCCTCTTTCGTCATCGCCGGCGCTCTCGCCTTCACCATCGAGCAGCGCCGCCAGCAGGAAGTTATAGCCGCATACGACACCGCTTCCGGCCGCGAAGTCTGGACTCACAAATACAACGCCGATTTTCAGGAATCCATGGGCGGCAACGGTCCCCGCGCTACCCCCACCTGGCATGACGGCAAGCTTTATTCGCTCGGCGCCACCGGCGAATTCTTCGTCCTCGACGCCGCCAGCGGCAAGGTCCTTTGGCACAAGAACATCCTTGATGAAAACGGCGCCGAAAACATTACCTGGGCCATGTCCGCTTCGCCCCTGATTGTCGACGACACTGTGATCGTCCAACCCGGCGGGCCCAACGGCAAATCCATCGTGGCCTACAACAAAAACACCGGAGCCCGCGCTTGGTCGTCGCTCAATGACCGCTCTTCCTACGCTTCCCCCATGCTCGTGACGCTAAACAACAAGCGTCAAATAGTCACTATCACCGCCGTCCGCGCCGTCGGGCTCGACGCCACCACCGGCAAGCTCCTCTGGGAATATCCATGGACCACCGAGTACGACATCAATAGCGCCCAGCCCATCCTCATCCCGCCCAATAAAGTTGTCATCTCCTCCGGCTACGGCCATGGCGCGGCGCTCCTCGAGATCACCGATTCCGGCGCTAAGAAAATCTGGGAAAACAAAAAACTCAAAAACAAGTTCAACTCCAGCGTTTACTTCGAAGGTCACATCTACGGCTTCGACGAATCCATCTTCACCTGCATTGACGCCAAAACCGGGGAACCCACCTGGAAGGCCGGCCGTTACGGCTACGGCCAAGTGCTGCTAGCCAGCGGGCATCTCGTCATCACCAGCGAACAAGGCGAAGTGATCCTGCTCAAAGCCGACCCAACCGCTCACCGGGAACTCTACAAGTTCCAAGCTTTGGAAGGCCGCACCTGGAACGTCCCCGCCATCGCCGATGGCCGCCTCTTCGTGCGCAACGGCACGGAAATGGCAGCCTACAAAATTTCCGCCCCATAATACGCATGCGCAATCTCCTTCTCTTGCTCGCCTCTCTTCTTCTGACCGCCGCCGAAGTTCGCGTCTACGACGGCCAGGGCAGGGAACTCCCCCGGGCCCACGTTGAACAAATCAGCCCCACGGAAGTCCGCGTCACCGCTCCCGGCTTCGCTCCAATGACTGTCGCCACCGGCACCGCGGCCGTCACCCTCACCCAGGTCACCGTGACCGCCACCCCTGGCCTGGCCGAAGAGATCATGGCCCGCCCGGAACTGATCCTCACCGGTGACCGCCCCACTGAATCCACCGTCGCTCACACCCTCGAAACGCAGCCCAACGTTGCCCTTCAGCAAACCGGCGCCGGCCAGGTCTCGCCATTTTTGCGCGGCCTCACCGGCTATCAGGTGCTCAATCTCATCGACGGCGTTCGCTTCAATAACTCCACCTTCCGTTCCGGTCCGAACCAATATCTCGCTTATTTGGAGCCGAGCCAGGCCGCGCACGTCGAAGCCATGCTCGGGCCCAGCGGTACCCAATATGGAAGCGACGGACTCGGCGGGACCATCCAGGTACTCACCGATCAGCCGCGCTTCGGTGCGCATGCCTGGCACGGGGATGCCACCATTCACGGCCAAACCGCCGACCTTTCCGCCGGCGGCGCCGCCGCGATTTCTCGCGGAACCGAAAGGGTCTGGTTTCAACTCGGCGCCGCCGCCCGCCGCCATAACGACATTCGCGCCGGCCGCGGCTTCGATTCCCACAACGTCCTCACCCGTCTCTACGGATTCTCCAACGAACAGGTGCGCGATCAACTCGGCAATCGCCTCCTCGACACCGCCTACTCGCAGGCAGGCGCCCATGGCAAATTCGCTGTCCGTCCCGATGAAAAGCAGAGTTGGACAACCTGGTACCAGCGCGGCGAAGTTCATGGGCTCCGCAATACGAAGGATCTTTGGGGCGGGCTCGGCCGCTTGCAGTCGACACTCAATCCGCAAATTCTCGATCTCTTCTACACCCGCTATGAGCGGCTCCAATTTGCCGGGTTTGATTCGCTGAGCGGCCGCTTCTCCGTCAATCGGCAACAGGACGGCGGCGCCCGGCAGGGCTTGCGAGCCGCTGACTCCATCACCACCGAATTCAGCCGCGTGCAATCCGCCGGCTACACCGGCCAAGCCATCAAACACATCCAAAGCCACACCGCCCTCAGCCTCGGCGGCGAACTCTACGATGAGGACGTTCGCGCGCTGCGCAATGTCAACGGGCAGTCAGCCCGGCCTCTTTATCCCAACAATTCTCAATACCGCATCGGCGGCATCTACGCCCAAGGCTCTACGGAATATCGGCGTCTCCGCGCCGGCTATGGCCTCCGTTACTCCCGCATCTCGTATTCCAATCCAGCCAATCCCGCCTTTAATACCCCGGTTTCCGGGCAAACTTTCAATGATTGGACGTGGCAAGCCAGCCTGCTCTACAAACTGACCCCGTCTCTCGCGATTCATGGGCTGGCCGGCCGCGGTTTCCGCGCGCCGAACTTGAACGATCTTGGCGCCATCGGCTTACAGGACCTGGGCTACGAAGTTCCGTCACGCGAAGCGCCGAACGCCCTCCTCGCCGACTCCTCCGGCGAAGCAGCGCTATCCAAAGGCGTTCAGCTCAGAGCCCTTGGCGTCGAGCGCCTGCGCAACCTGGAAGCCGGCCTCCGCTGGCAACCCGGACGCCATCGGGTCCGCGTTCAGTTTTTTGACGCCGAACTTCAGGATCCGATCGTTCGCCGAACGCTCCTGTTCCCCGCCAACGCGGCACCCACATCCATTGCCGGCCTCGCCGTCACCCCCATTCCGCAGACGGCCGCCCAACGCGCGCAGGGAGTAGTAGCGGTCGCCAGCGCCATCGATCCGCGCGCCCTCAAGTCGTTCGTCAATGACGGCCGCGCCCGCTACTGGGGTGTCGAAACAAACTGGGAAGCCCGGCTGACCAACCGCCTGGCATGGTCAAACTCGTACTCGTTCCTCCTCGGCCGCGACCTTGACCCCAACCGCAACATACGCCGCCTTCCCCCGCAACAAGGCGCAACTCGACTCCGCTACACAACTTCAAAGTACTGGGCCGAAGCCCAGTTGGCAGTGGCTGGCGCGCAAGACCGCCTCAGCGGAGGCGACCGCGACGACGAACGCATCGGCGCCAGCCGCCGCCGCCAGGATATCGCCGACTTCTTCAACTCCGCCCGCGCCGCCCAGATCCAAACCGGCGAGACGCTTCTTCAAATTCAAAATCGCGTCCTTCCCGGCCTCGCCGACACGACCCGCGTTACGCTCTTCGAAAATACGCCCGGTTGGGCTAGCGTCGAATTCCGCGCCGGCTTCCCGCTTAACGAGCAATTGACCGTTGAGGCCGCCCTAACGAACATCGCCGATCGCAACTATCGCATTCACGGCTCCGGCATCGATTCGCCCGGCCGTTCGGCTCATCTGCAGCTTCGCTGGCGCTTTTGACCTTCTAATGGAGTACGAAGCGCGATTTACGCGAATTGAAACGGCCCTGGACAGACTCATCGAAGTTCAGTCCGCACAGGCAGGGAATCTCGAAAACCTGGCTGGCATTATGGGCAGCGTTATCATCTCCCAGCAAAATACGGACGCGAAAATGGCGAACCTCGTCGAAGCGCAGGCCAAGACCGGGGAACATTTGAATGACCTTACTATCAAGAGCGCCGAGACCCAAGCCAAACTCGACGCCCTCATTCATAGGTGGGACGAAATGATTCGCGAACGCGGCCGCAAGAGCGGCAGTTCTGAGCCCCCGCCCGTCAACTAGCTTCGCCTACAGCCGTTCCGGAAGCGGCGTCGCCCGCTGCAGCAAATGTAGAATATTCCCCTCCGGATCCGTGAAAAACACCACTCGATTGCCCTTGCTCTCCATCGGCTCCGTGATGAAATGAAGGCCGCGGGAACTCAGCCGGACATAGGCCGCATCGAAGTCTTCCACGGTCAAAGCCAAATGCCGGATCCCCGGCGTTTTCATCGTCGCGGCCGGGCGGTCGCCGTCGGCGTGGATAAGCTCCAGCATCGTCCCATCCTCGGCCCGCACGAAGATCGCCCCGGCCGACTTGTAGTTAATCTCAAAGCCCAGCATATCGACGTACCAGTCGGCGACGGCGGCGATGTCGGTACAGGCGATGGCTGCGTGTTCAATTCCAGTAATCATGGCTCTACCAGCTTACTTCCATTGCGTTCCACGCGAGTTGATGGGAAGCTGATGATTGTGCGATATTTCCTGGCGCTGGGGCTAGTTGTGGGTGCGGCGTCGGCTCCTGTCGCCTTCGTCGATGCCACGGCCGCGTCGAAAATTGCATTCGTCTCTGAAGCCGGCAAAACTTCGGCAAAATACCTGATTGAGGCAATGGGCGGCGGTGTGGCGATGATTGACGCCGATGGCGACGGCAGGCTCGATCTGTTCTTCGTGAATGGCGCCGCGCTCCGCAACGGCATGGGCGCGAAAGACAGCGCGGACAAAAGCGATCCGCGCTATTGGAACCGGCTGTATCGCAATAATGGCGACGGTACTTTCGTCGACGCGACGGAGAAAGCCGGTCTCCGCGGCTCTGGCTACGGGCAGGGCGCGGCCGTGGGAGATTGCGATAATGATGGGCGCCCGGACCTGTTTGTTTCCGCTTATGGCGTCAACACCTTGTATCGCAATCGGGGCGGTGCATTTGAAGATGTAACGGCAAAAGCAGGTGTGGCTGGCGGCGGATGGTCCACTAGCGCGGGGTTCATCGACTATGATCGCGATGGCAACTTAGACCTCTTCGTCGCGCGTTATCTCGACTGGGATTTTGGCAAAAACAAACGCTGTGGCGGCGCTGGGCCGGCCCTGCAAGCCTACTGTCACCCCAATGAATTCGGGCCCGTGACGCACTTGCTCTATCGCGGTTTGGGCGGATGCCGCTTCGAAGATGTTAGTCAAAAGGCCGGCATCGCTAAGTCACCTGGCAAAGGATTGGGAGTTGCTTTTCAAGATGTCGATCGCGACGGCTGGCCCGACATTTTCGTGGCCAACGACAGCTTTCCGCAACAGTTGTTCCGTAATCGGCGCGACGGTACGTTTGAGGAAATTGCGCTTGCCATGGGTGCGGCATTCGATGAGGATGGCAAGGTCTTCGCCGGCATGGGCATTGATGTCGCCGACTACGACAACGATGGCGTGCCAGACATCTTTGTAAACGCACTCGCGAACCAGGGCTATGCGCTGTTCCGCAATAGCAATGGGCTGCTGGATTACGTTTCCGGCGCGAGCGGCGTGGCTTTAATTAGCAAGATGCACTCCGGCTGGGGCGCACGGTTCTTCGATTACGACAACGACGGATGGAAGGATATTTTCGTCGCGCAGGGACATGTGATGGATAACATCGAGTTGACGCAGCCCGGCCTTCGGTATCGCGAAACTCCGTTATTACTACGTAACAACACCGGCAAATTCTCCGATGTTTCGACGACGGCCGGCGCGCCCTTCGCAAATGAAATGGCCGGGCGCGGCGCCGCCTTCGGAGACTTGAATAACGACGGCGCCATCGACATCGCCGTAACCGCCAACGGCGGCGTGCCCCGCCTGTTTCGGAATACCGCAACAGAAAATGGCTGGCTGCTAATCGAGACCGTTGGAACGACAAGCAATCGTGACGGCATCGGCGCGTGCGTCCGAATCGTAACTGCTTCCGGTCGCGAACAATTCGGCTACGTCTCCACTTCCGGCAGCTATCTGTCGGCCCACGACAAACGGGTTCACTTTGGGCTTGGCCGCGACCGCGACGTAAAGCTGCTCGAAATTCGTTGGCCCAGCGGCATCGTCCAGACATGGAAAGATCTCGCCGCGAATCAGATCTTCGTCGCCAAGGAAGCGGCCCAATGAGGGCTCTCTCCCTGCTGGCGCTAGCGGCCTCCGCGGCCACCGGGCCTTATTTCGTAGACGAAGCGCTGAAAGCCGGGCTGAAGGATATCTTCGTTTGCGGCGACAGCGACCGCAAGAATTACATCATCGAAACGATCGGCACCGGCGCCGCCTTTCTGGACTTCGATAACGATGGCCTCCTGGACATCTTCGCTGTAACCGCCTCGAAGTTGGACGGCTTCGCCCCCGGCGCCGAACCCGTCAACCGCCTCTATCGCAACAAAGGCGACCGCACCTTCGAGGACGTCAGCAAAAAGGCGGGCTTGGCGAAGTCCGGATGGGGGCAAGGCGTCTGCGCCGGCGATATCGATAACGACGGCTTCACCGATCTCTATGTCACGTATTGGGGAGCGGACGTCATGTATCGCAATCGCGGAGACGGAACGTTCGAGGACGTCACGCCTCCCGGCATCGGCTCCCGCTGGGGCACCGGTTGTGCCTTCGTCGACTATGACCGTGACGGCAAACTCGACTTGATGGTCGCCAACTATGTCGATTTCGATCTGAAAAATACGCCCCGTCCCGATGGCCCGAAGCCCTGCCAATGGAAGAACGAGAAAGTCATGTGCGGTCCGCAAGGCCTTAAACCCGGCTTGAACCGCCTCTGGCATAACGAGTCGGGGCCGGGCACAATTCGCTTCGTCGATGTCTCTAAGAAGGCCGGAATCGAAGCGCCTGGCTCCCGTTTCGGACTCTCCGTCACCACGCTCGACTATGACCGCGATGGCTGGTCCGACATCTACGTGGCCGTCGATTCCCAGGCCAGTTTGCTCTATCACAACAAACACGACGGAACGTTCGAGGAAACCGCCCTGGAGAGCGGCGTCGCCCTTAGCGAGGACGGTCGTGAGCAGGCGGGCATGGGTACAGCGGTAGCCGACTACGATGGCGACGGCTGGCCGGACCTCGTGAAAACGAACTTTATCGATGACCTCCCCAACCTCTACCGCAACAATCGCGACGGAAGTTTTTCTGAGAGTACATCGCTCGCCGGCTTGGGTAAATACGTTCACTTTCTCGGCTGGGGCGCGGCGTTCCTCGACTATGACAACGACGGCTGGCCGGACATTTTCATGGTGAATGGCCACGTTTACCCCGACGTAAAGTCAGGCGAATACCGCCAGCGGCGAATCCTCTATCGAAACGGCGGCGCCGGCAAATTCACCGACATTTCGGCCGCCGCCGGCCCCGCCGTAATGGAGAAATCGTCAGCGCGAGGCCTATCCGTCGGCGACTACGACAACGACGGGCGTCCGGACCTGCTCATCACCAACATGAACGAACGCCTGAGCCTCCTCCGCAATACACTTCCAGCCGGAAATTCAATCACGCTGAAGCTCATCGGCCAAAAATCGAACCGCTCCGCCATTGGCGCGGCTGTGCGTGTAACCACGGGAAATCGGTCCTTAACGGGCGAAGTCCGGTCCGGCTCCACCTTCATGTCGCAAAGCGATTTTCGCCTTCAATTCGGCCTCGGAATCGCGCTTAAAGCCGACGCCGTCGAAGTACAATGGCCGGGCGGCGCCCTTGAAAAACTCGGGCCCATAGCGGCCGGACGAATCGTAGCGATCACCGAAGGGAAGGGCGTGACCGCCAACACGCCGTATTCCAAATGAGTTCGCTGCTAGTAATCCTGGCGTTGGCCCAAGCGGCTCCCGACTGCCGGAAACCCTTTACCGATGGGCTCGCGGAGTATCAACGCAAAGACCTGAACCAGGCGTTGATCTCCTTCCGCACGTCCATTCAATGCAATCCAAAATTTGTCCCGGCGCACCTCGCGATCGCCAATATCTACGCCGAACGCGGCAACGAAGGCGAAGCTCTGGCGGCGCTGCTGGACGCC
>Ga0105048_10002488_pt1 | contig 29962 bp, 21 predicted proteins | sample MAT05_FD_78382 | JGI IMG/M metagenome (GOLD analysis project Ga0105048, IMG submission 78382) | Freshwater microbial communities from Lake Fryxell liftoff mats and glacier meltwater in Antarctica - MAT-05 | ecosystem: Environmental > Aquatic > Freshwater > Ice > Liftoff microbial mat | place... | reverse complement strand
CCCTGCAGGCCGGTGGTTACGGGGTGATTACATTGCGCCCACAATCGCTCCCCCACCCTGGGCCCAACGGGGTGGCGCGGCATTTGGCGAGCTTCGATCCAGTGTGTGCAAGGACGGCCGGCATTCGCCCAATTCCGCTTTTGACATTGCCATGATTGGAGACTCCATGAACCGTCCCGCGCTGGAAGGCCTGCGTCTGAACGTGCCTGCCTACGTCAAGCACACCCGACTTGTTGAATGGGTGGCCCAGATTGCCGCCTTGACCGAAGCCTCCGACGTTTACTGGTGCGATGGCAGCCAAGCCGAGTACCACCGCCTGACCGAACAACTGGTGGCTGCCGGTACCCTGATGAAACTGAACCCGGAAATGCGTCCGCGCAGCTTCCTGGCACGCAGCGACGCGTCGGACGTGGCGCGGGTCGAAGACCGCACTTTCATCTGCAGCGAAAAGCAGCAAGACGCCGGCCCCACCAACAACTGGATGGCCCCGGCCGAGATGCGCGCCCTGTTGCAGACCGGCGGTGCCAGCGGCGCCCCGGGGCTGTTCAAGGGCGCCATGAAGGGCCGCACGATGTACGTGGTGCCTTTCAGCATGGGCCCGCTGGGCAGTCACATCGCCCACATCGGCGTCGAACTCACCGACAGCCCCTACGTGGCGGTGAGCATGCGCACCATGACGCGCATGGGCCGCGGCGCGCTGGACGTGCTGGGCCAAGACGGCCACTTCGTGCCTTGCGTGCACACCGTGGGCGCGCCGCTGCAGCCGGGTCAACAAGACGTGGTCTGGCCCTGCAACGACACCAAGTACATCGTGCACTACCCCGAGACGCGCGAGATCTGGTCCTACGGTTCGGGTTACGGCGGCAACGCGCTGCTGGGCAAGAAGTGTTTTGCGCTGCGCATCGCCTCCACCATGGGGCGCCAGGCTGTTGAAGCCGATGGCGTGGGCTGGCTGGCCGAGCACATGCTGATCCTGGGTGTCACCAACCCGGCGGGCGAGAAGTACCACGTCGCTGCCGCCTTCCCCAGCGCCTGCGGCAAGACCAACTTCAGCATGCTGGTGCCACCAGCGGGTTACACCGGCTGGAAGGTGACCACCATCGGCGACGACATCGCCTGGATAAAGCCGGGCGCGGGCGGTCGCCTGTACGCCATCAACCCCGAAGCGGGTTATTTTGGTGTCGCCCCGGGCACGAATGACCACACCAACCCCAACTGCATGGACTCGATGAAGAGCGATGTGGTGTTCACCAACGTGGCGCTCACCGACGAAGGCGACGTGTGGTGGGAAGGCATGACCGACACGCCACCGGCGCACCTGATCGACTGGCAGGGCCGCGACTGGACCCCGGCCATCGCCAAGGAAACCGGCGTGAATGGCAAGCCCAGGCCAGCGGCGCACCCCAACTCCCGCTTCACCGTGGCCGCCACCAACAACCCGGCGCTGGACGCACAGTGGGACGACCCCAAGGGCGTGGCCATCGACGCCTTCATCTTTGGCGGCCGCCGCAGCACTACCGTGCCGCTGGTCACCGAAGCCCGCACCTGGGTTGAAGGTGTCTACATGGCGGCCACCATGGGCAGCGAGACCACGGCGGCCATGGCCGGCGGCAACGGCAGCGTGCGTCGCGACCCCTTCGCCATGCTGCCCTTCATCGGCTACAACATGGCCGACTACTTCCAGCACTGGCTGGACCTGGGCGACAAGATCGGCAAGACCGGCGCCAAGCTGCCGCGCATCTACTGCGTCAACTGGTTCCGCAAGGGTGCCGACGGCCAATTTGTCTGGCCCGGTTACGGCGAGAACATGCGGGTGCTGGAATGGATCGTGGGCCGCGCCGAAGGCACGGCGCAAGGTGCCGACAACGTCTTCGGCACCAGCCCGCGCTATGAAGACCTGCGCTGGGACGGCCTGGCCTTCACGCCTGAGCAGTTCAGCTCGGTCATCGGCGTCGACAAGGCCGCCTGGCAGCAGGAACTGGTGCTGCATGCCGAGCTGTTCAAGCAGCTGCAGTACCACCTGCCCGCTGAACTGACAGCCACCAAGTTGCGCATCGAGGGGCGGCTGGCTCAAGAAGGTTGATCACGGGCCCGCTGCTCGCTGCCTTCGAGCGCCAGGCCGGCTGGTGCAGCCAGCCTTCGCCCTTCAACACGCGGCTGCTGCAGCGTGGCCTGGTGTGGCTGCAACAAGACCAAGAAGCGCACGACACGCTGGCGGCGCTGTCTGCTGACCCCTTGGCGGCTGCGGTGGCCCTGCGCTGGCTGGCCGGCCTGCACCACTTGGCGTTGCTGGGCTTGCAGCCCTGGACCGGGCTTTGGGCTTCGGCTGCGGCACATGCGACGGCCCATGCGACGGCACATGCGACGGCATCCACCGCCGCAGATGCCGACGACACCGCGCTGGACGGCGCCATCCGGCTGGCCTGGCAGCAGCAGCGCCAGCACATGGTGCGCGCCTTGGCGCAGCCGCCGCAGACCAACGAAGTGCAGCGCAGCGCGGCCCTGCTGCCGGCGCTGTTGCATGTGGCCGCGCACACCGGCTTGCCACTGTCCTTGCTGGAGATCGGCGCTTCGGCTGGTCTCAACCTGTGGCTGGACCGCTACCGTTACCAGCTCGACACCCACAACGGCAACACAGGTCGACCCTGGGCCTGGGGCGATACGACATCTGCGCTGTGCCTGCGCCCCGAATGGCTGGGCGCAGCGCCACCGCAGGCCCAGCTGCAGATTGGCCACCGCGCCGGCTGCGACGCCTTGCCGCTGGACCTGCAAGCCCCTGGCGAAGACCTGCGCCTGGCGTCCTTCATCTGGCCCGATCAGCCTGACAGGCTGCAGCGCCTGCGCGCCGCCATCACTGTGGCGCGCGCCAGCATGGTCGCCAGCGGTGTGCGCGTGCAGGCCCTGGGCGCAGCCGACTTCCTGCGCCAGCAGCTGGGGCGGCGCCTGCCGGGCCACTGCACGGTGTTGATGCATTCGGTGGTGTGGCAGTACATCGCTGCAGACGAGCAGGCCGATATCCACGCGCAGATGGACGAGGCCGGTGCCTCGGCCACGGCCGCTGCTCCGCTGGCCTGGCTGCGTTTTGAGCCGCCTGCGCCCGACCTGCGCGTCGAATTGCGCTGCCGGGTCTGGCCCGAAGGCGCCGACACGCTGCTGGCACACTGCCACCCCCACGGCGCCCGCATCGACTGGGTGGCCCCGGCGTGAAGCTGCAACTGCTGTCCGACCTGCACCTGGAAACCGAGGCCTTCGATCCCGAACCCGCAACGGGCGCCGACGTGCTGGTGCTGGCCGGCGACATCGACGCCACCTGGGCCGGCTACGAGCGATTTGCCGGCTGGCCGGTGCCGGTGTGGGTGGTGGCCGGCAACCACGAATACGACGGCCGCGACTTCGATGCAGCCGCTGGCGGGCTGCGCGAACTGTGCGCCCGGCTGGGCTTTGCCTTCCTGGAGCGCGAGTCGCTGCTGCACACCGCTGCCGACGGAAAACGGGTTCGTGTGCTGGGCAGCACCCGCTGGAGCGACTTCGACCTCTTCGGCGCCGAGCAGCGCCCGCGTGCCGAAAGGGCCGCCGTCTACTTTCTGCGCCTGATGGCCACCACCCGCGGCGGGCAGCCCTTTGAAGCGGCCGCAGTGCGCGAAGAAAGCCTGCGCTGCAGGCAGTGGCTGGAGCGTGAACTGCAGCGTGCACCGCAAGGCCATTGGGACAAGACGCTTGTCATCACCCACTTTGCCCCCAGCCTGAAAAGTGCCGATCCGCGTTACGGCCAGCAGCCCGGCACGGCCAGTTTCTGCAACGACGACGACGACCTGATCCCGCGCGCCGACCTCTGGCTGCACGGCCATTTGCACTGCCGGCACGACTACCGCATCAACCGCCCGGGGCGGGCCCCCACACGTGTGGTGTGCAACGCCCGCGGCCTGGTGCACAAGGGCGAAGACGAAGGTTTTGACAGCGCCTTGCTGCTGCACCTCTGAGCTGCATCAAGGCCAGCCCTGCATGCGGTCTGAGACACTCGCGGCGTGGGCCTTTGGCGCCCACGCATTCCAGGAGAACGACCGATGAAGATCCTTGTGGCCGTTGATGGCAGCACTTACACCAAGAAAATGCTGGCCTACCTGGCGGCGCATGACGAATGGTTGGGTGCGCACCACCAGTACACCGTCATTCACGCCGTGCCCGCCGTGCCGCCGCGTGCCGCGGCGGTGATGGAAAGGGAAACGCTGAAGACCTACTACCAAGAGACGGCAGACAAGGTCTTCAAGCCCATTCGCACCTTCTTTTCCAAACGCAGCATGCAAGCGCAGTTCATCTCCAAGACCGGCCCGGCCGCCGAGGTCATCGCCGAAGCCGCGCGCAAGGGCGACTTCGACCTGCTGGTGATGGGTTCGCACGGCCACGGCACGCTGGTCAACCTGGTGATGGGCTCGGTGGCCACCAAGGTGCTGGCCAACTGCGGTACACCGGTGCTGCTGGTGCGCTAGTCACCGACTGCTGGGGGCGGAATCGCCGGGGCCAATCGCCGGGCTTCAGCGCCTGGCCGCCAGACCCTGCCAGCAGGTGGCCAGCACGAAGTTGACGATCTGCTCGTCGCTGTAGCTGCCACCGGCCTTCAGGAAGGCTGGCACCGGGTCACAGGCGCGCGCGTAGATCGTGTACAGCACCACCTCGGGCGGCAACTCGGGGTTGATGTCGCCATCGGACTGCGCCTGCACGATCCACGCCCCCAGCACGTCGCTGACGCGCATGATCGCGTCGAGATAGGCCTTGTTGGCCATCAGCTCGGCGCGCAGGCTCGAGTTTTGCGACGGCACGGTGGGCATCTCGCCGGCCAGTTGCACTTCCAGTGCCCAGCGGGTGATGGCGTGCAGCCGGTCGTGGGCGCTGGCCTCGCTGCGTGCCGCCTGCTGGTCCACCAGGGCCTGCGTGCGTTCCATCAGGCGCACCATGGCGGCGGTGGCCAGGGCTTCCTTGGATGGAAAGTGTTTGTAGAGGCTGGCCTTGGCAATGCCCACGTCGGCAGCCACTTCGTCCACCGTCATGAGGTCGAAGCCCTTGTCGGCCAACAGGCGGTTGACCGAGGCCACGATGGCGTCCTCGCGGACGCGCAGCACTTGTTCCTTGAATGACATACGCGACATGTGGCGATTCTAGTCGGCGGCGTCACCGGTTGAACTGACCGGTCGCAAATTCAACCGCGCAGTTTTCTCGTAGCTTCAGTTGACGCTGCGAGACGATCTCCGAGAAATGTGGCTTTGCCCCTTTTCCTGATCCCAGAGGTGGGGCGGCCAGCCCCGGCCGGCCGTGGCTCGTTCAAGACCTGGTCTTGTTGCGCTCGGTCAGTCGCTGCATCCAGCCTGCCTGTCGCGGCACGGCTGCGCCAGGCGGCGTGGTTTTTTGGTGCATTTCGTGCAGGCTCAAATCCAGGCCGAAGGCGGTGCCCAGGTCGGCGGGGTCGCTGTCCACCGCGGGGGCCGGTGCGCGCCAGCCCGAGAACCAGCGGTGGGGTGCTGTGGTTTTGTCCATGGCTGTGGCTCTCGGTGAGGATGAAGGATGATCACTCGTGTGCTACTGCTACTCGTGTGTAACGAGTGTCACTTGATCACCGCTGCCCTGCACACCGGACAACGGGGCCAGCGTGTGCCAAATCACGGCGCCCGCAGGCAGTTTCAGGACTTGTGTGGCCGTGGCTAAAATCGCGCCCCTTTTTTGCCACAAGGCGGTGCATGACCGATTCCAAGGTTCGTCGCATTCACAAAGACAAGGGCGACAAGGGCCCTGCGGGCTTTGTGGCCATCGACTTTGGAACCTCCAATTCCGCCGTCGCCCTGCCCAGACCCGAAGGCGGCGTGGGCCTGGTGGCGCTTGAGGCCGGTCAGCCCACCATGCCCACGGCGGTGTTCTATCGGGCCGACACACCGCCGCAGCAGCTGGACGCCGAACGCCTTTACGGCCGTGCCGCCGTGGCCGCTTATGTCGAAGGTGTCGATGGCCGCCTGATGCGGTCGATGAAGAGCATCCTGGGCTCCAACCTGCTGGACCAGGGCACCGACATCGGGGGCGGTCGCTCGGTGAAGTACCGCGACGTGGTGGTCGGTTACCTGCGCCACCTGAAGGCACGCGCCGAGGCCGAAGCAGGCCACGCCGTGAGCCGCGCGGTGATCGGCCGGCCGGTGTTCTTCGTCGACGACGATCCGCCACGCGACGCACAAGCCCAGGCCGCGCTGGCTGCCGCCGCGCAGACCGTGGGCTTCAGTGAGCTGCACTTCCAGTACGAGCCCATCGCCGCGGCGCTGGACTATGAAAGCCAGGCCACGGCCGAGTCACTGGTGCTGGTGGCCGACATCGGCGGCGGCACATCGGACTTTTCACTCGTGCGGGTGGGCCCGGCCCGTCGCGGCCGCGCGGAGCGGCGCGACGACATCCTGGCCAACCACGGCGTGCACCTGGCCGGCACCGACTTTGACCGCCACCTCGAACTGGCCTGCATCCTGCCGCTGCTGGGCTACCGCACCCTGCGCCCAGCCAAGGCGGGCGAAACCGCGCGTGAAGTGCCCAGCGGGATCTACTTCGACCTGGCCACCTGGCACCTCATCAACACCGTTTATGCCCCCGCCCGCCTGGCCGAGTTGCGCAGCATGAAGAGCTGGTACGTCGACCCACGCCACCATGCCCGCCTCGTGGCCACGCTGGAAGAGAAGCTGGGCCACGCGCTGGCCGGGGCCGCCGAGCGCGCGAAGATCGACGTGGCCCTGCACGGCCATGCCGACGTGGACCTGGGCCTGCTGGAAGCCGGCCTGGCCACGACCCTGGCCGAACGCGACGCCGCCAGCGCGCTGGAAACCGATCTCGAACGCATCGTGAAGGCCGCTGCCGAAACGGCCCGCATGGCCGGTGTGTCGCCAGTCCAAGTGCAGGCGCTCTATTTCACCGGCGGCTCCACCGGCCTGACGCCGCTGGTCAACCGCATCGCTGCCTGTTTCCCGACGGCGCAGCTGGTGCGGGGCGACCGCTTCGCCAGCGTTGCACAGGGTCTGGGCTGGCATGCGCGGGCCGTGTTCGGCGGCTGAATACATGGCCCGCTTGACAAGTCACCGATAGGTGACTTATGGTAAGTCACCTTCAAGTGACTTACAGGATTCCCATGAGCTTCCACCCCGATCGACGCGCCTTCATCCGCCTGGCTGGCGGTGGCGCCGCCTTTGCCGCCACGCTGCCCATGGCTGCCTGCAGTGCGGCCTACCCGCCTGAAGCCGTCGCGGCCTGGACCGGGCCCGGCTCGGAAACCGACTTGCGGCGCTGGGCCCTGGCACACGCCATCCTGGCGCCCAACTCTCACAATCGGCAGCCTTGGCTTGTGGATCTGCGAGACCCCCATACCATCACGCTTTACGTCGACCGTGAGCGCTTGCTTCCAGAAACAGACCCGTGGTTTCGACAGATCATGGTGAGTCAGGGCACCTTCCTGGAAACCTTGGTGCTCGCGTTGCGTCAGCGTGGCGTCGATCCGCATGTGCAGCTCTTTCCGCTGGGCGAGCCGCCGGCGCGAAGCCTGGACGCGCGGCCGGTGGCGCGCTTGAGTTGGACGGCCAGCGCTGCCGGCGCGGCGCCGGACCCGCTGTTTGCCCAGGTGCTGCGCCGCCACACCGCCAAGGTGGCGTACGACACCAGCCGGCCGGTGTCGGCCGCCACTTTGGACGCGCTGCGCACCGTTGTCAGTGTGCCCGGAGTGCCAGGGTTGACCGGTGTGAGCTACGGCGCCACGGCTGATCTACAGCGCCTTCCCGCGCTGCGGACCCTGTGCGTGGAGTCGGCAAAGGTGGAACTGCTGACCCCCCACACGGTGATGGAAAGCCTGCGCCTGACCCGTGTCGGCCCCGAAGAAATCGGCCGCCACCGCGACGGCATCAGCGTCAACGGCCCGATGCCGCGCCTGTTTGCGGCCATCGGTGCCTTTGACCGCAGCCAGCCGCCTGCAGAGGGCAGCGCCGGCTTCAATGCCATGTTCGACCGCTTCCGGGACCAAAGCCTGTCGGCCATGGGTTTTGTCTGGCTCAGCACGCCGTTGGCGCAGGACGCGGCCGCTGGCCGCACCCGCAGCGCCGAGGTCAATGCGGGTCGCGCCTACATGCGGCTGCAACTGAAGGCCACCGAGATGGGACTGCAGGTGCACCCGATGAGCCAGGCACCGCAGGAATTTGCCGAGATGAAGCCGTTCTACGATCAGATGCACCAGCTGCTGCTGGGCCAGCCTGCCGGCCAGCAGGTGGTGCAGATGTTCTGCCGCGTGGGCTATGCCCCTGAGCAAGCGCACTCGCCGCGACGCGAGCTCGCCAGCTTCTTGCGCAGCTGAGGCTGTGACCGGCCCGCGACAATGCTCGCATGGCCAGCGAACCGATCACCGCACAAGTCACGCAAGGCGCACAAGTCACGCAAGGCGCACAAGGCGCACAACCCGGACAAGGCAAGCGCCCGCCACGCGACCGTGAAGCCACCGAAGCCCGCATCCTGGCCGCCGTGGGTGAGGTGCTGGCGCGCGACGGTTTCGGCGGCGTGGGTATCAACGCCATCGCCAAGCAGGCAGGCGTGGACAAGGTGCTCATCTACCGCTACTTCGGTGGCCTGCCCGAGTTGCTGCGTGCCTGGGGCAACAGTGGGCGCTTCTGGCCCCGCGTGGCTGACCTGCTGGGTGACGACCCGGCCGCGCTGTTGGCGCTGCCGGCGGCCGAGCGTTACGCCCGATTCTTTGAGCACTTCATCGACGCGCTGCGTGCGCGCCCATTGACGCTGGAGGTGCTGGCCGCCGAGGTGGTGCAACGCAATGAACTCACGGCCATCCTGGAAGCCGAGCGCGAGGCCTGGGGCGAAGAGGCCAGCCGCGTGCTGGGCGGCGCCGAGCTTGCACGCGAGCCCTGGCTGCAGTGTGTCACGCTGCTGCTGGTGGCCGGCGTGCAGTTCCTGCTGGTGCGCTCGCGCCACATCCGCCGGTTCGGTGGTCTGGACCTGCACACCGACGATGCCTGGCTGCAGATCAAGCAGTCGGTGCGCGAACTCGCGCTGCGCACGCTGTCACCGCGCTGACGCGCCGCCCTGGCGCCGAGAAAGCCGGCTGGTTATTTGTTGGTGGCCTTGTAGCTGGCGACGGCCGCCTTCAGGTCGTCCAGCGGCTCGCACGGTGTGCTGCACAGCCGTGACAGCGTGGCCAGGTGTTTTTCGGCCGTGGCCAGGTCGCGTTTCATCAGGGCCAGTTCGCCGGCGTATTCCAGCGCGCCCTGGTGCTGCGGGTTGATGCGCAGCGCCATGTCGTAGTGTTTCTGCGCGCCGTCCAGGTCCGGCCGCGACTGCTTGCGCATGGCGTAGCCCATGAGGTTGTTCCAGTCGGCGTCGCCGCTGGCGTTGACTTTTCTGAGCTCGTCGATGGCTGCCACCCAGCGCGAGGCGGAGATGTGGGCTCGCGCCGGCGCCAACGTCTGCGCTGGGCCGCTGCGTGCCGGTAAGGCCGGTGTCGCGTACGGTGTCGCGGACGGTGCCGGGGGCGGCTCGGGCACCGGGTCGGCGGCCTGTGCAGCCAGGTGGGCCAGTGCGGCCAGCAGGCTGGCGGTGAAGAGGGCATTGCGGTTCATCGGGGTCTCCTTGCAGGGGGTGTGCGGGATGCGCCGCCGGGGCGCCGGGCGCCGGGCCTGGGTCGGCGGGCCGCCGCCTGCAGGCGTGGCCGAGACACGTCGGCGATGAGCATCAGTGCGCGTACCAGGTCCTGCACCGCTTCGGCCAGGTCGGTGGGTGGTTCCAGCGTTTCGATGACGGCGGCCAGCGCGTCCGCGTCTTCCAGGTCTTCTGGGTCGAAGTGCATGAACAGCAGGGCCAGGGGTTCCACCAGTTCGGCGTCGTCCATGGCCATCAGGTCGGGGAACAGCTCCATCGCGGCGGCAAAACCTGCGCTCCAGGGCAGCACGGTGTCGGCGATCGATGCGGCGGGGTCGCCACCGTCGCCATGGTCGCCTTCGCCGCTGTCCGTGTCGTCCAGAGGAAAGACCCAGGGGTCGAACCATTGCCGGTTGCCGATGGCCTGGTCCAGCTCGGCGTGGCGTCGCAACACCAGCGCGTGCAAGCCGTCGCGCGCCGCGCCGGCAGGGGCCTCGCGGCCATCCAGGTCAGCCACGTGGGTCAACCAGCGGCTGGCCGGCACCACGCGTGGCTGCAGCAAGACGCCGCACAGGAAACCGTCGAGCGCGCTCACGTCCAGCGGCTGCAAGGGCGCCGGCAGGGCGTCCAGCAGGGCTTGCAGCTGCGCGATGTCGTCGTCGGCCAGGGGATTTGGGTTTGGCATGGCGCTTTGCACTAGGGAGTCCCCGGGCTTGCAGGGTGCAGTGGCTGGCGGCGGGTGGCTTAGATTGCCAAGCGTTGGTGCCGCGCGGGCCATTGTCTGTCAGCCCGGTGCCTGCCGTCCCAACGATGCCCTGTTCGCAGGGCATGTTTCAACCCGCTGCGTAAGCAGCGGGTTCTTTTTTGGACAGCCCACTAGACTGCTGAACTTTTCTTGGCCCGCTGGCCTGCAGGAGAAACACCCATGAGCGCACCCGCGGCCTTCACCGCCACCGCCGACATCCCGCACTGGATAGCCGGCGCCCGGCACGCCGGCAGCGGCGGCCGTCAGCAAACGGTGTGGAACCCCACCACGGGCCAGCCCGCTCGCCAGGTGCTGCTGGCCAGTGAGGCCGACGTGAACGCGGCTGTGGCCGCAGCGGTGGCCGCACAGCCAGCCTGGGGTGACATGCCACCCATCCGCCGCGCGCGTGTGCTGAACAGCTTCCTGGCGTTGCTGAACCAGCACAAGGACACGCTGGCGGCGATGATCACCGCCGAACACGGCAAGGTCTTCACCGACGCCCAGGGCGAAGTCTCACGCGGCATCGACATCGTCGAATTTGCCTGCGGCATTCCGCAGCTGCTGAAAGGTGACTACACCGACCAGGTCAGCACCGGCATCGACAACTGGACGCTGCGCCAGCCGCTGGGCGTGGTGGCCGGCATCACGCCCTTCAACTTCCCGTGCATGGTGCCGTGCTGGATGTTCCCGGTGGCCCTGGCCTGCGGCAACGCCTTCATCCTCAAGCCCAGCGAACGCGACCCTTCGCCTTCCATCTTCATGGCCGAACTGCTGAAACAGGCCGGCCTGCCCGACGGGGTGTTCAGCGTCATCCAGGGCGACAAGGTGGCCGTGGACAGCCTGCTCAAGCACCCCGATGTCAAGGCGCTGTCCTTCGTCGGCAGCACGCCCATCGCACAATACATCTACGAAACCGGTGCCCACCACGGCAAACGGGTGCAGGCCCTGGGTGGCGCGAAGAACCACATGGTGGTGATGCCTGACGCCAACATCGAACAGGCCGTGGACGCGCTCATCGGCAGCGCCTACGGCAGCGCCGGCGAACGCTGCATGGCCATCAGCGTGGCGGTGCTGGTGGGCGACGTGGCCGACAAGATCGTGCCGCTGCTGGCGGCCCGCGCCAAGACGCTGAAGGTCAAGAACGGCATGGAACTCGACGCCGAGATGGGCCCCATCGTCACCAAGGAAGCGCGCGACCGCATCGAAAAATACGTCGGCATCGGCGTTGAAGAGGGTGCGCAGCTGGTGGTGGACGGGCGTGGCCACAAGGTCAGTGGCTTCGAAGCCGGCTTCTTCACCGGCGGCTCGCTGTTCGATCACGTGACGCCGGCCATGCGCATCTACAAGGAAGAGATATTCGGGCCTGTTCTGGTCTGCTTGCGTGTGGCCGATATGGGCGCCGCGCTGCAGCTCATCAATGACCACGAGTTCGGCAACGGCGTGGCCTGTTTCACCAGTGACGGTGGCGTGGCACGCGAATTTGCAAGGCGCGTGCAGGTGGGCATGGTGGGCATCAATGTGCCCATCCCCGTGCCCATGGCCTGGCACGGTTTCGGTGGCTGGAAAAAGAGCCTGTTCGGCGACATGCATGCCTACGGCGAAGAGGGCGTGCGCTTCTACACCAAGCAAAAAAGCATCATGCAGCGCTGGCCCGACAGCATCGGCAAGGGCGCCGAGTTCGTGATGCCGACGGCAAAGTGAAGCGGCGCAAGCTGTTGGGAGCCGCTGCGATGTGCGGTTTGGGGGGGCCGGGCGCTGTGGCTGCAAGCGATCCCCGGGCGCAAGGCCTGCCTGTTTTCGACAGCGCCGACCTGGCCGCTGCCGAGCGCCTGCGCGACGCTGCGCTGGCCGATACCCAGGCGGCACGCCTGTTGACCGAACTGTGCACGCAGGTGGGCGCCCGGCCGGCAGGCTCGGCCGCCGATGCCCAGGCCGTGGCCTGGGCGCAGCAGGCGCTGCGCCAACTGGGCCTGGCGCGGGTGCGCGCCGACGCCATCCCCATGCGCGCCTGGGTGCGTGGCGCCGCATCGGCGCGCCTGCTGGCGCCGGTGACAGAACCGCTGGTGATGGCCGCCCTGGGCAACAGCGTGGGCACACCACCGGCCGGCATCGAGGCCGACATCGCCTGGTACCCCGACCTGGCGGCGCTGCGTGCCGACGGCAGCAGCGCAGAAACGTCACGCGCCGCGGGGCGCACCGTCATCGTCGACCAGAAGACCGAACGCACACGGGACGGCCGCGGCTACGGCGCTGCCGTGGCCGCGCGCACGCTGGGTGCGGTGGAAGCCGCGCGCCGTGGCGCCGTGGCCTTTGGCGTGCGCAGCATCGGCACCAACCGCGAGCGCATCGCCCACACCGGCGCAATGCGCTACGAGATCGGCGTGCCGCGCATCCCCGCATTTGCGCTGAGCGTGCCTGATGCCGACCGGCTGGCGGCACTGCATGCGCAGGGTGCGCCCCTGCGACTGGCGCTGCAGATGCACAACCGCAGCGACGTCGAAGCCACCACGCACAACGTGATCGCCGAGGTGCCCGGCAACGGCCCATTGGCCGACGAGATCGTGCTCATCGGCGCCCACCTCGACAGCTGGGACCTTGGGCAGGGCGCGCAGGACGATGGCGCCGGCGTGGCCATCGTCAGCGCGGCCGCGGCGCTTGTCGTCAAGCTGGGCCTGCAGCCTCGCCGCACCGTGCGGGTGGTTCTGTTTGGCAACGAAGAAAACGGCTTCGACGGGGCGCGCAACTATGGCGACCGTTATGGCGGCGAAGTGCACCAATGGGTGGGCGAAAGCGACTTTGGCTCCGGTCGTGTTTGGCAGATGCGCGGCCGGGTTGACCTGGCTGCCTTGCCACTGGTTCAGCGCATGGCCGGCGTGCTGGCGCCACTGGGCGTGGCCTGGCCGGACCAGGGTGCCAACGATGGCCAGCCCGGGCCCGACGCCGGTGTGTTGATGCGGCGTTTCAAGTGGCCGGCGGTGCAGCTCAGCCAGGAGGGCAGCGCCTACTTCGACGTGCACCACACCGTGCACGACACGCTGGACCGTGTCGATCTGGCCACGTTGCCGCAAAACGTGGCCTGCTGGGCAGTGACGGCGTTCCTGGCGGCGCAATCGCCGCTGCCCTTCACGCTCAAGGCGTCCTGAACGCCGCGCAGCGCTACAGAAACCCGCTACGCCGCCGAAAGCAGCGTTCGAGGGCCACCCTTGACTGCCTTGACCCAAGACCCCAAACCCCAGACGCTGGACGACGAGCTGGCGGCCGCACTGGCCGCCACGGCCGAAGACGGCATCAACCCCGAAGCCGGCCTGCGCGCCGCGCGGCGGGCCTTGGCGCTGGCGACGCAGATGGGCCGCAGCCTCGACGAGGCTGCAGCCGAGGCCTGGGCCTGCACCCACCTGGCGCGCATGGGCCGTCATGCCGAGATGCTGGTGCAGGCGCGTTTTGTGCTGCCGCGTCTGGCTGGTGCCCATCAGCTGGGGCTGCGTCGCGAGCTGCTGCGCTTCATGACCTTGAGCGCCAGCGAAATGGGCAGCTTCGACGTGGCGCTGGACGCGGCCCACGAGCTGTCGCAGATCTCACGCGACAGTGGCGCTCCGGGCGATGCACTGGCTGCGGCCTTCCTGCTGGCGGTGTGCCTGGAACGTATGGGCGATTCCTGGCAGGCGGTGCGGATGCTGAACGAAGCGCTGACGGCTTATGGCGATGCCGAGCCCAGCCACCCCCTGCTGGTGGCGGCCAACGCCGTCTGCGCCATCAGCCTGGGCATGGCGCACCGCCTGCGCGACACCGGCGCAGACGAAGAATTGCGTGCCATGCTGGCCAACGGCCGCCAGCAGGGCGAACGTGCACTTGCGCTGCTGGCCCTGGTGCCCGGCGACACCTATGAAGTGGCCGTGCCAGGCAACCTGGGTGAAACGCTGCTGCTGCAAGGCGAGATCGAAGCGGCCCGCCCGCTGCTGCTGGAAGCCCTGGAACTGGCCGTCGCCCGCGGCCTGAAAGCCCATGCTTGGCGCGTGCGCACTTCGCTGGCCGACTGCCAGCTGGCCACAGGTGACGCCGATCGGGCGCGCCAGCTGGCGCGCAGTCTGATCACCGAGATGGGCGGCGCAGCGCCGCAGCAGACGGCGATCCGCGCCCACGACGCGGCCTACCGCGCCTGCCGGGCGCTGGGTCTGCACGAACAGGCACTGCATCACCTGGAAGCGGCCGAACGTATCGACCGACAACGCACCACGGCGCAGCTGCGCTCGCAGTCGCAGCTGTTCGTCACCCGCAGCGAAGCCGACCGCGCCCGCGCCCAGGCCGACCTGGCCCATGCCGACGCCGACTGGCAGCGCCACCGCGCCGCCGAGTACGCGGCCGCCGCCGAGCGCGACGCGCTCACGGGCCTGGGCAACCGCCGCCACCTGGAGCGCCGCTGCGCCGAGCTGCTGCCCGCGCTGGCGCAAGACGGTTCGGCGCTGTCGCTGGCGCTGCTGGACGTGGACCACTTCAAGCTGGTCAACGACACCCACGGTCACGCGGCTGGCGACCAGGTGCTGGTGCAGCTGGCCCAACTGCTGCGCGAGAACATGCGCACCGGCGACGTGCTGGCCCGCCATGGCGGCGAAGAGTTTGTCATCGTGCTGCCCGGCATGCCGCTGCCGCGCGCGGCAGAGGTCTGCGAGCGACTGCGCGAGCGCGTCGCTGGCCACCCCTGGGCCCTGGCCGGCGGCGTGACCATCAGCATCGGGCTGGTGGCTTCACCGCCGCTCGAACTGCACACGCTGCTGCAGCGCGCCGACGAGGCGATGTACCGCGCCAAGCGTGCCGGGCGCAACAGCGTGGTCGTGGCCTGATCGCTCAGGTTCAGATCACGTCCCGATCACCCCGCCGTCCAGCTTGCGGATGACCACGGTGGCGCTGCGAGGACGGCCCACCGGGCTGAAGTCGGGCCAGTTGGAGTACAGGCGCGGGTTGTCGGTGCCGTCGCGCTTGACACCGCTGCCCGGGTGCTGGATGTTGACGAACATCGTGCGCCCGTCGGGTGCCCAGGTGGCGCCCGCGAGTTCGCTGCGCGCCGGTCCGACCAGGAAGCGCCGCACCTCGCCGGTGGCCGGGTTGCAGGCCAGCAGTTGGTTGTTGCCCATGCGTGCGGTCTCGGGCAGGCCCACCGGCATGTCGGTGCCGATCCACAGCAGGCCGCGGGCATCGAAGGCAATCGTGTCGGGGCCGGCAAAGATGTCGCCCCTGATGTTGCCCTTGTCCTGGGCCCGCTCGTTGGCCGGGTCGCCGGCCAGCAGCAGGTGGTTCCACTCGAAACGCTCACCCGAGAAGTCGCCCACTTCCTTCCAGCGGATGATCTGCCCCATCAGGTTGTTGGCGCGCGGGTTGGCCGCGTCCACGGCGGGGAAGCCGGCCATGCCGCGGCTGGTGTTGCTGGTCAGCGTGCAATAGACCCAGCGGCTGCGTTCGTCGATGGCCACCCACTCGGGCCGGTCCATCTTGGTGGCGCCCAGCGTGTCCGAAGCCTGCCGGGTCTTGATGAGCACCTCGCCCGGGTCGGCAAAGCCGTTGGCGGCGGTCAGCGGGCCCTGGCCATGCACCAGTGCAATCCAGCGGCCCGTGCCGTCGGCATCAAAACGCGCGACGAACAGCGTGCCGTGGTCCAGCAAGGTGGCATTGGCTTGTGCCGCCGTCTTGCCCTTGCCGGCGGGCGCGATCTTGTCGCGGCTGACAAACTTGTACAGGTATTCGAAGCGGGCGTCCTCTCCCGAGTACACCACCGCGCGGCCGTCCTGCGTCACCGCCACCCAGGCGCCTTCGTGTGCGGCGCGGCCCAGCGCCGTGCGCTTGACGGGGGTGCTGGTGGGGTCCATGGGATCGACCTCCACGATCCAGCCGAAGCGGTTGGGCTCGTTGGGGTTGCGCACGCTGTCGAAACGCGGATCGTGCTCGGGCCAGCGGTACCAGGTGGCCTTGCGGATGCCCCAGCGGCGCTCGTGTGCGGTGGGGGTGTCGGCGGCAGTGAAGTAGTTGGCCCAATTTTCTTCGCCCGACAAGTAGGTGCCCCAGGGTGTCTTGCCGCTGGCGCAGTTGCCGATGGTGCCCAGCACGGTGCGGCCCTCGGGGTCGGCCGATGTCTTCATCAGCGCATGGCCGGCCGCCGGCCCGCCCACGCTGAAGGGCGAGTTGGCCGTGATGCGGCGTGCATAGCGCGAAGGCCGCACCACCTGCCAGCCCTGCGCCTGCCGTTCGATCTCGATCACCGTGATGCCGTGTGCGGCCTGGCTCTTGGCCACCTTGTCGGCAGTCCAGGGGCTTTGGCCACCGATGTGCAGCAGGCCTTCGTCGGTGTATTCCTGGTTCAGTGCCAGCAGGCCGCGCTGCGAGCCGTCCAGCGCGTAGTAGTGGATGCCGTCGTGGTGCATGCCCATCTGCACCGCCTGTTCGGCCGCCGTGTTGCCGGCGTCGAAGCGGAAGGCCGGCATGTTGCCGGCAATGCCTACCGGTTCGCCCCAGGGCGCCAGCACCTCGGCGGTGTAGCCCTCGGGTACGGTGATGCGGTCCACGCTGCCCGCGGGCACGGCCTTGAAGCCCAGGCTGGCGGAGGCGGCACCGGCCGTGGCGGCACAACCGCCGAGCGGCCCCAGGGCAGCTGCCGAGCCCAGCAGCGTGGACAGCGACAAGCCCAGGCCGCCTTGCAACACGGTGCGGCGCGTCGGGTCGGACACATCGTGGATGCTGGGGTTGGAGGACCGGTTGCTGTCCTCCATCTCTGAAAAGTCCTTGGCCATGCAGTCTCTCGGGCGCTGAAGCGCGTTGAATCGCAAGCTGCATTCTGAGCCGGGACCAGCGACCCCTGTTGACCTGGGTATGGACGGCCGCTCTTGCCGCCGCGCTTGCCTCCGCTCTTGCCGCCGCTCTTGCCGCCGCGCTCGCCTTATGCGGTGGCCTGTCGCTGTTGCAAGGCAGCGGCACGCGGCTGCGTGAGGGCGCCGATGATCCACAGCAAGGCCACGACGCCCGCCGCGCCGGCGAGCTGTTCGCCCACGCTCAGCCGGTGCGCAAACCACAGGAACACGCTGGTGACACCCAGCGCGGCCAGGAACAGTGTGGCGGCGGTGATCTGGGCGGCGCGGCTCACCGGCGGGTCGTAGCGCTGCACCGCGCCGATATCGAATGCGGGCCTGGGCCAGTGCGCAGCCACGTCGGCCGGCCGCCAGCCGGGCGGTTTGAGCCAGACGCGCAGCTTGTCGGCCCAGGACGCGGCGCGCCAGCTGTCCAGCACCAGGTCGCGGTAGACCTGCAGATTGGCCCAGACGGGGTTCCAGCTGCGCAAGGGTGAGCGGGTGCCGTAAACGATGGATTCACGCTCGTCTTCTTCTGCGAAGGTGCCGAACATCCGGTCCCAGACGATCAGGATGCCGCCGTAGTTCTTGTCCAGGTAGCGGTCGTTCACCGCGTGGTGCACGCGGTGGTTGCTGGGGCTGCAGAACCAGCGGTCGAACCAGCCCAGCCGGCCGATCTGCTGCGTGTGCACCCAGTACTGGTACAGCAGGTCGATCAGCGCCACGGTGGCGAACACCAGCGGTGGCACGCCGAGCACGGCCATCGGCAGGTAGAAGATCCAGCCCAGCAGGAAGCCGCTGCTGGTCTGACGCAGCGCAGTGGACAGGTTGTAGTCCTCACTCTGGTGGTGTACCGCGTGTGCCGCCCACAGCGCGGCCACACGGTGACCGGCGCGGTGCAGCCAGTAGTAGCAGAAGTCGTAGAACAGCAGCGCAAAGAGCCACACCCACAGCGCGTCGGCCGGCAGCCGCACCAGTGCCACGTGTTCGAAGGCCAGGGTGTACACGCCGATGCGCAGCAGCCGGCCGAACACACCCGTGACCTGGCTCATCACGCCCAGACCGATGCTGCCCAGCGCATCGTTCAGGCGGTAGGTGTTGCGCCCGCGGGCCACGCCGACGGCCAGTTCCAGCACGATGAGCAAGAGGAAGACCGGCGTGGCCAGGACGATGATCTGTGCGCTGGTCATCAAACGTCGCTCCGGTGGGGCAGCGAACAAAGTGACGGTAGGGGTTTCATCCTGGGTTGCGCCGACTCGGCATGGCTTTCTTCACGCTTGGGCTGGTGTGCATGGCGGGTCGCCTCTCAAGTCCGCGGTCATTTGGGACGACATCCAGACAATGCCGCCCGCACGGGCTGGCGTCGCCCCGGGAAAACACCCGATCCACTGCCTCCACGCGGCCTGCCGTGCCGTGAAAGGTTACCCCATGCGCCTGACCAAGACCCGATTCGATGCTGTCCTTAACCCGTCCCTGCGCCTGACCGCGGTGTGCATCGCCGTCGGTTTTGTGCTGACGGCTTGCGGCGGCGGTGGCGGTGACATGGCTGCTGCGCCCGCCGCGCCTGTCACGCCCGCGCCGGCAGCCAGCACCCTGAGCGGCAGCGTGGCCGTGGGCGCACCCATGACCGACGGCCGCCTGCGTGTGCTGGACGCCAACGGTGCCGTGGTGGCAGCCGATGTGGCCATTGCCGCCGACGGCAGCTACCCCGCGGTCACGCTCAGCGGCCCGGCGCCGTGGCGGCTGCAAGCATGCGGCTACACCGGTGCCACCTACCAGTGCATCTACTCGGTGGCACAAGCCGCCGGCATCGCCCACGTCACACCGCTGACCACGGCCCTGGTGCTGCTGGCCAGCGGCCAAAGCCCCGACAGCCTGATGAGCGGCACCGCCCCGGCGCTGAGCAGCAACGCGCTGGCCACGGCGCAGGACACCCTGCGCAGCGGCCTGGCGCCGGTGCTGGCAGATGCCGGTGTGGGCGCCACCTTTGACCTGGTCTCGGGCAGCCTGGCCGCGGGTTCGCGCACCGGCTACGACCGTGTGCTGGACGCCGTGGGCGTGAGCACCGGTGTCGATTCCCAGCCCTTTGTGCAGATCGTGCCGCGCCTGGGCAGCGGCAACCTGTACATCGAACCAGGCAGTGCCGCGCAGGGCACCTTGGCCACCCACAGCGCGGCGGCGAGCCTGCCGCTGGCGGGCCTGGAAGACCTGTTCAAAAGCATGACCGCAGCCGTCCGCACGGCAGCCACCTGCACTGACGCCACCACGGGCCTTGCGGCATCGCTGGCCAGCGATGCGACATTTTCCGATGATGAAGGCCAGCCGCTGGTGGGCCCGGCCGCCGTCAGCACGGCACTGTGCGGCTTTCTGGGCGGCAGCAACGGTGAGCCCGTGCGCCTGGGCTCGCGTTTCCTGAGCCCCACGCTGGGCCGCTGCGACTTCAGCGGCAGCGTGCCGGTATGCGGCGTCAGCTTTGTGCTGCAGGGCAGCGACGGCAGCATCGAACCCGTCGGCCAGGGCATGGGCGTCAGCTACACCGGCAGCGGCTGGAAGTTCAAGGGCGATCTGCTGCCGCTGGCCATTTACGCCAGCGCACGGGTGCAGCGCGACCGCCGCGTGGACGGTAGCGCGGCGGTGGACACCTACTCGCGCGCGCTGGCCTTCGATATCCCGGCCCTCAGCGGCCTGGCCTGTGCCCGCGTGGCGCAGCGCGACGGCACGGGCGCAGCGGTGACGCTGGCCTACTACAAGCCCCATGCCGGCGCCGGCGCGCGCAGCCTGTCGGCATGGCGCAGCAACAGCGACGGCGCCAGCCGCAGCCTGGACCCGACGGTGGGCAGCACCCGCACGGCCGATGACAGCTGGTTGATGCTGCCGCAGGGCGAAGCCGGTGACACTGCCGTGCGCAACTTCTTTCGCGGCGGCCGCAGCGTCACCGTGACCCTGTACAGCGACGGCAACTGCAGCACCCCCTTCACGGTGGCCGGCCGCAGCAGCTTCGAGGTGGATGTCGAAGGGGTGCCGCCGGTCTGGGCTTCACTGCCCGGCCTGCCATGGCCCAGCCTGAGCGACAGCTCGCAGGCCACCTTGCGCAGCCTCACGGTGGCCGCATCCAGCAGCTGGAATTTCAACGCCAACTGGACGGTGGCACGTGGCGCGATTGGCGTGGACGGCCTTGCCTTCTGCAGCGACCGGGCCCTGTGCGGCGAGGGCGACAGCGGCCGCCTGGGCGAAAGTGGCCTGCGCGGCGCCGCCACCAGCGGCAGCGTCACGCTGCGCACAGGCACGCAGGCGCTGGCGGTGGGTGACTACAAGATGCTGGCCATCTACGGTGGCCTGGGTGACGGCACGGGGATGCAGAGCAACCACATGAGCTGCCCAGCCGTGGCCGCAGGTCTGGCCTGCGAGAACTGAGCCCGCCCATGCAAGCCCGCAAGGGCTTGCGTGGCTGGCGAAGGCCTCTGCGCGATTTCACGCGCCAAGGCTGAGCCTCCGGATCTCGCGGGCTAACATCCCGCGAATGACCAAGACTTTGCTCATCACCGGCGGCAGCCGCGGCATCGGCGCCGCTGCCGCCCGCCTGGCCGCCTCACGCGGCTGGGACGTGGCCGTCAACTACACCCGCGATGCAGCGGCCGCCGAAGCCGTGGCCGCCGATGTGCGGGCGGCGGGCCGGCGTGCACTGGTGCTGCAGGCCGACGTGGGTGTCGAGGCCGAAGTGATGGGGCTGTTTGCCGCCATCGACCACGAATGGGGCACCGGCCCGGGCCAGGGCCTGGCCGGCCTGGTCAACAACGCCGGTGTCGTGGACGTGGCCTCGCGTGTGGACGAGATGAGCGCCCAGCGCATCGAACGCATGTTTGCCATCAACGTGTTCGGGTCGATGTGGTGCGCGCGCGAAGCGGTGCGCCGCATGAGCCGCAAGCACGGCGGTGCAGGCGGCGTCATCGTCAACCTGTCATCGGCCGCGGCCAAGCTGGGCGCAGGCGGACAGTACGTGGATTACGCCGCGGCCAAGGGCGCCATCGATGTGTTCACGCTGGGCCTGGCGCGTGAAGTGGCCTCCGAAGGCATCCGCGTCAACGCCGTGCGGCCGGGCATCATCGAGACCGACATCCACGCCAGTGGCGGCCAACCGGGCCGCGCGGCGCAGATGGCACCGCTGGTGCCCATGCAACGTGCAGGCACGGCAGAAGAAGTGGCGCAGGCCATCGTCTGGCTGCTGGGTGACGACAGCGGCTACACCACCGGCACGGTGCTCGACGTGACGGGCGGGCGCTGAAGGATTCTCAGAAAAACTGAGCGGCTTCGTGCACCAGCGTCGCCCCCGCGCTCAGTCGCCTTTGGCGTATGCGTTGAGCGCGTCCAGCAACAGCTGCGCGGCGGCCTTCTCCGCCGCCTTGGCTGAGCCCAGATAGGGCAGCAACACCAAGGCCGCGTTGTCGGCCACCGAGCCCCAGGTCAGCACCGAAGACACGCGGCCGTGCAGTTCGGCGTAACGCGTCAGCAGTCCGCTCACCTGGGTCGCCAGCTGACGCGCTGCCACGGCTTCGAGGACATCGATCTCCACCAGGCCGGCATAACACCAGAAGTCCGGGTCTTGTTGTGACTTGTCCAGCAGGCTGCGGCGGGCCGCAGCGGTGGCGTGGGGGTCGAATCCCTTCCAGCTGCTGTTGTCGCGCTCGGCCACCAGTTCCAGCGCCATGCGGTTCAGGGCCGGGTAGAAGAGGTCCGGCGCTTCGGTGGCGCGCGCCATGGTCTCGGCGCTGGCGTAGGACGCAGCCGCCATCGTGATGGCCGCCTGCTCGGCCTGGGCGTCACCGTCGCGGCGTTCCAGCATGGCCAGCCGTTTGTAGGCCGAGCCGCACAGGCTGTGGCGCTCCAGCGTGGGTTGCAGGCCGGCCAGCGCCAGCAGGCTGTGCAGCGCCACGCTGATCTCCTGCCGCGCCTGCGCCATCGCCGACGAGCCGGGCTTGGCCTTGAGCGCGCGGCCCCAGGCACGGCGCGCGCGCAGGTTGCCGATCTGTTCATGCGCCTTCATCGACGCGCTGCCGTCGTTGGCCTGCAGGGCCCTTTCGTACCAGCGGATGGCGCTGTCGCGGTCGCCGCCCTCGGCGTAGGCCAGGCCAAAGGCCTCGGCCACCGCACCCATGCCGCCCCACAGGTCGCCAAATCGGGCTTCCAGGTGGCTGACCTTTTCGCGCTGCTCCACGGCGTCGGCGTGCATCCAGCGCACACGCACCGCTTGTTCTTCCAGCGCCAGTGCCAGGCCCAGCGCCGAGGAGATGCCGTCAAATTCGTCGCTGCTCTTGCGCTGCACGACCATCGTGTCGTGTGGCCCGCGGCGGTAGACCCAGTCCGGGTCGCCATAGGCCTGGTAGGCGGCCCAGGTGTTGCTCTCGCGGTTGTCCTTCCAGGCCGCTTCGCGGCCCAGTGCCACGGCGTCGATGAAAGGCTGGCGACCCAGGATGGCGCGGTAGAAGGTTTCGGCAAACACCTTGGCCGGGCCGTCGTCCACCGCCCAGCCGGCGGCGATGACGCAGCGCACGCCGATGGAGATCAGCGCATCGGCCACGCCCATGGCAAATTCCGCGCGGTTGAAGTTGTCCTTGTAGCGGCTGCCGCCACGCAAGGTCTGGTCGGCATCGCGTGCGGCCAGGTGGCAGCAGTTGACGAACACCAGCTCGGGCACCGTGCGCATGGCGCGGATTTCGTCCGGACCCAGGAAGGTGCCCTCCGACAACACCACGCCGCCCAGGTCCTTCAGCTCACCCTTGTCGTCGCGGGTGACCGGTTCGCCGTGCCCGGCGATGTGCACGATGCGGTAATTGCGCTCGAACAGCGCGTTGATGATGGTGGTGGCGTCGTTGTCGTCGATCAGGGCCTTCACGCGCTCGGCCGGCAGGCCGCCCGAGCCCAGCAGCGCGTCGCGCACCGATTCGGCTTCGCTGCGGGCACCGGGCAGCGGCACATACTGCGCCGGGTCGACCAGCGGCTCGCCGATGACGAGCACCGCGTCGTCCACCTTGGCGTCCTGCACGTGCTGGCGGAAGTTTTCGGTCTGCAACTTGCGCAGCAGCTTGGTGCGGATGGCCCAGGGTTGTTCGTCCTTCTGCACCGGCTCGTCACCACGGGTGTCCAGCAGTTCCCAGGGGATGGCGGCGGTCTGGGCGTCCAGTTCCAGCAACATGCGGCTCGTGCCGGCCAGGAAGGGTTCCACCTCCAGTGGCACCAGCAGCTGGAACAGCGTGCGGCCCAGCTGCGGGTCGCGGTTGGATTCGGTGCTGGCGCGGCGTACCAGCTCGCGCAGCAGCCGGCCCTGCGTGCTTTGTGCATTGACCTCGGTGCGCGCACGCTTGGTGTCCAGTCGGAAGGCAATGACGTTTTTGTCGCTGGAGCCGGTGGCGGTGATGAAGTCGTAGTCGGTGCCGCGGTAGCCGCTGTCCATCTGGCGTCGCAGCGGGCCCACGCCGCTGTGCACCGTGGGGGCGATATCGAAGTCTTCGGGCGCCGAACTGGCCAGCATCTGCAGGCCGCGCCAGGCGTCGCTGGCACGTTCGAGATACAACTCGACCAGCGTCAGCTCGGCCACCCGCGGCCAGCGCGCGCGCGCCACGCCGGCCAGGCGCTGGTTGGCCTGGCGCACGCCCAGCGCGATGGCCCGCGCGGCGTTGCCGCCCTGGATGCCGGGACCGCCACTGCCCATCAAGGTGGCGGTCAGCGACAGCGGCGCCATGTTTTGTGGTGCGGCGGTCATCGTGTGCGCCGCCATCGAACCTTCGGCCATGCGCTGCACCCAGGCCAGCACGCCCTGGCGCACGGTGCGGGTCAGGTCACGCTCGTTGAGCTTGCCTTCTTCGCCCAGGCCCACCAGCACCACGCTGGCGGGCTGCGGTGCCTTCCAGGGGTTGTCGGGGTCGGCGCTGTCGTTGACAAAGAGTTGGTGCGAGCCCGGCTGGTCGGGGTACAGGCCCGCGTCCAGCGCGTCTTGCATGGCGCCAGAGACGAGTTTGTTGACGACGTGCTCGGTGCCGGTCAGCTGCAGCGCGCGCGAGTGGCCCAACATCAGCGTGCCGCGCACGAAGCTGAGGTTGCCATTGAGCACGTTCACCCGCAGCGGTGGTGTGCCGGTGTTGTCGGCCGGGCCGCTGGGCACGCCTGCCGAGGCCTCCATCACCTGGCGCACCGACGCGGCGGGCAGCGCACTGGGCCGTGCGCGCGAAGGGCGGCTGCGCACATGCACCAGGGATGCTGCCGCTGCCGCTGCGCCGCCACGCTGTGCGCCGGCCGTTTGCAGCGGCAGCAGCTTTTGCGTGTCGCCACGCGTCAGCAGCTCGACATAGGCCTCGAAGGCCTTGCCCACATCGGGCAGGCTGCCGTGTTCGCTGTCCACGGTCCAGGTGCGCACGCCGGGCAGCAGCGCGCTGGCCAGCGGCACGCGGCCGTCGCCACCGTCGGTGGCATTGAGGTAGACAAAACCTTCGTGGCCCCACTCGTAGCCGTCGGGTGTGAATTTGGCCTTGCCCACCACCAGCAGGATGTTGTCGGCGTGTTCGCGCAAGGCGCCGCCACGCTGCGGGTCGAGCTGGGCATCGAGCTTCTCGCGCAGGGCCCGTGCCTGGCTCAGCACACGCTGCGGCGGCACACCCCATTCATAGGCGGCGTCGCCCGTTTCGCCGGCCGAACGGTGCCACCAATTGGCCTCTTGCACCGCCAGCAGGTCACGACGGGCCAGGTCGGCCCAGGTTTCTTCGCGGTCCAGACCCAGCTTCACGTCCAGCAGCTCGGCCTGCAACTGGATGAAGCCGGGCATTTCAGCCATCAGCTGGCGTGCCTGCCGATTGCGCAGCGGGCTGCCAAAGCTGGCCAGCGCGTTGCCGAAGGTGTCGTCGCCGCTCAGGCACTGCATCGGCGCCCAGGATCCGCCGTTGGGCGTGCCCAGCATCAGGAAGCGGGCGCCTTCGCGCTTCATCATGCGCTCGAAGGTCTTGGGCCGCACGATCTGCATCGTGCGTGTGACGACACCGCCCATGCTGTGCGCGATGATGCGCACTGGCTGCCCGCTGCCGCTGCGTGCGTCCAGCTCGCGCTCCACCGCGTCGGCCAGGCGTTCGGCTTCTTCTTCGATGGGGCGGCGCCAGTCGAAGGCAAAGGGCAGCACGGCGTGGCTTTGCTGCAGGTGCTCGATCAGGTCGTCGTAGATCAGGCCGATGGGGCCGTCGGGCGCCACGCCGTCGGCGCCGTCGGGCTGGTAGGCCAGCTTCTTCAGGCCACCCACCAGGCGCAGGCTGAGCCAGATGCGCTTGTCGCCGGCTTTCAGGTGGCTGCCCAGGATGCCGGGCAGCACAAACACGGCGGGCTTGTCGCTGGCCGGGCGGCCGTCGTCGTTGCTGCGGCGCGCGGCGCGCAGGCCGCTGGAATCCTGGCCCGCCCAGGACAGCGGGCCGATGGTGCGAAAGCCCGCCGGCGAGACCTGCGTCAGCCCTTCGACCACGGCTTGCACCGTGCGCACGTTGGCAAAGTAGTTGAAGTGCGTGCTCTTGCCACTCTGGTCCAGCAAGAAGGTGGCGCCGCCGCTGCGTGCCGCGCCGCCATACATGCTGCTGGTCTGCACGACGATGTCGTTGTCGGTCCAGTAGTAAGCGTCGGCCAGCAGCGTCTTGACCCAGCTGCCCACGCTGTCGCCCTGCAGGTCGCCGGCCACCACGCGCAGGTCGCCGGGTATCGGTTCTTCGTTGGCATTCAGCCAGTCCACCAGCGGGGTGTCCGGGATCATGCTGGCCAGGCCCGGCAGCTTGGTGGGATCGGCGCGGCAGCGCGCCACTTCGGTGAGGAAGTCCACCAGCGCCGGCACCACCGGCACGCCGGCCAGTTCGATCGTCCAGCGCAGCACCGACAGGTAGGCGTCCAGCCGCTTGCTGGCCAGCAGCGTGCCCCGTGCCGGGCAGGCCACACGCACCACGCGGTCGACCTGGATGCCCTTGGCCTTGACCGCGGCGGCCAGGGCCTTCAGTGCCTTGCGGCTTTCGTCGTGCTCGCTGCCATCGAAAAAAGCGAAGTCTTCGGCGCCGATGGGCCGCTGCGACGCCATGCGGCCGCACACCACGGCCAGCACTTCGGCCACCAGGCCACCGCGCGAGTGCGTGACCAGGTGCAGCCGCGCACCCTGCGGCAGCGCCTGCACCAGCGTCAGCGCATTGGCGATGGGGCTCACGCCCACCGTGGGGTGGTCGAGTGCGTAGACGCGGTTGCCGTAATGTGCAAACAGCTCGTTGACACGCGGCCGGTGCATGGCCCACAGCTTGCCGAAGGTGCTGAAGGTGTCGACGAAGGTGCCGTGGATCAGCACCAGCAGCGGCTGGTTGGCCGCGTCGCTCAGCGCCGGCAGCTGCGTGCGTTTCAGGCCGCTGCCTTTCAGCGCGCTCAGCGACTCGGCCTGCAGCTCGTAGACACCGGCATCGACCTGGCCATCGACCTTGGCCACCACCTTGTCGGCCACCCAGCCGACGGCTTTGTCCGTGACGAGGTCGGTGATGACCTCGAAGGCCGACAGCACCACGTCACCCAGGAAGCCCCGGCTGCGTGTGGGCGCGGCCTGTTCCAGCCCCTGCCAGCGCAATTGCGCCGGCACCACGACATCGTCGCCGACTGCAGGCGCTGAACTGCGCTTGGCCGAGCCCTGGCCCAGCATCAGGTCGCGCGCCGTTTCGGGGTGCAGCAGCAGCGCCGGGCCGCCGGCAATGCGCAGCAGCACCACGTCTTCACCGGGCACGGCGCTCACGCGCACGCTGTCGCCTCCCGCGCGCCGCGTGGACACCTTCACCGCATCCTTCACCCGGCCGGGCAGGCCGCTGGCTGCCAGGTCGGCGCTGGGGCTGCCCTGGCCGCCCGCGCTGCGGCTTGCCTGGCGCTGGCCGGGGACCAAAAAGGTGATGGCGGTGGGCTGGGTGGCCATGCGGTGTGTCTCCTCGCTGCGTTCTGGGTGGGGACGGCGAGCATCCACGCAAAGCGCCTTCAGATCAAGCCAGGGCCAGCGGCCGGCGCAGCGCCGACCTAGGGGTGCAGGCCTTCAAGCAGTGCGCGGGCGCGGCGCGCTTCGACGGTGTCTTCGTCGCTGCCGGATGCGTCTGCGGTCTCACGGCCGGCGCGGATTTCTGCATGCGTGATGCGTCGCACCTGCACCGGCGCCACGCCGTTCAAGACGCCGAGCTTCAGGGCGGCGGTGTAGCTGAGGTCGATGACACGCCCGTCGGCAAAGGGCCCGCGGTCGTTGACGCGCACCACGATCTCGCGCCCATTGGCCGGGTTGCGCACCCGCGCGTAGCTGGGGATGGGCATGGTCTTGTGCGCGGCCGTCATGGCAAACATGTCGTAAAGCTCGCCGCTGGCCGTGGGGCGGCCATGGAACTTGCGGCCGTACCAGCTGGCGCCGCCACTTTCTGCCAGCGGCCGGTCGGCGGTCATGGGTTCGTAGCGGCGGCCCAGCACCACATAGGGTTTGTTGGGTCCGCCGACCCGCAAGGGTTCGACGCGCGGTTCGGCGTCTGGCACCTGCGCCAGGCCGGGCGGCGCTTGGGCGGGCGGGCCGTCGCGGTCAGCGGCCTGGCGCGTGGCGCAACCGCTGGCCAACAGAGCTGCCGCAGCCCATGCGCCCACACGGGGCCAGCACGAAGGCCGGGCTGCGTGCCGCGCGCACGACACGGCGCCGTCTTTCAATCGACGGTGCGCGACTGCTGCGCGTGCGTCAGCTCGATGCGCTCGCGCCGCAGCGGCCGGCCGCTGCTGTCGTTGTCTTCGATCTCGATGGCCACCGGCACGCCCAGCTTGGGCGAAAAGTAGACCGTGCGCGTGAAAGCGCCACTGCCCGGTGCGCCGGTGGCCGGAGTCTGCCGGCTCTGGCCCGTGGTCTTGATGGGCAGCACGTCAAATTCACCCGCCGGGGTTTCCAGCGGGCGCAGGCTGCCCACCTGCGCGGTGCCACGCCATTCGATGAGCACCTGTCGCTTGTCGGGCAGCACCAGCGTCTCCTTGAAGGCCACGGCGCGACTTTCGCCCGCTTGCGGGCGCGCCCACCAGATTTCCTGCGCTGGCTCGAAGGTGCTGATCGCGCCGGCTTCGGTGCGTTGCTGCGTCGGGCGGCCTTGCGGGTCCATCTGCCACTGGCCGCCATTGACCGACAGATGGCCGTCGCTGCGCACTTCGTCGATGGACAGCGTGTAGCTGCTCAGCACTTCGTCCTTGCGTGTGTCCACCCGTTGATACGACAAGGTGTCGCCCTCGGCGTGGCCAAAACTGTTGGCGCGTGCCTGGAACACCGGTCGTTCACCCTGGCCCGGGGCCAGCGCAGTGCGGCCGTCGGTGCTGGGGCGGGTGCTGGGGCGGGTGCTGCCGGGGGCGGATGCGGAGGCGGCCGAGGCCGGCGATGCGGCCGCTGTGGCTGTGGCTGAGGCAGGCGTGGGCGCGGCGGGTGCAGGCGTTGTCGACGGTGGCGTGGCGGCGCTGGCGCCCGGGTTGTCCAGCCGCACGGCGTCGGCCAGGTATTCCTTGTCGAAGGTTTCACCCGACAGGAAAGGCTGTGTCAGCCCACCGCTGCTGTCGGCCACTGCCAGACGGATGGCGCGCAGCGCCTCGGGCACGCTGATGCGGGGCGTGCCCAGCGCATCGACCATCACACGGGCAAAACGTGTGGCCACCGCTTCGCGTGGGTCTTTCAGCGTGGCCGGCACGGGCGGCATGCTGGGCAGGTCCTGCAGCGCGCCCGGGGCGTGGCCCATCAGCACCATGGTGCCGGCGTTCAGACGCTGCCGCGCCAGGCCGCTGGGCGACAGCCGCGCCAGCGACGGGTGGCGGTAGGCCGCGTCCACCACCAGCGCGCGTGGTGCGTCAGGGGCGCCAGCCAGGGCGGTCAGGGCTTCCTGCAGCGGCAGCCCCACGGCGCGCAGCAGGGCAGCGGTGGCCGAGGGCTCCTGGAATTCATTCAGCACCACTTCGCTGGGCAGCAGGAGATTGCGACCGTCCACCTGCGCGGCCAAACCGGTGTAGTAGATGAGGCCCACGCCGTCGGCACGCAAGCGACCGCGAAAGTCCTTCAGCGCCGCACGCAGCGCATTGGTGTCCAGGTCATGGTGCAGCAGCACCTCAAATCCACCCGCGCGCAGCGCTGCTGCCACGGCTTCGCTGTCACGCCGGGCCGATTCGAGAACTGGCCGGGTGCCCAGCGTGCCGATGCCCACCACCAGCGCCAGGCGCTGGCGCTGGGAGGCGCTGGGTGCAGCGCTCGGCGGGGCAGCCGCAGGGCCCGGATTGGCACCCTGAGCCCGGGCCTGCTGGGACGCCAGCCAGCCGCCCAGCGTCAGGCCAAGCACGACAAGCACCACCGCGAGCCGCCCATGCGTCGACAAGCACGTCCTCCTGAACCGCCCGCAACTCCAGGCAGGAAGAGTGTAGCCAGCGACGCCGCCACCTGTGACAGCGTGTTTCCCTGCCCCGGTCTGGCGCTTGGCGGCCGGCTATGGCCGGCCTGCTGGACCTACTTGGTGGGGGCCGATGCTGCCGGTGGCACCACGATCACCGTCGTGCCGGTGCCGGGTTTGCCGGTGGCGCCGTCGAAGCCCGGGCTGCCCGTGGCGCCGGTGGCGCCCGTGCTGCCGGTGCTGCCGGTGCCACCGGTGGCGCCTGTGCTGCCGGTACTGCCGGTGCTGCCCGTATTGCCGGTGTTGCCGGTGTTGCCGGTGTTGCCGGT
>Ga0105048_10002486_pt1 | contig 29986 bp, 17 predicted proteins | sample MAT05_FD_78382 | JGI IMG/M metagenome (GOLD analysis project Ga0105048, IMG submission 78382) | Freshwater microbial communities from Lake Fryxell liftoff mats and glacier meltwater in Antarctica - MAT-05 | ecosystem: Environmental > Aquatic > Freshwater > Ice > Liftoff microbial mat | place... | reverse complement strand
TCGAGCTAAATTTTTCAAACACAGTTGCCCACTGCTGGGTTTTTGACCACACGAGACAAAACAGCATACGAATTGGGGGCAACATGTCAGGTTGCATCGTACCGCCGACTTCCCGGTATTTCGACGCTTCTTCAGGTCAGACGGAGTCGGCTGCGAATGCTTACTCGCCCGTCGAGCGAACACGCACGACAGAACAAAACGTCATGCGTGCCCCCAATTATCGGTAAAATTGACAGGTCAATTCGCGTTAGTAAACTCTACTGTCAGTTCCGGCCAGAAAGTGAGCCAGAATTCCGGTCAGGATTGCGCCGGCTGGCTGGTTGCCGAGTGGTGATTTTGAGTGAGCAGCGACAGATCGGCGAGCGGCTTTGGAGGAGCGGTGGTTAGGTGCGCCAGGGGATGGGGATGTCGGTTGATTGGCACAGGAATTTGGTGGCGGCGTACAATGGCTGGTGCGTAGCCAGTGACCATAATGTCAGCTGATCTCCGCCCTGATGACATCCGAAGCAATGCCAAGTATGGGCATCACGGGGCCAGCCGTGTGTTGCACAATGGATGAGCACTGTGTAGAGTTTGTGGAATGTGGGGGTTATCTGCGGCGGGTCTTGATTAGCGTTTTTTGCGCGGTCGGAAAACGGCACGGACAAATCGGCGGGATGTGTTGGTGCCGGGCGAGATTCAGGTGGTGCATTGCATCAATCGATGTGTTCGGCGTGCCTATCTCTGCGGACAAGATCCGTTGACCGGGATTGATTATGAACATCGGCGGGAACTCATCCGTCAGCGGCTGGAATTTCTGGCGGGAATCATGGGGATTTGAAAATCATGGGGCCAACCGTCTGTAGACGGAAATCTGGCGATTCTGTAGAATCCTGCCAAGACAGGCTGAGGTTGATTCCTATTCATTGGGAGATGGTTGGCATGGCACGTACAATTCGGCGGGATGTGCTGGCGGATGGTGAGAATCAGGTGGTCCACTGCATCATGCGGGTCTTGCCACGCTGACTCACACACCCAGCCCGATGAAGTTCCTGAACTCAATTCTTGCCCGACCGGACAATGAGCGTAAACGTATGCTTGAACATCTCTAAGTCTCAAATGGCGGAATATTCCGTTTTGTTCGCTGTATCCGAACGGCAAAAGGCGTCACTGACAGTTGCTTTGCAAGTTGTCCGTCGCTCATGGTGCCCAGCAGCTCATAGTTGTCTGGATGATTCCAATCAACCTTGCGAACTCGACGATAGGGCGGGATCTTCAATTCACATCTTTTGCCAGCCACAAACTGCGGCGAGACGCCCCATTCGGCGGCGAGATCTTCATCGTGTTTCTTGCCGAGAAGTTTGCAATGGCGATTGGTCCAGTTAAACGCAGCACTGGAACGAAAGGGCGGGAGACCAGCTTGTTTTCGCAGATTGCGGACCATGGTAGAGCTGAGGGAGAACTTTCGAGCGATCTGCGTATCTGGTGCCTTTCCCAATTGTTCGTAACATTCCGCTGCAATCGGTAAAGTTTTCTGCTGGCTCGGCAGTATGCCAATCGATTCACGCTTCTTACGCACCTGCGTCTGCGAGATTTTCCACTGTCGCGCCAGAACATGATCAGGAAGTTGACCTAACTTATCAATCCGCGACTTCGTCCAGCGAATCGACGCCTCCTGACCAAAAGCAGGAATGCTCAGCCGATTTCTGCGAAGCATCACCTGTGCTTTCGTTGCACCAATTCGCGCAGCGACTCGGCCATCGGACATTGTCCCAAGTAGCCGATCTTCGTATTTTTTCCAGACTCGTCGTTCGGGTGGCCGATAGGGTGCCAGAGGAATCCCGTGGAGAGCTCTATAGATCCGTAAGTTCAGCCGCGAAACTTTGTGAACCCTGGTGAGAATATTGTCCGGGACTTTGCCGATCTGATCAATCACCGCCAGCGGCAACACTGGTTCGAAATCCATTTCATCCTGACCATACGGTGGAATACCTTCTTCGATCCGTTTGATCTTTACCGACGCAAACGAAACTTCATATTCCTTTCCCAGAGTTCCATCCGGAACATCGCCCAGAAGACGCAACATGCCTTCCGTCCATTCGACCGGGCCACCGCGCCGAAACGGTGCGATACCAAGTTGATTCCTGTGCAAAGTCACAACACTCGCATCAAGATCCAGACGATCCGCAATCACCGTGTCAGGTTGAGTACCCAGCAATTTTTCATGCTGCTTTGTCCAGTGATGAGCCGGCCGACGAGCGACCAGTGATTCCGGCGCGGAAGGTATCTGGCAGGGCGGAATCCCCAATGAGATACGTCGTTGCCGCACAAAGTAGACGCCGATGTTCCACATTGCAGCCAGCTCAGTATCCGGTAATGTTCCCAGCAACCGACTGCGTGCGTCCGTCCATTTCGGTCCCGTATCCGCTGTTCGGTCGATCCCCAGTTCGCGTCGCCGCTGCATAATCGCCGACCGACGAATGGAGAAATGTTGCGACGCGGCAAAGTCCGTCATGTTGCTGATGGCAGAATCAATAGCCTGCGTCCATCGAGTCCCAGAATACGTCGTGAAGTCAGTCATCGCATCTCTTCGCTGCGTTCAGCCAATCTCTGTCAATTCCCAGCCGTTCGGCAAATGTCACGCATTAAACAGACAAATGCCTGACATTGCCAGTATCACCAGGTTTGCAAGAGCGCGACGCAACACAACAGCGTACATTGATGCAACACGCGGAAAATAAGTGTCTTGAGGCTTGCACGGAACCGGACGCTATCGCTTTTCGGCTGATAAGACGCAAAAAAGCGAACTCACGGGGCGCTTGAAAATCACAGAATCGCCTTGTACCGGCAAGCTGACGCATGCCGCTCCCCGCCGGATCGGGACTTTTAGCGATTAAATGTGCTTTGTGACTGCGACTGCATGCCACGGCGAGTGTTCATGTTCATCTGGAAGAAGCTTTCGGCCACGGCGGCACCGATGCCATTGAGTTGCGACTGGAAATCATCCACAAACTGATGCAGTCCGTTGCCAATCACATCAGTCGCCCGTGCGTAGTTGAGCTTGGCGTTCAACTGAGCCACGAGCTGTTCGGCGGAATTGTTGAAGGAATGCATGGGTGTTCCGGAAATCGCCCGAATGCTGTTTTCTGCATCGCGTACACAGTACCGCATCGATCTGGGAAAACGGGTATTCAGCATCAGGAAATCCACGACCTTCGCTGGTTCAATACGACCAAATTCACGGCGATACATCTGCAGCGCACTGGTGGATTCCAACAACGCGGCCCACTGGACCACATCGACCTGCGAACCGACATGTGTCGGGTCCGGCAGCAGAATAAAATACTTCACATCCAGAATTCGTGAGGTCTTGTCGGCGCGTTCAAGATGATATCCAAGACTGGAAAAGTGCCAGGCTTCGCCTCGTGACCAGGTCGCCTGAATCACTCCCAGCACCTGATGCGCTGAACGTTTGATCTGCTCGAGCACTCCGTGCGGCTGTCGGATTGAGCGATTGGATTCTGATGCCGCCTTGCGCACGCACAGATAAAACCGGTTGACCGCCTCCCACATCGGAGTTGTCAGGTTTTCGCGAATCGACCTCGCATTTTCCCGCGCCCCCGCAAGGCAACTGACGACTGAATTCAGATTCTTCGGATCGAACAGCAGGTAGCGAATCACATTTTCCTGAGTCGGCGCGGAGTACGTTTCCTTGAAATTCTCCACATCGCCGCCAGCGTGCAGCAGCGATGACCACAGGTCCAGTTCGCTGCCGCGATATCCCAGCGCAATGTTGGACGTGACTTCAATAAAAAGGGTCGTTCGCCGGATCTGTGGGTGAAATCAATTAGTAAAAGTGGCGTTGCGTCTTGGGAGTGCGCAGGCAGGTGGGCGTTAAGTTTATCGCATTCGGCTCAATCCCGAAGCCAGAGAAGTGCGACGGCAAGCGAAGCTCACCGTCGCAGCTTCGGTCTTGAGCCCTGAGACGGCGCTCGGGTCGCACTTCTGCGTTGCCCTATCCCCCGCTCAGGCATTGTCCAGCGTAGCGAGACTTCGGAGCAGCAGCAATGACTAACGGCGGAAATGACAGACGGCAGAAAGAAAGTGCATCCTGAGGCGTGTTCTGTAAACTGGTGTTATCGATTGACATCAGTCCCCTGAACGAGGCACCTCAGAATGCTGATCAAGACTATCCTGAATACGGTCGAGAAACACGTGGCCACCGAAACGGCCAGCGATTGATCATTTGCAGTCAAAAGTTCCAGCAATTTCCCCCAATGGTAGTCGTGGTTATGCCGGTCTGTGCGGGATTCCGTGGCCATTTTGATCACGAGCGATTCAGCCAAGAATTCAGCGACCATTTGAACCGGCAAAGGACCTGCCGATTCGTGTTTGTATCGAGCATATAAGAAATCCGGAGCCAAACCGAGTTGGTCAGGATCGCCATTCTTTCGCAGCAGTTCCATCCATCGGGAGAATGTTGGTTCTGGAATCTCTGACACCTTGTGAATGTATCGGAGATTGCTGAGAGTCTCGACCGGAATTTCTTCTCTCTCAAGCAGTTGAGTGATGAGGTCCACCGTTTCGGTAACGCCGCCGGTTCTGGAAACAACCTCAGGAATAGCTTTTTTAGCTCCGGATCTGCGACAATAACCTGTACAAGGCTTGTGAATTCCTCACTTGATCGGCGACGAATCGCTTCCAGATATCCACCCAGGAAGGCCGTGTTTCTTCCCGGTGTCGAATGTCGCATCCATTTGGAGATATCGTTCTGCCAGTCGCAACGGACATCGCGAATCCCTGGGAACAAGAGCGACAATGGAATCGTCAAGGCACAGGTTTACCTGAAGACAATCGGCGACGTCGAGTTTCCAGACCAGTGTAACCTTTTATCAGATGGATAGCACCTTAATAGGCACTCTCACAGATCGGCTGGTCGTGGAAGGGCTTGAAGTGGCTCCCGATGCAAAATCCGTCCTGACGCTGCGATACGCGGAAGGTGCTGGTGCAACACTCAGTCAGCAGTCGTCTCGTCCGGGCGTCCCGCGAAGTCAGCAGACTCCTGTGGCCGGCGGACCGACATTGGAGTCAACGAAGGCGATGATGCAGCTGGCTCTGGAGGTCGACAAAAAGGAAGTCTGGAGCAAAGTCATTGTACTTGACGCCAGTGTGCTGTTTGTGAATGGCGATGCCACCGCCCAGGCCGCTCGCGACAAAGTCTTTGAGCAGGTTCAGCAGGCGCTGTATGCGATCCCCGTTGTCTGGTACGTCAGTCAGGAGAAGCCGTACATGACTCTTCCGATACTGGAGACACTAAAAACGCAGGCCACTGTCATTGGTGGTCGACGACCAACACATCGACAGCGTTAAGCTGCGGCTGAGATTGCGGTCGTTCATGTGATGACCCGGACGGTGCGGCGATGCCTTTTGCCGGTGGACGATGCGCTCACGGGGAGGGGACATCACGGGGACACCGACCTTTGTTGACCTTAGAACGGCAAAAGGTGCAGAGGACGGCAAAAAGTTTCAGGAACCGTTTTCTTAGACACCGCGTTTTCGGTTCGGTTTCCAGATTGCAAATCACACACTCCAGTCCTCGACCTGAAGTCCGGAGATTCTGGTGAATTCACGAGTGTTGCTCGTCACAAGGGTCAAGCCATTGAGAGCCGCAATTGAAGCAATCTGCAAATCGAGTGGACCAATTGGCGATCTCTGTTGAGCAAGATCGCTCCGCAGTTTTCCAAACACACGCGCCGTATCGCCGGTGAACGGAGGTTGCCACGGCAATGATGAACGAGCTGTCTTTGACGAACTGTGTCAAATTGTCCAGGAATCCATCGAGCTCTACCAGAACGAAGGGAGAACTCTGCCACCTGCTACCTCTGGTTATGACTGGGCAAATAGAATTACGGCATCAACTATGACCCCGTGAGCATTGACTGACCTGCGACTGGTAATACTTCCGCTGAAACCGGCAACACGGTGGATTGCGTGCGCAGAGTTGTGATTGTCAGAGCTTTCAGGCAGAATCGCGGGGATCGCAGTATCCTAATTGGACAGCGCCAGTTTTGGAGGAAACCGAGCGTATTTGCAACCCGAAGCGTGAGCGAGGGATTGTACCTAGCTTGTTCCCTCGCTTACGCTTCGGGCTACTATTTCGGAAAAAGTGTCGCTGTCCAACTAAGGGCTGGACCCCAACGGGCGCGTTACATATCGGCAGCTGGCGCAGAGAACGGATTCGCCTTGATGCCGGTCGCTTGAGCCTCGGTCTCGGTTGCCACACACCAGCGGCTGCCGGATTCCTCAGCAACAACTCGACAGAAAGCTTCAAGCTGAGTTTCCGCGAACGAAGTCGGGCCAACACGAGCGGATTCGAGATCGTACCAGTTGTCATGGGCTCGCCACTCAGCATCTTTCCAGAGATGCAACGTTGGTTTGCGTGGCGGATTCGCCGGGACCGTCCCTCCGATGAACGAACGTGTGATTTCGATGATTCCGCCGGTGGCCTGCACGTCGAGGTTGATCAGGCTGACTCGATCTGCTTTAAGCACACAATTCGGCGAGACACGCACCTCATTGCCCGTCTGTTCGCGTCGAATGACAACGCTGTCGAGTGTCACACGACACGGCTCCGCCGGAGCTTCGCGTCCCAGCAAGTACAACGACTTGGCCGCCGTCGAAATCACTTCCGCATCTCGGATCGTGTATTTACCCGAGTCGAGAAAGAACAAGTCGAATCCGATACAATCGCGGATCCGGATATTTCGATAGTTGGTCTTGCTGGTATCTGTGTCACAGATTCCTGTGGCGTTGCCGATCGATTCCAATCCATCCACAGAATATCGGCAGTGACCGTGAGCACTGATTCCGTCGTCACCACAATTGATCGCTTTAATGTTTTCGAATGTCACATCCTGGCAGTCCGACAAATTGAAGCCGTCGTTGTAGGGACGCGTAGACGTCACATTCCGGACTGCAAGATGTGACGAGCTTCCGTGCATCAGCACGCCCGCAGGCCGAACTGGGAATTCGATCTTCGCATCAGCGAGAGTTTGACCCGGCGCAAGGCGCAACCAAAATGTCCCGAAAATGTATCCGGTGCGGGCTGTCGTGGTTCGTTCCAGATCTTTGACGAAGGTCCATTCGCCAGGCAGCAGATCCCGCTCAGACTTGAGAGGCTCGCTTGGCCCCTTCGAGCAACGCCGCATTCGGTTGAGCTGCCCGTTCATCACGAAAAACCAGCGATCGATGATGGCATCCGTGAGCGGCATAAGATCATCGTGACGAAACATTGGTGCCATGGACACTCAATCCTCTCTGCAGCTTGATTGCCCCATGATCAGCGATTCTGCATGGCCGCCTGGCGAAGCAGCTTGATGGCGGCTTCGACCAGCATCTCGCCGCCGCCGGGTTGCAGAGCTGAATTGGTGACTTCATAGCTGCCGCCAGCATAGGCGGCGCGGTTAGGGACGTAAATTGTCTCTACCGCGTTCGACAGTTCCGACTCCAGTGGACAGCGTAAAATTCCCAGCGTCTTCGTGGGCGCGAACAATCGCATCGACCGGACCGTTGATCAGTTTTTCGATGTACTCAACCCGCTGCGGCTCCTGTTTTTCCTTGCCCAGATACAGCCAGAGCTCCGTCATGTAATCCGGTGCCGTGTGTGAATGGGTTGCCGCGATGACGATGTTGCTGGCGGCCATGCCGACGCGCAATCCATCGCCCTCGTCTTTTGTGGTCAGTAATTCCTGACGAATCGATGTCAGCCACATGTCGGCGGCTCGACGTTGACCAATGCCGGTGAAGTGCCGCCGCGAATTGATGTCGCCTCGGTTTTCACCCGTCAGCGTGTCAGTGTCCGGGCCGGGAAGGAACCCGGGTTGTTTTGTCAGTTCATCGATCCCGGCGCGAATGCGTCCTTCGCCTTCGGGATCATTGTAGACGGTTGGATGTTGTGTGGATTTTGCCAGCAGCCACGGCGGTGAGTCGCCCCATGCCTTCGCCGCTGTTTCGCGAATTGTTTTGATGTTCGCAACGTAACCCTCAGTAGGATTCTTTGTGATGACGTCTGATTCACCCTGCTGCCAGAGCACCGCCCGGAAGGCTCCGAGTGTCTTTCCTGCGTTGATCAGACGAGGAAGCATGTCGCCATCAGGCAGCCACTGTGCCGACGAACTTCCTCCAATAGCCACGTTGGCAAAACCGATTGGCACACCGAACTCTTTCGCCAATGCGTCACCCAGCGGCGGCCAGATCGAACCGCCATCGCTGCCATCGAAAACCGGTTGAGGATCATTCGCGACGGCCCAGGATTGTTTTGCAGAGTCAAACGCGACAACTCGCTGTTGCGGATCGGCGACCGTCAGTCGTTCGTCGTTGCAGTTGGTGGCATACGATTGTCCAGCGACCACGAACACTTCACCAACGCCGATCGGCTCAACTGCACCAGTTGCCAGCACGTTGTCGTCAACTCGGCAGCGGCATTCCAGTCGATACCAGCCGCCAGCCGGAACGGGGACCGTCGCCTGGAAAGTGTCCCCGGTGATTGTCGGTATCACGCTCGTCCATTCGCTGGCAGCATCAGTTTTACCCGGTTGCTGAGGCTGATCTGCGAGACCGACGATGTGATATTCCCACGTCGCTTCATGAGCCGCTGCTGGCAGCAAGCCGGAGATTTGCACATCCGCATAACCCTTCCCCGGCCCGACGCCGATTCGTTGCAACACTTGACAAGACTGCGGTTGCGTCAGCGTCAGAGGTTCAGCACCGAGTGCCATAGCGGAGCTGAGCAGGCTGAACGCAACAACATCGCGAATTAGAGTGTGCATGTGATTGGAATCCTGAGGGGTGTATACAGAATCTGCTTCAATGGCTTGAAAGGCAAGTCAACAGTGTAGCGAAGCCGTGGCTGGTGTCTTCCGTAGGTCTTCCTTGCCGAGGAGGACTTTCGCCGCCACGCGAACCACACGAGCGGACGTCTGCACTACTCAGTTGCCTCAGGGAGTCGAGTTTCCAACAACGACGCTACCGGCCCAATCATTTCAGCAAAACCTGTTCGGCGTTCAGCCTGCGAGTACCGACACGCTTGCCAACACGGTGACCATGACATCGACGGTGGGTGGCACTCCTGGTGCTGTGATCCCCTTATGGTTGCGGTTCGGCTTCATTCTGAATCAGCATCTGTAACCGAGAAAAACGATATTCAGAATGCTTTCTGAACAACGCCTGCGACTGGGCAAATTTATCGAGTGCATCATTTGTTTGACGTTTGTTCCTGAGTTTAATGAATTCATAGTATTGCCATTCCGGGGCGAGCAAGTGAGCAACCGCGATCCGTTCGTTTTCTTTCGTGAATGCCGCATCCAGCGTTAAGAAAGCCTTCTCATACAAGTCCACAACTTCTGTGGATGACTTTCCGGCAACCCTGGCATCACGAATCAGACTCATGGCTTCATTCATGGCAACGGTTCTCGCAACGTCACACATGTCGAATCCATGAAAACAGTCTGTTCGGTCATACTCGAGTTCGATTCGTTCTATGACCGGTGAATTTGCAGGCTGTTCTTTTCGGACTTGTGGAAGATCGAACAGGCTGTACATCTCTGTGTTCAGCGAGATAAGTGGCTTTCTAGCTACTTCGTCGTAGAATCCAAAGGCATGCGTCCACGCTGTTGCGGCCTCGTCGGACGACCCTCTGCGCATCAGTGCTTCGGCAACTCGTGCTGCCGCGAAGGCGCGATCGGAATAGAGCAGGATTGAGGGAATCACTCCTGATTTTGGTGACGACTCTCTCAAGCGAATTGCCGTACTGAGAAGCTGCTCGGCTACAGAGCTCGCCTCGGGATTCCATGTCTCCTTCGTTTCCGGGAATCCTATGATCATTCGAATTCGCTCCTGCAGCTCTCGGTCGCTGCTGAACAAGGGGCACAATCGATCTGCCTCGTAGAGAGGATCTGCTACTTTTCTGGAGAGTATCCTTGCAAGAAGCCACATGTGATCGGCATGGTTTTCAGATTGTTCGAGTGAATCCAGAATCAGCATAAGTCCCTGTCGGACGAACGCATAACGCATCGTTGCATCAAAATGCTGACGAGGTGCGTTGAAGCAATAGAGATGAGCCGTTGTCAGCGCAAGTCCCAGGTCTGAGGGGCATACCTGACTTGCGAGTCGCAGAGGATTCTCAGCGTGTTCGATCCTTTGATCGCGACTCAACTCGCTGCCAACGGCAAAGTAAAGATTTGACAGGAAATCTGATTTCTGAGCAGGTCCGGAAAACTGAAACTCTGGTCGTGAAAAAGAAACATCAATACTGCCGTCTTTCAAAGTGATTCGCGGAACATCCTCAGGCTGGCCGACGAATGCGTCCATAAGTGTCACTCGCTTTTCAATCGACATCGGTTGAACTGGAAAAGCCGTACTGACGCCGTCGAATGCCAACTGCACGAATCCTCCGATCTGCGCAGAACGTCTGATGCTGATCTTTGCGTTTTCACGGAAGTCGGTCCACCAGCCTGCAATCCCGTCGATCAGGAGTTTGGATTGTGACTCTGCCGATGAGGCGTCTGAGAATCGGGACGTCATCTCGAAGCTGACTCCTTTAGTCAGGTTCAGTGATCCATCGATCTCTGTGAGCGTCTCCATGAAATCAACAACACTGATGAACCCGCACTCAAACACAGCGAACTCAAGGACTGCTGTTCTTACTCGCGGAATTCCAAATTGGCCAAAAAAATTCACCGTGGAGGCAGGCGTTGAAAGTAGACTCTGAATGCTCACGTGATCATCGAGAAGAACATTCAAGCGATCTTCTGACTCGGCAACAAAGACGACTTTGTCGCGGATCTGAATGTACTCACTTTCCTCGCGCACAAGCTGTACACTTTGATTCCCAAAGCCGCAGTACACAAACGGTTCCTGCAGATCGAAACACAGTTGGACCTGTCCATCACTCGTGAAATCTTCTCGCAGATCAAGATTCCTGGGGGATGACTTGTCGGCAGATTTCAATGTCTCAGGAATGGTGAAACGAACTTCTCGATCAGGAGTGACGGCTACTTCGAAGTGTTCTGATTCGACACCTGTCGCTGGGTTCCGAACACAAACGTTCAGAATCACAGGCTCAAAATTGCGGAATTGAGTTTGAAGGACGGCACAAGTCAGAATCAGTTCCAAACCCGCAGACGAGTAGTCCTGGTCTGATACTTCATAGAAGTTGATAATTGCCCGATTCTGCTCATCGCTGCCGAAATATTCATAGTATGGATCAATATCACCGACGTTGATCCCGTGAGGCTGAGGAATTCCTGACTCGTCTTCAAAGAGCAGCACACCAGACCGAACCGGTCTTGTCAAAAACGTCCCTGCCGGAACGCGAAAATACTCGCGACCGTTCGCCGAAGTGAATTGCTCTGGAACGATCTGTTGCCGCCGCACGATCCTCGCTTCAGTCCACCGCTGCAGTAGATCTCCGATACCGAGAGGCTCACGCAGCGTTGCTACCGCTGCCCAGGACAAACCACCGTTATCATCAGAAGCTGATGATAGATCGTTGGCGACAGGTCCTCCGACGCAGATCAGTACCTGCTCGACTCCAACGGCATTCAACTGAGCCGGAGCGATATGCAAAGGCAACTCAGCGTCAACAGAAGTTAGACGAAGGAACGGGTCCGCAAAGAATGGCTCGATGGCTAATCTCAGGGCGAAGATCTCCCGATTGGAGTGTGATTCTACCCATGCTTTCAAAGACGACGTGTCCGGTATTGTCTTTGTCGTTGACGATGCACAGGCCATGAGACCAAGGCAAAAGACAAGTCGCAGAATCACTGTCAATGCTCCTTCTGTTTCGAATTGCCATGAACTCACATGAGTCACAATGGATTTGGCGTCAGGAGTCTTGCGTCTCTTGTCGCTGCCGCTGATCCGCCAAACTCGGAACCACGTTGCGCTGAGTCTGGACAAAGCAAAGGCGACGCGACTCATTTCTGAATTAGTGATCTGCGTTCCCCTTTCGACGCCTTCGAACGAAAATCAAGGGTCCTTTTTACGGCAACAGAACTTGTACTTTCGACCGCTTTTACAGGGACAAAGCGCGTAGGGATCTGTCCCTGGATACACTTCTGTCGATGCCGCCATTCTCGGGTGCGACAGCAGCGAGGGGCCATTTGGTGAAGGGCGGCTTGACGAAACGTTATTCGAATCCCTCCTTTGCATCCGCGGGAACATTTCCTTGTGTCGCCGAAGCATGGGATCGATGATGGAACTCCGGAATTCGTTGAATTCCTCGTCATCCATTTCAAGACTCAATCTCATTTTCCTCAAGGACTGTTCCCGATCTTCTTCTGGCAACAGCGCGAGATTATAGCACAATTGGCTAATCGAGAATGCCTTGTCCAACTGTTCGTGAGAACCATCGGTCTGATCGAGCAGCGGCTGCGCGAAGGCCACGAACGCATCTGCAATAGCACCCATATCCAAATCCCTCCATGTGGTTGCGCCGAACAATTATGAACTGTGGCCAAGCGAAAGCCAGTCAGTTTCGTGCAGAGTTTCGGCTGCTCATGCGACGCAGCGTCATCATACTTCGGCGATGGTGTAAAGGGAACCGATACCGGCCAGGCGATGTTTGACTGGAACAAATGAGTCGCACCAGTATTCGCCGATCAGCAACCAGTTGATACCTGGCTCCACAGACGAGACTTGCCCCTTATTCTATTGGCACCGTTGACGTTTCAGTGGCTTTGCGATCATAACGATCGATACCTGCAGAAACTGAAGACTTCCGATGGTCTGCTGGCCAAAAAAGTGAAGCCGATGGCGACTCCACGTAAGGAATCACAAAGAACGTGCGTTCATTTTCCAGGGAATCGAGTGTCCTTATCGTGTACGCGGGATACCACTGCGCGATTCGCCGGCTAACGTCGCGTTGTACGATGCGAAGCCGGGAGTCTGAGGTAAGCTGATCGTCCTTGAAATCCAGCAGTGAACATCGAGCGTGCAGTTCCGGATGCGAATGCAGGACGGGCATGGAAACAGTTCGGTCCTCAAACACAATCGGCCCGTCTGCCGGAAGACTTTTCAGTTGTGTGACGAGAATTTCGCGGGTCCGATCGACCTCTTGCCATTGATGACTGCAGAATGCCACGCCCCGTAGAAACATGACACCGCCCGCGACGACCATCAACATCTGAAGGCGAGGACCACAGCGGGACAGGAGGATCGCGAAGATGGCCCCGAATCCCAGGATTCCGGGCACCGCGTAGCGCGTCACCAGAGCAGGCTGCACCGTCCATGATAGCAGCACAATCACCAGCGGCATCAGTGCCAGCAGCAGACTCGGGGCAAGTTGCCGGGCGTGATGGCCGACGGCTGGAGCTGCGTCAGGCGTCTTACTATTTTCTGCCACGGCAGGATCGGCGTGTCGTTCTCCTGATTTGCGCAACGACGTGGAAATGACAAAGGCCACGCCGCAGATAATCATCGGAACCAAAGGAAACATGGCTGCCAGAAATCCGATGCTGTCATCGACTGTTGCGGGAGAAACCCATGTCGATCGCGTGATTGCCGCCCGCTGCCCAATCAGAAACGTCAGACAACTCACAAGGCACAGGCCGCCTGTGCAGGCAACCAATACGATCATCCTGCGGCGACCCCGTGTGAGGTTTGGTACGAGCATCGCCCCAATACAGATCAGACCGAGCGTCAGAATGCCAAAATAGTGTGTCGTCGTGATGACACCTGCCAGCAGGACCGCCACGACGTTGTTCAGGCACAGCATCCACGGTCTTTGAATTCCGTGACTATCCAGCACGACGCACAGCCAGGCGCAGGCGGCGCACCACAGGGGATAAAACCGAATCTCCGTCGATTGATGAATCAAATGCACGCTGGATGCCATCATCAGCACGGCAGCCACACACACAAGCAATGGAAAACGACGTTGCAAAACAACAAACATACCGGCGATGGCCAGGAACATCAGGCTCACTGAAAGCCAGCGAAGTCCGGATTCGGTAATTCCACCCGGCAGGTATCTCAGTTGTCGAGCGAGCAAGATGTACGTTGGCGGGTTGTAGTCGACGCCGTCTGCCAGCGCCTGGAGCGAGCGCTGCGTCTGTGGTTCCTGGATGAGCAACCAGGAATGAATCTCATCCATCCACAATTGCCGCTGCAGCAGATAACACCCACCACCAGCCGACGCGATGGCCAACATGACACAGATCAGCAATCCAATGCGGATGAATTGTGGAAGTCGATTTGGTCGCTCTGTTGACATCGTTTGCCGTAGCTCGACTCTCTGAGTCGAGTGCGATTGGGGCTGATGCGGTCTCGACTCGGAGAGTCGAGTTACGGTCTCCTGTTAATGCGAACATCCCGAGCCGATGTTTTCGAAGAAGTCGTGGCCCTTGTTGTCAACCAGAATGAACGCCGGGAAATCAATGACATCGATTTTCCAAATTGCTTCCATGCCGAGTTCCGCGAATTCAATGACTTCGACGCTGCGGATATTTTCTTTCGCCAGAATGGCTGCTGGTCCGCCAATGCTGCCAAGGTAAAATCCGCCGTGCTTGTGGCAGGCTTCGGTCACCTGCTTGCCGCGATTCCCCTTGGCAATCATGACCATGCTGCCGCCAGCGGATTGGAAAAGATCGACATAGGAATCCATCCGCCCTGCTGTTGTCGGGCCAAATGAACCGCTCGCATAGCCTTCCGGTTTTTTCGCCGGACCGGCATAATAAACCGGATACTTCTTAAAATATTCCGGCAACGGTTGACCGGCATCCAGACGCTCTTTCAGCTTCGCATGCGCGATATCCCGCGCTACCACGATCGGACCGCTCAGCAGCAGTCGCGTCGTCACCGGATACTGATTGAGGTCCGCCAGAATCTCCGACATCGACCGATTCAGATCGATGCGCACTGCACTTTCGTCCTTGCGATGGCGGAGGTGCTCCGGGATGTACTTGAGGGGCTCGGTTTCCAGTTGTTCGATAAAGACGCCGTCTTTCGTGATCTTTCCCTTTGCCTGACGATCGGCACTGCAGGAGACACCGATGCCGATGGGCAATGATGCGGCATGTCGAGGTAACCTGATCACGCGCACGTCCAGGGCGAAATACTTGCCGCCGAACTGGGCTCCAATGCCACAGGTGCGAGCTTCCTGCAACATCTTTTCTTCCATCTCGAGATCGCGAAACGCGCGGCCCAGAGCGTTACCGGTCGTCGGGAGGTTGTCGAGATATTTGGTTGACGCCTGCTTGACGGTTTTCATCGTGGCTTCTGCGGATGTGCCGCCGATCACAAACACCAGGTGATAGGGCGGACAGGCAGCAGTGCCCAGAGTCAGCATTTTTGATGTGAGATATTCGACCAGCGATTTTGGATTAAGGACGGCGCGGGTTTCCTGATAGAAAAACGATTTATTCGCTGAACCTCCGCCCTTGCCAATGAACAGAAATCGGTACTCGTTGCCGTCGCAGGACATAAGTTCCAGCTGTGCCGGCAGGTTCGTGTTGGTGTTCTTTTCGTCCCACATTGTCAATGCAGCATTCTGTGAATACCGCAGATTGTTCTCCGTGTAGGCGTTGTAGACACCCCTTGCCAAAGCTTCCTCGTCACCGCTCGACCAGACGGTGTGCCCTTTTTTTCCCTGCACAATCGCGGTGCCGGTATCCTGGCAAAATGGCAGCACACCCGCACTGGAAACGTCAGCGTTTTTGAGCATCGTTAAGGCGACGATGCGATCGTTGTCCGATGCCTCCGGGTCGTCCAGAATGGCGGCGACCTGCTTCAGGTGCGCGGGACGCAGGAAGAAGTTGATATCGTGGAACGCCTGAGAACACAGCAGCGTGAGCGCCTGCGGATCGATGCAGAGCACACCCTGACCCTCAAACTGGCGAACCGTGATATGTTCTTTCGTGAGCAACCGGTATAGGGTGTCGTCGGTGCCCGTATCAAAGAGTGGTTCGTAAACAAAAGGAGCAGTTGGCACGTCAGGGTTCACAATTCAAGAAAGGGATTCTAATCGAAGAGTTCCCGCTGCTCAGCGTTGTCGGAGCTGGACCTGGGCGGCTGTGGATTTTGCTTATGCGAAATACCCAGATGAGCCATGGCTTTTGCCGTGATCATTCGCCCGCGAGGCGTGCGCTGAATAAATCCTTCACGCAGCAGAAACGGCTCCACCTCATCTTCCAGCGTATCTGCCGGTATGTTCATTGTGTGTCCGAGAGCCTGCACGCCTGCCGGACCTCCGCCAAAGACACGGATGATCGTTTGCAGGTACTTGCGGTCCTGTTCCTCCAGTCCGGCATCGTCTACACCCTTCATTTTAAGTGCCGCGCGAGCCACTTCCAGCGTAATTTTGCCGTTGGCTCGCACGTCAGCAAAGTCACGTGTCCAGCGAAGCCAGTTGTTTGTCTTGCGCGGCGTACCTCGGGAACGGATGGCTATTTCCTGAGCCGCCTCCGGAGAGATTTCCGTTCGCAGCTTGCGAGCGTTGCGTGTGACGATCGTCGCGAGTTCTTCGTCGGTGTAAAAGTCCAGATGCTCACGATTGACGAAGCGATCACGCAGCGGTGCAGTCAACATGCCGCTGCGCGTTGTGGCACCGATGAGTGTGAACGGCTGCAGTTTCATATTGATCGTGCGGGCGTTGAGTCCATCTCCCAGGGTGATATCGACTCGAAAATCTTCCATCGCTGGATAGATAAACTCTTCAACAGCGGGTGGCATGCGATGAATCTCGTCAATGAACAGCACGCTGCCGTAACCTGCGTTGGTCAGATACGGCAGCAGATCCTTGGGCGCGCTCAGTGAAGGGCCGGCGGTGATCTGTAACTCCGTTCCCAGTTCACGCGGAACAACTGTGGCGAGCGTCGTCTTGCCCAGTCCAGGTGGGCCGTCCAGCAGCAAATGTCCCAGTGGCTCCTTCCGTCTTCTTGTTGCTTCGAGCAGAATTCGGAGACGTTCGACGACAGCCTTCTGGCCGACGACATCTTCCAATCGGGATGGGCGCAGTTCATCGTCATATCGCTGTTGATCCGGATCGTCACCATCACCGCTGCCAGCGCGAGTTTTGCCACCACCTGATCCGATGCCATCCCTGCCGGAATCCAGCGGTTCCGCAGCTTCAGGATCAGCATCGTCGTTTCGGATCGTCGTCTTCCGGGCCATAAGTTGTAGTTTTCCGGCTCTTTAGTCATCGCAGTCTGCAGGCTCTTCATGCAGAATGGAAATCATCCCAATCACTTGGCTTCTGCCGGTGCTGCGTCTCCAAGTTTTGATTTCAGTCGTGCGACAACCTTGTCGTCGGGTTGAGCAGAATCCTGTTCGACCTTCAGCGACTGTGACCATAGATCATTGGCTTCCTTTGTCTGTTGCAAAACATGATGGACGTCGCCCTGATGTTCGAGGAGTGTGGCATCACGATAGTCCGGATTGCTATTTGCTTTTTTCAACGGCTCAAGCGCTTCTTCATTTTTCCCCAGCTTAAACAGGACCCAACCAAGGCTGTCCAGATAGGCCGGATTGTCCGGTTGATCTGCGACGGCGATGCGAATCATCTGCTCTGCCTTTTCAAGATCCTTACCCTGATCTGCGTACAGGTATCCAAGGTCATTGTTGACACCGGGATCTGTCGGATCGTCCGCATAGATTGCTTCCAGAACTTTCTCGCCCTTATCCATATCTCCGCTCTGGACGTAGGCGTTGGAGAGCCCCATGCGAACGAGTCGCAGAGTCTCCGCATTCGTGGCCGGGCTTTCCGTCGCCAACAGATACTGTTTGATCGCGTCGTCCCACTTGTCCTGGCGAGCGTAAATGCCTGCGAGGCGGATGCGGGTTTCAACCAGCAATTCCGAATCTTCTGCAAGTCCCTGCAAAGATTTCTCCAGCAGCTTTTCGGCCACTTCCAGCTTTCCATCGATGGCTTCAATCATTGCCAGGCGCGCCAGCAGTTGAGGTTCATTTGGAACCATGCGCAGTGCTTCCTGGAGAGCCGTTCGTGCACCACTGATATCTTCAATCGACGCATACGCGCCAGAAATCCGGAACAGTGTGTTGATGCGAACGCCGGGTTCTAACCCAGGAACCGCGAGCAGCTGTTGGAAAATCTTTGCTGCCATTGCGTACTCATTGAGAGTCAGTTGACTCAGTCCGTAGTTCTCGAGCACCTTCTCCAGCAGTGCGCGATCGGGATTCAATTCCAATGCGGCCTTGAGTAACGCCGATTCTTCCTTTGGCTGCTTAATTGACTCAGCAATCAACGAACAGAAGTACGGAACCATCGGATGCAGGTCACCAGGTTTTTCGTCGTACATGGTCTGACAGGTGCTGACGGAATTCTTCGCAAATTCATCGCTGGCAGCGATACTGACCACCAATGGAACCAGCTCCTCGACGCGAATTCGCGACCGAGCTGCGCGGTTCACTGTTGCGATGAGTGCACTTGCGTCCTGTTTAGTGATCGCCACCCGAATCAATCCGAGATATGCATCTGCTTCGCCCGTTGAATCGAGGATTGCCTGATAGACAGCGCTTGCTTCGTTGGCTTTGCCCTGATCAAGCAGCACCTGACCAAGAAACATCCTGACGACAGTCGCATCCGGCGTATTCTCGCTGAGCTCGGTCAGGCGTTCCGTCAGAGCGTCCGATCGCCCTGCGGCACTGTAAAGATCGAGCAAAATCTGGAGCGATTCCTTGCTCCGCCGACCGCTATCGAAGTACAGATCCAGATTTTTCTCGCTGTCGTCGAGCTTATCCTTCAGAAAGTACGCGCGCGCCAGCAATAGGTTGTGTTCGCCGGGCTGATCCTTTTCCATACGACCGAGCGCTTCAAATGCCTGAATGGCTTTTTCATGGCGTCCGACTTCCATCAGCACACGTCCGACCGTTTCGTAACTTGTAGGACGATTCTTTACCATCGCCTTATGGTCGCGGTCGGTCAGTTCAAAATCCTCGGGTCGTTCGAGAGCCTCCAGCAAAACTTCATAGCTGTCGGCCGCCTCCTTCAAATTACGAGTCGCCAGAAAGATGGCCGCTCGAACCTGATGTACCTGCACGAACTCAGGTGATTTGTGTTTGAGCGTTTTGGACTCCAATGCTTCGTTGAGCAACGTAATGGCATTTTCAACACGCTGCGTGGTGGCATAAAAGACAGCCATCTGCAGTCGCATTTCGACGTCATTTGGATCGAGTCCGATCGCTTTTTCTGCAGTTTTGATTCCCTCTTCTGTGCGACCCAGTCGCAGCAGCACCATGGACAGTGCTCGCAAGGGAACGGCTGATTTCGGGGATGCTTCTGCGGCTTTCTCGAATGCGTCCGCAGCAGGCTGCAGATCGCTACGCTTCATTGCCTTCTGACCGGCCATGTACCAGGCCAATGCGTCTTTGTTGGCAGGATCGATCGCTGCACTTTCGTCCCGCAGCTGATTGTCCTCAGCCTTCGGTCTCAATTCATCGAGTGCTGCATCGGGGTCCGGTGATTTCTTTTCATCGGCTGTTGGTTCGCCAGGCGTTGCCTGTACAGCACTCGTCATAGAGTTGGCAGGAAGACACAATGCAACGAGTACGAAGACGATAACCTGCGTGACTTGACGCCACCATGATGCTGGAATTAAATGCTTCATTTTCAGTCTCACCGAAAGCAGTAGGCAGGAAGTCAAAACTGAGCGACACGGCACCAACCGCCGGTGTTTCGCAGGATACCCGCGTCGATTGTCACCGGTGGCCATAACCATTCCGCTCACGGGGCATTATTGATCCGCGCAGACGTTCTGTCGAGTTCGGTTGATCTACGACAGAATTAAGTCTCATTCCAAGGCCTCGATGCATGTCGCAGCGGGAGCCTATTTTTTCTTGATCGGTTTCGCAGTGGGCTTTTTGCTGGCTGAAGCGGATTTGCCGTTTGTCGGAATGCCGGGCTTTTTTGTTGCGGAATTGGCAGGCTTGCGTTTTGGCGGAGCCTTGGGACCTGATTTCGATTCTGTCGTGGCGCTAGACTTTGTGGCTGGCTTCGCGACTTTCTTGGAGGAAGATACGGCGGGCTTTGTCGCCTGTGGCGACTTTTCAGGCGGTGTCGCGGTTTTGGCTTGCGCCGCGGATTTCACCGGCGCTACAGATTTGGACGGAATCGCGGGCACCGACTTTTTTCCTGCTTCAACTTTTTCCGGTGCAGAAACCTGTTTCGCAGCGGGCGGTTTGCTGGGTTTTCTCTTTGGCGGCAACTGGAGTTCCGCAAAACGATCCATAACATCTGCCATGCTTTGTTCCGTATCGGCATGATCGGTAAATCGAGAGACAAATTTGGGATCTGTCGAGAGGCATCTCAGCAGATAGCAGAATTCGGAAACCTCAGATTTCTTCAGGCCACCCTTCAGGTATTCCGATCCTTCATTCACGTCAGCCGTCTCTGGAACCAAGCCTAACCATTTTGCGGCAGTCAGCATGGACCCATCCAGACACACAATGTGGCTTCCCAGAATTTCGTGCAGCACAAAATCCCGGATAAACGGCGTGACATCCGGCATCTTTTTCAGCGTCTTGACAGCCTGTTCCAGTGTCTGTCGTCGGAGTTTTTCGAAGTCGTACGAATACGTCGATTCGAAAATGGATCGCAGAATGGACCGGATGCGCAGCCCTTTCCAGTCCGCCTTGTTAAGTGGTGCGAGCACCAGTTCAAGTTCACTCACCGAACTGACACGAATTTCGTTCAGGTCAAAAAATGTTGCGATCATCTTCTTCTGACCAGCTTCGGCGGGAGCCCACGGATTATCCTCGAGGCAGGCAGCAAAGAGCATCGTTTCAATGACCGGCAATTCGATCTTTGGCACGGACTTACCATACAGCTTTTGAAGCGCCGTTACAAACTTGCGACAGACCTGCGACTTATCTGCCGCTTTGGTGGCCTTGGTCGTTCCCATTGTGATTCCCTGCTGAACTTAATCGACAAGTCCAGAAAAATAATCTGGACACGGCCCCCTCATTCTTTCACTGCCAGGACGCCCGGCGGATTACAAATCCAGAAAATCCGGATCGCCCGCAGATGGTTCCTCCGCATGTTTCATTTCGTCCTCGATTTCGTCGTCATCCGTATCTTCAGCAGGCAGGACATCACGCAGGATTGCCGATGTCTGAACAGACTTCAGAATTGTGTCATCCAGGACAAAACGCAGTTCCGGAGTATATCGACTCTTAATATATTCCGCGACTTTCGACTGCAAGTATCCCTTGGCTGAAGTCAAACCGTGCATCGTGAGTGCGGCGGTTTTTTCATCGCCCATGACCGAGATCCGCACGGCGGCGTATCTCAGATCAGGACTGACATCCGCTCCAAGGACTGTGACATTCCTGATTCGAGGATCGCGAAGCTCAAACAAAATTGCGGTGCTGACGACTTCGCGGATCATTGAAGCGACGCGTGCCGTTCGACGTGTTGACATGGAGTTTAAGTTCCTGAAGGGTGAGCCGACACAGACACGAAAATATGTCCGCAGGTTCAGGTTCTCTGATGAACGCAGCGTTTCAGCGACGAAACGCATTGTCGGCGGCACCGAAACCTCTGAGGATTATAACGTGCGCGCGATCTCGTCAATTCGAAATGCTTCGAACAAGTCTCCTTCCTTAATATCGTTGAACCCGTCCAGCCGAATACCGCATTCCATCCCGTCGCGGACTTCCTTTGCATCGTCTTTTTCACGTTTGAGTGACCCGATACGATAGTCGTTCATCACTTTCTGATCACGGATCAAATGCACTCGACTATCACGGGAAATCGTGCCGTTCAGCACGCGACAACCCGCAATCGTACCAAAACGACTGATACTGAAGGTCCGCAACACGATCGCGCGACCGGTAGAAACTTCCACACGTTCCGGACGCAGCAATCCCTGCAATGCCAGCTTAATATGCGCCGTGACTTCGTAGATGATGTTGTAACGCCGAATCTCGACCCCCTGACGATCCGCCTGCAATTGAGCTCGATCTTCAGCAATGACGTGGAAGGCGATAATAATCGCACCTGCGGCACTTGCCAATGAAACGTCGCTTTCATTCACGCCACCAACGCCTGAGTGAATAATCTGCACCTTGACTTCGGGATGTTCAAATTTGCAGACTTCACCCCGTAGTGCTTCGATCGAACCTGGTGAATCCGCTTTCAGAATCAACGGCAGTTCCTGCACGCCAAATCCTTCGCGCGGAACGCTGAGAATGTCTTCCAGTGTGCGTGCCGTAACGCGTGAAGAGAGTGCTTCCGTGCGACCTTCGTGCAATCGACTTTCTGCGGTTTCGCGGGCCTCTTCGATGTCTTTCATCACGAAGAAATGGTCGCCTGCCCCGGGCACGTCTGAAAGGCCAGAAACCTTGACCGGTGTCGAAGGTCCCGCTTCAGTGATCGCCTCGTCCCGGTCATTGTACATTGCCCGAATTCGCCCGTAGGTGGCACCGCAGAGGACGTTGTCACCGATGCGCAGCGTTCCTTTTTGGACGATAAGCCACGCGATCGCTCCACGACCTTCGTCCCGGAAGGCTTCCAGGCAGACGCCCAATCCCTCGCGATCGGGATTCGCCGTAAATTCCTGAAGTTCGGCAGTCAGTAACAGCGTTTCAAGCAGCTTGTCGATGCCCTTCCCAGTCGTTCCCGATGTGCGCACGACTTCGACTTCACCACCCCATTCCGCCGGCAAAAGCTCGTGCTGAGCCAACTGCTGCAGGATCCGCTGTTCATCAATGCCCGGCAGATCGATCTTATTCAGCGCGACAACGATAGGCACGCCGGCATTTTTTGCATGACTGATGCATTCGACGGTCTGAGGCATGACGCCGTCATCAGCAGCAATCACCAACACGACAATGTCGGTCGCGTCAGCACCGCGAGAACGCATTTCTCCGAATGCTGCGTGGCCCGGCGTATCCACGAACGTCAACTGATGTCCTTCGTAATTCACCTGATACGCGGCAATATGCTGCGTGATGCCGCCTGCTTCGCCCGCAGCCACATTTGCGCTACGGATACGGTCCACCATTGTGGTTTTGCCGTGGTCAACGTGCCCCAGAATTGTAATCATCGGTGGACGCTGACGCATGAGTTCAGGCGGATCTTCGTGATCCAGTGATGCCAGCAATTCTGCCTCGATGTCACGGCCACGCTTGAACGAAAGGTCCACGCCCAGCTCCATCGAGACTTCCATAGCCTCTTCTTCGCCGAGTTCGTCGTTAATTGTCACCATGCGGCCTGCTTTGAACAGGATGCTCATAATCGACTTGGCTGGTCGGCCAATGGCCTCTGACAACGCTCGCACCGTGATTGGGAACGAAATCGAAGCGGTTGTCCGGAGATCGATCGGGCCGGAACGTTTACGTCGTTTCAGCTTTTTCGCCTGACGTTCCGCTTCGCGAGTTTCGCGAAGTTCTTTGAGCAATGATCCTCTGTTTGCCGTTCCTCCTTTTTTTCGTTCCACAGGGGCCGGGCCGCCCGCTTCGTGTTCATCGCGTGCCTTGCGCAGAGCCTTCAATTGATCCGCAAGCGGACTGCGGCGGTCCACAATTTCCGACAGTGACATGTCGGGCTTCTGAACTTTTTCTTCGCGCGGCTTGGTTTTCTTTGCGCTCGGAGTTGGCAACGTGGGCGCGGCAGCCACCATCGGCCTGCCAGGCTGTCGGTCTCTGTCGCGGTTCACCTTGATCGGTCCGGCCGGTTTGCCGGCCATTCCAGCCACCTGCTGCTCGCGGTCCTTGACTGAACCAATGGGCCGCATTTCGCGCTGCTTCGCCATCCTTGGACGCCGCATTGCGTCCGCAGGCGATGATTCTGCTTTTGGCGATGTATCAGCTGTTGCTGTTGCTGTTGCTGTTGCTGTTGCTGTTGCTGTTGCCAGAACTTCCGGAACTTCCACGGATTCAATCGCAACTGCTTCGAACTGAGCGACTACTTCAACCTGAGTTTCGGATTCGGGAACAGGCGATTCTTCCTCAATGATCGCTTCAGCCGCTGACTCAATCTCAGAATCAGTGCCCGGGGCCGTTTCGATGTCTTCAATGTCGTCAAGGTCGTCCGCCAGAACTTCGACGTCGTCCTGACTGCGGCCTGACCCGCGCGAGGGAATACCAACAATCTGACGCACTTTCCCGGTGACTATCGGTACGTCGCGAACAGGTGTCATCTCCACGGGAGGCGCGCTGCTGCCGGTGATGGTTCCCTTGCTGCGAATGTAGGCAACAACCGTGTCTCGTTCTTCTTCGCTGATTGTCGCCAGCGCATTGCGCAGCTTGACGCCAGCTTGTTCACAGAGATCGATCAACACCTTACTGTCGAGACCCAGGTCCCGTGCAAGAGCAAAGATACGTATCTTCAAAACTTAACCCCTTAGGCCGACGGAGTCTGTCCGGGAAAACGCTTCCCCGACAGTGCCAGCACTGAAACTCACAAAAACAGACCGGGCAATCCGAAGAATCTCTTCGGATCAAATGCTCACCGCAGACGATGCCGTCTTTCAACCCGTTTCCGGCGAAAGCAGGTCACAGCCGGTGACAGCCAGAACATAGACACACGAACCGTCAAAATACTACATGATTCGATTATTGAAGACCGTGTCTCCTCAGTTCTGACGCCCGACCTCACGATGTGAGGATCAAAGCAAAACACTCAGTCATCCACTCGATGACTGCTCCCAATATTCATCATAATTCTTCAGACACAGCCGAAGAATCATCAACTGCGACTGAAGTCACAGTTTCCTTCTCAGAGGGAGGTGAATCCTCCTGGCCGACAAGTTCTTCCATCACCACGTCGCTATCACCTGATATGTCCCCACCTGATATGTCGGCAGCTGATATGTCGGCAGCTGATATGTCGGCAGCTGATTCAGCGACCGCAGGCGATACTTCTTCACCTTCCCCATTGTCCGCCACCGCAGGCTCTTCTTCAGTCGGCTGAAGTGGTTTCTTTTGCTTTGGCGGATTGATCTCTGCCTGACTGGCGGCATGCTTCCGTTGTTCTGCGGCAATCCGTTCTTCGATTTCCAGTCGCGCACTTTCGACGTCAGCGTATTCGATGATCCGATCGCAGTCCTCTGCCGACAGACCACTCATTTCGACAAGTTGGTCTGGTTCGATTACGGAAAGGTCGTCGAACGTAAAGAATCCCTGTGAGACCAGATTTTCTGCCAGTTCCGGCGTGACTCCCGGGGCGACACAGAAGGCTTCAATTGACTTGTCCAGCTGCTGGTCGAGCAGCGCCTGAGTCATCACGTTGATGTCCCAGCCAACGAGTTTCGACGCCAGCCGAACGTTTTGACCAAACTTTCCGATCGCCAACGACAATTGATCCTCACGCACCAGCACGATGACTTTCCCAAGCATCTGGCAGAGAATGACATCTTCAACTTCTGCCGGCTGCATGGCATTAGGAACGAGAATCTGAAGTGAATCGTTCCAACGCACGATATCAATGCGTTCGCCGGCCAACTCTTCGACGATGCCGCGAATTCTGGCACCACGCACGCCGACACAGGCACCGACGCAATCAATTGACGTATCGCTGCAGGAAACAGCCACTTTGGAGCGATTGCCCGCTTCTCGAGCGATCGAACGTACTTCGATGATCCGATCGTTAACTTCCGGAATTTCGACTTCAAACAATCGACGGACAAAATCCGGATGGGTGCGAGACAGAATTACGCGGACTCGCGAGCCTGTCTTGCGAACATCCAGTACAATGGCACGTACACGATCACCCGTGCGATAGTTTTCCTTGCGGATCTGCTCACTGCGAGGCAATATGGCTTCGATTTTCCCGAGACTCACAATCACAGTGCCTCGATCGACGCGCGTCACCTGCCCGGACACCTGCTGACTTCGGAGCTCGAGGTATTCCTCATAGAGCGTGTCGCGTTCGGCTTCGCGAATTTTTTGAATCATCACCTGCTTGGCAGTCTGAGCCGAAATTCGACCAAGCAGGTCTCCCAGCAATTCGGGGTCGAGCGTAGCCCCGTCGCAAATGAGCGCGGGTTCGCCGGTCTCGCGATCAATGCGAACTTCGAGCTGCTCTTCTTCCGAAAAGTGCTTACGGGCGGCAGAAAGAATCGCTTGCTCAATCCCCTCAAACACGACCTCGGAATCGATGGCCTTGTCGCGGTGGATCGCATCGACAATTCTAAGTATTTCGTTTCCGTTCATGACGTAGGTGTCTGATAGTGCTGTGCATGGTGAAAAAAAAAGCGGGAACAATGTCCCACTTTTCGCGCCCGACAAAGTCACTCAGATTGAGTCACTTTGGCAGAGAACTTTCCTCATTCCAAACGCGAGTCACCAATGGGTGAATCACGGCAGACATCGGGGAAATGGAGTCAGACCTACATCTTGTCCATTTCAGGTTCCTTCAACGCGGTTCTGGAGCAAACAAACAGCAAACTTCCTGAAAACAACTGGCCACAACCCCGGATATTCCTCCGGATTTTCGCCAGCTCCCTCAGGACGAGTGTGGAAAATACTAGGATTTTTGGTGACTGTCAAGCATCCGCCGGGGTTGGAATCGGAGGTTCCAGGAGTCTCTGAACGTCGTTTGCGGATGGAAGTTTGACGTTCCATCAATGTTTTTGGCTACATCATCGACGCCAACGCACATTCGCCAGCACGCCGAGAATTCATGCGCTGCCCTGGAATTGAGACACATCCACGCTCGATGAACCAAACACCCGTTGCAGACGGACTTCTGGCATGACCGCGATTTGCCGCGACTGTGGATTTTCGGCAACATTTCGGAGTGATCCTTCCAACACGGATGCATTCTGTGACCTATTTTTCGTAGCGGACTCAAGCCGGAGTCTCTGCTTTCATCACTACGAAAACGGAAGTGTTCAATTCAGAATAGTCTGAGAAGACACGGAGAAGTTGTCCATGATCGCCCCAATGAAACCGTCTCGACAGTCGTCAAGCGACTTCGAAACCTTGAAGTCACATATTCATAACAAGCTCGTAGAAAAGCTTGACCTGACTCGACTGAACGAGCTCGAAGGCGATTCGCTGCGACGCGAAATTCGTGTCGTCGTTGAACATCTTTGCGACACAGAAAACCCCATGCTGAACCGTTCAGAACGTGAACGACTGGTCGAAGAAGTGCTCGACGAAGCAATCGGCTTCGGTCCGCTGGAACTGCTGCTCAAGGAGGAGGGCATTGCGGACATCATGATCAATGGGCCGAAAAATGTCTTTCTTGAAAAGAACGGACGCATCATCAAGTCCGACGTGACATTCCGGGATAACGATCATTTGTTGCAGATTCTGGATCGCATCGTGTCCCGAGTTGGACGCCGTATCGACGAAACATCGCCTATGGTTGACGCTCGACTGCCGGACGGCTCACGTCTGAACGCCATCATTCCGCCACTGGCTCTGGATGGCCCGTCACTTACGATTCGGCGCTTCGGTACGAATCCACTGACTTTGGAAGACCTGCTCAAATTCGGCGCGTTCACGCCGGAAATGGTCATGTTCCTGGAAGGAGCCATGAAGGCTCGACTGAATATCATTATCAGTGGCGGTACCGGTTCCGGCAAAACGACACTGCTGAATACACTTTCCAGCTTTATCGCGAACGATAACCGCATCATTACCATTGAAGACGCGGCGGAAATTCAGTTGCAGCAGGAACACGTCCTGCGTCTGGAAACTCGTCCGCCGAACATCGAAGGCAAAGGGAGAGTATCGGCCACAGACCTCGTGCGGAATGCCCTGCGTATGCGTCCTGACCGAATCATCATCGGTGAATGCCGCGGGGGCGAAGCTCTGGACATGCTGCAGGCCATGAACACGGGCCACGATGGTTCAATGACCACCGTCCACGCGAATAATCCCCGCGATGCGATTTCGCGTATTGAAACGCTGGTCAACATGTCAGGTTGCGACTTGCCACTGACTGCCGTCCGAAAGCAGATTGCATCGGCGGTGCATTTGATTATTCAGGCCAGCCGTCTGCAGGGCGGACCGCGAAAAGTGACCTACATTACCGAAATCGTCGGAATGGAAGGTGAAACGATAGTCATGCAGGATATCTTCAAGTTCCAGCAGGACGGAATTGGTGAGAACGGAAAAGCCTTCGGTCACTTCGAATCAACTGGTGTCCGTCCTAAGTGCATTGAGCACCTGGAAACCGGTGGAGTGCGTTTGCCGAACGGTCTGTTTGCGCAGCGCACGATGCGATCTCCCTGACAGTTATCCGAATGTGTCTTCATCGGATCCGTACCGTTGTCTTCGATTGCTCATTGCTTATTTCTGACCGACTCTTCCTCAAAGTGAGGCAAAAATGGAACCAAGTCTGATCATTATGATCGCGGCCTTCGTGGGCGTGCTGGCGTTGCTGGTCGGTCTGTACTCGGCGTTTCAGGGCAATTCGGACTCCACCGTGGAGGCTCGTCTGGCTGCCTTCACCGGCGCATCGCTGCCTTCAAAGAAGGAGATCAAGGAACAACTTCTGCGGGATGGAGTGAACTCCGCGGGCGGGCTTGTCGATGGCCTGGTTAAGCGATTTGCTAAACTGCCGCTGTTTTTCCGGCAGGCGAATTCACCACTCCGGATCGGACAATTCCTGATGCTGTGCGCGGGTGCGGCCGCGCTGGGCGGCTTGATTGCCGTCATCGCTCACGCTCCGACCTTGTTGGTTCCTGTTGGTGCATTTGTCGGAGCCTCGCTTCCATGGTTGTGGCTGTGGTGGAGACGTCGATCGCGTTTCAGTAAATTCGAAACACAACTGCCGGACGCAATGGAACTGATTTCGCGGGCGCTGCGTTCAGGTCACAGTCTTTCGTCCGGCCTGAGTGTCGTATCGTCAGAAATGCAGGCTCCGATTTCCACCGAATTCCGCCACGTCTTTGACGAACAGAACCTCGGGATTTCGATGGAACAGGCGTTGCGAAACATGCTGGTCCGAGTTCCCAACATGGACTTGCAGTTCTTTGTGACGGCCGTCGCGATTCAGCGTCAGGCCGGCGGGGACCTGGCAGAAATCCTGAACAAGATCAGCTACATCGTGCGTGAACGCTTCAAGATTCTGGGACAGGTGAAAGCACTGACTGGCGAAGGCCGCCTCAGCGGTGTCGTGCTGATGAGTCTGCCAATTGTCCTGTTCTTCACGGTCTACTACATGAACCCCGAATACGTGATGCTGTTGTTCAATCGCGAGCTCGGTCGTCAAATGGTCGCGATTGCGATCGTCATGCAGATTGTCGGAGCGATCATCATCAAGAAAATTGTGGATATCAAAGTCTGATCAGAATTCAGGAAGCGCGAGTCGATGCCACCGATTCGCAATGAGACTATTTCACCATTCCAGTTCAGTTTTCGCAGAGCAAACGTCATGAATATTGAAACGCTGCTGCCCGTGATTGCATTTGTTGGCATTACGACCGGCATATTTGGCCTCTGGACGATTTTCCACAAGAAGTCGTCTCGTGCCATAGAAAGACTCGACGAGTGGCGTGATCCATTTGCGCGGCAGAAACGAGAATCCAGTAAGAGTCAAAACAGCGGTCACGCAGTCGGAGAGATGTTCAACAAAGCCGCACCCGCGCTGTCCCGCGCCCTGGAATCGAAGAGCGAACTGGAACAGAGTAATCTGAAGATCCGTCTGGCCAACGCAGGTTACTCGCGGCCCAACGCCTCTCGCAATTTCCTGGCAATCAAAGCTGTGTCGCTGGGACTGGGACTGATCCTTGGCGGCAGCTACGGATTCTATTCCGCAGGGCTTGCCAAAGATTCGTGGATGTCGCTGCTGATCGGCGGTGGTATGGGCTTCTTCCTTCCCGAACTGATTCTCTCGCTCCAGAAGCGGGGGCGTAAACAGAAAATCTTTTTGCAACTTCCCGATGCACTCGACCTGCTGGTTGTCTGTGTGGAAGCTGGTCTGGGACTGGATGCAGCCCTGCGTAAAGTTTCGGAAGAACTGGCCACCGGAGCTCCGGAGGTCTGTTCGGAACTGGCAACCGCCAACATGCAGTTGCAGATGGGCAAGGCTCGACGC
>Ga0105048_10002484_pt1 | contig 29990 bp, 29 predicted proteins | sample MAT05_FD_78382 | JGI IMG/M metagenome (GOLD analysis project Ga0105048, IMG submission 78382) | Freshwater microbial communities from Lake Fryxell liftoff mats and glacier meltwater in Antarctica - MAT-05 | ecosystem: Environmental > Aquatic > Freshwater > Ice > Liftoff microbial mat | place... | reverse complement strand
GCCGGACGGCTCCACTGGAACAGCACCCGCCAGGCGCTCGCGACATTCGCCTTCGACAACGGAAATCTCTCTCTCACCGAAGCCGGCTCCCGGCGCCAAGCCTCCATCCACGTCTACCCCGGCTCTTCGGCTATACCCTCCGCCGGACTGGAGGTCATGACTTGCTCTTTCGAAGCCTTCGCGGCCCGCTTCACCGCCGAAAACCACACGCTCAAGCGAGCCCTCACCGACCCGCACATCCTTTCGGGAATCGGCAACGCCTACAGCGACGAAATTCTGCACCACGCCCGGCTCAGCCCGGTCACTCTCAGTCAAAAGCTCACGCCGGAAAACCTGGCTAAACTGCTCGACGCCATCCGGGACCGGCTCAATTTCTTCACCGAAGTGCTGCGAAAACAGACCGGCGCCGGATTCCTCGAAAAGGTGACGGCATTCAGACCGGAAATGGCCGCCCACGGCAAATTCAACCAGCCCTGCCCGCGCTGCGCGACTCCAATTCAGCGAATTGTGCACGGTGCGCACGAGACGAACTACTGCCCGGAGTGCCAAACCGGCGGCAAACTGCTGGCTGATCGAGCCTTATCCCGCCTCCTCGGGAAGGACTGGCCGAAGACCTTAGAGGAAATGGAGGAGCGAAAACGTGGCTGAAAAGTGCGCGAAATGTGGTGCTTTTAGCGCTCCGGAAGCCACTTTTTGCTTCATTTGTGGTGCTTTTTACGACACAAAAAACGCCGGGAAGGACCAATGGAAGGTCATTTTGGCCTTCATCCTGTCTCTCATGAGCTTCGTCCTCTTCTGCGGCCCGTTCACCGCGATCCCCGCTTTATTGATTATTCGTTCTCACCAATTCGGTCCTCACAAGGCGTTGGCGAGGGCCACTTATTGGCTCAGTCTGTCGGTTTGTGCACTCTGGGCGATCACCTTTGGACTTTATCTTTTGCTGCTGGCTTCGGGCCGGAGCTGGTCCTAAGTTTCCTGTTTTGATGTCGATACCATGAATCGCCAATCCGGCGCCTGAAGTGACCGTTTAGTAAGGCCAAGACCTTAAGTTCAATCTTTCCAATCACCTACGCCATGTTGTGGATTAATTGAGGAAAACCACAATTAGTAGTTGACCGGGTTCGAAATACCGCTGTATCCTGTAGTTCGCTGGCGAGATACCGCAGTAGTTGGTAACGAGTTCCGGGTAGTCTCCCCGGGCTTTGTCGGCGGCAAATTTTTGGTCTCTCCATCCTGATTTGGTAACCAGGTCTGGGTTGGCAGAATCCTCATTTTTATTTCGTTCTCTTCAAACTCAAATCCTCCCCCAAGGTGAATGCAGATGGCGACGACGGCACAGCAGATGAAGAATAGTAATACGCCGACAGCGCAACAATTGTTTCCCGATGTCCGGTCGCAAGTGCCGGAAGCGGCAATGCGCGTAAAAAAACGCAACGGAGCGCTGGAACCGGTTGATGTTTCGAAAATTATCCGGGCGGTGCAGCTTTGCGCGGCCGGACTGACCCAGGTCGATCCGATGCGGATCGCGGTTAAGACCATTGGCGGCCTCTATGACGGCTCAACGACGCGTGAGCTGGATCAGCTCAACATCCAAACAGCGGCTTCGCTGATTGCCGAAGAACCGGAGTATTCGCGGCTGGCAGGACGCCTGCTGGCCAATTTTGTGGAAAAGGAAGTGGCGGCGCAGAACATCTACTCGTTCTCGCAGTCTATTGAGGCCGGCTACAACTTCGGGTTGATCGGCGAGGAGTGCTACGCCTTTGTGAAGGCGAATGCCCGGAAGCTCAACAGCGCCATTGACGACCGGAACACCGATTTGTTCGAGTATTTCGGGATCCGGACGGTTTACGACCGGTATTTGCTGAAGAGTCCGGAATCGCGCGACGTCATTGAATCGCCGCAGTATTTCTTCCTTCGAGTGGCGTGCGGGTTAAGCGTTAATGTCCAGGAAGCCATTGAGTTCTACAAGCTGATTTCGGCACACGACTATATGCCGAGTTCGCCGACGCTCTTCAATTCCGGAACCTCACACCCGCAGATGTCGAGTTGCTACCTGTTGGACTCCCCGGAGGACAACCTGGAGAGCATCTACGAGCGCTATAAAGACGTCGCCATGCTCTCGAAGTTCGCTGGGGGTATTGGACTGGCCTATCACCGGATTCGGGCGCGTGGGTCGCTAATTAAGGGCACCAACGGAAAATCGAATGGCATCGTGCCGTGGTTGAAGACCCTAGACAGCTCAGTAAGCGCGGTGAATCAGGGCGGCAAAAGGAAAGGCGCGGCGTGCGTCTATCTTGAGCCGTGGCATGCAGATATCGAAGAATTCCTCGAGCTTCGCGATAACACCGGAGAAGAGGCGCGGCGCACCTATAATTTGAATCTGGCGAACTGGATTCCCGACGTTTTCATGCGCCGCGTTGACGAAGACGGAATGTGGTCGCTCTTCGATCCAAAAGTGATCCCGCACTTTACCGATCTCTATGGTCCCGAGTTTGAAGTGGCTTATGTCGCTGCGGAAAAGCAGAGGCTTTTTGTCCGGCAGATCAAGGCGCGCGACCTGTATGCGCGGATGATGAAGACGCTGGCCGAGACCGGTAATGGTTGGATGACCTTTAAGGATCCCTGCAACTTGAAGAACAACCAGACGGGCCAGGACAACAACGTCATCCATCTTTCAAACCTTTGCACGGAGATCACCGAGATCACCAATCAAACAGAGACGGCTGTCTGCAATCTGGGCTCGGTGAACTTAGCCCGCTATGTCCACGACGGCCAGTTCGATTTCGCCAAGCTGGCGTACACGGTCCAGTTGGCGGTCCGGTTCCTGGACAAGGTCATCGACATCAATTTCTATCCGACGAAGGAAGCGGGAACGTCGAATCAGAAATGGCGCCCAGTGGGGTTGGGCATCATGGGGTTGCAGGATGTTTTCTTTCAACTGCGCCTGCCGTTCGATTGTGACGAAGCCAGGAAGTTGTCGCGCCGGATTCAGGAAGAGATTTACTATTCGGCGATGGTGACAACGATCGAGCTGGCGGAGCAGGCCGGTCCGCATAACGCGTTTGAAAAGACGAGGGCGGCGAAGGGGCAGTTCCAGTTCGACCTGTGGGGCGTGACGCCGGAAAATCCGGCACGCTGGGAAGAGTTGCGTCCACGGATGATGAAATCCGGTATGCGGAATTCGTTGATGATTGCGATTGCGCCGACGGCCACAATTGCATCCATCGTGGGCTCCTACGAGTGCATTGAGCCGCAGATTTCGAATCTCTTCAAACGGGAAACGCTGTCCGGCGACTTCATTCAGATCAACCGGTACCTCGTGACCGAGTTGAAGCAGATGGGGTTGTGGAACGAAGACCTTCGGAATCGGGTGAAGATGGGCGAGGGTTCGGTTCAGAATATTGATGAAATTCCGGACGCCATCAAACAGGTTTACCGGACGGTGTGGGAAGTCCCGATGCGGGCGTTGGTGGACATGGGGGCTGAGCGGGGTCCGTTTATCGATCAGAGCCAGTCGTTGAATCTGTTCATTGAAAGCCCGACGATTGGGAAGGTCTCTTCCATGTATATGTATGCCTGGAAGAAGGGTTTGAAGACGACTTATTATTTGCGGTCCCGACCGGCCTCGAAGATCTCGAAGGCGACCGTACCAATGGCGGTGGTTCCGGTACCCGTGCCTGTCGCGCAGGCGATTGCGTGTTCCCTGGAGAATCCGGAGAGCTGCGAGGCTTGCCAATGAGATTCGACGCTGATTACGTTCGATCCATACCCGTTTACTGGGAGATTCCCGAGCAGTTGGCGGAGCTTAAACGAGAGCTTGAGTCGTCGGGCTTTCGGCTTGAACCCGCACGGCTTCAAACCGCACGGCTTCAAACCGCACGGCTTCAAACCGCACGGCTTCAAACCGCAAGTGATGCGTTGCCTCTTGTTTCTGCGGAGTATCGGCGGGTCTATGAACGCTCCGAGGTGAATTGGGATGCATGGTTCGACTCGGAGTTCGAGCAGTTAGTTGATCGCGGTTTGGACGCGAGAGAGCGTACGCGCCAATTTGCCCAGCATCTCGATCTAAATTTGATTAACTTGACAAGGCGTAAAGTCGCTCTGCTGGCCATCGAACGCGGCCTGTGTAATTGATATTGAAAGCGAAATCCAATGATTTTAGATCCCGGCTTTAATTTAACACTTCGTCCGATGAAGTACCCGATCTTCTACGAGATGTATAAGACCGGCATTAAGAACACTTGGACAGTGGAAGAAGTAGAGTTTTCCACGGACGTCACCGATCTTCGCCAGAAGATGAATCCGGCGGAACAGCACTTGATTAAGCGCCTCGTCGCTTTCTTTGCTACCGGTGATTCCATTGTCGGCAATAACCTGGTGCTTAACCTCTACAAGCACATCAACTCGCCTGAAGCTCGGATGTACCTCTCGCGACAGTTGTACGAGGAAGCGGTGCATGTCCAGTTCTATCTGACGCTGCTCGACACCTATATTCCCGATCCGAATGAGCGGGCGGCGGCGTTCTCGGCGGTCGAAAATATTGAGTCGATCAAACACAAGGCCGACTTCTGTTTTAAGTGGATCGACTCCATTAACGATATGGATAGCATTCAAACCGAAGCGGAAATGAAGAATTTTCTGCTCAATCTGGTCTGCTTTGCCTGCTGTATCGAAGGACTGTTCTTTTTCGCGGCCTTTGCCTACGTGTACTTTCTGCGCAGCCGCGGTCTTTTGCAGGGCCTGGCGACCGGGACTAACTGGGTCTTCCGCGATGAGAGCGCGCATATCGATTTCGCGTTGGAAGTGATTGCCACCGTCCGCCGCGAACGGCCGCATCTGTTTGACGCTGAGCTGGAAGTCCGGGTTCGTGACATGATTCGCGACGCCGTTGACTGCGAAGCGAAGTTCGCCGATGACACGCTCTCCGGCGGTGTGAGCGGCCTGTCGAGCGCCTCCATGCGGCAGTATTTGGAATACATCGCCGACCGGCGGTTGGCGGCGTTGAACATGCAGCCGATGTACAACTCGCGGAACCCGTTTGACTTCATGGAACTGCAGGATGTGCAGGAGTTGACCAACTTCTTCGAGCGGCGCGTTAGCGCTTATCAGACAGCCATCACGGGTGAAGTGAGTTTCGCGGAAGAGTTTTAATCGCGCTCGGCGACGGCCTAGGCCGCCTTTTGGGAGCCCATCGGTTTGTGAAGCGGCGATGGACGCGGTACGGCGGTTTTTTCGAGCATCCTGTGGGGGCTTGATAGACAGCCGTCACGAGTGAAGTGAGTTTCGCGGAAGAGTTTTAATCGCGCTCGGCGACGGCCTGGGCCGCCTTTTGGGAGCCGATCGGTTTGTGAAGCGGCGATGGACGCGGTACGGCGGTTTTTTCGAGCATCCTGGGAGGGCGTGATAGACAGCCGTCACGGTCGAAGTGAGTTTCGCGGAGGCGTTCGGCGTGGACAGCCAGGGCCGGTGTTAGGGAGCCCATCAGTTTGTGGAGCGGCGATGGACGCGGTACGGCGGTTTTTCGGGCATCCTGTGGGGGCGTGATAGACAGCCGTCACGGTTGCAGTGAGTTTCGCGGACGCGTATTGAGTGCGCTGATGGCCCTGGCGGCGTCGACGGCCAGGGCTGCGGCATGTTTGGACTCATTGGGCAGGCCGTCGAGGAGCGCTTCAATTTGTACGGCGGTGATGGCGCCCAGTGTGGCCAGCGTTTTGCCGATCGCCCATTCGGAGAGCGCGGCGCCGGCGGCGATGGAGGCGGTGCAGCCTTTGGCCTGAAAGGCGGCGTTCGTTATCTCGCCATTTTCGACCAGGGCGCTCAGGCGGAGTATGTCTCCGCAGATCGGATTCGTTACCTCTACCTGTAAAGCGGGAGAGGGTAGGACTCCAACACACTTCGGTTCACGAAAGTACTGCAGAACGGTAGGGCTATACATGCGATAATTCCAGAATCCTCTCCTCTTCCTGATTGTACTTCGCGTCTGATGCGCCTCGATCCAAAGACTGTACATGCGCCCGAGATCGGCCCGGTCTGGCTGAACTCACCGCCGCTGTCATTGCGACAGTTGCGCGGACGTGTTGTGCTGGTCGATTTCTGGGATTTCACGTGCGTGAACTGTATTCGGACGCTTCCATACGTTCGCGAATGGCATCGCCGGTATGAGGCATTGGGATTGAGTGTGATTGGCATTCACGCGCCGGAATTCTATTTCGGCCGGGCGCCGGAGATCCTGGAGCAGGGGATTGCCGAATTCGGGCTGCCGTATCCGGTGATGCTGGACAACGACTACACGATCTGGAAAGCGTTTGCGAATAAGTACTGGCCATCGAAATACCTGATCGATCCCGAGGGGTATATGCGCTTTTTCCACGCGGGGGAAGGGGCGTATGAGGAAACGGAACTGGCGATCCAGGAGTTATTGCGGGAGCGGGACTCACGGGTGGAATTGCCGCCGGTGATGGCGCCGTTGCGCGCAATGGATAGGCCGGGCGCGATTGCTTATTGCCAGCCGCCGACACCGGAACTGTATTTGGGTCATCGCCGGGGACGGATCGCGAACGCCGATGGGTTTGTAGAGGACAAGGAGCACCGGTATACGATGGGTGCGGGACCAATGGAGGATCTACCGGAATTGGGTGGGGCGTGGCACTCGTTGGCGGATTGCGCGGTAACGGCGGGACCGGCGCGATTATGCGTTATCTATTCGGGCGCTGAAGTAAACCTGGTGGTATCGCCGACGGCGGAATCGGGGCTGGCCGAGTTGGTGCTGCGGCAGAATGGAGAACCGGTGGCGATGGCCGCGCGGGGAGCGGATGTCGAGTTGCGAGCCGATGGCGAAACGGTGGTGCGGATCACGCGCCCGCGAATGTACTCGTTGATTCGAAGCGGGCGTTTTGCGCAGGCGTTGTTGGAGATTTCGTGCGCGGTTCGGGGCGTGCAGGTATTCGCCTTTACATTCGGCAGTTGTCTGGAGGGGGCGCTTGAAACGGCATGAACTCCGGGTAGTAGCGGGAGTTATTGAGCGCGAGGGGAAAATCCTGGTGGGCCAGCGGCGCGCCGGGGACCGTTTTCAATTCAAGTGGGAGTTTCCGGGCGGGAAAGTGGAGCCGGACGAGGATCCCAAGGACGCGTTAGCGCGGGAATTGCGGGAAGAGTTAGGGATTGAGGCGGTGATTGGCGAGGAAATGGCGCGGTATGAGCATCAATATCCGGGGAAGACGGCGATCCTGCTGATGTTTTTCCGGGTGCCTGAGTTTACGAGCGAACCCACCAATCATGTGTTCGAGAGTATCCGGTGGGAAGAACGGCACAAGTTGCCGGAGTACGATTTTCTGGATGGCGATGTAGACTTTGTGCGGCGTTTGGCGCGGGGACTCTATCGCGCGGCGTCGGGAGGGTAACTTACATGTGGCGTTTACTTTTCGCGGTGGCGTTGTTTGGCGAAACGGGATTCCTGGACCGGGCTGTGACGGTGGCCGGAGAGAAGCATCTGTACCAGGTTTATGTTCCGCGTGACTACTCGGCCGACCGGACGTGGCCGGTCATTTTGTTTTTGCACGGGGCGGGGGAGTCGGGGGCGAATGGGATTACGCAGACGTTGAGCGGGTTGCCGGCGGCGATTCGGAAGTTTCCGGAGCGATTTCCGGCGATCGTGGTGATGCCGCAGTCGTCGCGGAAACGGCAGTGGATTGACGCGGTGGAACAGGACTCGGCGCTGGCGGCACTGGATGCGACGTTGAAGGAGTATCGGGTGGACGGCGCCCGGGTTTATTTGACGGGACTATCCAAGGGCGGATATGGCACGTGGCATTTGGCGGCGCGGGAGCCGGGAAGATTCGCGGCGATAGCGCCGATTTGCGGGGGGATTGTGTTTCCGAAGCGGGTGTTTGAGTCCTTGGGGAAGGCGGAATCGGATTTTCCGTCGAATGCGGAACTAGCGAAGAAAATTGGGGCGGGGATGCCAGTGTGGGCTTTCCATGGCGGGGCGGACACGACCGTGCCACCGGAGGCATCGCGAACGGCTGTGGAGGCGCTGAAGGCGCTGGGGAGCGAGGCTAAGTATACGGAGTATGAGGGTGTAGGGCATAACTCCTGGGACAAGGCCTATCAGGATCCGGAGTTTGCAGTTTGGTTGTTTGGGCAGCGGCGGGTTGGAGTTAGCCAGAAGTAGGGTTCAGCGGAGGTTATGGGAGAGTGCGCGGGTATCACTTTCGACATTATCTGGCATAGAGCCGTTAACATTATTTGGGACAGATCCGTCCGGGCAGCAATGATCCCGAAGAGGAAGTCCTTCGGTACGGCGGCGCGGCTCGTACTACTGTTCTGCCCTTTGCGCCGTTTTGTGAGAGCTGTCGTCATCCGTATGGGCAACAAGTTATGATGGAAGCGTGAATCTGACTATTGATCTAGACCGCGAGGACGACGGTCGTTGGATTGCTGAAGCCCTCGAACTGCCTGGTGTAATGTGCTATGGCCAAACCCGCGAAGAAGCCATCAGCAACGCCGAGCGGTTAGCTATTGAAGTGATCGCGGACCGAATTGCTCATGGCGAAATGGCTTCTTCGGCGCTCGCCGTTTCGTTCTCGATTTCCGATGAGCAACTGGCCAGCCACTAAGGCGCGTCGCCTCCTGGCGGCGCTGGAACGAAACGGTTGGGAGGTTAAGCGCCAGCGGGGCTCCCACCGCCTGCTGGCACATCCGAATCGGCCTGACTACGAGTTCTCGTTTCACGATCATGATGAGATCGGGCCGACGATGCTGGCTCGCATAGCAAAACGGACTGGCTTGAAGCCCGAAGACCTTTGAAATGGTTGCGACGTTTTGCGGGCGTATCGAACACGTCAGAATGCTACCGTTTCGCCCGCACTACGCTCCAGACTTCGCGCACCGCATCCATTACCGCATCCGGCCGCTCGAATTGCCCTTGTTTCCAGGGACAATTAGGGCTCTGTTCGGGCAGCGGCGGGTTGTGGGCGGAGGGAAGCAGGCAGCTTCGTGCTGGCGAATGCGTTGAGTTAGGGCCTGTTACGGCATCCGCCGGCAGTCATCGTTGGTCGCCGGAGAGGGCTGGAACGCAAATGCCGCGACATTCCATTGCATCGCCGTGCAGACTGATTTTCGCGGTTTTGGCCCGGTGAAATCGCGGCGAATCACGATGCGGCCGTTTTGTGGGTAGGAGATTCGAGTGGATTCCGCCGAGAGCCAATAGTGGGCGCTCTCAACGATGTCGAAAACAGGATACAAGTGGCCCCGCCAAATCCGAAATGCTTTGAGCCTGGTCTCGCCGGCGCCGCCATTTCCACCTATGCTTGTTTGGTGTACGAGGATGTCGCGGGTACCGGTCCCGACCAATTCTCTCCATTCAGCAAATGCCCGGACGTCGAGGCCCTGGGTTCCGCAACAAATGAAAGTGCCCAAAGACCACCACTCGCCGCCATCTCGCTTCATTACCGCGATTACGTTGGGAAGCGTAATGATTCTCTCTTTTTCTGGATCCGAATCCAGGTTTACGGCGTGCAAGCCGATGTCGTCGAGATAAGCGAGCCATTCACTCAATCCGATATCTTCTAAAGCCGCCTTCACTCGCTGCTTATCGCCAGAATCTAGCGCCGCGAACAGGGCTTCCGGCGTTTCGGTCAACCGCTTTCGCTCGATCGGTGCGGCCTTCGGAGGCTCCGTCGGCAATGGCTCAGCCGGGCTCACTAGAAGCTGTGCGAGTAGCAACGTGGGCAGCCACATGGGCAGTTATTCCGGCAGCTTAATTTCCAGGCCGCGTTCCGCATTGAAGCGCTTGGTCGATTCCCGGTCGATGTTCGTCAAAAGCACGCTTTCCTGCTTGTGATCCGGCTGCACGTAATGAAGCTTTTCGCCCTCGGCCCAGAAGGCTACCGATTGCCGGAGGGTTCCGTCTTTCAATGCGAGTAGAAGTATTTTCGGCGCGTTGGGCTTAAAGTTCTCGTAGGGGTTGCTGATATTCGAATACTCGCGCATTACGGGTTTGGCAACTTCGGGAGTGTAATCCGGATTCACGACCAGGATCGGCGCGGGTGCAGGCGCCACATTTTGCTGGTTTACGAAGAAGAAGGGCGTGGGAGGCTGATACTGCGGTTGGGGGTAAAATTCGCCGCCGATCCAGGGGCCGACGACGTGGATTGGCCGCGCTCCGGGGCGCTGCACCATGGGCCGGCCGGCGACGCTCCCACTCAAGTTTGTGACGTGGTTGTTGATCGGCGGCGGCGGAGCGGGGAATTTTCCCTGAGCGCCGAGGGATACGGCGGCGATTCCGGCAGCGAATAGTATCCGAATCAAAGTGGTACCTCTGCATATGAGACTAGTGGTTTGCGCATTTGGTTGCAACCGGGATTTATAATAGGCCATGCCGGAGATTAGACATTCTGTTTGCGCGCTCGACTGCCCCGACGCCTGCGGGCTGCTGGTACAGGTGGAAGACGGCCGCGGAACGAAATTGCGCGGCAATCCGGCACATCCGGTGACCCGCGGCTTCCTCTGCGCGAAAGTGACGAAGTATCTGGACCGGGAGTATGCAGCCGACCGTTTGCTCTATCCGATGAAACGGGCGGGCGCCAAGGGCGAGGGGAAATTTACTCGCATCACCTGGGATGAGGCGCTGGACACGATTGCCGAACGATTGAAGCGAATCGGACAGGAGTGGGGGCCGGAGGCGATCCTGCCTTACAGCTATGGCGGATCAATGGGGTTGTTGAACGCGAACGGGATGGACCGGCGGTTCTTTCATCGGATCGGCGCGTCGCGGCTGGACCGGACGATTTGCGCGAGCGCCGGCGGGGCGGGCCTGATGAAGACGCAGGGGTTTCGATATGGAGTGGCGCCGGAGGACTTCGTGCAGTCGCGGCTGATCCTTGCCTGGGGCGCGAATATCCTGACGACCAACGTTCATTTATGGCCATTTATCGTAGAGGCGCGGCGGGCCGGGGCGAAGTTCATTGTTATTGATCCGCACCGGAATAAGACGGCGGCGTCCGCTGACCAGCATCTGTTCATTCACCCGGGGTCGGACAAGGCGCTGGCGCTTGGGATGCTGCATGTGATTTTTCGGGATGGGCTGGAGGATCCGGACTACCTTTCGAAGTATTCGAGCGGGGCGGATGAGCTAAGGGGGCTGGTGCGGGACTATACGCCGTCGCGAGTGGCGGCGTGGACGGGGATTGATGAAGCGACGATTGAGACGCTGGCGCGGGAATATGCGTGTACTCGTCCAGCGGTGATCCGGTTGAATTACGGCGTGCAGCGAAATCCGAATGGCGGGACGGCGGTTCAGGCAATCGCGATGCTGCCGGTGGTTACGGGCGCCTGGCGGGAAGTGGGTGGGGGGTTGCAGCTTTCGACGTCGCAGGCATTTGCGTTGGACCGGCCAGGGCTGGAGATGCCGGAACTGCAGAAGCGCTCGGCGTTGGGCAGGGAAGCGCGGATGGTGAATATGTCCCAGTTGGGGGCGGCGCTGACGGAGCTTGATTCGCCGCCGGTGAAGGCGATGGTGGTGTACTGTTCGAATCCGGCGGCGGTGGCGCCGGACCAGGGCCGTGTGTTGAAAGGGCTGGGACGGGAAGACCTGTTCACCGTGGTGTTGGAACAGTTCCAGAACGACACGGCCGATTTTGCCGATATTCTTCTGCCGGCGACCACCTTTTTGGAACATACCGACCTTTACACAGCTTATGGACACTACTTCCTGCAACTGGCACGACCGGCGTTGCCGGCGCCGGGCGAGACGAAGAGTAATTTCGAGGTGTTTCAGTTGTTGGCGAAGCGGATGGGGTTGGAAGACCCGTGCCTTTTTGAGAGTGAGGATGAGATGATCCGGGGGCTGCTGGCGAGCGGTCATTCCCATTTGGAAGGGATCACATTGGAACGGCTGGAGACGGAGCATTTTGTGCGCCTGAACATTCCGTCGCCGTATTTGCCATTCGCCGAAGGCGGGTTTGGGGGGCCGGAGGGGAAGGCGCAGTTGGGGACGGCAGGGTTGGCGTATGCCCCGCCGCCTGAGTCGCGATTGGGCGATGAGAATCGATCATATCCGCTGGAACTGATTTCACCAAAGGCGCACGACGCGATGAATTCGACGTTTAGCAATCAACCGGCGTTGGACGCGGAGACCGGGGTGGCGTGGCTCCATTCGACGGACGCGGCCGTGCGTGGGATCACGAACGGAGACGAAGTACGGCTATTCAACGATCGTGGCGAGGTGCGGATGCGGGCCGCCGTCGATGGAAAAACTGCACCGGGAGTGGTGGCGGTTCCCGCGGTTCGTTGGCCGAAACGTAGCGCGGGGAGGGCCGGTGTGAATACACTGATAACGGACCGTTTGACCGACTTGGGCGGCGGCGCCACATTCTATAGTTGTCTGATCCAGGTGGAACGATGCGCAGAGTAATGGTTGTCTTGACGGTGTTGGCGGCCGCCACAGCGTTGGCCGGGTGTACGAAAAAGAATCAGGCGATACAGTACGTGGAGGAAGGGTCTTCGCAACTGTCGAGCGCGATCAATACAGGCGATCCGCGCACGGCCATTCAACTGCTGCGCGGGTTCCACGATATTGAGAACAATGCCTGGCGATGGACCGGGCCGAAGTTCGCCGTGGCGCTGCGGCCTCCGAAGGAGATACCGGCGGAAGGCGCAAAGCTCTACCTGGAATATGCGGTGGCGGAGTTGTTTGTGCAGAAGGTCCCAAAGGCAACGTTGACGGTGGTGGTCAACGGAAAGCCCTTGGAGCCGGAGGTGATTACAAAGGCGGGCAGCTACAAATTGGAGCGGCTGGTGCCGGGTGCAATGTTGCGGGGCGACGTGGCGACGATTGACTTCTCCCTGGACAAGTTTCTGGAAGCGGGCGCGGTGGACCAGCGGGAACTGGGGTTGATTGTTAGCGGGGTGGGCTTGCAGGGAGCGAAGGCCGCAGCGCCGCCGGCCGCAAAATGAAACAGACAGCAGCCGGGTTCGGCCTGGCCAGCGCGTTGTGCCTTTGGCTCTATTGGCCGGGGCTGATCACGTGGTTTGCGATGGACGATTTTGCGTGGTTGGGGCTGCGGTTATCGATCTATACGTGGGATGACCTGGCGGCGGCGCTGTTTTCCCCGAAGGCGCAGGGGACCATCCGGCCGCTATCGGAGCGCCTGTACTTCCTGGGATTGGAATGGCTGTTTGGGCTGGATGCGCTGCCGTTCCGGCTGGTGGCGTTCGCGGTGCAATTGTTGAACATTTGGATGGTGATCCGGCTGGTGCGGAAGATGACGGGTTCGGCGGCCGTGGGGACGGTCACTGCTATTTTTTGGATTGTCAATAGCGCGCTGGCGCTCGCTATGTCGTGGACGAGCGCATTCAACCAGATTCTATGGCCATGCTTCCTGTTGGCCGGATGCCATGCGCGTTGGAGTTGGTTGACTACGGGGAACCGGCGCGCGCGTTGGGCCGAGTGGGCGTTCTTCCTTTTGGGCTTTGGCGCCTTGGAACTGCAGGTGGTCTATCCGGCGATTGCGGCGGCGATGACGCTGCTCTACCGGCGGGAGCGATGGCGCGAGTTGGCGCCGTTCTTCCTGGTGGCCGCCGGATACGCGGGGTTGAACCGCATGATGGCGCCTGTTCAGACTTCTCCGGTCTATACGCTTTATTGGGATACGAGCGTGACTACTACTATTGGCGCCTACTTGCGGATGGCGACGGGGATTTGGCGGCCGGATTTAATCCGGGAGCCGGTCGAATGGTGGCTGGCGGCGGAGTGGGTTGCTGGATTGGGATTCGCCATCGGCCTGCTTTATATCCTGTGGCGGAGGGAGCGATTTGCGGTGTTTGGGCTCGTCTGGTTTCTGGCGACGCTGGGTCCGATCCTTCCATTGAAAAACCACCTTTCCGACTACTATCTGACGGTGCCGGTATTAGGGTTGGCAATGGCGGCCGGAGCGGTGGCGGTACGGCGCCCGATCGGGGCGATCCTGCCGGCGGCTGTCTACATATTAGCTAGCGGTCTGACGGCCCGGCAAACGGTAGACTACAACTTTGCTCGCGCCGAACAGGGGCGGATTCTGTTTGCGGGATTGCAGGAGGCGTCCACGCTTCATCCAGGGAAATTGATTCTCCTCACGGCGGTCAGTTCGGATCAATACTGGGGCACGATGAACGACAATCCGTTTCGTCTGGTGGAAGGGCTGCGGGTATATCTTGCTCCGGGCGGGGACGAGAACATAGAAAAGCACCCGGCACTGGGCGATCCCGCGCGTTTCGTCCTTCCTGGGGCGGCGGCGCTGGCTTCGCTGGAATCGGGGCAGGCGATGGTCTACTCACCGGCGGGGGGGAAGCTGCGGAATGTGACGGCGTTGTGGATGGAATTGGCAAGGCAGCGTTGGGGCGAACAGTTGTCGACGGAGGTAGATGCTGGATCGGCGGCGATGGCGGGGCATCTGGACAAGGGGTGGCACGAGTTGGAGAACGGGTACCGGTGGTCGTCGGGGCGGGCGAGTTTGCGACTGGGTGCTTCCGGTGCGGCTAAGGAATTCACGGTGGATGCGTTTCGACCGGCGGAGGGTGGCAAGCGCGGCAAGGTGATTTTAAGGGTCTTGTTGAATGGCGTCGAGGCCGGGCGATGGGAGTCTGCCGCGGACAATAGTGCGTTGGCGGGGGCGGTGCGGTTGCCGCCGGGACTGGAGCGGACGAAGCCGGTGTCAGTTGAGTTATTCATTGAACCGGTGCTGCAGGAGGCCGGTGATGGCGGGCGGCAGTTGGGGTTGGCATTCGGGAAAATCGGGTTCCGGTGACTGGCGAGCCATCCGAAAATCGGAAAGTTGTTTCAAATTGAAGCAGTGAATGTTCAGATTTGGTCATCCGATCGGGAATCCGGCTACGTAGATTTAGAGAATTCGCCTAAAGGCTGACGGCGGATCCGCCGATAAGTGTTCTCGGTGCTTGATTGCAAACGGGTTAGGGCTTTTGTGTGGCAGCGTTTGGGCAGGAAAGCAGAATTGGCTGTTGAATTGCATTAGAGATGTGCTAAGATGTATGCGAATCGAATCTAAAGCTCGGCGCGGCTGCTCAAGTTTTGAGTTGTCCGCTCAAAGTGGCGCTGGTGCAACCAGTGCGGCTTTGCTGGTCAGGCTGCTCGGTGATCGACGGCCCCAAGATGTTTTTCTTGACCGGATTTGTTTGCCGATTTCGCTTTTGAATTTTGAACCTTTTTGCTCGACCGTGCGTCCAAATGGTCTGAAGCACACCAAACAGCAGAAGCTGCAAAGCCGATGCCAAACAAAACGCTTTCAAAAAGCGTTAAACAGTGGGGCCTTTGACGAATTGTTCATTGGCTTCAAATGCAGCGGGTCCGAGACGCTTACAGCGTTTTAGACGTCGGGCCGCTGAAAACCGCAAACAACCAGTAAAAGCAATAGGGAGAGTAAAACCATGACGAATGCTGAAGTGAAGACCTACAAAAAGATTCTAGCTGCGAAAGAAGCCGAGCTTGTCGGCGCTCTGCGCAACCGCGAGGGTATCGAGATCGAAAAGAGTCCGGACGCGTTGGACGAAGTACAGCGCGCTGCCGAACGTGAACTCGCTATCCGCACACTCGACCGTGAGTCCAGCCTGCTGCGCAACGTCCGCGCCGCTCTGCTCCGTATCGAGGCGGAATCTTACGGGGTATGCCTCCATTGCGAAGAAGACATTAGCATCAAACGGTTGAACGCCGTGCCGTGGGCTCCGTACTGCATTTCCTGCCAGGAACAGTACGATGCACACAAGATGATCGAAGGCGACGAAGCGTTCGACGACATGCTGGTTACCGCGGCCTAACACGCATCAAAGTTACACTCGAAGCGGGGATACGGTTTCGGCTGTTGCCCCGCTTTTTGCCTTTACGGCCGGATTTGAATGGCGCTTACCATTCGTCCTGTACTGCGGCCGCGGCGAAAGGAATGGAAGGTAGAGGGGTTGCAGGCAGTGCAAACGCCCAGCGAATGGATGCTGGATTCGGGCACGCCAGCGGCGACCAACTGTTGACGGTTAGCATCCACCAGGTCGATATGCGGCCGCGGCTCGGATTGAGTGATGTGACCCGGAAAGCGGGCCGCGACATCTTCGCCGACTTCAAAGCAGCAGGCGGCGATAGAGGGGCCGATCGCGACAAGGAGATCCTTCGGGTTTGCGCGCCATTGGTTCGAAAGTGTCTCCACGGTGATGCGGCTGATGGCGGCGTCCGTTCCGCGCCAACCGGCGTGGACGGCCGCGACGATCCGCCGGACCGGGTCGGCGATGAGTAACGGCACGCAATCGGCGGTGCGAATCTCGAGCCACAGATCCGGAGCGCCGGTAATCAACGTGTCACCGTCTCCGTGTTCACCCGGAAGTGAAACGGCGACGACTCCGGCGGCGTGGACCTGCCGTAATCTTGCGGTGCGCCCGGCGGCAGTCCAGGCATCGTCATGGCGGGTACCGAAGCCGTGGGAAAGCCACGAGTGCTCATCCAATAACACGGATCGTAATGGCGTCACGCGTGTTCGGCTCGATACCATTCCAGGGTTTTGCGAAGTCCCTCTTCGATCGAGAAGCGGGGCGAATGGCCGAGATCGCGAATCGCAGCGCTCGTATCGGCCTGGGAGTCCTGGACATCTCCATCTCGGGGAGGGCCGTAGGAGGCCGGAAGTGTAATTCCTTCCAACTTCTGGACCTCATCCCAAAGAAAATTCAAGGAGTAGCGCCCGCCGTTGCCGGCATTGTAGACTTTGCCGGAAGCCTCTTCGGCTTTAGCTGCTTTTCGGACCAGAGTTGCGACATCTTCGACGTAGGTGAAGTCGCGGGACTGTTCACCGTCGCCAAAAATGACGGGCGCCTGGCGGGTCAATGCCGCTTTCATGAACAGGGAGAGCACCCCAGAGTAAGGGCTCGAGGGGTCTTGTCGGGGACCATAAACGTTGAAGAACCGGAGGGATACGGACTCTACTCCGTAACAGGACGAAAAGACGGATCCATAATACTCGCCTACTAGCTTTTGCAACGCATAAGGAGATTTGGGGCGAGGCGTCATCGATTCGGTTTTTGGCAATACTGCGGTATCGCCGTACGCGGAACTGGATGCCGCGTAAACAACGCGCCGAACCCCGGCGTTCTGTGCGGCTCGATACACATTGAATGTGCCATTGATGTTCACGTCGTGAGACGGGACGGGATCCTTTATCGATCGCGGCACCGAGGGGATAGCGGCCAAATGATAGACCGTGTCGGCTCCGGCGAAGATCCGGAGCAGTTCGTCATAATTTCGGATGTCGACCAGATGGGTTTCGACTTGATCCTTAACCGCTTCGAGGTTCGAAAGTTTACCGCTATTGAGATTGTCGACAATTCCGACGCGGTCTTCTCCGTTTGATAGCAGTTCGCGCGCTAGCGCCGAACCGATGAAGCCGGCACCGCCGGTTATGATGCTTTTGGGAGACATGTTGATTAGTTAGAAAGTGCAGCGATCTGGGCTTCCATATGCCGAATCGATTCGTTGGCGATGGTTTCGGCTCCAAAGGAAAAGTCAAAGGCTTCCATCGATATCCAGCCTTGATAATTTCTTGCCGCGAGTTCAGCAAGCACGGGTTTGAAGTCGTAGCCGCCTCGGCCCGGGTGCTTCCCGTCCAGTTCGTTCACGTGGACGTGCTTAATGAGCGGAAAGTGCCGATTTACGAGCATGGAATGCGGCTCGGATTCCTGGATGGCGTTGTGGCTATCGAACATTGTTCGAACATTCGGATTGGCAATTTGGGACACCCAATGGGCGGCTTCATCCAAAGACGTCACGACATCCGTATCGGCTGGCGGCAGCGCTTCGATTAGGAGTGTCACACCGCGCTGGGCTGCCCAATGCCCGGAAGTGGCCATGCCATCGACATAATTTTTCGTTGCATCCGCCTGGGAGATGCCGCCCACCGACGTCCGCTGCTTCGGCGAGCCGAAGATCATGACGCCGTTGGGACCGAGATCGGCGCATAGATCGATCAGGTCATGGATGTGCGCCCAGCTTCTCGCGCGCAGAGAGTGATCCGGCGTAGTGACGTGGAGCCCCGGCGGCGAGACCATCAGCCAGTGAAGGCCGACAAATTCGAGGCCTTCTTCCGCCATAATTGCCATGCATTCCCGACGCTGTCCGGGCGTTAGCGTGCAGGGATCCTCGGCGAGCGTGAACGGCGCGATTTCTATGCCGGTGTAGCCGGCTTTGCGGATCGACTGGCACGCGAGTCGAAAATCCCAGCCTTTATACACTTCGTTGCATATGGCATGGCGGAATTGAAAGGACATGAATTACCAGTGTACGAGTTCTTGGCCTAATCAGAAATACGATGGACGACCTTTATCGCGCCGGGCGGAGGCGCAAATATGGTTTCGGCGGCCCGTGCGAGCGGCAACCGGAGAAGCAGCGGAGCCAGCCACCGGGAGTCATAGGACTGCAAGCGCGCGACGGCATTGGCAAAGTGTTGTCGCGATGCATTCACGCTCCCGGCGATGATGTGGTTTCCGATGATCATGTCGAGGCAGGGAAGGCGCACTTCGGCCGGCCGGGCGCCCAAAATTATGAGCACAGCGAGGCGCCGCATTGCACCCATAGCCGCCATGGCCAGTTCCGCACTCCCGCACGCCTCGAAGACGAGGTCCGCGTTCACGCCGTCCAAGGTCCGGGTATACCGGACGCCATGCTTTCTCAACAAGTTCACACGGGGGGCCGCTTCGTCTTCCAGGGAGAGAACCGTTACGTCGTAGCCTTCGCGCAAGGCGCACCAGGCCGTCAATATGCCAATTGGGCCCGCGCCGAGTATCAACACATTCCGCGGCGTCCCCGGATGTAGGCGCAAAGCCAGTTCCCAGGCTTTTTCGACGACGCTGGCGGGTTCAACGAGGACGGCGAAATCGGTCAAGTTCTCCGGGATGGAAACCAGGTCATCGGCGTGGTCCACGGCGAATTCGCACAAATACCCATGTAAGCCAAATATCCCGCGCTCTACGTATTCGCCCGTCAGGCAATTGTCCCTGCGGCCGGCCCGGCACATCACGCAGAGTGGGCCGCAACTCCGGCGCACCATGGGCACAACAAGTTGTCCGCGTGTAAGTCCTGCGCTCCGTCCCAACGCCTCGACAACGGCTACTGCCTCGTGCCCCAGGACCAAGGAAGTCTCTCCGGCGGGCGGGCAGCCGAACTCGAAGCCGGCTACGCCGCGATCGGTCCCGCAGACGCCGCACTCCAACAGGCGGATCCGCACCTCTCCGTCACCGGGCTCCGCAGGTTCCGGATGATCGGTCAACTGGAGCCGGCGTTGGTCGAAATCGAGCCGGAGGGCACGCATACTTACGGACGGCGGGCCACAGCGAAGAGCGTCAGGCCAGGCCAAGGCAGCAGTGGATCAATGCGCCGCCAAAGCCATACGGATTTGTCGAACAACTTCAGCGTAAAGCGGTTCAGTTGCTTGCTGCCGAAAAGCTTTCCGCTGACGAACCAGGCCAGATACGCCATCGCGTTGAAGCTGCTGATGGACGTAACCTCAAGGCCGGCGTCCGTAATCAGGCTGCCCAACTCGCCTTTATCGAAACGGCGTTGATGTCCCAATGTCCGATCCATCTTACAAAACAGGCTCTGGGAGTTCGGGACAATGATGAGGAGTGTGCCGCCGGAAGTCAACTTCGAGCCCAGATTTCGGATGATCCTTCCGGGATCGTCTGAAAATTCGAGGACGCCGGCCGCGATTGCGGTATCGATCGGGTCCTTAATTTCGGCACAGGCAATGGTGTCGCCGAGGTCGAGATTTAACACCCGAACGTTGGGTGTGCGGAGAAACCGGTTCCGCAGCGCGTGCAGATAGAGCGGGTCCTTCTCGGCGGCAACGTAGAGTTGGCGCTTGCCCATCATCCGCGCCGCGAGGTTGCCAATGCCGGCCCCGGCCTCCAGGACCCGATCTCCCAAGTGCGGCCGCAGGAGGCGGGTCAGCCAGTTCACATATTGGGGCGTCCCGGTGATGTTATGGAGATGGCCCCGGCCATATGGCTCTACATACAGATCGTCAACGAGCCAAAAGTAGATAATGGCGACAAGCGCCTTCACGCCGTCTTTCCATCCGATCTTTTTGCCTTCTTCAAACGTCCGTCCGTGATAGCTGATGGGCACTTCGTAAATGCGCAGGTTCCGCTTGGACGACTTCATGGTAATCTCCGGTTCAAAACCGAAGCGGTTGGAGCGAATAGGAATGCTCTTCAGCATGTCGGTCCGGAAAACCTTGTAGCACGTCTCCATGTCTGTCAGGTTCAAATTGCAGAACATGTTCGACAGCGTCGTCAAACTCTTGTTCATTAGCGAATGCCAGAAAGGAAGGACGCGGCTCTGTTCAGCGGCGAGATAGCGAGAGCCGAAAACAGCGTCGGCATGGCCTTCCAGCAACGGTTTGAGTAAGCGGGAATATTCGTTCGGATCGTATTCCAGATCGGCATCTTGCACCAGGCAAAAATCGCCGGTGGCATGTTGGATAGCCGTCCGGATAGCGGCGCCTTTGCCTTCATTCACGGGCTTGTGAATCAGCCGGATTTCCGGATGGGCCGCCACGATGCGATCCAAGATAGCGCTGGTGCCATCGGTGGAACAGTCGTCGACCAAAATAATTTCTCTTCCGACACCCTCCGGTAGCGGCGCTTCCAACACTTTCGCCAGACTGGTCTCTACCACCGCCCGCTCATTGTAGACCGGGACAAGAATCGATAATCGCATGAACTCCTTAGGGCTAGACGATTCGGAACGGACTGCGGTTGAAGGCGTAATCAATCGCTTCCTGGGGCACTTCGTACTTGGACAACGCTTGATTACCGATGTAGTTCACGTCCTTGATTCCGATCGGACTGGTGAAATAGGCGTCTACGATGAGCTTCCGAGCCCAATCGAAGAAAAACACCCCAGGCGCCAGGTCTGTGCCGGGTTTCACGGTGTAGCCGGAAAACCCCTTATATTGGGCGGCGCGCGCGAACAGGCCCTCCTCGGCGCTCTGCTCACGTACGGTGCGTTCCGCGGCAACGATGGCGTCGAGCATCGCCGTCTGTTCGGCCGCGGCGGCCGCGACGAACTCTTTGCCGGCACGCTTCCGCATCTCGGCGTCGAACCACGAAATGCCGCCAGTAAAGATTACCGTCAACTCCGCGTTCTGGCTGCACAAGACGTCAATAAACTGAGGAGCGCCGGCTTCCACAGCGCTTCCGGAACGGGCGTCCGCCGGAACCACCAACTCTGAGAGACGCGTTAATGTGGCCCACTCATGCTGGTTGAAAACTTTGGCGGTATACTTTCCGTTTTTGGTATCCGCGGCGGCAGCGCTGTGGACATGCTCCGCTTGCTGGGCATTCAGCTCCATCGCCGATCCGGCGGCTGTCAATGCGAGCGCAATTTGGCGCAATGCATCACGGCGCGTGGAAGTGGATTTAGACATTGCCTTTCCTCATTTCTTCAGCCAAGTGATCGGCCGCGCGCCAGGCGAAAGCGTTAATTGTGAGGGTTGGATTCTTGTCCGGGTTGGAGACGAAGAACCCGCCGTCGACGACATACAAGTTCTTCAACTCATGAGCCTGGCAATATTTGTTCAACGCGGAATCCCGTTTGTCCTTACCCATCCTGACCGTGCCGACTTCGTGAATGATCGTGCCGGGCGTCGAGATGCCATCGGCCTCCCGCTGCGCGGCGCTCAGGCCGGTTACGCGTCCGCCCATGGTGGTGATGATTTCGGCAAATGTCTTTTCCATGTGACGCGCCTGTTTCCACTCATAATCGGTCCATTTGAAGTGGAACTTTAGCACCGGAATTCCCCAGCGGTCCACGACATTGCGGTCGATTTCGCAATAGCTGTGCATGTTAGGGATCATTTCTCCGCGGCCGGCAAAGCCGATGGAGCAGCCGTACTCCTTGCGCGCAGTGTCCTTAATTCCCTGGCCGTATCCGGCCCGGCGCGCCGCGCCCTGGAAGGAGCCGATGCCCGGCAGTCCGTACCCGCCGCCGATTTCGATGTGATAGCCGCGCGGAAAATCGAGCTTGTTGTGTTTGTCCCAGAGCCACCACGGCATATAGAGATGGGCTCCGCCGAAGCCGTCGGTATTGTAGTGCTTCATGCCTTCCAAGGCCGGCACGTATCCGCTCAATCCGAAGCCGACTGTGTCCATCAGAAAGCGACCCACGACGCCGGATCCGTTCGCCACGCCATTGGGGAACTCCGTGGTTTTCGAGTTCAACAGAATGCGGGCCGATTCGCATGCGCTCGCCGCCAAAACAACCGCGCGTGCCCGGATGACTTTTTCCCGCCGCGTGTTCTTGTCGATGTACACAACGCCGGTCGCCTTACCGTTCCCATCGGTGAGAACTTCTCTCACCATGGCGTTGTCGAACACGGTCAATTTACCGGACTTCATAGCCGGGAAAATTTCGACTTGCGAACTGGAATACGCCGAAGCTGTCTGGCAGCCGCGACCGCACTGCCCGCAGTAGTGGCAGGGGATGCGGCCCTTCATCGGTTCCGTCACAATGGCGCGGCGATTAGGGATGCAGTAGACACCCATTTTGTCGCACGCCTTCTTCACGAGCAGCTCATGAACCTTCGGTGTGGGTGGTTTTAGAAATTGTCCGTTCGGCGCGCTCGGCAGGTCGTTGTGATTGGCGCCGGTGACGCCAACGAAGCGCTCTGCCTTGTCGTACCAGGGGGACATTTCGTCGTAGGTTACCGGCCAGTCGAACCCCAGCCCGTCCCTTGAATACGGTTGAAAGTCATACGGCGAGAAACGAAAGGACATGCGCCCGTAGTGGTTCGTGCGGCCGCCAAGAATGCGTGAACGGAACCACCGGAATTCACTTCCGGCGCCCACGGTGTAGGGTTCGCCGTCGAGTTCCCACCCGCCCGAGGTCGTCGCGAAGTAACCGAACGGTTTTCCTTTGCCAAAGTAGGCTGCGCCGCCGTCCTCCGCGCCGCGATGCGGCACATCGTAAGGCATCTGATGCTCTTTGAACTCCTTGCCGACGTTGAGCATAGGACCGGCTTCCAAGAGTGCACACTTGATCCCGTGTTCGGTCAATACCCGAACGGTGGTTCCACCGCCGGCGCCGGAGCCGACCACCACCACGTCGAAAACCTCAGGGCTGCGCTGTACTTGTGGCATCCCGCCATTCTATCGCCGTTCGGAGGCCGATGCTTAGAACAGTGTCGTCTGACGCTCGTCGTCGCCGTTACTTCCCGCCGCGGCACGCTTCGTCAGCATGGGGCCTGTGTCGTTTTTGGCCCGGCGAATCAGTTCGACGAGTCGCGCATGAGAATCGTGAATTTCGAGCAACAACCGGCAGCGTTTGCAACCGCCGCGAATGCCGCCGGACCCGTCATACGGGTCGAAGCCGGGGTGCCTGTCGCAGCGGCCCTTAAACCGAACTGTCCCGAGCGTCACCATTCTTGGAATCAGAACTATCGTATCATCTTTGTTTTCATGAACCAACGCAATGTAATCGTCGTCGCCGGGCACGCCATTTGCCAGGAAGTTAACGACCTGTGGAACGAGAAAAGTTGGATCCTTCTGCCGTTCCAAAGCGGCGAGGTTGCCAGCTACGTCGAACATATCCGAGCGGGCGTACTCGCCGCTGCCGCGGATCCCGAGGCGCTGTTGATTTTCTCGGGGGGCTGTTCCCGGCCCGAAGCCGGGCCGTGGAGCGAGGCGCAGTCGTACTATTGGATTGCAGATCACCTCGGCTGGTTTGGGCAACCGGAGGTGCGGGACCGCGCGATTACTGAAGAGTTCGCCCGTGATTCTTATGAGAACTTACTCTATTCGATCTGCCGAACCAAAGAGTACGCCGGATCGTATCCGCAACATATCACTTTTGTAAGTTGGGCTTTCAAACGAGAGCGCTTTGATTTACACCGCCAGTCAATTCTGTGGCCGCCTTCCTGCTTTACTTATCTTGGCCCGAACAATCCTCCCGGCATCGATCAAGCCATCGAGGCTGAAACGAGGAATCGAGCGGACTATGTTGTGGATCCCTATTCGAGTTCGCCTGCCTTCCGTGCAAAACGGGAATCGCGAAACCCGTTACGCCGTATTCCCGGGTATGCGCAATCCTGCCCGGAGTTGGCTCAACTGATGGCGCACAACGGACCGGAGTGGTACAGCGGAGATGTTCCCTGGCGGGCGAAACCCTGATTCCTATGTTGCGTCGCGCAGCCGTTCCGATGCTCGTGCTGGCGCTCTTCACCTGCCTGTACTGCCTCTTTGAAGTTGGACATCAATCCCGCAAGAACCGCGCCGACTCCTCCGGCGGAGTGGGATTAATAAAGAACCCCGTCCCCCATTCGAACCCGGCGACGCGCGTCAATTTCGGAATGATCTCGACGTGCCAGTGATAGAAGTTACAGCCGGGTTCCTGCACGGGGGCCGTATGAATGATCAAGTTATAAGCCGGTCTTTCCAGAACACGATCCATCTTCGTCAAGACCGACTTAAGCATCCAGGCCAGATTGTAGACTTCCCGCTCGTGAATGGTCTCGAAGTGCGAGTCGTGCCGGAATGGCACGATCCACGTCTCAAAGGGAAAACGCGCCGCGAATGGGCACAGCGCCAGGAATTCCTCGGTCTGCAAAACGACGCGCTCCCCGTCCTTCACTTCCTGGCGGAGAATGTCGCAGTAAACACATCGTTCCTTGAATTCAAAGTACTTCCGGGCGCCGTCCAACTCTTCCTGGACACGCTTCGGCACCACCGGCAGGGCTATGATTTGCGAATGCGGATGTTCGAGACTCGCTCCGGCCTCTTCGCCGTGATTCTTGAACAGCATCACATATCTCAGCCGGCGGTCTTTCTTCAAATCCATCACACGGTCCCGGAAGGCCCAGATCAACTCAGCGACTTGCCGCTCCTCCATTTCAGGAAGTGTCTTCATGTGGTCGGCGGACTCAATGACGACCTCGTGCGCGCCGACTCCGTTCATCCGGTCATAGAGCCCCTCGCCCTGTCGGTCCAGGTCGCCCTCGACGCGCAGGGCGGGGAATTTGTTGGGTACCACGCGCAGGCTCCAACGCGAATCGCCCCGAAGCCCTTCCGTGGAATATGCCAATACCTCAGGCGGAGTTTTGTCCTCGTGTCCGGGGCAAAATGGACAAAACCGGTTGCCCGTAACCACGACGCTTTCCTGTTTGAAATCCGACGGACGGCGGGCCCGATCGGTGCTAATAATTACCCACCGCCCGGTTATGGGATCTTTGCGTAGTTCCGGCATGAATTATCCATTATCGACGATTCCGGCTAGATCGGCGTTCGCTCCGCCAGCGCGTAGACATCGCGGTGATATTCGACCCGTTCCGTCTCGCCAATCAGCACCGTCAATACATCGAATCGGACCGCCATTTCCATCATTTCGGCCCGCGCGATCCAGGCGCGCGCACCTTGGCCGATGTGCCAGGCCTTTTGCCTATCCACGGCTCGCAACGGATGGCTCACTTCAGCGGAGGAACGCGTTTTCACTTCAGCGATCACCAGCGTGTCGCCGTCCACGGCAACCATATCAATTTCCAGTTTCCGCATTGGGTGCCGGTAGTTCCGCGCTACAACGCGCCAACCTAACTCCCGTTCCACGAACCGGTGAGCCAAGTCCTCTCCGCGCCGCCCAAGTACGATGTGGGGCGCTTCGCGGCGCTTTCGCCCGGTGTGCCGTATCAGATCAAAGAGAGGAGCGATGGAAAAGTAGGAAGAAAGCTTCACTCTTTACAAGTGGTCTCGCCGTCCGAAAAATCTCACTCCGGCGATTTTACGACTTCCAGGAACGCCTTTGCCGCATAGCTCAACGCGCGTCGTTTCGGTGTCACCAGATGGACTTTGCGTTCAACGCTCAATTCCTCGATCCGTACTTCGCACAACAACCCTGTTTCCACCTCCTGCTCAACACACATTTTTGGCAGGAACGCCACGCCCTCGTTGCGCGCCACCATCAGGCGAATCGTCTCAACGGTTGGCATTTCGACATCCATATTCAACGGAACGCGATGCCGCTGGAATTCACGGAGTACGATCTCCCGATACGGCGATAAGACGTTGTGCGCAATAAAAGTCTCCATGCCCAGTTCGCTGATCGACACCACGCCACGCTGAGCGAAGCGGTGGTCCGGACTAACGACGAACGCCAAGTGATCGGTGTAGATCACTTGGGAATGCAGCCGTTCATCCTGCGGGTCGTAGCTGATTACGCCCAACTCCAACTCCCCATCAATCAACTGGCCCGGGATTTTGCTCGACAGGCTGCGGCGGACGCGCACCTTCACCTTGGGATAGAGCCGCCGGTAGTTGACAATGTGCTGGAGCAGGTAGAGCGACGTAGACTCATTCGCGCCCACGATCAGGACGCCGGCGGAATTGTCCCGCATCTCGGCGAGCGAGTTCGACAGTTCCATTTCCAGGTTCTCGAATCGCCGGGAGAAGTCGAAGACGATTTTCCCGGCGTCGGTCAGCAGCAACTGCTTGCCGCTCCGGTCGATCAACCGTTCGCCAAGCTCAGCTTCCAAGCGCTGAATTGCCAACGAAACGGCTGGCTGTGTTCGGAGCAGTTTTTCGGCCGCGCGGGAAAAACTCTTTTCGGTTGCGACCGTTTGAAAGACCTTTAAGGAGTGCAGTTCCATTCTTATCTCTATAGGAGTACGGATAAATCCAGCTTATCTCATTAGCGCGGCTTATCGAATGGGCGAATCGAATAAATTTGCTAAATTCGAGGTTCCCTCCGATAATTGAAAAATCACTCTGCGGGGTGGTCGGCTGACCCGCCGCCCCCTGTGGACTACATCGCGGAGGCAAAAACCATGAGTCAGCGCGTATATATTTTCGATACCACCCTGCGGGACGGCGAACAATCGCCCGGGTGCTCGATGACCGTGAGCGAGAAGCTCAAGATGGCGGCCAAACTGGTCGATTTAGGAGTGGACATCCTCGAGGCGGGCTTTCCAATCGCGTCGCAAGGCGATTTTGAAGCGGTGGAAGCCGTCAGCAAGGAATACCACTGGATGCAGGTTGCAGCTCTTGCCCGCTGCACCAAGTTGGATATTGAACGGGCAGCGGAGGCATTGAAGTCGGCCAAACGGCCCCGCATCCACACGTTCATGGCAACCAGCGATATTCACCTAAAGTACAAGTTTAAGAAATCGCGTGAACAGGTTCTGGAAGATGTAGTTAACTCGGTCCGGCTTGCTCGTCAGTATTGCGACGATGTGGAGTTTTCCGCCGAAGACGCTTCGCGTACCGACGGCGACTATTTGGAGCAAGTCTCCCGGGCAGCCGTCGAAGCTGGCGCCCGCACTATCAATCTGCCGGATACGGTGGGTTATTCGGTGCCGCAGGAGTACGGGTTGCTGATCGGCCGGATTGTTAAGGCGCTTGGCGATTCGGCTATCGTCTCGGTGCATTGTCATGATGATTTGGGACTGGCGGTCGCCAACTCGCTGGCCGCGGTTGAAGCTGGGGCCCGGCAGATCGAATGTACGATCAACGGCATTGGCGAGAGGGCGGGGAACTGCTCGTTGGAAGAGATCGTCATGATCTTCAAAACGCGCCCGGACAAGATGCCCTTTACAACCGGCATCCACACCGAACACCTCTTCTCGGCGAGCCAACTATTAACTTCGATGATCTCCTTCGGCCCGCAACCGAATAAAGCGATTGTCGGCGAGAACGCGTTCGCTCATGAGGCCGGAATCCATCAGGACGGCTATCTCAAGGAAAAATCGACGTACGAGATCATCGACCCCAAATCGGTGGGTGTGCCCGAAGGCAAGCTCGTCCTCGGCAAGCACAGCGGCCGGCACGCACTAAAACAACGGTGCGCTGACCTCGGTTATTTGGAATTGAGCAAAGAAGAGCTCGATGTGATCTATCACGGCTTCTGTGAACTGGCTGACCGCGTGAAAGGCGTCCGGAACGACGCTATCGCCAACATTTGCCGCGATGCCACGGCCTCGCGCGTCACGGCGTGAAACTTAAGGAATAAATGCAACTCAACGTACTCACTGTGCCCGGTGACGGAATCGGCGCCGAAGTCACCCGCGAAGGCGTGAAGGTCCTCGAAAAGGTTGTGGCGAAGTTCGGTCATTCCCTGAAACTGAGCGACGCGCTTCTCGGCGGAATTGCCATTCACCAGACGGGTTCCCCCTTTCCCGACGATACGGCGCGCAAAGCCCTGGACGCCGACGCCACATTGATGGGCGCTGTGGGCCTGCCTGAGTTCGACAACGCGCCGCCTGAGAAGCGGCCGGAGAAGGGTCTGCTTGGCATCCGAAAGATTCTCGGCGTTTACGCCAATCTTCGTCCCGTGAAGGCTTGGCCGGCGCTCATCGAGTCCTCTCCGCTGAAGAACCACATCGTCGAAGGCGTGGACATGATCATCGTCCGCGAACTCAATAGCGGCATCTATTACGGCACTCCGCGCGGCATCGAAGGATCCGGCGATTCCGAACGGGGCACCAACACCATGACTTACACCCGCGCCGAGATCGCCCGCATCACCCGCATGGCGTTCCACCTGGCGCGCGGACGGAGGAAGAAAGTCACCAGCGTCGACAAATCCAACGTTCTCGAAACCTCGCAGCTTTGGCGTCGTGTCGTCAACGAAATAGCCCCGGAGTTCCCCGATGTCGAGCTCGAACACATTCTGGTCGATAACTGCGCCATGCAGTTGATCCTTCGCCCGAAGCAGTTCGACGTGGTCGTGATGGAGAACATGTTCGGCGACATTCTCAGCGACGAAGGCGCGGTGCTCGCCGGGTCAATTGGCATGCTTCCCAGCGCGTCCATCGGCGAGAAAAAGGCGAGCGGCGTGTTTGTCGGGCTATATGAACCCGTTCACGGTTCGGCCCCCGATATAGCCGGCCAGAACAAGGCGAACCCGCTTGGCGCAATCGGCTCGGTCTCGGCGATGCTGGAGTACAGTTTCGGCCTGAAGGACGAAGCCGCCGCCGTAAATGCCGCCATGGAACACGTACTGAATAGTGGCCGCGTTACCGCGGACCTCAAGCCGAAAGGCACCCCCGCCACAACTTCGGAAGTAGGAGACGCGGTAGCAAATGCCATCTAATCCCCGGACGATTATCCAGAAGGTGTGGGACAGCCACATCGTTGCCGAGCGCGAAGGCGCGCCGTCGCTGCTCTTCATTGATCTTCATCTGGTTCACGAAGTCACCTCGCCGCAGGCCTTTTCCGGGTTGCGTCAACGCGGCGTCAAGGTGCGCCGTCCAGACCTGACCTTCGCCACCGTCGATCACTCGACGCCGACCACACCCCGCAATCTGCCGATTCTGGATCCCATCGCCGCCACGCAGGTGGCCCAGATGGAAACCAATGCGCAGGATTTCGGGATTCCGTATTTCGGCTTTCAGAATCGCGACCAGGGTATTGTCCATGTCATTGGTCCGGAAAACGGCCTCACACAGCCCGGCATGACGGTGGTTTGCGGCGATAGCCACACCGCCACGCACGGCGCATTTGGCGCGCTCGCCTTCGGCATCGGCACTAGTGAAGTCGAGATGGTCCTGGCCTCGCAGTGCTTGTTGCAGAAGAAGTCTAAATCGTTTGAAGTGCGCGTTGACGGCGCGTTGAAAAACGGAGTGACGGCTAAGGACATTATCCTCGCGCTTTGCGCCAAGATCGGCATCGGCGGCGGCACCGGGTGCGTCTTCGAATTTACCGGTTCGGCAATCCGCGCCTTGTCGATGGAAGAACGCATGACGGTTTGCAATATGTCGATCGAAGCCGGCGCGCGTGCCGGATTGATCGCACCCGATGAGAAGACCTATGAGTATTTGAAAGGCCGCCGCTTCGCGCCAAAAGGCGAAAAGTGGGATGAAGCCGTCGCGTACTGGAAAACGTTGCCCACCGATGCGGGAGCGACGTATGATCACAGCGTCACCATCGACGCCGACTCGTTGGAGCCGATGATTACATTCGGAACGAATCCGGGTATGGGCATCGCG
>Ga0105048_10002483_pt1 | contig 29990 bp, 27 predicted proteins | sample MAT05_FD_78382 | JGI IMG/M metagenome (GOLD analysis project Ga0105048, IMG submission 78382) | Freshwater microbial communities from Lake Fryxell liftoff mats and glacier meltwater in Antarctica - MAT-05 | ecosystem: Environmental > Aquatic > Freshwater > Ice > Liftoff microbial mat | place... | reverse complement strand
CGATGGTACGAATCCGGATTTTCAAACTATTGTTGACCCCGCCAACATGTTTGCGGCCCGTGGTACCACTTCGGCGGTGGATTGGATATTTATTGAGTTGCGCAGCAAAACAAATCCTGCCAATGTTCTGGGTACCCGTTTTGCAATTGTGCAGCGGGATGGTAGTGTAGTTGATGTAGATGGTAGCGGTTGCATCCGTTTCCCGTCTTTAATATCAGACGATTATTATGTGGCCGTACGACACCGCAATCACTTGGGTACAATGACGGTTACCCCCATCCCAGCCGCTACTTTAAACTGCAGCAGTGAGGTGGATTTTACCACGATGACGCCAGATCAGCTTTGGAACAATACTGGTTACAACGGTTACGAAATGAAGCGCCTGAGCGATGGCAAACGAGCCCTTTGGGCGGGGGATGCTGATGCAAACCGTAAGATTAAATACACCGCTCCCGGCGATGATTTGTTCCGCATCTTCAACAATGCTTTAAATCATTCTGGCAATGCTTCCTCAGATTATAACTTCGACTTTGGGTATGGTTATATAGCTGGTGATGTGGACTTAAATAGTAAGGTGAAATATACTGCCCCAGGCGATGATGCTTTCCGTGTATTTGTGCAGTTGCTCGGCTTTGGTCTTAACACCGGTTCCGATTACAACTATGACTTCTTCATAGAGCAATTACCGTTGTTACCGTAAATCGCAATAAAAAAATGGTGGGCGCATAAAAAAATTCAAACAGATTTTAATTATCACAAAAAGGCAGCCTGAAATGCAGGGCTGCCTTTTATGTTATTAAGCAATGTGTAAAACACTTTTTCGAAACCTTTCTCACGGGCTTATTAACTGCCGACCAGGCTATTTTCTAAATCAAACGGGATTAATCATCTGATAGTTTATACTGGGTTCTCATGTAAAATAGGTATGCCGTTTGTGAACAATGCTAATATGAAAACGGTTATAAATGAGATTTAGTTGGTTGCTAATTTGACGCTGGGTTGTACAATAAAGAAATTCAAAGAATTAATCTGTTGCAGCCGTATTTTTGTGCAAATCGAAAATAAAGATTGTTTTTATGACCTGGAAACACGTTTTCACTTCTTCAATCGGTAAGAAAATTGTTATGGCCCTTACTGGCATTTTTCTCATAACATTTTTGGTGGTACACATGGGGGTTAATGCCACCATTTTTGCTTTGGATGGAGGGGAGATGTTTAATAAAGCAGCTCACTTTATGGGTGGCACAGTACTCATCCGTATTGCCGAAATAGGTTTGTTTTTTGGCATATTCGTTCATATTATACAAGGCTTTTTACTTACATTCAGTAACCAAAAGAAAAGGGATGTAGGCTATGCCGTAAACTTAGGCAATAAGGGTAGTAAATGGTACAGCCGCAGCATGGGGTTGTTGGGCACCATTCTTTTGCTGTTCTTTATTTTACATTGGTATCATTTCTGGATACCCAGCCGTTTTACACATGCTGGTTTAAACGAGATACCAATAGCTAATACAGGCGAAGTACTCGATATGTTTACGCTTATGAAATTTACATTTACTGAACTATGGGTAGTTATTGTTTATGTATTCGCATGTGGATCCCTTGCATTCCATTTGTTACATGGTTTTCAAAGTGCTTTCCGAACCATGGGTGTTGGCAATAAAAAATGGTTTGGTGTGGTACAAGCAGCCGGCGCAGGTTTTTCAGTTCTTGTACCCCTCGTTTTTGCCATGATGCCCATAAGTATGTATTTAGGTTGGGTGAAGTAGTTAAGGGCTTAATTATTTCATCCGTTGATTGGTATTTGATTTCCGATTTGCACATCTGCACATTAGCATAATTGCACTTCGCTTCCTTACATTTTATCATTTGCACATTACTTTTATGCTGAACGCAAAAATTCCCGCAGGTCCATTAGAAACAAAATGGAAAAATTATAAAGCCACTTGTAAGCTGGTAAACCCGGCGAATAAGCGCAAATTGGAAATTGTAGTAGTAGGTACCGGCCTTGCAGGTGCCAGTGCTGCTGCAGCTTTGGGCGAATTGGGGTATAAGGTAAAAGCCTTTTGCTTTCAGGATAGTCCACGCCGGGCTCACTCTATTGCAGCTCAAGGGGGCATTAATGCGGCTAAAAATTACCAAAACGATGGTGATAGTGTTTATCGTCTTTTTTACGACACTATAAAGGGTGGCGATTACCGTGCCCGGGAAGGGAATGTACACCGCCTTGCAGAGGTAAGCTCTGCCATCATTGACCAATGTGTGGCACAGGGTGTTCCTTTTGCCAGAGAATATGGCGGTTTGCTCAGCAACCGGTCTTTTGGTGGCACGCAGGTACAAAGAACTTTTTATGCTGCAGGCCAAACCGGGCAGCAGTTATTACTAGGTGCTTATAGTGCCCTGGAAAGGCAGATTGCATTGGGCAATGTAAAAATGTATAACCGCCATGAAATGCTGGAGGTGGTGAAAATAGATGGGAAAGCCCGTGGTATTATAGCGCGCAATCTTACCAATGGAGAACTTGAACGCCATTTTGGCCACGCAGTTTTGTTATGTACTGGCGGGTATGGCAATGTATTTTACCTCAGTACCAATGCAATGGGTAGTAATGTTACCGCCGCCTGGAAAGCGCATAAGCAAGGTGCAATGTTTGCCAATCCCTGCTATACCCAAATTCATCCCACATGCATACCCGTAAGCGGCGACCATCAGAGTAAGCTTACGCTAATGAGCGAATCGCTGCGAAATGATGGCCGCATTTGGGTTCCAATGAAAAAGGATGATGACCGCAAGGCGGTAGATATACCCGAACCAGAAAGAGATTATTACCTCGAACGCCGCTACCCTGCATTTGGCAACCTGGTACCGAGGGACGTTGCCAGCCGGGCCGCCAAAGAGCGTTGCGATGAAGGCTTCGGGGTTGGTACTACAAAAATGGCTGTGTACCTTGATTTTGCAGATGCGATAGTACGGTATGGTAAAATAGAAGCAGGCAAAACTGGTAACGATGGTGCCACCGAAGACAATATCATTAAAATGGGTAAGGACGTTGTAAAGGAAAAATATGGTAACCTGTTTGAAATGTACGACAAGATAACAGGCGAAAACCCTTACGAAATGCCGATGCGTATTTACCCTGCCGTGCATTACACCATGGGTGGCCTTTGGGTAGATTATGAATTGCAAACCACCGTTCCCGGCCTTTACGCCCTTGGCGAAGCTAACTTTAGCGACCATGGTGCTAACCGTCTCGGAGCATCAGCCTTAATGCAGGGGTTAGCTGATGGTTACTTTGTTTTACCATACACAATTGGTAATTTTTTGGCAGATGAGATACATGTAAAACCAATAGCGACAGATCATCCATCGTTCGTAGCTGCCGAAAAAGAAGTAAGCGACCGCATAAATACATTAATGAGCATCAAAGGCACCAAAACAGTTGAGAGTTTCCATAAGCGCCTGGGTAAAATAATATGGAACAAATGTGGCATGGCACGGGACGAGCAAGGATTGAAAGAAGCGATAGCAGAAGTACAGGCTTTGAAAAAAGAATTTTGGAGTGATGTACGCATACCCGGCGAAATAAATGAAATGAACCCCGAGCTGGATAAAGCCAACCGTGTGGCCGACTTTATAGAATTGGGTGAACTGATGTGCCTCGATGCATTGGAAAGAAATGAAAGCTGCGGGGGGCATTTCCGTACAGAATATGCAACAGATGAAGGCGAAGCACTGCGTAATGATGCCGACTTTATGTATGTGGCAGCATGGGATTATAAAGGCGACAGCGTGTGGGGGCTTAACAAAGAACCTTTGGATTATGAGGTGGTGAAGCCGAGCCAAAGGAGTTATAAATAAGATTTAGTTATGCCAAAAATTTCATGGGTTTTCGGAATTATCTCGTTGTATTTGAAAGACCATCTGCCGCCACATTTCATGTAAAATATGGTGAATATTGGGCAAAAGTGGACATTGCCACCAGAGAAATGATCCAAGGCAACCTACCAGAGCGGGCTTTAAGGCTCTTTCAGAATTTGGACAGAAGTACGTAGGGATGAATTGTTTGCTAATTTTATTCAGGCTCAAAATGATAATCCATTAATTACACCAGTAGCACCTCTCTTATAAAACTGCACTTTTGTAAAATAAAATAGAAAAAGTAGAGCAGTTCTGCCTTTACCTAAGGTTTGAAGATGGGGTTGTTCGCTTAGTCAATCTAGATAACAAACTATGTGATTGGGCAAAAACTGGACATAGTATTTTTAAAGCGTAATTGCAACAAGAGTATTTTTCGCAGGTTCAATACAATTGTGAATTAGAAACAATTTACTGGGATAACGGGGTTGATTTTTGTCCTGAAATGCTATATCAAGGGTCGCAAATTTAGAAATTATCTTTGGCTAATAATTCTTGATTTTAAGTTAAGAAAATAGAAGATCGTCGTTATTGAACATAATCTAAAAAGCTAGTAATCGAATTAACCATGGAGCACAATACAATGAGCCTGAACCTAAAAGTTTGGCGTCAAAAAAACAACCGCACAGCAGGTAGCTTTGATACTTTCAAAGTAGAGGGCATCTCTTCCGAAATGAGTTTTTTGGAAATGTTTGATGTGCTCAATGAAAGGCTCATTGGGGAGGGAAGAGACCCGATAGCATTTGACCACGATTGCAGGGAAGGCATTTGCGGTATGTGCAGCATGTACATTAATGGCCAGCCACATGGCCCGTGGAAACAAAACACAACCTGCCAACTACACATGCGGGCTTTTAAAGATGGCGATACAATAGTAGTAGAACCTTGGCGGGCTAAGGCTTTCCCCGTAATTAAAGACCTGATGGTAGACCGTGGTGCCTTTGACCGCATAATACAGGCGGGTGGTTTTATTAGCGTAAATACAGGTAATGCAGTTGATGCTAACGCATTGCCCATAAATAAAGATGATGCCGACGCAGCATTTATGGCAGCAGCCTGCATTGGCTGCGGTGCATGTGTAGCCGCTTGTAAAAACAGTAGTGCCAGCCTGTTTGCATCGGCTAAAATTTCTCAGCTTTCATTGCTGCCGCAAGGCTTGCCAGAACGAACCAGCCGTGTTACCAATATGGTGGCGCAAATGGATAAAGAAGGTTTTGGTGCCTGCACCAATACCGGAGCCTGCGAAGCAGTTTGCCCTAAAGGCATTTCGCTTAGCAATATTGCACGTATGAACAGTGAATATCTATTGGCCAGTTTAACCAGTCAAAATTAAACGTACAAACTGCATCTTTTATAAAGCCATCCGGTCTCATCCGGTGGCTTTATAGTTTAAGGAAGTTAGCTTCGTCAATGTTTGCTTTCAATAAAAAATACTTACTCTTTACCTGCCTGCTGTTGTTGGTAGAAGTATTGATAGCGATGTATGTGCACGACAAAATCATAAGGCCATATATCGGCGATGTGCTGGTCGTCATCCTTATTTATTGCTTTATAAAAGCGTTTGTCAAGGGCGGTACAATCCCCGTTGCTTTGGGTGTATTGTTATTTTCGTACCTGATAGAAACGATGCAGTATTTTAAACTGGTTAACCTGCTGGAGCTGCAAAAATCCCGACTCGCAAATGTAGTCATTGGCAATTCTTTTAGCTGGGTTGATATAGTTGCATACACTGTTGGCATTGCCATTATAATATTAGTCGAAAGACTTAGAAAAGCCTGACAGGACGACAGCGCACCCTCTCAGGGTTGTTGTTCCGATTGGTTTCTGCATAGGGGCTACCCTTACCTTTGCGGCCTTAAAATTATAAATACAAACCTCTGACAACTGTGATAATGACAGCACAAAGGGAAGCCAAATAGGCATAAAATGTTGAATCCCGTATGTATGAGATCAATGTCGCTTCATTGTAGTTCAAAAGTCCGGCTAAAAAAAAAGAAGAAAGCACCATGAAATACGCTACAGAAATAGAGAAACGAAAATCGTTTGCCATCATTAGTCACCCCGATGCCGGTAAAACTACGCTTACCGAAAAATTCCTGCTTTTTGGCGGAGCCATACAAACGGCTGGTGCTGTAAAAAGCAACAAAATAAAAAAACATGCCACCAGCGATTTTATGGAAATAGAACGCCAACGTGGTATTTCGGTGGCCACTTCCGTAATGACTTTTGAATACAAAGGCAAACTGATAAACCTGTTAGATACACCCGGACACAAAGACTTTGCCGAAGATACCTACCGAACATTAACCGCCGTGGATAGTGTAGTGCTGGTAATAGACAGCGTAAACGGTGTGGAGCCGCAAACCCGCCGCCTGATGGAAGTTTGCCGGATGAGGGATACCCCAGTTATCGTGTTTATAAACAAGATGGATCGTGATGGTAAAAATCGTTTCGATTTGCTGGAAGAAATTGAAAACGAACTGCACATTAGCCTCCACCCAATGACCTGGCCCATTAACAGTGGAAAGGAATTTAAAGGGGTGTACAACCTAAAAGAAAAGAACCTGGTATTGTTTACCGCCGGTACAAAAGCCAATGATGAAGATGTGGTTTCCATCGAAGATGTTGGTAGCCCTGTATTGGAAGAAAAAATAGGGGATAGGGATGCCGCCACCCTTCGGGAAGATGTGGAATTGATAGACGGTGTTTACGGCGAACTGAAAATTGAAGATTACCGTAACGGTAAAATAGCACCTGTTTTTTTTGGAAGTGCTGTGAATAATTTTGGTGTAAAAGAACTCCTCGACATTTTTGTAAACATAGGCCCCGAGCCACAAAGCAGGCAAACGACCCTGCGGGAAGTAAAGCCTGACGAACCCAAATTCAGTGGCTTTGTTTTTAAAATACATGCTAACCTCGATCCTAAGCACAGGGATAGGATAGCCTTTTTGCGGGTGTGTAGTGGCAGGTTTGAACGCAACAAATACTACCGCCACGTAAGGCTGGAGAAGGATATGCGTTTTAGCAATCCCTACTCGTTTTTAGCCCGTGACAAGGAAGTGGTTGACGAAGCCTTTCCCGGGGATGTGGTTGGCCTTTTCGATACCGGAAATTTTAAGATTGGTGATACGATGACAGAGGGGGAGAAGTTCTTCTACACGGGTATTCCTACGTTTTCCCCAGAGATTTTTAAAGAAGTGCTAAACAAAGACCCCATGAAAACCAAGCAGCTTGAAAAAGGGCTTTTACAACTAACGGATGAAGGCGTGGCCCAGCTATTTACCCAACACGGCGGTAACAAGAAAATAATTGGCTGCGTAGGTGAGCTACAATTTGAGGTAATACAGTACAGACTTTTACAGGAGTACGGTGCTAGCGTACAATTTAATACCCTGCCGTTTTACAAAGCCTGCTGGATTACGAGTAAAGACGATAGTAAACTGAATGAATTTATTCGCTTTAAGCAAGCCAACGTGGGGCTTGATAAAGATGGCTACCTAATATACCTGGCTCAAAGCGAATGGTTCTTAAATACAGAGCGGAACAATAATCCAGATATTGAATTTCATTTTACGAATGAGGTGAACAAATAGGGGTTTTTTACCTGTACATTTAAACGAAAATTTAGCTGATGATTGAAGCGATTCACATAGAGAATTTCAGGTCAGTAAAGAACCAGGACTTAAAATTTAAGAAGCTGAATATTTTGTAAGGCCCCAATGGCTCCGGAAAATCTTCGTGCATGTATGCGCCCTACGTGATGCGTAATTTTTTTGTAAATCCCGAACCGCTTTTGAATCGAAGATTGATCACTATTTTAAGAAGATGTTCAATAAAACCTTTAGGTTTGTGGCTATACCTGGCAGCACGTCCTTTTACCTTAAAACACAGGATAGCAAAGGGTTTTCAATCGATTTGGTAAATGAAGGTTTTGGGGTAAATCAAACCTTGTACATGCTCATTAAATTGTTAAAGAAGAGCACTTCCTTGGCTTTTATTGAAGAACCAGAAACACATCTTCACCCAACAGCAAAGTCCAAACTCGTAGATGTTTTTACAGAAATTATTCAACAAGAAAACAAGCAAATATTTCTTACGACGAATAGCGAAACCATCGTTTCTACTGTGCTGCGGAAAATTGCTGAAGGCGAACTTGATAAAAACGATGTTCAGTTTTACCTGTCAAAATTTGAGAATGATGAAACAGTAAGAATACCTCAGGCAGTAAACGATAAAGGCCAGGTAGAAGGCGGTTTGATGCCATTTATGGAAGCCGAAATGGAATATCTCAAAACACTTCTTGGCGTATAAATATGGAAACCAGAAAAATACAATTTACGATAGGTGAATGGTTTTATCATTGGTTTGCTGGTGGCGAATAAAAGCAGACACTTGTGACCAGGCTTTTTCTTTCAATACTAGAAATCTGCGATAAAATCGTTTTACAGCAGCATACAGAACTGGGGCGAAAATTCAATGCACTAACCACAAAAACAGTAAGTACAACGCCAGGCCAATATCTGGTAGCTAGGCTGATAAAGCTATTCTTAAGCACCAGTGAAAAAATAATATGGGTAAATGATGTGGATGAAATGAGCGAAGCCCTAAAAGCGAGGCTGCCACGGCATGATGTTTACCTGGTACAGCTTTGTCTTAAAACGGAAGATAAAATACTGGTAACAACAGACGCTACACTATACCAAAATTTGATAGAAGCAAAAGACATACTCGGCATTATACCAGTTATGGCTGAAGACTTTGTTAATGCATATTTAAACACAGTGTAGCAATTTTTAACGTTTATTACTACTGTATTTGATTTCTTACTCAAACAATTTCTCCATGATTTTCCAAACCCCACGATTAATTGTTCGGCAGCCTGATTGGGCGGATGGGGATATTTTTTATATTCTCAACTCCGACCCGGATGTAGTGCGTTTTATACGCCCACCCCGTACAAGAGCCGAGTCGGATGAAAAGCTGAAAGAACGGATTGAAGGCAACAATGCCGGAGGAAATGGCCTTGGTGGCTGGATGGTGGGAGGTATAGCCGATGGGATCATTATTGGTACTTTGGGTCTTTTTTTACTGCCCGATAGCGATGAAGTAAATCTTGGCTACTCCCTTTTGAAACCCTTTTGGGGGCTTGGCTATGCTACAGAAATGGCGGTGGCGGCCATTAATTACGGCTTTCAGCTATTGCATTTACCTCGCATAGTTGCCACCGCATTTCCCAATAATATCGGTTCTCAAAAGATTTTGGCTAAATGCGGATTTGAGTATATTGGGATGATAGCCGAGGAGGGGGTTGAATTGTTTAAGTATGAATTGCGGCCCTAAGGCCAGCAGGGTATAGTTGGTAATACAGCGGGTAAAAGAATCTGCTACCGCATTCTATTTTAATTAAAGAAATCCAGAGCGTTTTTTGTACTTACAAGCTGGGCAACTAGGTTACTCAAAATGCAATACGCCGCGAAGCAATAAAAGCCTGCATGGAAATTCGCCTGGGTTTGGCCCAGGCTATTGGCTGCCAGAAAGGCTATTAAAATACCCATGGCAAAAACATCGGCCATAGCCCATTTGCTAATGGCACCCACAAAATACCTTATTTTTTCCGACAGCTTATGTTGTGCTAGTATCAGAAAAATGCAAACTGTTTTTGCCATTGGCACCAAAATGCCAAATAGCAAAATTAGTAGTGCCGGAAACCAGTTGCCGTTTTTAAACAACTTTTCCAGTGTGCCTAACACACTCCGTGTTTCCTGCAGAAAATAATACTTGCCAATTATGGGTACATCTGCAAATATATCTATGCTGATGATGGGTAATACCCAGCCCAAAACCATGAAGCCGAGTGAGGTTATGTGCAACGCCAGTAAAGCATAACGGCTATGTTTTCTCATAAATTAAATATAGTGGTTGATGTGAGCAGGGGCATAAAAACGATGCTGAAAAAAATTTGGTATTTAGAACTTGTGCCGTTACTTTTGCCGTCCCAATTTTGGGGATTACAGAGGAAAAAATTCGATTCATGGCTAATCATAAAGCTACCAAAAAAGATGTTCGTCAAGCTACGAAGCGTCGTGACCGTAACCGTTACTATGGCAAAACTACCCGTAACGCTATTCGTGACCTGAAAGCACTTAAAGGCGAAGGAGAAGCGGCAACAGCTATGCCTAATGTAGCAAGTATGATTGACAAACTTGCAAAACGTGGCGTTATACATAAGAACAAGGCAGCCAATCTTAAGAGCAAGCTTGCTAAGCGGTTAAACGTAGCTAAGTAATACTAATTTCTTTTCCAAATATAATTTTATCTGCCCTGGTTTTCCAGGGCTTTTTTTTGCCATAACCCAAGTGTAGCCCCCGTGTTTATAAGTAGGGTGAATTGGATTTACACCCAAGTGACACAATAGCTAGTCACATAAACGTCACGCAAAGGCGCTAAGGAGCAAATCCGAAAAAAATTTGTTTGCCTACCTAAAAAATCCAATTGGATTATGGCTGATAATCCTTCCTGTGGCTCCAAAGTAAAGAGTAGCTTATAAAAAAAGTCCCCGCCAATTATGGGCAGGGACTTTTTCAGTTTGTTATAAGAGTAAGCCGATATTAATTGCCCTTGGTCAATTTAATAGTCTGGGAGAATTTTTCGCTCATTACGGTAACATTGTATTCACCGGCTGGCAGCATACTGGCATTCAAATCTTTTTGGTTAATGCCTTTTACAAACTCCATATTTATTTGTTGTACTGTCTTACCACTCGCATCGCGGATAATGATAAATGCTTTACCTGCTTGTGGTGCGTCGACTACCAGTTTGGTATTGCTTACAACCGGGTTAGGATACAGACCAATGCTAAAGTTCTTTTTGTCAAGATTCACTTGGCGCACTTCGCTAAAGGTTATTTCACCACTTGTTTCCACTTGTTTAATACGGTAGTAGATGACTTTGCTACCGAGGCGGCTGATGTTTACATCTGGCGTAGTGTAAGTATTAGATGTGCGACCATTGCGGAAAGCATTAACACGGATAACATTGGTAAAGGTGCGGCCATCAAGGCTGCGCTGAACATCGAAGTAAGCATTGTTCTCTTCGGTTTCTACAGTCCAGGTTAAATCAGCATTGTCGTCTTTTTTAATGGCAAGAAAATGGGAGAATTTGGTGGGGAGGGTCACGTTTCCGAGTGGGACAAAAGAGAATCCATTATAACTCTGACCATCACTTGATGCTCCAGTTCCGAAAAAAGGTGCGGCTGGGTTTGTAGCATCCGCGTTATTATTAAAGGCAACAAAAAAGTTGGATTGTCCCGTTAAACCACCAGCAGGCAGCTGAACCATCCTAATAGATGTAGTTACACCCGGTGCTGAACCACCAAAAAATAGCTCTACAACATTATAAGTAATAGCTGGATCATACGTGGCACTTGCAACACCAGTACCTACCGCACTAAATGTGTAAACATAAGAATTAACGCCTCCAACGATTTCTATTGTCACTGTTTGAGCAGTTGCTCCTAAAGTAACACCAGCAATTAAAGGAGTGAACGAATATGTTGGAGCGGGGACTACTGCAGAGACTGGAATAGCAATTGTAAATTGGAAATCAGTCAATGAGCCAGTAATATTTGCAGTTGGTTTCATTGAAACAAAAACTGAATTTGCTCCCGAACCTGCTCTTATAGTTCCCTGTATTGATTGTGCCGATACCGTTAGGAAAAATTGAGCCAAGAAAAAAATCGGTATAAATTTTATGAGTTTCATGATATAAGTTTTAAAATGTGGAAATTAATTTGGAATAATCTGATTACGGATAGTGACTTCATTTGAAGCTAGAGGTGTAACTAGTAAGAAAGTTTTATCATTGGTCGGGCCAGCGTATCTCACATTTTTATTCATATTCAAATCACCCTGACTGTAAACATTGTTCAGAATCAGTACTTCATTTCCACTCAAGACATTAGTAAGTAGATAGGTCTTATCATTTGAAGGTCCAGCATACCTAACATTTGTATTAAAATTGGCATTCCCGGCAAACATCATATTGAATCCACCAGTGTTTGCATAATTAGTATTACTGGTTCCTAAAATATTACCTGCCGCAGTAGTACTGAAATCTAATATCGAGGTAGAAGCAGACAATGTGAGATTCTTATAAAAAGCCCCGGTATGATTTGTAGAAATAGCCAGATGGTTTCTATGCCTAACAGTTACAGTATAGTCACCAGCATTCAGATTCTTAAAATACAATGAACTGGTACCATCTAAGTCCACAATATCACCGTCCCTTTGTATTAATGCAGAACGTGTTTGTTGTATTGTAGTTCCGGAAACAGCGGCGTCCCTTAATTCTACAAACACCCAGTCAACTATATTATTATTATTAGCCAAATCATTAAAAACTGAGGCAGCTGCAACTTCTTGCGTTCCCCCCTGTACAGTCGCAAAACTGTAAGGCGCATTACGATATGGCTCGGTCTCCGGTATTACTTTTGGAGCAACCCGCAATGCATCACTCATAACACCAGCTACCGGGCTAGCCCCCTGCAACAAAGCCCTCGAGTTCATTAATAAAAAGCGGTTCATTCCAAATACCTGACCACTTGTTACACCCGTTAATTTACCTGTTACTGTATTAAGAGCCAAATTTTGCACACCAGTACCATCTGTAAGGCTCCAATCGGTTCCGTTAAAACTCATACCGCGAATATCTGTTTCGGTTCCAGTAAAACCGGGGTCGTTATATGTGCCTACACCTGTAAGTGTACCACCTGTAATATTTGTACTCGCAACAGGCCAGTATGCATTGGTATGCGATTCGGTACGTGGGTGCGCATTGGGGCTTTTTGCAAGTTTAGCCTGGCCGCCAACCAAAGAGGTAACACCATAAGTGCCACCTGCATGTGATAAGGATATTGGCGTATAGTTAGTACCTACACCTACGGGTAATAATAAATTAGCAGAGGCAGCAGCTAACTCACGTTGTGCAAAGCCCGTTCCGTTGGTTTCAATAAATTTTCCGGCACCGGGGGTAGTAACGGAAGCTAAATTGGCTAATACTAAATTAAAGTTACCTGCCTGTATTTTACCTGTAGTAAAAGTGAGGTTGGTACCTACTTTGGTATTGCCGGTTAATGCCACATTCGCAGCATTGTCAATCTCTAAGTTTGGAATCAGTTTAGTGCTTCCACCTCCATTGTTCATGTTTACATTTTGCAAAACAGAACCCTTGAGTAAAATTTTTCCGGGTCCTTGAATATCCACGTTGCTTGTAAGGTCTCCCTGTACGGTTACTGTGGCTCCTGTTTCAATAAAGAAAGTCGCATTGTCTATAAACAATTGCGCCTGTGTTGCCAGGCAGGAACCTAAACCAAGGGCTAGTGTTGGTATAAGGCGTCTCATAATGATGGGTTTTATAATGATTAAAATCTGGTACAAGATAAAAACATAAATGCGAATAAATCAAGTTGATTTAGCAAAACAACGGTTTACTTGAGTAAGCGGCGAAAAATATTTTATAAAGTCTTTAAAACCCGCTTCTAGCTGTGTAAGAACTATTTTGCAATGTAAATCTGCCTCCAAAGAACTTCATTTCAAATACCTAATATTAGGTAGTAAAGAAACTTAAGAATTGTAACACTGGCAATACCACAAACAGGGTATTTTGTAAAATATACGGCATCTTCTAAAAACACTTTTCTTTTACCCGGCTATTCAAATCTCCTCAAAAAAGAAAAGAGGGTTTTGGCGGTCGCTACAATTTTTTTTAAAACTAAACAAACTCCCCGTAAAAAACAATGGCAGTGAGTAAAAGTGCTTTTTGGATAAACAACCGATAAGCCTCATAAATGTTTGCCACAGGTTTTATTTGGCCTTATAGTAGGTAAAAGTTGTGGCAGGTAATCTATCACGGCGTATTTTGGTAAAACACCAGCATAAATAAAATCCAGCCAATCATTTCTTACAAAACCCTTGTCTAAAGTTTTATGCAGAAATGTACAGCCGTTCCATCTTTTCAACCGCTATTTTTACAGACATTTACAATTCTTAAAATATCCGCTTAAATGGCATTAGAAATTAAAGTACCCACGGTGGGCGAAAGCATTACAGAAGTAACCCTGGTTAAGTGGCTTAAAAAGGATGGGGACTATCTGGAAAGAGATGAAGTGATAGCAGAGTTGGAAAGCGAAAAGGCAACTTTTGAAATAAATGCTGAACAGGCAGGTGTTTTAAAAACATTGGCAAAAGAAGGTGATACACTAAAGATTGGCGATATCGCCTGTTCAATAGATACTGATGCTGCGAAACCAGCAACCAACAATGAGCCACCTTCAATCAGCAATCAGCAAGCACCACCGGCACCAGCACCTGCTGAAGTTAAACCAGCGGAGGAACAAAAACCTGTTACAGATGCGCCTGTAAGCGAAATAAAGGCCACACCTGTAGCCGCCGCTATTATTGCCGACAAAAAAGTAGATACTAAAACAATAACGCCAAGTGGCGATGGTGGTAAAATAATGAAACAGGATGTGATGGCCGCATTACAAAACCCAGGCCGTGTACCGGGTGCTCCCATGTTTAGCCGCAACGACAGGCCTGAGAAAATGAGTAACCTGCGAAAAACTATCAGCCGCAGGTTGGTAGAGGCAAAAAATACCACGGCCATGCTCACTACTTTTAATGAGGTAGATATGAGCCGTATAATGGAGCTACGCAAACTTTATAAGGAAACATTTACCAAAACCCACGGTGTAGGTCTTGGGTTTATGAGCTTTTTTACCAAAGCCTGCACATTTGCTTTGCAGGAGTGGCCGAGTGTAAATGCTTATATAGACGGCGAAAATATTGTTTATCATAATTACTGCGATATAAGCATAGCCGTAAGTGCGCCGAAAGGTTTGGTGGTGCCTGTTATACGCAATGCCGAAAGCCTGAGTATGGCTGAAATAGAAAAGAAAGTTATAGAACTGGCCGGCAAGGCAAAAGAAAGCAAGCTTACCATAGAGGAAATGACTGGGGGCACTTTTACTATTACCAACGGAGGGGTATTTGGCAGTATGATGAGCACCCCAATTATCAACTTGCCGCAAAGTGCCATATTGGGTATGCACAACATAATAGAACGACCCATGGCTGTAAACGGGCAGGTGGTTATAAAGCCGATGATGTATGTGGCACTTAGTTACGACCACCGCATAATAGATGGGCGTGAAAGTGTAAGTTTTTTGGTAAGGGTAAAAACGCTTTTAGAAAATCCCGAACTTTTATTGTTTGGCAAAGACCCCATAAAATCTTTGCTGGAATTGTAAATTTTTTAGAATTGTATCATTATTAAAGCCGCCTCCGTGTGGCTTTATTTTTTAATAGCCCATGTCCCGTTACCGATCTTATATAAATACTGCCAAGGCAATTATTGACCAATATAAAGGCCAGGAGCCTTTGGCTGTTTTTCTAAAACAATTTTTTGCGGCGGATAAAAAATATGGGTCAAAAGACAGGAAGCAAATAGCCTCGCTATGCTACCATTATTTTAGGGTGGGCTTTGCGCTTGCCAATATTGATATAGAAGAAAAACTGCTAGCTGCTACCCTGTTTTGCGAACACCATTTTTCAAGTTTACTGGAGCATATACGCCCCGAATGGAACTCCATAATTGGCGAATCTGTGCACAAAAAAGCAGAACTGTTGAACGAAGCTTTTAACGAAACAAAACTTTTCCCGTTCGAAGAAGAACTTTCTAATGGCATAGACAAGAAATCTTTTGCGATGTCTTTTTTGCAGCAGCCTAAATTATTTCTTCGTTTGCGTCCCGGTCACGAAAAAACAGTTGCCGCCAAACTTGATGCCATCGGCGTAGTATTTAAAAAAATAAACGATTACTGCCTGGCCTTGGCCAATAGTACCCGCATAGATGAGGAAATAGCGATTGACAAGGAAGCCGTGGTACAAGATTATAATTCGCAACAGGTAGGCGAGGTTATCAGGCCATTTGTTACCATTGCCAAATGCCCAATTAATGTATGGGATTGCTGTGCAGCAAGTGGCGGCAAAAGCATTATGCTTTACGACATAAATAATCAAATACAGCTCACCGTTAGCGACATACGCCCTTCTATTTTGCACAATCTGCACAGCCGTTTTAAAAGAGCCGGAATTACTGGTTACCAAAGTCTTGTAACCGACCTTGAAACGGGAAAGGGGAAATTAGCTGCCGGGCGGCATTTCAATTTTATCATTGCCGATGTTCCCTGTACGGGCAGTGGCACATGGGCCCGCACACCGGAGCAATTGTATTTTTTTAAAAAAGAAACTATTGATGGCTATGTACGGCGGCAGCAGAAAATCATCGGCCATGTAATACCGCATTTAGTAAGCGGTGGCTACCTTATTTATATTACCTGTTCTGTTTTTAAAAAAGAAAATGAAGACATGGTGGTGCAAATACTTAAAGAACCCGGAATACGATTGATAGAAATGAAATTACTAACGGGATACGATTGCTTTGCCGATACCATGTTTGTGGCTATACTAAAAAAGGATTGACTTTTATTGACCGATAAAATTTATGGGTGTTATAATCTTTCAAGTATGTTCGCCAAAAACGGGTATGTACATAACTGCTGTGCATTAATCGCACATCCCAAATCCCAAATCAAATACATTATGAATGAGCATCTTTCTAAAAGTGGAGAAAGTTTTTGTGAAAATATAGGGCTGTTCGGAGTATTGCTTTCTGCCGCATGCCTGGGGCAAAATTTTGTATTTATGACGGGCAATTGGTTCAGTATTGCTTTGATAGGGGTGTATTCCCTTTCTTTAGTTGCATATGTATTGCTGATGAAAAAAAGTCACCGCTCAACACTGCTTTTGTGTGCAAGTGCAGTACTGGTGCTTACCATTGAACTCATTATAGTTAAAGCGGTATTTTCCCTTGTACTGGTCATGCTTTTGTGCTACCTCTCGGTAACGCTATTTCTTATGTATGGCTCAAATATTATAACACAGTTAAAGCAAAAATACCTCGACGAAAAAAACGAGCAAAATAACTGGGTTGGGAAAATATGATGCCAAAGGCTTTACCATCTCAGTTTATTATCAGTAGCCAAATTAAACGCGATGCAGCAAAAACAGTACAGCCTTTTTTCGCTTCCGGTAATAGTGGGGGCACTCGGTTTTTTTGTGGATATATACGACCTGCTGCTTTTTAGTATTGTACGCATTAAAAGCTTTACCGACCTCGGCGTGGCCGAGGCCGACCTTAAAACCGTAGGTGAAAAAATTATCAGTTGGCAAATGCTGGGGCTCACCATTGGTGGCATTCTGTGGGGCATACTCGGCGATAAAAAAGGACGAAAAAGTGTACTATTTGGTTCTATTCTGTTGTACTCTTTGGCTACTATTGCCAATGGTTTTGTAACCGATATAAACCAGTACACCTGGCTTCGGTTTATAGCTGGTCTTGGCCTTGCCGGCGAATTGGGAGCCAGCATTACCCTTACAAGCGAAATGCTGCCCAAAGAAAAACGCGGACTGGCAGCAGCCATAATAGCCACAAGCGGGGTTATGGGAACTATAACGGCCTACATCGTTTACTCGGTTAGTAACGACTGGCGTTTGTGCTATTTTATTGGCGGTGGCATGGGGCTTGCCTTATTGTTTTTACGCGTAAGTGTACTGGAAAGTTCTATGTACGATACCGTAAAACATGCCAAAGTGAAGATGGGAAATTTCTGGATGCTGCTCAACAACCGGGAAAGGTTTTTTCGTTACCTGCGTGCCATTACGGTTGGTTTGCCGGTATGGTTTGTAATCGGTATCCTCATTAGCTTTTCCGACGAGTTTGCGAGGCAATTTGGCATTACTGGCTTCGACCAGCCCAAGGCTTTAATGCTGCAGTATGTGGCACTTGCATTTGGCGATATGGCTGCCGGTCTTTTTAGCAATTATATAAAAAGCCGTAAAAAAACCTTACTCATATTCTATGGTATCATCATCTTTTTTTTCATTTTATTTTTTGCCTTAAAAGGCGGGGGCAGTGCTTTTTACATGTACCTGATTTGCATGGGGCTTGGCTTTGGCTCGGGCATATCGGTACTCTATATAACCATGAGTGCAGAGCAGTTCGGCACCAACCTGCGGGCTACGGCAGCCATATCCATACCCAACCTGGTGAGGGGTTTTCTTCCCCTGATTATTATTTTATTTAAATTTTTGCGGGGCGATAACGCCTTTAATAATTATCTCACCGGCGCCTGCGTTACCGGTATTATTATTTTGCTTATCGGGTTTGTATCGGCCTTGTACACCCAGGAAACCTTTGGCAAGGATTTGGATTTTGTAGAAGAATAAACTCCACACTGCCCTCAAAATTATCGTAAGCAAAAAATCTTAACCAGCGCCATGTACACAAAGCAGTACACCTCACAATTACGGGAAGAGTTCTGGACTATTTTCGGACAATATATGGCGCCTGTCCCCAATACCGATGGCGAAAAAATCAATTGGGTAAATTACAAAACAGGCAGCCGTTTTGTGCAGTTTAAAATGGAAGCAGGTAGCACCGGTGCTACAGTGGCAATCGAAATTTTTCATCCGGAAATGGCTGCCCGGGACTTATATTTTCAGCATTTGCTATCGCAAAAAAAAATGTTTGAAAACATTATGGGAGATGATTGGATATGGCATTCCCATCACTACTCACCAGCGGGTAAAACCGTAGCACTTATAACAAAAAAAATATCCACCCCCGACTTATTTAATAAAGCCACCTGGCCGGAGATTGTTGGGTTTTTTAAAAAGTCCATCATAGCTTTCGATTCGTTTTGGCAAATGGCCAAATACAGTTTTGATGCGTTATAGACATCTCTTAGCCGCCCCATGATTTCTGCTCCGCCTATATTTTTAAGGCTTAAACAAATTGCTACCCCCCCTGTTTTTTATCTTTATCTTTCTAAAAACAATGGGCAATGCAGCAGCAACCAAACACTCATCACTTAACAAGGCCTGCCCGGGCCATATTGTTGCAGTTTTTTGCCATGCTCTTTTTAATACTGGCCGTAAGTTTTTCTGCTTATTCCCAATCGTGCCCAGTAAATATTGATTTTGAAACCGGCACCTTTAATGGCTGGACTTGTTACACAGGTAATGTATCCGCCGCAGGCAATCAAAATACCATTTCGCTTACCCCTTCTGGTGGGCCGGTCTTTAATCAACATACTATGTTCTCATCTAACCCAGGCGATGGTGTAGATGAATTTGGAGGGTTTCCGGTAAACTGCCCCAATGGCAGTGGCCATTCTATTAAGCTTGGCAACACCACGGGTGGCGGAGAAGCCGAAGGCATCTCTTATGAATTCACCATCCCGGCCAACGAAAATTCCTATAATCTCATTTATAACTATGCCGTGGTATTTCAAGATCCCAATCACCTGGAGTTTCAGCAGCCACGCATGGAAATAGAGATTATAAACGTTACCGACAACACCGTAATTGACTGTTCGTCTTTTACATTTTATCCTTTTGGTTCGCCATTACCGGGTTTTCAATTGTCGCCCAATCCCGGTAGCAACACACCTGTTTATTATAAGGATTGGTCTGCCGTTTCCATCAATCTCGATGGCAATGCCGGTAAAACAATCAGGCTCTTTTTTAAAACATCCGACTGCACTTTTCGCCGGCATTTTGGCTATGCCTATATTGATGTAAACTCGGAGTGCAGTGGCACTTTTGTGGGGGCTACTTTTTGCCCCGACGACACCGTAGTATATGTAAATGCGCCGCATGGTTACCAAAGCTACTCCTGGTACGACAGTTCATTTACCCAATTAATAGGCTCGGCGCAGGTGCTGCGGCTTTCTCCACCACCTCCCCCTGATACTAAAGTAGCCGTGGTGCTGGTGCCCTATAACGGTTACGGGTGCTTAGATACCTTATATGCCACGCTGGTAGATACCCTTAACGTAACAGCAAACGCCGGCAGGGATACCATTTCCTGCAACTTCAATGCTGTGCCAATTGGCAGCCCGCCCAAATCAGGCCTGGTATATGCGTGGAGTCCGGCAATGGGATTGAGCAACGCCAACATTGCCAATCCACTCGCTGCACCAAACATCAGCACCAATTATATAGTACGTATAAACAGTGCCGGAGGCGGTTGTGTGGATTACGACACTATTACAGTAAGGGCTTCCAATCTCAATAATACGCTTCAGTTTATCGGCAAAGATGCTTTCTGTATTGGCAGCGGCGATAGTGCAGTTTTAATAGTGCAGCCTGCAGATAGTATTCAATGGTACAGAAACGACCAGCCTATTAGTGGCGCTACATCGCCTGTTTATAAGGTTACACAAACGGGTGTTTATTATGCCATCCTTTTAAGTGCCGAAGGCTGTAATTTAAAAACCATTAGCAAGTCTATAAATATTTCGTCGGTGCCAGTGGCCGGCATTTCCATAGCCAGGCCCAACCAATGCCTTGTTGGCAATCTGTTTGCTTTTACTAATTCCAGCACTAATGCTGTGGGTACTTTGCGTTATAACTGGGCTTTTGGCGATGGCACAGTTGACACAACCCAACATGCGTTTCATAAATACACTACTGCCGGAAACTACACAGTAAAAATGCTGGTGCAGAGTAGTATGGTTTGTACCGATAGTACTCAATTCAACATAAGCGTTTATCCCAATGCAGTAGCGGCTTTTACGGCTCCGGTGGTGTGTATTAATTTACCTGTGCAGGTGGGTAACAACACCGTGGAGCCGGGCACTTCACCCGTTAATTATAACTGGGTATTGGGCAATGGGCAGGTATTTACAGGCCGTACCCCACCACCGCAGGTTTATAACACCGCAGGTACTTATACCTATACCTTATCGGTAAATACCAATCAATGCCCCACGCCTTTAAGTACGGTAAAACATAATGCCATCATAGAAAATCCAAAGCCCGCAACCAGGTATTCGGAGCAGGGTGCGGTTATCAATTTGCCCGTTACTTTACAGGCAAGGCCCATAGGCAATACCGTTGTTTGGAACCCACCATTGAACCTGAACAATCCCACCAGTTTTAAACCCATTTTTAAAGGTACCAGCGACCAGTTATACCACCTTACCATCACTACTGCCGCCGGGTGCAAAACCATAGATACGCAGTTTGTAAAAATTTACAAACAGGTGGAAATATTTGTACCCACCGCTTTTACCCCCAACAACGATGGAAAAAACGATTACCTCCGGCCTATACTTATCGGCATAAAAGAAGTACGGGGTTTCAGGGTATTTAACCGGTGGGGTAATTTGTTATTTGAAACCAAAAACGAAAGGCCGGGCTGGGATGGCACTTATAAAAATGTGCCACAAATAACCCAATCCATTGTTTGGGTATTTGAAGGCATTGGTGCCGATGGCATTATGTATAGCCGCAAAGGATTGTGTACGCTAATACGGTAATTGGTTTTACGTTTAAAAATTCTTACAGGCTCAATTTTATTTGCCTTTATTTTTTCTTTGGTGGTCACCGAAAGCCGTTCCCTGATTGAACTTTTGTGGCGACGCTCCGTTCATCTTTGTGCTTCTATTGAGCATTTAAAACTCCATACACAACTTCAACGCTGTTAAAACACTTCTGTCTCTTTTTTATTTGAAAGCGGCTTAACCTTAAAGCGGCTGCCTATCAAAATTCGGCCGGGAGAAATCCTTGGCACCGCTATTACAGAAATATCCAAATCAAAGAGGCCGCTATTTCTTCATCATCCCCTCCAGCACCTTTCTGTCAATTTTCTTCCCCGCCGCTTTCTTCGGCGTATTATTTTTATTCAACTGCCACGAAATCGTAAACCTATAATTTTTGGTTCGGGTGCTGTTAAAGCTTTCCAGAGCAAAGTTGTTGCCGGCGGTATAGGTAACCAGTTGGGAGCTGCGAAAAGGGTCGGCCACGTTAAAACCCAGCACCAGCCTGCGGTTTATAAATTTGTGCTGTACACCCAGGTTCATAGTAAGATTACTGCGGCTGCGGCCCTGCGGGTCGGCAAAGCTGCTGTAGCGAAAGTTACCATCCATGGTAAATACATTGCTGAAAAGGATGTTGTAGTTAAGCGATGTATAAAACGAGCCGCCATCGCGGTAGCGGTACAGCAGCTTTTGCTGTTCGCCATATTGGTTGTAGGTATAACCCGTGCTTGCATTTAACCTAAAAGCTTTGGAAAAAGTATAGCCGCCCCAAATGCTGGCCTCATACTCCTGCCGGTTGTCTATATTTTGCCAGGTAACAAAAGTTTTGCCATCGGTCTGCAGGCTGCGGATGGTATTGAAAATGTTTCGGATATTGTTGTACCCCATGGAGCCGTTTATATAATACTTGCCCTTGCTAAGGGTATAGTTCAGGTCAAAGTTATCGGCCACGGATGGGTTAAGTACGGGGTTGCCAAAGCGGAGGTTGTACGGGTCGTTATAATCCACGGCAGGGTTCAGTTCACCAATGCCGGGCCTGCGGATGGATTTGCGATACACAAAACTTACATTGTTGTTGTTCTTAAAATCCTGCCGCAGGGTAAGCGACGGAAGCAGGTTCCAGTAACTGTTGCTGCTGTTGGTAAAATTGGTTTTGTAGGTAAATGCAAAATCTGTTTCCTCGGCTTGCAAATTGGCAATAATGCGGAGCCGTTGTTTTAGGGCAATGGTAAGCCCTGCCCTTACGGTAAATATATTTTGCACAAACCGAAAATCGGTACTCAGCAGGTTATTAAACACCAAGGTGTTTTCCGGCTTTTTAAGAAAGGATGTGGTTAGCACGTTATGATTATTGTTGCCATTCCAGGTAGCACCGGTGCTAAAGCTCCATCCTTTTATGGTCAGGGGCCGGTCGTAGTTTATTCGCAGCGAATAACTACCCACCGTATTGCGGCCTTGTTGGTTTTGGGTGCTGTCTATGCCCGTAGGCAATCTGCTATCCGCAAACAGGAATTGCTGAAAATATTCCCTGTCGTTATGGTTTTTGCCATAAGCGTACCCGCCTATAATCCGCAATACTTCACCTGATTTTTTGCCCCTGTATACTACCGAGGGTTGCAGGTTGAGGTTAATATTGCTGCCGCTTGTGCCATTGCTGCGGGTACTTAGTTTATAAAGCGTTTTAAACCGGTTGATATTTCCATATTCGGTAAAACCAATGTTATCAACATAATTGCTGTTGGCCTGCACCACCATGCTATACTGCCATTGTTTTGTCGCATCATAATCTATCTGAAAGCGGATATTGGGTCGGGCACTTTTATTATTGCTCCGGCCATCGGCGTTAACGTAATTGGTGCTATCTGTATAAATATTTTGGCGGTGGCTGTAGCTGTTGCCTTTTAGTTGACTTGCGGCTGCGCCCACCGCAGCATTCATGCTTATTTTTTTGTTGCGATAGCTGGCATTGGCATTCAGGCTCCCTTCGCCACGGGTACCAATGCCTAGTGTTACTTTTCCTGTCATACCTATGCGGCCTTTTCTGGTAATAATATTTATAACGCCTCCCTGCTCCGAAGCATACTGTGCCGGCGGGTTGGTCATCAGTTCTATACGGTCTATGGATCCGCCGGGCAGGCTCTCCAAAAGGTCGCTCAGTTGCTGGGCATTCAAGTCCACCGGTTTATCGTCTATTAAAATTTTTGGCTCCTTTCCTTTCAGCAAAAGCTTGCCATTTGGGTCGTTGCTCACCAGGGGCATGTTGCGTAGTATTTCAGCCGTATTGCTGCCGGCAGTAAGAGCCGATTCGCCAACATTATAAACGATTTTGCCATCCTTATTTTCTATCAGCGGTTTTTCGGCATAAACAATTACATCCTGCAGGGCTTCATTTTTATTATTCAGTTTTATATCGCCAATATTAAAATCGTAGCGTTCGGCACGTATATTAATACTATCAATGGTTACCGTTTGATAGCCGGTAAGGCTCAATACGATTCTATAATACCCAAAGGGCAGCGTTGATATTTCAAATCCGCCATCTGAACCCGTAACCATAGAGCGACGGAAACCGAAATCGCTGAGGATGCTGACCACTACCGTAGTAGCTGCCAGCCCCTTGCCGGTCTCATTATCCAGCACATTGCCTGTAATAATGCCAAGGGCATTCTTAGTGTCGTTTTTCTGGGCAATAATATTTTGGGTTGATGATAAAATAAGTAGAAGGAAAGAAATGTAAATTTTCATGCCACCCGAAGGTAAATGAAGGGATGTTCATAGCTATCCTGCTATTACAGGAGTGGTCACATATACCTATGGGATTTTTTTTTAAACGTACTCCTGTAATGATTGTTAGCAAAGACCTTATAGGTTTTGCATACACCCCCAACTGTTATCTTTGCCCCCCGGCATAAAATACCGGTCTTAAATTTTTACTACCATGTTGGATGTTGCCGATACAAAACTTCACGATGAGGCGAGGCAAGGCGAAGCGTTTGCTCCGTTTGCCATTGCCCCTGTTTTGTACAAAAAACAATTTTATATAGAGAGCTATGGCTGCGCCATGAATTTTGCCGATAGCGAAATCGTAGCTTCCATACTATACGATAATGGCTATGGCGCTACCCGTAATGCAGCCGACGCTGACCTCATACTCATTAATACCTGCTCCATCCGCGAAAAAGCAGAACTCGCTGTTCGCAAACGCCTTACTGAATTTAAAAAATTAAAGCAGGCAAAGCCCGGCACCCTTGTAGGCGTACTCGGGTGCATGGCCGAGCGGTTGAAATCAAAATTTTTGGAAGAAGAAAAACTGGTGGATATGGTAGTGGGGCCCGATGCTTACCGGTCGTTGCCAGGCCTGGTACAAGAAGCTGAAAGCGGCCAAAAGGGCGTAAATGTTTTATTGAGCCGCGATGAAACCTACGGCGATATTTCTCCCATACGCCTCAATAGCAATGGCATTATGGCCTTTGTGAGCATTATGCGAGGCTGCAACAATATGTGCAGCTTTTGTGTGGTGCCCTTTACCCGTGGCCGCGAAAGGAGCCGTGATGCAGATAGCATTGTGGCCGAATGCCAGGATTTATATAACCGGGGTTTTAAAGAGGTTACACTACTGGGGCAAAATGTGGATAGTTATTATCAGGCAGCCTCCCTAAATCAAGACTCCCCCAACACAGACTCCCCCAACCCCTCCAAAGCAGGGGCTTTCGGCTCAAACAATTTAGAGGTAAAAATAAATATGCACGGTTCTGAGAACCCTCCTTTGGAGGGCAGGGAGGCTTCCTCGTTGGAGGGCAGGGAGGCTTCCTCGTTGGAGGGCAGGGAGGCTTTGCAGGCAGCGGCAATCACCTTTGCCAATCTCCTGGAACGTGTCGCTCTCATCTCACCATCACTCCGGGTACGTTTCAGCACATCGCACCCAAAAGATATTACCGACGATGTGCTGCATACCATTGCCAAATACGAGAACATTTGCAACTATATACACTTACCGGTGCAGAGCGGCAGCAGCCGCATTTTACAACTGATGAACCGTACTTACAGCCGGGAATGGTATATGGCCAAGGTGGATAAAATAAGAGAAATAATTCCCGACTGTGGCATTAGCAGCGATATGATTAGCGGCTTTTGCACCGAAACCGAAGAGGACCACCAGCAAACGCTGAGCTTAATGGAATACTGTAAGTACCATTACAGCTACATGTATTTTTATAGCGAAAGACCGGGCACCCTGGCCGAACGCCGCTATGATGACGATGTGCCACTAGAGGTAAAAAAGCGCAGGCTGGAAGAAATAGTGCAAATGCAAAATCGTATAAGCCTGGCCAGTTTTAAAGAAGATGTGGGCAAAACATTTAAGGTGCTCATAGAAGGTAATAGCAAGAAAAGTGATGCCGATTGGATGGGTCGTACCGGGCAAAGCAAAGTGGTGGTATTTGCCAAAGAAGCATACGCACTAACCGCCGGCGATTATGTTAATGTAATGATTGAAAATTGCACCCAGGGTACGTTGCTGGGGAAGATAAAAATGGAAGATTATGCATCCTCTAATTGAACAAAATATTGAGAAAATACAGCAGTTGGGGCAAAAGCACTACCTGAAATCATTGTTTGTGTTTGGATCTGTTGCCAATGGTGATTTTAATGATGGCAGCGATGTGGATTTCTTACATCAGATAGATTACCAAAGTTTCGATTTTGATCATTTAGAAACGATGCCATATAATCCCAACACTGAATTTTACGAGCTCAAAAATGAACTCGAAAAGCTTTTAAAAAGAAAGGTTGACCTAATCGCCAACCAAAAATTCCGAAACAAATATTTTCAGCAATCTGTAGAAAAATCGAAATTTTTAATTTTTTCAAATGAAAGGTTTACAAAAATATCTGGTTAATATAATCATGACCATTGAAGATAAACAGGCTTTCGCAAATGAATATATACTGGCTGGCTTCAATTTTTTAGAAAAAAAATGGGCTGTTGAAAGAGGCATTTCTATAATTGGAGAAGCCATGTTTAAAGCAAATAAGATAAGACCCAATATGCCCATTTCAAGTTTGCAGCAGATTATAGGTACCAGACATATTGTAATTCGTGATTACGACAGCGTTGACCCTGCAAGGTTACTTGTAATGATAAAGACAGACCTACCATTACTTAAAACCGAAGTAGAAACCATACATAACGAACTAAACTAAATGGACATACAAAGCATAAAAAACAGATTTGCCATTATTGGCAATTCACCCGCACTCAACCACGCCATAAACGTGGCCGCACAGGTGGCCAATACCGACCTCAGCGTATTAATTAATGGCGAAAGCGGCGTGGGCAAAGAAGTCTTTTCTCAAATCATACACTCCCTTTCGCCACGTAAGCACAACCCTTTTATAGCCGTTAACTGCGGTGCCATACCAGAGGGCACCATTGACAGCGAATTATTTGGCCACGAAAAGGGCTCCTTCACCGGAGCGGTGGACAGCCGCAAAGGCTATTTTGAAACCGTAAACGGCGGTACCATTTTTTTGGACGAAATAGGCGAATTGCCCCTCGGCACACAGGCCCGCCTGCTGCGTATTTTAGAAAGCGGCGAATACATTCGTGTAGGCAGCAGCAAAGCCATGAAGACAAATGTGCGGGTAATAGCCGCCACCAACCGGGATCTGCTGGAGTTTGCCGGCACTGGCAAATTCAGGATTGATTTATACTATCGCCTCAACTCTGTACCCATCCGCATTCCGGCATTGAGAGACAGAAAAGAAGACATCCCATTGCTATTCCGCAAATTTGTAATTGATTTTGCCGAACGCTACCGTACCAACCCCATGCAACTGGAAGATGATGCCAGGCTTATGTTAATTAATTACCCATGGCGTGGTAATGTGCGGGAATTGAAAAACATTGCAGAACAAATTTCTGTGCTGAGCAAAAGCCCACAGGTAGGTGGCAGAGAAATGAAAGAATTTTTACCCGACCAGCCAGCCAATAACCAGTTGGTGCTGGCCTCGCAGGCAAGCGGCGGCTTTGTAAGTGAAACCACATTTGCAAACGAACGTGAAATTTTGTACAAGCTCTTCTTCGATATGAAACGGGACGTAACCGAACTTAAACGCATGTTTGTAGAACTGGTGCAAAACCCTAATGGCGTAAAAGGTGCTGCCAACATTAATTTTAACGAGCCTGCCATGAACGAACTGCTGCAGCAGCATGAATACACACCAGCCACTTACAGCACACCAGCTTACCCAAATGCCTCACCGGTCATCATACAGCAACCCAGTAGCAATGGAAAAGGCATAGAAATACACGAACACGAAAATGTAGAGGAGAGCCTCAACATTATGGATATGGAAAAGGAACTCATCATCAAAGCCTTGAAAAAACACAAGGGCAAACGAAAAGACGCCTCCGCCGATTTGGGCATTAGTGAAAGAACACTTTACCGTAAGTTGAAGGAATATTATATAGAGGAATAGGAGTTAGTTGATTGGTTAATTAGGAAAACAAGTAAAAATGCTGATAGTTAAGTTTAGGATGACCACAAAGTTTTATTTATTTTTTTGTTTTGCTCTGTTGTTATCCGAGACTATTTTGGGACAAGAAGCTTATATACGATCAAAAGAGGGCAAATCAATCATAGATAAAAAGGCATTTGTTTCAAATTGCCTTATAGGTTTCCACAAAGACCGAAACGATAAAACTGCCCTCGCAATTTGTGAATGTGAGGCAGCCAAAATGGACAGGCATTTTACGAACAAAGAGTACAGGGATTTTACGGCTTCACATGTAATTGATATTTCTGGTTTAATTAAAAAAGACAGCCTCTTCGAAAAGCAAATCCAGGACTGTTATACCAGTTCCGGCAAAACAATTTTATTACAGGCGGAAGGTTTTGAGGATGAATTTATAAAAGATTGTAAGTAAGGCATTCAAAAGAATACCGAGAAAAAACTGGATGCTAATAAATTGACTGATTTCTGTAATTGCCAACTTAAAATAGTTAAGAACAAAAAACTATCGGATACACAAATTAATACATTGAGCAATCCAAATTCGCTGCTTTCTTATGAAATAATGTCCACTTGTGGTAGCCCTTATTTGGAAAAAGAAAATACAGGGGGAAATTGGAGTGGAAAAATGGAACAGGACATTGCCGGGCCGGTAAGTGATACCTTAAGAATACTTGCCTTAGATGGCATGACTTATGTAAAAATTAAAACCGGAAGTTTGATACAGGTTTGGTTGTTGGATACTGGAGCATCTGATTTGTTGATTAATGATGAAATGGAAACTATTTTACGGAGTGAGAATATTATCACGAATGCAAATTATCTGGGTATAGGGGAGTATGAAATGGCAAATGGGATGATAGATACCTGCCGGAAGTATTTATTAAACAACATTGAAATCGGAAAATTTTCGCTTAACAATATTGTTATGGCAGTTACAACCAAAGGAAAAAGAATTATTGCTGGAAAAGCACTGTTGAACAAATTTGGAAGCTGGATTCTCAACAATAAGAACAATACTTTGATATTAAACAGGTAGTGCCAGAGTTCCGGCAAAGGAGTGTGGTACAGCTACCAATTGAAATTACAGGATGTAAAACAGCGCACATGAACAACCAAGTTATTTATTTCAAAGAAAAATCAGTTGGGTCTGGAACGCAACATACAGTGTGTCTAATAGCGTGTGCCCTTTCCATTTTGTTCATCAGTTCCTGCGGCATATACAAGTTCAAAGACACCAATTTTCCACCCGACATTAAAACCGTAAAGCTGAACTTTTTTGAAAATAAAGCCCGCTACATTAACCCCCAGCTGGCACCTAAGCTCAACGAAAAATTGCAACAAAAAATCATCAGCCAAACACCCCTAATACGCAGCACCAGCGACGAAGCCGATTACGTTATCAGCGGCAGCATCAGCGACTATTATGTTAGCACGGCAGGCGTAAGCAACCAGCAGGTAAGCAGCAGTAATCTTAACGTAAGCATCCACGTAATTTTAAAAAACAACAAGACCCAAAAGTTGGATGAATACGACGTAAGCAAAGCCTTCCCATTCAGCGGCCAGCGCACTTTGCAGGAGGTGGAAAACAGCCTCACCGACGATATCGTAAGAGGGGTAAGCGACGAGATTTTTAATCGGCTTTTTTCCAACTGGTAAGTATCTGTTACATTTAATCTTTCGCAAATTATTTTGGCCACACTCCTTAGCAATATCAAATTACAACACCCCGCTGCAAGCCAATGGCAGCAGCTATATCCATGGTTTGCTACGGGGCATTTGCTGCAGGCGTACCACTTAAAAAATTCCGAAGGTTATCAGGCAGCCTCGCAAAAAGCAGCCATTTATTTTAACGATATACAGCGTTTGCATTGGCTACTGAACGAGCAACCAACAGACATTGACCAAATACTTGCCGCTTACAATTTAAAAACAGCGGCAGCCCATGCCGGGACCGTGGTATTTGCCGAAAACTCTGTTGCCCATTCAGACGAAGAATTAGATACTAACGCAAACAGTTTAATACACGAAGCACCCACAGAAGAAGTAGCAGAAATGGATAGCGTGGATGAATTAGCAGAAACGAGCCAGACAGCCGCCGCAGCTAATTTGGCCGAGG
>Ga0105048_10002482_pt1 | contig 29995 bp, 26 predicted proteins | sample MAT05_FD_78382 | JGI IMG/M metagenome (GOLD analysis project Ga0105048, IMG submission 78382) | Freshwater microbial communities from Lake Fryxell liftoff mats and glacier meltwater in Antarctica - MAT-05 | ecosystem: Environmental > Aquatic > Freshwater > Ice > Liftoff microbial mat | place... | reverse complement strand
GATGGCGCGGTGATTCGGCTGAGCGCTGATGGCAGAAAGCTGGAATCTATCACGCGCCTCGGTGCGACGATTGCGGACATGCAGGTTCACGCCACGAGCGGCAATATTGCTGTGGTGGGAGCCTTTGGGGTGGTGGTCCTGAGCCCCGACGCCAAGACCGTACTTTTTAGCAAAACTCTCGCGTCAGCTGCCACTCGCGTTTCTGTCGCAGCTGATGGGAGTATTGTGGTGCTGGCCGGGAAACACGTGAGTGTTTTCGATGCCTCCTTGGCAAGTCTCGGTGAATTCGATGTGAGTGGTACCACGATCAACGATCTGGCCCTTGATAGTGGAACGAAGCAGGTGTTCGTGGTCGGTTTCAAGCAAGATGATGGTGCTCCCTGCACCCAGCTCCAGATCCCGTTCCTGCGTGCCTATCATTTTGATGGGCAAATCAGCTGGAAAGCCTACGATTGGAATCATACCGAGGTGGGCGCGGTCAATGAATGCGCGGATTCTCGCGGCCTCTCCGTCGCTCTCGGTCGCGACGGCATGCTGTATTACGCAGGTGAAAGCCACGGCGGGAACACGGTGCACCGTCGGATGCCCCAAGACTTGGCAACGATGTCGCCAGTGACGAAATTCGATAAATACAACGATCCCTACAATCTGAATGGTGCGGCGCCGATTTCCTACTACGCTCGATTCAAGCCGGGCGATGGCAGCTTGCTGATGGGGCAGTATCTGGTTACCCGCCTGTCCCCAGATAAAGGGGACAAGGGCAATGCGGCGCGTCCGACAGCGATCACCGCCGACGAGAAGGGGAACATCTTGCTCACCGGGGCTACCGCCTGCTGCATCGAGAATGCCGCCCAAAAGACCGTGAATGGCTTGCCGGCGTTCGGTGCTTACGCGGGCGGAGGCTTTGTCTTGATGGTCGCTTCGGATTTCAGCCAACGGCTTGTGTGGACTGTCTTTGATGGGCCACAAGGTGGCGGGACCAATGGCGTTGCCGTGGCAACGGGCGGCGGGAGAATGGCTGTGGCCATTGTCCAAACCAGCAAGACTATGCCAACGACGGCTTCCCCAATGTTGGGCATCGATGCGCTTCAGCCGAGCCCGGGTGGTGGGCTTTCAGATGGCTACTTTGCTGTTTGGCGGGCGCCCTAGCCGCACCAGGGCCTCATCTTTGGCGTCGTAGCGGTGAGCGCACTGGCTACTTCATGATCGAAACGATTTCCGCTGCGCTCTCGACGAACTTTGGCCACATCGCGATCAAGACATCCGCGGAATACTGTGCGTAAGAAGCCGCATCTTCGGTGGCTAGGTTGCGGATAAAGGCTTCATCGAGCTCGGAGCCCTTCAGCAACTGATATTCGATTTGATCGGCGACGCGCAGCATGGCAACCGCGATGGCCTTGTCCGGATCGCCCGCGTAGGCGCGACCGGGCTGATGGTGGAGTGCCACGACGCTCGCGATAGAGTCTGGTATTTTCCAAGCGACCAGCACATGCGCGCCCAGCACAGCATGGTCAAACCCTAATTGAGCTCGTTCGTGGAGGTGGATTTCGTCGGGCGTGCTCACCGCTGTTTGATCCAGCTTGGTGTAGTCGATATCGCCCACCTGCATCATCAAGAGCTTCCCTACATCGTGCAGCAAGCCAGAAATGAAGACGTTGTCCACACGCTTATATCGCCATTCAGAACTCAGCACGCGCGCAATCGCTGCAACTCGTGCACAGTGGTTCCGGATCAGTAGACCGCTGCCTTGAGTATCTGAAAAGAGACCCATGGCTGCAACGCCGGTGACAATTTCCATCACCGTGTTGCGGCCGAGGCGAGTGACCGCATCTGAGATGTTCGTGATGTCCATCGCGCCGCGGTAAAGTGCGCTGTTCGTGACCTGGAGCAACTTCACCGCGAGCCCGGGATCTCTTTCTATGGTCGACGCAATCTTGCCAACGGCGGTGTCAGGATTGGAGAGCAGGCCAATCACTTGCTGTGCGACCACCGGGAATGGCTTAAGGCCGAGCGCCTTGCCTGTTGTCGCGGCGAGCGATTGAGACGCCGATAGCTCGGTTCGATTGGGATCCGCGTCACCGAACCAGAGATCCTCCCGGATCTGTTCGAAGATCTGGCGTTGACCTGCTGGTAGTGGCGGTGGTTTGGGGGCTCGCTTAGGTTCTGCGCTCATGTCGCCCAAAGGAACGGCCGCTCTCGCCTTGGGGGTTAGCCCCTCGGGATCTGGAGCGTCTCAGTCTGAGACGTTGCTAATTTTACCTGAGAATAACGCCGCAGTTGGTGAAGGTGATACTGGTGGTCAATTTGAAATTGCTGGCGCTTGTATGGCGCTCCGCGTGAAAGACAGACAGGGAGTACTGTTGGCCCTTGGTGAGCTTGAGCGTGTCGAGCGCCACTTGATCGGATTCCACGCCGTGCACGCCGCCAATGTCCACCACCAACTTGCCATCAATGAAGGCCCAGAGATCGTCGTCGCCACTGAAAGCGAAGACTTCGCCTCCGTTGTACACAAACGTGGTGTTCAGCTCGAACGTGAAGTGGAAGTCGCGCTCCACACCTTTTTGATCCTTGAAACCGGGCTGCATGGAGGGCTTGCCGTCTAACGGGAAGAATGCTGACGATTCGTAGACGGTGCGCCCCGATGCGTCGACGGTCTTCTTCAGGTAGCCGGAATCGAGATCGAACGGATAAGTTGCGTTGGCGTTATGGCTCAGGCTGTACCATTCCGAGAAAGTTAGAGCACTCGTTACGGCTTGCTTGCCGCCGGGCGCTGAATTGGCCAAAACTGGCACGCCATTCTCTAGCCTGTCCTTGACGAGGCCTCTGACCAGCCCCGGGTTGAAGTTTTGGAAATCAGGATGTTCTGGCCCAAAATCCCGTAAGGTGCCGATCAGCTTTGGGTTGCACATCCCGTCGGTGGGCGCCAAGGCGCCGACGCCTTGACCCACGTCGATGCCGCCCTGCTGAGCACCGTTACCGTTGACAGCGCCATTGCCGTTGGCAGTGCCATTGCCGTTGCCACTTGCTCCGCTGCCCGTTGGGCCGCTGCCAATATTGGAACTGCCCCCGCTGCCGTTCCCGGCAGCGAGCAGGCCGCCGTCTGCGTTTTTGTCATTGGAGGAGCAAGCGCCCGTTCCGAGAAGCAGCGCGGGCCAGAACAAAACCGGAAGGGTGTGTCGGGCGAGAGACGATAGGGGGTTCGACATGGTGCTCCCTGTGGGTGGCAGAAGCTTCACATTCTAGTTCGTTGTAAAGTTCAGGGCAAGCCGTGAGCCCATCGCGGTTCGCGAGGGTTTTAGTAGGACTTTGCAAAGATCAAGCGCTGCGTGCTCGGCTGACCTGTGAAGATACAGGTTCCTGCTTCGGGGCTGAGATCGCGTGGAATGCAGCGAATTGTTACCTTCAAATCGGCTTTCAAGCGCTCCTCAAGCTCACGCGTGGGGGCACAATGAGCCAGGGCGAAGCCCCCGTGGATTTCCGGCTTGGTCGGATTCTGCGGAGTGAAGAATGCGTAGAAGTCTTTCTCGGAATCGATGCGCACAGTGTGCTGATCGCGGAGCGCCAACGCACGCTGATAAAGGCCATCTTGGATTTCCTGCAGGAGACCTGGAAGTGTGCCGGGAACGCTCGCAAGCTCTGGAAATATCTTTTCCTTCGGTGACTGATCGCGTCGGCAGAGTGCAACCGTACCCTTTTCAAGATCGCGTGGCCCGAGCTCCAGCCGTACGGGCACGCCTTTCTTGATCCACTCCCAGCTCTTGGTGCCACCGGGAAGATCGCGCGCGTCGACTTCGACCTCAATGGGGGCGCCGTTAAAGCTCTGTGCGTGGATTTGGGCTGCTAGCTCGCGCGCAGCCGCAATCACAGCGTCGCGGGTTTCCGGCTTGGGAGTGACCGGCAAAATAACGACGTGAGTGGGTGCGACGCGGGGAGGAACCACCATGCCGTCGTCATCCGCGTGCATCATGATCAGCGTACCAACCAGGCGAGTGCTCACACCCCAGCTGGTGGTCCAAGCGTGCTCCTCCTTGTTCTCGCGCGACAAGAACTGAATGCCACTGGAGCGCGCAAAATTTTGGCCCAGGAAGTGCGACGTGCCAGCTTGAATCGCCTTTCGATCCTGCACCAAAGCTTCGACACACAGTGTCTCGACGGCACCCGGGAAGCGTTCGCCATCCGTTTTCGCACCACAGAAAACGGGAACCGCCAGATAGTCACGAGAGAACTCGGCGTACACTTCCAGCATGCGCGCTGTTTCTTCGCGCGCTTCAGTTTCGGTTTCGTGCGCGGTGTGCCCTTCTTGCCAGAGGAATTCTGCGGTTCGTAGAAAGATGCGGGGTCGCATTTCCCAACGCACCACGTTTGCCCACTGATTGATCAAGATGGGCAGATCTCGATAGCTTTTCACCCATTTGGCAAAGCTCGCGCCGATGATGGTCTCAGAAGTGGGGCGCACTACCAAGGGCTCGACCAGGGCAGCACTCGGAGCCGGACGCAGGCCTCCGCCGGGAGCTGCCTCCAGACGATGGTGCGTCACCACCGCGCACTCTTTGGCAAAACCTTCCACATGTTCCGCCTCTTTCGCCAGATAGGAGAGCGGGATGAAGAGCGGAAAGTAGGCATTCTTGTGGCCCGTGTCCTTGAACATGCGATTCAGACGGTGCTGAATACTTTCCCAAATGCCGTAGCCCCAAGGCTTGATCACCATGCAGCCTCGCACATCCGAGTTCTCGGCGAGATCGGCTTCGCGCACGACAGACTGGTACCATTCAGGAAAATCCTGATCTCGGCGCGGACTGATGGCAGTTTTTTCGGATTGTTGTGCCTTTTGGTTCATGGAGCCGCAAAACAAGCGCCGAAGTGCGGCGCCGTCAATCCCGCGTCACGCAAGCTGGAAAGGGATGGGTATTTCCGCGGTTAGAGATAGTAAGCATGCTTACTATCTTGATCGGCTTGGGGAGCAGAGGTCCGGGTTCGTCAGGCAGCAGGCCGGGGCAGCCGGGCAGGCACAGAGCCGTTACTGGGGCAGGCACAGAGCCGTACTAAGGAGCGGGAATCGCACCGTAGAGAGCCTGGAATGAACCCGCTGCTCCGCCAGCTGCATCCGAGCCACCACTCGCTTGAGCTCCGCCAGCTGCATCCGAGCCACCACTCGCTTGAGCTCCGCCAGCTGAATTTGCACCGCCCGTTGTCGCGGCGGCTCCGCCGCTTGGCGCCGGTATTGCGCCATAGAGGGCAACCACGCTCGTGCCACCGCTCGCTTGAGTACCACCGGCGCTCGGTGCGCCACCTGTTTTTGCGGCGGCACCACCTGTGGACTTACTACCACCCGTTGCAACGGCACCGCCTGTCGATTTGCCGCCCGTCGCGTCGGTGCCCGCCGAGGTATCGTCCCCACAGGCTACCTGCGTGCTGGCAGCCAGCGTTGCGCCAAAAGCGAAGAGTGCGGCGCGGCTCAGGCGTTTGCCTGGAAGTACAGGTGCGGGGCTCGCAACCAGATCGAGAGGCGAGGAGCAAAACGGGCAGCTGGCTTCAGTGGTGCGAACGTGGCGCGCGCATTCAGGGCAGGGGACGAGATGTTGGGACATGATAGAATTCCTCTAAGGCTAGCGGGTGAGGCTTACGGAGGGCTGAAGCTAAAGGTTGGGGGAGTCGGGCTTGGGCTCTTCGACGATTTCGAAGCGCCCGTGGTCGAAGGGTTCGCCGGGGGCCGGGCTTGCTAGCACCAGGCGCTCGCGCATGCCGTTGCGATCCATCTCTAAGGCTCGATGGTGGCAGTAGGGATTGTTGCCCGCTTTGCCCAGCGCCGTAAAGCCTGTCCAGGTACAACCGGCACGGCAGGTATCCGCGTAGTAACAAGTGCCACAGAATCCCCAGAGATCTTTGGCTCCTCGATGGTCGCGCGTGAAGCGGAGCGCTTCGGCGCGTTCCCAAATGTCCACCAGACGGTTGTCCTGTACGTTGCCACCGGCAAATTCCCGGGTTGGGAGCGAGGGGCAACCTTTGATGGTGCCATCCGCTTCGATGCCGAGAGTCCCTCGCCCGGCACCGCACGAGCCGAGATGACCTTGGGGCATGGTGCCGCGCAACAGGGATTCATAGGGTCCGAAATACCCGAGATTATTGCCGGGCCAGAGCGTGACGCCCGCCTCGACAGTGCGCCGCTTGAGATCCGCGACCATCGGGAACACTTTCAACAGATCGTACGGTTGCAACAAAACATCTGGCTCATCCACCGCGCGCCCCATCGGGACGGTGAGCTGCAGCTGCCAACCATGGATGCCGGCTTCGATTAAGCGCTCAAGGAGCTCCGGCATTTCGGGCGCACTCAAACGATTGATCTGTGTATTGGACGCCACGGGGACGCCGGCCGCACGGAATGCGCGAATTGCATTGAATGCTGAAGCGTAAGACCCTTGCACCCCGCGCAAACGATCGTGCGTTCCTTCAAGACCGTCGACGGAAACGCTGACACTCATCAGGCCAGCAGCATGGGCGGCTTTGGCGTGTTCGTCGGTGATGCCGCGACCGCCGGTGGTCATCGTGGATTGCATGCCACATGCTCGGATTTTCTCGATGATGGCGAGCCAATCCGGGCGGAGATAGGCTTCACCGCCGATGATGGTGACCTCTTTTACCCCGAGCTCCGCCATTTGTTCGATCAGATCAAAGCAGCGCTCCGTGGAAAGCTCATCTTCCCGAGCTTTGCCCGCACGAGAGCCGCAATGCCGGCAGGCGAGATCGCACTTGAGCGTGATCTCCCAGACCGCGTAAATGGGGCGCCAGGCTTTGTCGACGGGGCGCACGCTATCAGCCAGGGGAAGCTTGCGGCGTGCGACAGGAGCCTGTGGTGCTATTGGTAGGCTCCGCGGACGCTCGGCCTTGAGCATGCGCTGCCGCTCAGGCTCGGATGTTAGCTGCAGAAGCCGGGATCCCGGGAGCGAGTTGGTCACTGTTGGCCGGCGTAAAGTGCCGCGACTTCAGGGGGAGACAGTGCACGATTGTAGAATCGGACATCATCAAGGCTACCCTGGAAAAAGCCGCCTGTCCCGTTGGGCGAGCCAATATGGAATGGATTCGAGCTTGAACAAATCTGGGGTGGGCGAGTGCCAGGGGCGGCGACACCATCTACGTAAATGCTCTGGGCGCGTGTCGCGTCCTGGACGAGGGCAACGTGGTGCCAGGTGTCGAGGGTCACCACCTTAGCAACCGTCGCTGGGGTGATGTCGTTCGTTTCAAAACTAAACGCGTTCACAATTTCACTAGCAAGCGCTGGCTGATCACCACTGATATACAGTCCGCAGTAATTGGGGGTGGGGACAGGAGGAGGATCGATGGCAGACTCATTGCCAATAATCCCCACCCAGCCCTTGAACGTTGCGACTTTGACCCAAACAGAAATCGAAAAGCTAACCGTATTTGTCCAACCGCTGAAGGGAGCGGCCGGCAAGACTATGTCATTGCCAATAGGGGCATTATTGGGATTACCGTCGAACGTCAAACAGGCGGTGCTCTTTCCTGCGAGTGGTGTCGGCACGTCGGTGCTTCGCGTTGGCTTCGACGTGCTGAAGGTGCCGTGATTGGCGCCGATCGACGAATCCATGGCTGTTGCACCCACGGTGGCCTCATCGAACTTCCAGTGACCAATCAGGCCCGCTGTGAGCATGACGGGGCCGTACCCTCCTGTGGCTTTGGCGCCGCCTAACGCAGCACCGCCGGAACCTCCCATGCTCGCTCCCCCAATGCCCGTGCCGCCCGAACCAATCTTTGAACCGCCCGCGCCGACGGTACCGCCAGATGCGCCCCCTGTTCCTAGCTTGCCTCCCATCCCAACCGTGGTGTTACCGCCGGAACTCGCCCCGCCCGTGCTGCCCCCCGAGCCGTCGTTTGAACTGCCCGCGAAGTCGAACCCCCCGCGCGGACCCGACGGAACTCCAGCATTGGAACAGGCGCCGCCGACAGCGGCGAGAAGAAGCACAAAAGAAGCGCGTGATGAAGTCATGGCAGAAAAACCCCGGCGCGGAGCCTTTGAAGAATATTGAGTGCCTATAGCTCAACGAATTCATCCGAACAAGCACTCAACCTGATGAGCGGCCACAAACTGCGCGGTTTTGTGCATGTGGGCAGGTGTGGGATGCAAACGGATGGATTCGAGCCCGCTTCAGCAACTACAGGATACCCGCGTAATGCCAGTCACGGGTGCTCGATCCCTTGCAGGAATGCTGCTAGTCGCTCCCGCAACGTCCTGTGGATCTAGCTCCCGCCTTCACACTCCAGCCTCGTCCGCCAGACGATCGAAGGCTTCCCTTGGGTGTGATCCCGGGACTGCCACTCACGGCGCTGGCTCCCATGCAGCGCATTACCGACTTGCCGTTCATGCGAGTGATCGCCGAATATGGCCCCCCGGATTACTTTTTTACAGAGTATTTCAGAATTCACCCCGCTTGGAACCTGGAGAAATCGATTCTTCAGTCTATCACCGAGAATAGAACCGGGCGGCCCGTCTTTGCGCAGATCATGGGTGAAGATGTGAGCTTGATGCGGCGAGCTGTGGCTGAGCTGGGCAAATATCCGATTGCGGGCGTGGATCTGAACATGGGCTGCCCCGTGCCGGCCATCTACAAACGCAATGTGGGCGGGGGGTTGCTCCGCGATCCGGAAAAAGTGGATGAAGTGCTGGGCGCGCTGCGCGCAGCGACGCGCGGACTTTTTACGGTGAAAATGCGCGTTGGCTTCGAATCCCCCGCACATTTTGATCGCATTTTGGCATTGATCAATCAGCACTCCGTTGACCTGTTGAGCCTCCACGGCCGCACGGTGATGGAACGCTATAACGGCGATGTTCACTACGATCTGATCGCGCACGCGGTGCGTGTGGTGAAGTGCCCAGTCCTCGCCAACGGCAACATCACATCCGCGGAAAAAGCGGCCAGGGTGCTAGCGGAGACCGGTGCTGCCGGCGTGATGCTGGGGCGGCATGCGATCCGCAACCCTTTCATTTTTCGGCAATGCCGTGAGCGCTTTCAGGGTTTGCCACTCACCCCCGTGTCGCTCCTCGATATTCGCGGCTACGTTGAGAAGCTTTACCGCGCGATGTACATCGACGGGATGTCCGTCAACGCCCAAGTCAACGCTACTAAGCGTTTCCTAAACTTTGTCGGAACGAGCGTGGATCCGCGTGGTATGTTCATTCATGACATGCGACGCGCGAATACGGATCGGGAGTTGTTTGCGGTGTGCGATCAATACTTGACCCAGCAGGGCGCAGAGCCCTTTGAACTGGAGCCCTTTTCGGGCGTTTTGGCGCGCCCAAACTGCGAAAGCTAAATGGCCGAGAGTCGGGATGTTGCAGCGCTCAGTGCGGGGTCTAGCTAGATGCTCACTGCCGCGCTTGTAGGTCTTTTCTTCGGTTTCCTGGGTTCGATCCCGGTGGCCGGGCCCATCAGCTTGCTCGTCTTGGCGTACGGATTGGAGGGTCGCGTACGCAATGGCATATTCCTGGCGGTGGGTGCGGCGCTTGCTGAAAGCGTGTACGCGTACCTCGCATTCTGGGGGTTTGGCGCGCTGTTGGCGCGGCTGACGTGGATCGAACCCGTGAGCCGTGGCTTGGCCGCAGCTCTTCTGATCACGTTGGGCGTGCGTTTCTTGCGACGCAGACCCCCGCCGGAAGCGCTTCCCCAGCTCTCCCCCCCTGGCGCGGGAAATGTGCGCAGCTTCTTCCTTGGTGTTGCAATCACAGGTTTCAATCCCACACTCATGGTGACCTGGCTCGCGGCGGTGACCCTTTTGCGCGCTTCCGACCTGGTGGACTTCGGCGCTGAGGGAGCCCTGGCATTCTCTATGGGGGTGGCCGCGGGGATTGCTGCCTGGTTTGGCGTGCTGCTCACGCTGTTGGTGCGCTATCGGCAGCGCTTTTCAAGCTCTTTGCTCAACCGAATGCTTCAAGCCATGGGCGCTGCATTAATCCTGCTCGGAGTCGTCTTCGCTGGGCTTTTTGCGCGGGATGTGTTCAAGCAATTTTGATGGCACGAGCTGTTACTTGTGGGCCGGGCCCCCGGGCATGCTCGTCGCCTAGCTTCGGCCGGTGGAGGCTACGTAGAGCCCGAGCACCACCAACAGCGCTCCGGCTACCTTCTGTGTCGTCAGGGCCTCGCCGAAGAAGTGTGCAGACGCCAGCATCACGAGCACGAACGCTAAGGACATAAAAGGGTAGGCATAACTCAGGGGCAGCTGAGTCATCGCGGCCATCCAGGTGAGCGAAGCTAAAAAGGCTGCAACAAATCCTGAAAAAACCCAAACGTCCAGCAGGCGCCGCAACAGGAACTCCAACTTACCTAGACCACCAGCCGGCAAGCTTCCCGCCATCCCTACCCGCCACTTGATGATCAGCTGACCGTAGACCGTAAGCAAGATCGTAGCCCCCACATAACACAGTCCTACAAGTGTCGATCTGCCAGTCATCAGTTCACTCTTCATGGTGAATCCCGTTCCAGGAGCTGGAAGAGATACTGTCCGTAGCTTGTTTTCCTTAGCGGTTCAGCGAGCAAGCGCACTTGAGCCGCGTCGATCCAGCCCCGGCCGAAGGCGATTTCCTCTGGGCAAGCCACCTGCAGCCCCTGCCGCACCTGAATGGTTTGGATGAAGTTTGATGCTTGGAGCAAGGCCTCGGGCGTGCCGGTGTCCAACCAGGCGATCCCGCGCCCCAGCTTTCGGACTTGCAGCTCAGCTTGCTCAAGATAGAGCCGGTTCAGATCTGTGATTTCAAGCTCACCGCGGGCGGAGGGTTTGAGGGACTGCGCCAGCCGTGTCACCTGCGAGTCATAAAAATAGAGCCCCGTGACGGCGTAGTTGGAACGCGGCCTCTGCGGCTTCTCCTCGATCCCCAGCACTTTGCCATCGGCGCCGAACTCGGCCACGCCGAATTCCTCTGGGTTCTTCACGTGGTAGCCAAAAACGGTGGCGCCGTGCGAGCGTTGGGCGCTTTCCTCAAGGATGCTGATCAGCCCGTGGCCATAAAAGATGTTGTCCCCCAGCACGAGCGCACACGGCTCCTCTGAGATGAAATCGCTTCCAATCAAGAATGCCTGCGCCAGCCCGTCCGGGCTTGGCTGGACGGCGTAGCTGATGCGCATGCCCCATTGGCTGCCGTCGTTGAGCAGAATGCGAAACAAACGTTGCTCTTCAGGCGTGGTGATCAAGAGCACGTCTCGAATGCCAGCCAGCATCAGTGTGGTCAACGGGAAGTAGACCATCGGCTTGTCGTAGATTGACAGCAGCTGTTTGCTAACGGCTTTGGTCAGCGGGTGCAGCCGGGTTCCACTGCCGCCGGCTAAAACGATGCCCTTTTTGATCATAGCGTTCTTTGCCTCATGATGCGCTGCCCCGCCCTTCATAGTTGACATCGATCCAGTTTCGATACTCCCCAGTTCGGACCTGATCGACCCAAGCCTGATTCTCCAAATACCACCGAACGGTCTTTCGGAGGCCGGAATCGAAGGTTTCGCGTGCGCTCCAGCCGCACTCGCGACTGAGCTTGGATGAATCGATCGCGTACCGCAAATCGTGCCCTGGGCGATCTGTGACATAGGTGATGAGCTGCATGAGCTCGGCGAGCGGCGTGTTGGTTTCTTCCGCGACCAGGTGGCACAAGCGCTCGACGACATCGATATTGCGGATCTCGTTGTGCCCGCCGACATTGTACGTCTCGCCCACGCGGCCGCGTTCAATCACGGCCCAGATTGCTTCACAATGGTCGTCAACGTACAGCCAATCGCGAACGTTCAGCCCGCGACCGTAAACGGGGAGCGGCTTCCTTTCGAGCGCGTTCAACAACATGAGCGGGATGAGCTTTTCAGGGAATTGACGGGGCCCGTAGTTATTGGAACAATTGCTGATCGTGATCGGGATCCCAAACGTTCTATGGTAGGCGCGGACGAGGTGATCACTCGCAGCCTTCGACGCTGAATAGGGGCTTGATGGATCATACGCGGTTGCTTCCGTGAACAGCCCAGATTCTCCAAGGGAACCGTAGACTTCGTCGGTGCTCACGTGATGGAAGCGCCGATTGCCAGGGCCAATCCAAACTTCGCGCGCTGCTTCTAGCAGGTTGAAGGTGCCCTCAATGTTGGAGCGGATGAAGGCACGTGGAGCCTGAATGCTGCGATCAACATGGCTTTCCGCAGCGAAGTGCACCACGAGCTCGGGCACGTGCCGCACAAATACTTCTTGAACTGCGACGCTGTCCTCAATATCAACCCGCTCAAACGCATAGTTGGGAGCGCTCGCGATCCCCAGAAGGTTCGCTGGATTCGCCGCGTACGTCAGTTTGTCGATGTTCAAAAACTGATGCTGCGGGTAGCGCGGTACCGACAGATTCAAAAAACCCGAACCGATGAAGCCGGCGCCGCCGGTAACAAGCACCTTCATGCGGGCCGGTCTATAGACCAGCGGTTGCCTGTCGGCAACGGCACACCCAACGCTCGTGCGCCCCTTGACTCAATCTCTCCTCCAGAGGGTGAGGGTGCGGAGCGTGGCCACGCGGCGGAAACCGTTAGCTGGGAGACTCGCGATGGTTCGCCGGCAGTCGTGGATCACACACGTCTCGCGGTCCGTTTCCGATTGCTTCCGGAGCACGACCACTGCGGCGAGTGTCTTGGAGGCGAGGGTGGCCTCAGCGTTGACATGCAGAGCTCCCCAGCCGTACCCGAGCGCAAAAGAGCGTGACCGGGTACCCCAAAGGAAGTGCAGCTCATTGTGGCGCGGAGGCAAGATCAGGACGTCTTCCCCGCGGTGGACGAGGCTTGCCAGACGTTGGATGTCCTCTGCCATGTCGCGTTTCAGCCAGGGATGGCCTAGATCGGGGGCGCCTGCCGTGACGGCCGGCGGCCAAAGGTAGAACATCTGACTACCCCGTTCTTTTGCGCGAACAAACGGCAGCGCCGCGACAAACAGCGCAGCAAATTTCAACCAGCGGTGGCGGTTGAACACTTCTTCGTAGCGCTCCCTCAGGGCTGAGGCAACCACAACGCAACTTAGGAGCATCCAAGGCGCGGTGAGCAGTGCATAGTGTGCGTACCCGCGCTTGGTATACTCAAGCAGCGTGCCCACCGCCGCCGCACCTGAGAAAGCGACGATGTTCAGCCAGCGCGTGGAACATTGTTGACGCCCCCGGAGCAGCAGCACGGGTAGCACGCTACTCGCAATGCAGGTAGCGATCACCAGTGGTCTGAGCTGCCGAAATGCTGAATCGAGATTAGCTCGCAGGCTACCGCTGGGATCATAGCCTTGTGCGGACTGCAGCCCCACGCGGAGGGGGAAGAGACCGTGCCCTTCCGCGAGTATGCCGACCAGGAAGGCAAGCGCCGCTAGCCCTGGAATCAGAGCGAGTGCGAGGGGCTGGTGCCTGCGGTCGCGCTCCGCGCAAAATGCAAGCCCGACGAGCCCGACCCAGCCTAACGACTGAAGACCGCCTTGCTGCTTCACGTATGCGGCCAGGCCAATCCCCACTCCCAGGGCAGCGCCAAGCAGCAGACCGCGCCGTCCGCGTAGTGATTCTCCGCCCCAGATCGCTACTCCGAGCAAGATCGGCAACGAGCTGATGGGTTCGGCGATTCCGTATCCACCCTCAGCACGGGCGCAAATCCAGACGTAACCTAGCGTGGCGACCACCGGCAGCGCCCAGCCGCGACCACATCTTTTCGCCGTGACTCCCAGCAGGACTGCGTTGGTCGCGAGCACCGCGAGGTAGGCCCACTGTGCCGCGACGAGCGAGCGCCCGCTTAAGGCGAGTACTAACTGCCAGAAACGCGACAGACCTGGGAAATAGGCATAGACGTTATCCGTTGCGGGAAAGCCATCCAGCGCGTCGCGTGCGACACAGAGAAAGTAATAGAAGTCTGTTCCCTGGAGCTGGGGGCGCAGGGCTAGTAGAAACTGCGCTGCATGGACGAGCCCGTACGCGCAGGCCAGGACCAAGACGCCGCGAAAGTATTGCCGGGCGAAGCGACGGGCGGGTTGCCAGCGCTCAAGCAGGAGTGCTGGCACTGCCAATGTAGCAACAGCTACGGCCAGAGCCGTCACGTGCTCGGGCGGGGTGAGGAGCCAGTTCATCGGCTTGGACCCTAGTACGGATGCCTTTCTGGATTGAAGGGCGCATCCGAAGCGTCTACGGTCGGGGACACGTGGAGTCCCTATCCGTCGTCATTCCGGTCTTTAACAGTGAGGAGTCGCTACCGCGTCTCCTTGTGGAGTTGTCAGCTGTGCTATCGGAGCTTGTTCCGGCGCACGAGATCATTCTGGTGAACGACGGAAGTAGCGACCGGAGTGAGGATGTTATCCGGGCTCTCGTGGCGCAGTACCCCAACGTACGTGGGGTCGAGCTCATGCGCAATTATGGCCAACACAATGCACTCGTTGCTGGTATCTGTGCGGCACGCCACCCGGTGGTCGTCACGATGGACGACGACCTGCAGCACCCACCGTCCGAGATCCACCTGCTCCTCGAGAAATTGGCGATGGGGTTCGACGTAGTCTATGGGGTCCCCGCGCAGGAGCAGCACGGCTTGGCTCGCGATATGGCTTCGCAAGTGACCAAGTTCGTTCTCAAAGGCGCGATGGGGGCCGATACGGCCCGCCGGATCAGCGCATTCCGGGCCTTTCGAAGGGAAGCGACCGCGGCGTTTGAGAGTCACCGTGGCTCGTATGTTAACGTCGACGTGCTGCTCACCTGGGGCACCACACGCTTCTCCTCGGTCCTTGTCCGCCACGACGAACGCAGGTTCGGTAAATCCAATTATACTCTAAGAAAGTTGGTTGTTCACGCACTCAACATGGTGACCGGGTTTAGCGTTCTGCCGCTTCAGATCGCGAGCTTCGTCGGGTTCGCTGCTCTCGGTTTCGGGCTGTTAGTGCTCGCCTACGTTGTTTTGCGTTACGTGGTCCAAGGGGCAAGCGTTCCCGGGTTTCCGTTCCTAGCTTCGGTGGTCTCAATTTTTGCTGGCGCGCAGTTGTTTGCGATCGGGGTCATTGGCGAATATTTGGCTAGAATTCATTTTCGATTGATGGATAAGCCGCTCTACACAGTCAGAAGCGACTCAGGCTCGCCCGATGCTTGAATCGCTTGATTGGGACTCGGAGCACTTTGGCTTTCCCATTGGGCGAGTCCAGGGGTCCATTCTCTCAGCGGCGAGCGCTGTATCGCTGGTGGCCGCAGCGGATCGTTTTCAGTGCGTCTATTGGCTCGCGGATCCGAACGACCTGGAGACAGCTGAAATCGCGGCTCAAACTGGGTTTGTGGTCGTGGATGTGCGGCTGACCCTGTCTAGGGCGTTAGGCACTGAAATGCCTGTGGCGAGATCTCCGTTCGTGAGGCGGGCGGCTTCAACGGATATCGATCCTCTAAGGCGGATCGCAAGCTACGCTCATACGGACACCCGGTTCTACTTCGATACGAAATTCCCTCGATCGCGGGTCGGCGAAATGTACTCTATTTGGCTCGAAAAGGCCTTCCGGGAGGCGCCTGACGGCGTTTTCGTCGCCACCCAGAACGGAGCGCCCTGCGGCTACATCACGTGTCAGGTCGGGGACGCCACAACTGGCGTCATTGGACTGGTTGGCGTTGGCGAAGCGGCTCGCGGGCAGGGGCTCGGTCAAGCGCTCACAGGTACCGCACTCGAGTGGTTTCGAGAGCGCGGCCTGGAACGCGTTGAGGTGGTTACGCAAATGCGCAATCTCACAGCGCAGAGACTCTACGCGCGCATGGGATTCCTTCCGCACGCGGTGAAGATTTGGTATCACCGTTGGCATAAGTAGATCTGAAGCGCCGGCGGTTTAAACGGCAAAGGCCTTCGTTCGCTCAATCACAGCCGCTTGCTCCTCCGCCGTGAGCGAGCCAAAAAGTGGGAGCCGCACGAGCCGGTCGCTGACATTTTCAGTGATCGGACAATCTCCCGAGCGCGAACCAAGCTGCTGGCCCATGGCGGACGTGTGCAGCGGGACGTAGTGAAACGGCGTCAAAATCCCCGCAGCTTTCATATGCGCGATAAACGCTTGGCGTCGCTCAAGGGTCGGAAGAAGCATGTAGAAGAGGTGTGCCGGATGCTCGCACCCGGAGGGTATTGTTGGTAAAGTGACCCCATTCTCGCCGGCCCAATCCTTGAGCTCCGCCGAGTAGCGATTCCATACCGTGTGGCGGCGCGCCTGGAGGCTGGTGTGGGCTGTCAGTTGAGCGAAGAGGACCGCGCTCAGGATCTCGGAGGGCAGGTAGCTTGAGCCAAGGTCCACCCAACCGTACTTGTCGACCTGCCCGCGAAAAAATAAGCTGCGATTAGTGCCCTTTTCGCGGATGATCTCGGCGCGGCTCGAGTACGACAGATCGTTAATGAGAAGAGCGCCTCCTTCTCCGCAGGAAATGTTTTTTGTTTCATGGAAGCTGAGGGTGGCGAAGGTTCCGAAACTGCCGAGCGGGCGTCCATGAAGCGTCCCGAAGAGCCCGTGTGCGTTGTCTTCGACAACGGGTACACGGTGGCGCTCGCCGATGCTGAGAAGTGCCTCCATTTCGCAGGCGACCCCAGCGTAGTGCACCGCGACGATTGCCCGAGTCTTTGCGGTGATCTTGGACTCAACGAGCCGTTCATCCAGGTTTAATGTGTCAGGGCGGATATCCACGAAGACCGGACGTGCACCCCGCAGCACGAACGCATTTGCGGTGCTGACGAACGTGAAGGAAGGCAAGATGACCTCGTCTCCGGCTCGAATGTCGAGGAGCAGTGCGGCCATTTCGAGTGCATGAGTGCACGACGTGGTGAGCAGGGCTCTTTTCGAAGCAGTCAGCGCCTCCAATGCGGCGTTGCACTGCGCTGTGAATGGCCCGTCGCCTGAGATGTGTCCCCCAGCGAGCACCTGGCGAACGTTCGTCAACTCATCCCCTGAAATTGAGGGTCTGTTAAATGGGATCTTCAATAGGGGGCGGATGCTAGCCTGTCGGCCGAACGTCTGTCACGCGGCGTGCCAGCGTTCCAATCCCCAAGCGGTACGTTTTCCCTCAGTTCACGGGTCGGTGCGCCGTCAATTCAGCGCGTCACGAACCGTGAGGTCCGGCGGGCGCCCCGAATAAGTTGGGCCCGGAGACGGCGTGGTTACCACCGCCATGCCGCTCCGAGCCCGCCCCTCGCTGCAATTGCCAGTCCTCCGCGGGTGAATCAGACCCCAGAGTTAGCGAGATGATAACGCTCCTTACGTTGCGCCCAGTTTTCTAGATGATTTCTTTTCAAAGCGCCACGGTTAACGGAGCGTGTCTTCCGGGCGGCGTCACTTTTCGAAGCGATGCTTTGCTATTCGAAAGCCCTAGCGATGGCCTCGCGTCGAAAGTCAAAGATTCGTTCGAGAGATCGTTTGACGAACACGTGGCCAAGAGGCGCTAAGGGTCCCCCGGGCAGCTGGTAGTTCACCGTGTCCCGCACCAGCGTGCCTCCCTCGGCATCGGTAAACTCGTGAAGATGATGCCAGTACCGGTACGGCCCGCTGAGTTGCGTGTCGACGAAACTCTCAAAACTGACAAAGGATTCAATCCGGGTGCGCCAGCTGATCGGAATTCCGTACAAGCGAATCTGGTAATCGATCAGGGTGCCCGGCGCCATAACAATGGGCGGAGGGGAAATGATCTTGAAGTTAAGGAATGGTGGAGTGAGCACTTCTAGGTTAGCGGCTTCGGAAAAAAAGCCGAAAACCAGCTTCCTTTCTGCTGGGACCAATTGAGTGCGCTGTAGCTGATAATGCTTGCTCATATTCACGTCTCTATGCGCGAGATGAGGTAGACCGCTCCGACGACAAGGGTCATGATAAAGAACCCAATCGCAAACAGAATCACATCGCCGTCACTCACGGGAAGCTCCCTTGGCAGCTACCAAGAGCGCCCCGAGGCTCAGAATGGAGGGTACCCAAAGACCGACAAATAGCCCGCGTTCTCGGTCGCCGGAAAACCAAAGACCGACCGACAATAAGAACGAAAGAAATGCCGCGATGCCAAATAGGCGCACGGATCTGTGTTTGAGCATCGGAACTCCAGCGTTCACTCAGAAGTATCTGAAACTGAGAAGTGTCTGAATTGACCTACTGAGCACTTAGAACCCGCCTTACATTTCGCAAGGGTCGATGGGGGCGAGGGTGGGGGTGACGGCCGGCGTGAGGGTCGGCGTGAGGGTGGCTCGGCCTTGCTCAAGCCTGCTTCAGCGAGCCTCGCCTCTTCGTTACTCGCAGGTGCGCTTCTGCTGCGTGAAGGAAGCGGTCGCGTGCGAAAGCGTGATTGACGCAGGGCAGGGGATAGGTGGTGCCGAGCACAACATCGGCGCGCTTCAAGACCTCCTTCGGGGCCTCCGACGGGCAGTGAATGAACTTTGCGGGCATTTCGGCGAGCTCGGGAACCCAGCGTTTCACGTAGGCTCCCTCCGGATCAAAGCGTTGCCCTTGGAGGGTCGGGTTGAAGACTCGAAAGTAAGGTTGAGCGTCACATCCGGTGCCTGCGGACCACTGCCATCCCATGTCGTTGTTCGCCCAGTCACCGTCGACAAGGTACTTCATGTAATGGGCTTCCCCGCGACGAAAGTCGATCAGCAGATGCTTTGAGAGAAAACTCGCCGCGACCATCCTGGTGCGATTGTGGACGAATCCCTCTGCGTAGAGTTGTCGAGCCGCTGCGTCGACGAGTGGATAACCTGTAAGGCCATCGATCCAGGCACGCCAGCCCAGCGGATCATCACGCCAGGGAAATCCACGGAATTCCGGCCGAAAGGGCTGTTCGAGGAGGTCCGGCCTGTGCCAAAGCGTGGCGTGCGCGAACTCGCGCCACAACAGTTGTTTCTGAAACACTGAATGCGACTGCTGCGCAGAGCTGGACGCGTGACGTTTCAGGATGGCGCTCCAGACTGTGCGAGGGGACACGGTTCCGAACTTGAGATCGGGCGAAAGGCCACTCGTTGCAGCGAGCGACGGAATGTCGCGAGAGGTAGCGTAGTTATCCAAGGGGCCGCGCGAAAAAGCGCGAAGCCGATCGCGTGCCGCCGCCTCACCACCCCGAGGGAGGCGTGGATTGTGGGGGATGCCTAGCTCCGCCAAAGCAGGAATAATCACGGAATCCGACGAGGAAACATCGACTGGCAAAGACGGGAGAGCAAGCGGCGCTGGGATGGGTTTGCCGATCTGATTGGCCTTCAGTGCAAACGCTCGGGCGAAGGGGGTGAAGACCGAATAGGGGGCGCCAGTGCCGCTTCGGCAGACTGTGGGGGCTAAGAGCGTTTCTCCCTCAAAGAGATCAAACGGGACGCGCAAGGCTAGAGCTATCTGCCGATCGCGCTCGCGTGCAAAAGGCTCCGTCCAGCGCTGGGAAACGACCCGATCCACTCGCCATTTTTCACAAAGGCGGGGAATGACCTCGACACTCTTGCCAGGCACAACCAGCAGCTGCGATCCCAGGTGGGACAGATTCTTAGCGAGAGCCATCAGCGATTCGAGCAAGAACTGCATCCGGTGTGGCAACTCGCGCGCGCGATGCGGAGCAAAAAAATACGGGTCGAGGACAAACACAGGAATCACCTCGCCGTCCCCGAGCGCGGCAGCAAGCGGTGCGTGGTCGGCAATGCGCAGCTCCTTGCCTCGAAACCAAACGAGCGTTCGCACGTGGCTGGTCTAGGTCTGAGGCCTGGGTGCGCAAGCTTCTAAGAGTCGTTTCCTCGTTGCGGGTGACGGCAGGCCCGATGAGGATTCGTCGGCCAGCGCGAAGTGCATAGCTACATCGAGCGCGAGCGGTTTTCGGCCAGGAAAGAGAGCCCAAAAAAGAGACTCTGTGGGTTCAAGATCGCTCACCAACCCTTCCACGAGTTCACGCGCGATGCTCGTTTCCACGGTAGTGACCCAACCAATCCAATAGCTGGAAAGGCGGGGGGTCAGGACCGGCACACCGATCATCGCTGGATTGGGGCGGCCGGTTGCCCGGGCCGCACGCAATAACATGTCACGGTGACTGATTCGCTCGGGGCCAGGAAGGTCGTAACAGACGCTCTTTCCCAGCGAAGGAAGCGAGAGCGCCTCAACCAGCGCCCAAGTGACATCATCAATGCTCACCGGCCAACTGTGCCGCAAGAGCCACTTGGGTAGAAGCATCGCCGGTAACCTGCGCGCCAGATCTCTGACCATCTGCCAGCTGACGCTCCCCTTGCCGACGATCATGGCCGCTCGCAACTCAACAACCTCCACGGTGCCGGCGCGTAGCACGTCGCCGGTAGCAAGCCGACTCGCCAAATGCCGGGAGACCTTGCCAGAAGGCGCGACTCCCCCCAGGTAGACGACACGAGAAACACCAGCAGCTGCGGCTGCCTGCGCAAACAGCTGAGCCGCGCGCCGTTCTTCTTCGGGATAATGTTCGCCCGTGCCGAGGCGGTGAACCAGATAGAAAGCTACGTTGCAACCCGCAACAGCGTTCTTGAAGGACTCCGGATCGCGCACGTCGAAGTGCACCCAGTGCGAGAGCGGCTCCGCGTTCCTCGCGCGATCCACATCGCGGGCACAACAGATGACTTCATATCCCCGCGCCTCGAGCCCGACGCGCAAATGCCGACCTACGAAACCAGTGGCCCCCGTGACGAGGACGCGAAGCCCGGGCTCAGGCACGGTGACGCCACCAGTAAACAGGCTCATTTTCGCGCCGCATTCGCGCACGCTAGCATGGAGTGCCCCCAGCCGTCACCTTGACAAGTCCGAGTGGCGTTCGCGTGAGCTTGGGAAGCTCGCCTAGTATGACGAGCCGGTCGTAAGCCAAGAACACCAGTAGGTGGTAGAAGCCAAGAGCAACCAGAACGTGCCAAACGCTATGGAACTCAAGGTAAGGTATGCCGTTTTGCGGCAGAATGATGCTGACTAGATTGCAATAGCGCAGGTCCACTAACCAAACCACGATACCAATCAGGTAAGAACACATGCCAAACCAAAAGACGCCACGTGCTTTGGCCGCTGCATGGCTTCGGCTGATCTGAAATACGCGAACCAGCGCGAACAGTTCAAGGGTGCCAAAGCTGATGTGGAATGAGTAAAACTGCACCGGACCCTGGGTGAGGGATGTGAGCAGGGTGATGAGCAGTCCGTGCCCGCAGAGCAGCCACGGAAACCAGACACCAAAGCGTCGCTTAGGTCGCCTCTCGGTCAAGATGTAAACCATGATTAAGGCCGAATAGAGCATTGGCAGCTCATCCAGCATTTGGAGGCCAAAGCGCAACGTCGCGTGGAACGCGGCACTCCCTGCTCCCACCACCGCGACAGCCGCGAAGGCTGCGAGAAATCGGCGTTCAAGGAGCCGAATGTGCAAAACAATACCTGCCACGGCAACAGCCACGATCGCCAAACTGGAAACTGTATTGAAGAACTCCGCCACGTAAGGCGTGATCGCGTAGTTGGACTCGCACCAATCTATCGTCGACGTGGGTGCTCCCCAGAAGCCGTCTAGTTGCTGAGGCATCGTTTCCCCCACGCGCAAACGGAGCTGGGCATCACGCAGTCTTAAGGTAACGTTCTACTTTGTCCCAGACGATCGCGGGATCGAGCTGCGTGTTGGACTGCACTACGACAAACCAGGGTGGGCCTTGGCCTTGGAAACACGGCGCCGGATCCCACTCGCTAAAGTTGTCCTTGTCGCTTTGCCAGCAAGAGCGCTCGATGTCATAGATCGCCTGCGCTGTTTCCACGTGGAAGTTGCGGATGTGGCCCGTGACCTCAAGGTACGTGTAGTAAAGCGCATACTCGGTCCAGGGTGCGCCCGCCGCAAGCATGAGTCGCCAGCGCGCGAACTCTTTCTTTGTGAACCGGGAGCGCCCGAGTGCGATCGCTTGCTTGACCCCGCGAACGCTCAGGGTTAACGGCTTGTGCTCAAAATAGTCGCGGATTTCAAACACTGCGTCTCGCACTAAAATAGCGGGGGTGACATTATGCACCACGCCTTTTCGAAACGATTTCATCCCGAGCGCCGCTTCGGTGTGCCGATACCAACGCGGATGCCGATCTTCTGGGATCACGAAGTAAGGCACGAGGTCTGGAGCGGCCTCGGCGACGGTGAAGGCACGGGTGCAAATCACGTCGGCGTCCAGTGTGAGGTAAGCTCGCGACGCTACGTGCTCCGCGATCGCCAACTTGATGACCTGCTGCTTGTACCAGCCGCCGAGCGTTGGCGTGAGCCGAAACTCCGGAACGATCTCGGTTTCGGGCACGAGCCTAAGGTCCTCGGTTTCCACCTTCTGCTTGCAAAGCGCTTCGCGGATCGCCGGGAGTTGTGCATCCGGGACCACAACCCAAAGCGTACCAAGTTCGGGAAAGTACTTGGAAAGCGAAGAACGCAGGATCTCGGCACGCTCGACGTCGCGAAGTGTGAGCGGAAGAACTGCGTCCAATCTAGGCATGGCGCGGAGGCTAATCGTGCGAGAAGAGGGAGGCAACCGAGGGAAAGCATCTGAAGTATCTCGTTTACCTTGGGAGTGTGAATTGAGGATTACAACGTCTCCAAGAATGCCGCTCCTGGGCCCCCAGCTGGCGTTTTTGGCTGGTCTGTCAATTGCGCTAAGGCCTTTCCAGGCGGACTCGTGACTTGCTCAAACAGTTTTGGCTCACTCCGCTATGCCTTGGCGCCTCGTGGCTCGCATTCGGCTGCGTCAGGACCCGCCGATCAGGTCTTCGATTCCGGGGTCGATTATGTCTCTGACTTCGCCGGGACGGATGAATGTCGGTGTTTCTTGATCGACTCTGCGGTGGCCAACCTGATCGACGCTATCGCGGTCTCCATCAGCGCAACCAACCGTTCCAGGGTGCACCACGTCTTCGTAGAGATGCCCAAAGGCGCGTATTTTGTGGTCGACGTTCACTACAACTTCCTAGCCAACCGTAACGCCAACCGCATGGATGTACAGGTGTGGTCCGCGAAGCAACCGATCACGGCGTTAAGCAAACTCCGCACATCGCGACTTGGGGCGAAAAACCAACCGACGAGATGTGTCTGGGGGGGCTGACGGTGACGGACTAACTCTGTCGCATCCAACCCTCCGCACCGTACATGTGCACGGCGTGCTCAGTCGCGTCGATTTGAAACAGCGTGAGCCAGCCGAGCGTTACCAGGTTTTTCACCTTCTGGTGTTTGCGCAAGACGGACTCCAACGCTGCACGCGGTGCCTCAATGAACACGCTTAAGCGAAGCGGGGTGTGCACCCATGTGTTCCCATCGTGCAGTGACTGCAGCGGCAGCCCGATGCGCAGATCGCCCGTGTTTCCTTCGAACACACCCAGGTGTCCACCGACCACATTGTGTAATACCTTGTTGCCACTGCCATAGCGAAGATTATCCACGGTGGAGGCGTAGTACTGAAAATTTATCCAATGCGTTACCAACATCGGTGCCGTCATGATCAGTTCCAGAATCGCAAATCCTTCATCTTCCTCATGCCGGTACTCGTGGAGAAAGGAACGTCCGTTGAGCTTGAGATGCCGGCAATGTTCGCGTGGAGCCACAATAAATGCGGCATTATTCGCTAGTCCCCATTCGGGGCGCACCTCGGCCCAATCGCGCGTTCGCTGGCGCACGCTTGCGAGGAGCGCAACTTCATCCAAACCTGAAAGCCCAAGGGAGGCTGAACGTTCGCGGCGCGCGCTGGCTCCTGCGTGCGCCAACCACACGCGAAGTTCCTCCGAGGCATTGGCGTGCGAGGCTGGAAGCTCGTCAAGATCGTACATCACGATCTCGTCGGTAGTCGTGTTGTGGAGCCCAGCGACAAACCGCGTGTTTTCCTCGATCGAAATGCCCCGTTCGGCTAGCCCAGCACGTACTTCCGGATCGTTCAGGAGGGCCGCGGCGGCGCGGGCATTCACTTCGCCAGTCTGCCCACAGCAAGCACCACAGTCGAGCCCGGAAGCGTGGGGATTATTCTTCGTTTCGCTCCCATGCCCCACTAGGAAAACGAGCGGAGCGAAGTCATGCGTGAGGCTCATGCCGCGCAGTATTCCAGCGGCCAGATCACAGCGCGTGTTCGGATCGAGCGGCGTCCCGTCCGCTAGCTGCGTAAGCCGCGGTTTGCGAAGCGCTCGTTCGTCGCGATTGAGGCCGGCCGTGTCGACGTCCAGCTGGGGGCTTTTGGCCAAACTGTCGGAGAGCAAACGCACGGCGTAGGGAAGGCCCATCGCTTCAACGAAGGCAAATGTTGAAGGCCCGCCCGTCTTGAAGGATTTCCAAGACTTGCTCAGGCTCAGCCGAAACGTTCGCTGTGCTTGGGTGCTTTCATTCAGCCCTGTATCGGTGATGCGGTACTGCGCTGGGAGCAAACCTGGGAGTTGCGGTCGCGCGTGCTCTGCACCGAATGCTTGGTACTCCACCGGTAGCCCGAAAAATCCCGCGAAACCCAGTGTTTGTACGGAAGCCGATTGCGATTCAAGCGAGCGGCGAAAGACTTCCGAGCGAACGTCGATGCAGAACACCGCCTGCACTCGCACTTCCTTCGGCCTGCGCTTGTCTAGGCCTCGGGGCAACTCGGCGATGATGGTTTCTTGAAAGGCGATTTCGAGGGCTTCTTGGAACAACCAATCTTGAGCCCGCGAGGTGCGTGACAGAGCGTCAATTTTTGACCAACTCGCTCGCGCCAGCTGCCAGCGCAACGCGAGGCTCCCGCCTCCTGAGCGGTGAAGGAGCCATTCCCAGGCTGCTCGAATGGCGAGCAAGTCGATGATGTGGTGGTCGTCTCCGCCGGCGAGTCGAGCAGTCCAGCGACGGTACATGCAGAGAGAAGCCCAGCCGTTGACATCGAGCAGCAGGCTCGTCAGATAGCTTTCATGCTCGGCCGGCGGCACCTCAAGATCCAAGAGCGTACGTTGCAGAAGCTCTCCTGCCGTGTCCGGCAATTCTCTCACGACGCTTGAGTACTCAGGAAAGCCCATGAGAAGCGCTGGGGCGCGGTCGTTCTGTGCTTGCCTGCGCCAACTCCCGTAGAGCCCCAACGTGCGGTTGGGCCCGAGCAAGGCTTGCCCATCATCGAAGTAAGCGGCGCAATACTGGCTGATGCCGTTGGTCACGAACTCGTACCAGCGTAGGTTGCCTGTGCTATCGCGCTCGGCATCCAGCATGTCGGTCACCTTCGACCGCCTAGGGATCGCGGGCGCATCGCGCTCCAACAGCTCTAGGAGCTGAGCGCAAGTGATCGAGGCATCGTGACGCGCTATCGCCGATTCAAGGTGCTCGTGCCGAAGGAGCCCCTTTGCCAGTGCCTCACGAAACCAAGCTCGCGGCATGAGCAGCTGCGCGCTAGAGAGTGCGTGAAGCTCCGCCGATACCTCTTTTAGCGGTCGATCCGTGAGGCTCCACAGTGGGTTGACAGCAATGAAGCGATCAAGGGGCCAGCTGGGCGCAATGCGCGCGCATGCTTGCTCAATGGCTCGTTCGATGGCTGGATCCGGTGCACCGTGGTCGCTCGGGATAGCTGTGGCGCTGCTGGTTGACGTCTTGGTGTTCATGGTCATGTCTCCAATGACTCGGCCAGGGCAGGGAAGTTAAGCGAACGGGGCGCTGAGCTAACGCGCGGGGGCCAAATCGCGAACGTCCAGCGCGTGAAGCGTTCATCAAGGAAGAATCCGGCAAAAAGCTGAGGATGCAACCACGTGGCGAAGCGGCCGTGGGGGCTCAATTGCAAGCTCACTTGGACCAAGAAGAGCCCGGTTGTTCCCAGGGCTAAGAGACTCCACCCCCATTCGGTGTGCTCCACCTCAGGCACTGGCAAGAGCCAAATCGCGCTAGCATGCCAACCAACATAGAGCAGCGTGACGCCCAGGCCTCGCGTTAGCACGCTCTTCCAGCCGAGCAGGCTTGCCGCCGAGCTTTGCGCTAAGAGCGGGACTAAAGACAGCGTCATCAGCAAAGCGAGTACCGCCGAGGACACAGTGTGTCCCGGCAGGAACCTTGAGATGCCCAAAACGCCGGCTCCTAGGATCACTCCTGCTCCCAGGACGCTCACTGCCAAGCGCTGGATGGTCAGAGGCGGAGCCTTCGCCAGCAGCGACAGCGCACGCCACTCGGCCACCGTGTTTCCAGAACTTAGGAAGGCATGCGCTTTGTAGCAAGAATGCGCTACCAAGTGGACGAGCGCGAGCTGCCAGGCGCCCAAACCGCACTCGACCAGCATGAACCCCATCTGGGCGGCTGTGGACCAGGCCAGGCTTACCTTGATACTCACCCGCGTGGTCATGACCAACGCAGCCAGCACAGCCGTTGTGAGCCCCACCGCCACTAAAAGTAGTTGAGCTGCTGGTGCAGCCGCCATGAGCGGCGCCAATCGAATCATGAGAAATCCCCCGATATTGACCACGCCGGCGTGCAGTAATGCCGAGACGGGCGTCGGTGCTTCCATGACTTGAATCAACCACCCATGAAACGGCAACTGTGCCGACTTGAGGCAAACAGCAGCGGCAAACAGCAACGCCGCGACCTGCATTGGCATTGGCAAGCTCGGGTGTTGACGCACCCAAGCCTCTACCGCTTCAAGTTGCAGACTTCCGACATTCAATTGCACTAACACCAATGCACCAACCATGCAGAGATCGGCCAGGCGGCTTACGAGAAACTTCTTATGAGCCGCCAAGAGCGCGGCCGGACGCTGGCTGTAGAAGGTGAGCAGTTGGTGCAATGTCAGACTGGTCGTGGTCCACGCCAACGCGATTACAAGCAGATCGTTGCTCATGACCAGTGCGGTGACTGCGCCCAACGTGACCAAGAGCCAGCGCACATAGCGTGCCTGTTCAGGCTCAGCTTGGAGGTAGGTCCTTGAATAGCGAACGATGACCCAGCCGAGTGTGCAGACGAGCGGAAGCATCACCGCCGTCAACACGTTGAGTTGCACGCCCCAACCACGGAGCGAGCCGGGCGCGACGAGTGGAGCGAGCACAATCGTTAAGCTCACGAGCGCGGAGAGCAGCCACGCGGCACTCGCAGCGTTCGCCGCACGGCGAAACGGGGCTCGGGCATCCACGAAGACTGAGGCGATTCCGAAAGTAGCTGGAATCATTAGAGAAATAAGGCTGATCCAGAAAGACCAGGGGCCTTCAATATTCATGAACGGAAGGTGTAGCTCTAGACATCGTTCTAATAAAACACATAATTAAGATTAATTTAATCGCTATTCGAGAACCTTGCATGAGCCTCGGAAGACTCAATTTTCACCACCTCCACTATTTCTGGGCTGTCGCAAAAGACGGCAACCTCACTCGAACGGCGCAGCGTTTGCGCGTTGCCCAGTCGGCGCTCTCCGCGCAGATCCAAAGCTTGGAAGCTCAACTCGGTGAGCAGCTGTTCGCACGCGAAGGGCGCAGGCTCGTTCTGACAGAAGCTGGCCGCATCGCACTCGACTACGCGGAGGAGATCTTTGCGACGGGAGGAGAGCTGGTGGCTACGCTTGAGCAGGGCCGGCAGCGGGAGCACCTGTTCCGAGTCGGCGCGGTTGCCACGCTTTCGCGCAACTTTCAAGAATCGTTCATCAAGCCGCTGCTGCTGCAGGATGAGGTCAAATTGAGCCTGCAGTCAGGCAGCTTCGACGAGCTATTGAGCAAGCTCGGAAGCCACAGCTTGGATCTCGTGCTTTCCAACCGTCCGAGTGCGCGCGGTTCGGAGACGGGCTGGCGTTGTCGCAGGCTTGCCAGTCAACCCGTGAGTTTGATCGGTCGCAACCGGCGACGTGCCTTTCGGTTCCCTGAGGATTTGCGCGATACTCCGCTGATTGTTCCCGGGCCTGATAGCGACATTCGCACAGAGTTCGACGCGCTCTGCCAGCAGCTCGGTGTTCCGTTGCGAATTCTTGCCGAAGTCGACGATATGGCCACGATGCGGCTGCTGGCGCGGGACGCAGAGGCCATCGCGGTCATGCCACGTGTGGTCGTGCGCGATGAGTTGCTGGCGCATACGCTCCATGAATACTGTGTTGTGCCCGGGCTACTTGAGACTTTCTACGCCATCACAGCGGAGCGCCACTATCAGCACCCGCTGTTGCAGCAGCTCTTCTCGCGCGACGAGGCCGACATTCTTGCGATGCGGCGCTAGCTTCAGGCTATCGCACGACATGTCGTATAAACCGACACTTCATGTAGTTATTCTGTTATTGCCGACACGAAGCCAAGGCCCTAAATGTACAGGAAGCATTACCTGGAACGAAAACCTTTACTCTCTACAAGGACGTTGACTATGCGTGTGGAAATCCGGTTTCGAGGCCTTCGCGGCACCAAAGAGCTTCGCCAGTATGTGGTGCGCAGGATCGGTTTTCAATTGAGCCGTTTCGGAGACAAGCTAAGTGCGGTGGTGGTGCGGATTGCCGACATTAACGGACCGAAAGGCGGCGTTGACAAAGAGTGTCAGGTGACCGTGCATGGAGCACAGATTGGCACTTCGACCCTGACAGAACTCGGAACCACTAGTTTCGGCGCTGTGGACGCGGCCGTGGAAAGAATGGGGCGCTCCGTCAGCCGCAGCATTGAGCGAACTCAGAACTGGAACCGAGGGCGTTTGTGGCGAGGAGTCTGACCGCAAACGCGCGCTCCTATTTGGATGACTTGGAGGCGGGAAGCATCCACATCTTGAGGGAGACGGCTGCGCAATTCTCCAATCCAGTACTCATGTATTCGGTCGGCAAGGATTCGACGGCCCTGCTACACCTGGCCAGGAAGGCATTCCACCCGGGCCCCATTCCCTTTCCACTCCTGCACGTGGATACGACCTGGGAGTTCCAGGAACTCTACGAATTCCGCGACCAAACCGCCGCTAGCCTAGGTGTAAACCTGATCCGACACATCAATCACCAAGGTGTGAAGGATGGGCTAAACCCCTTTGATTCTGGCGGCGCCTACACGGACGTCATGAAGACGCAAGCGCTCCTCGACGCTCTACGAGAACACAAGTTCGATGCAGCGATTGGTGGGGCTCGCCGCGATGAAGAACGCTCACGGGCCAAGGAACGCGTTTTCTCATTTCGTGATGAGCACTTCCAATGGGAACCCAAAACTCAACGACCAGAGTTGTGGCGCCTCTTCAACGGCAAGATAGGAAAAGGCGAATCGGTCCGCGTGTTTCCCCTCTCCGATTGGACAGAAGCCGATGTCTGGCTCTACATCCTGCGCGAGAATATCCCGGTCGTTCCGCTGTATTTTGCTCGCGAAAGGCCCGTGGTGGATCGACAGGGAACGCTCATCGTTCCCGATCAGCCCGAACGCATGCGCTTCCTCCCCGGCGAGACGCCTCGCACGGAAAAGGTGCGGTTCCGCACGCTGGGTTGCTGGCCCAACACAGGCGCGATTCGCTCCTCCGCAGCCAGTGTCCAAGACATCGTTCGTGAAATCTTAGACACACGAACTTCCGAACGCCAAGGGCGTCTGATTGACAGTGATGAAGACGCGGCTATGGAGAAACGCAAGCGCGAGGGCTACTTCTGAACGAAGCCGAGGAGCGGGAACCGGGAGCACAGCCTTAGCCCCGGCTACCAACTTACCTGGTGACGAGCACCAGTGCGTCGTCGTTCGAGCGGCCGAACTTCTCGAGCAGGTGTGCTGCGATCACGATTGGGTGTCGGCGTAGGAGCTGCAGCTCACCCGAGATGTCCACGCGAGTCGTGAGGCCGTCGCTGAACATCACGATGACGTCCTGGTCCTGCAAGGGCTCGCGCTCGACGACGTACTTCCGACCTCGCTGCTCCGCCGCACCGAGCACGCCCGCGATCTGCGAGAACCGGTGGCACTCACGCGGCCGGTAGAGATGAGTGCGCACGTCGCCGACGCCAGCGTGCTCGATCTGTGGGCGCGATCGATCCATGTGCGCCACGGCCATCACGGCGCCACGAGTTCCGCTGAGCGTTTCGTCGACCGCGCGGAGGATCTCGACAGGCGAAAGCTCGGCACGGCTTCGGAGGATCGCCGCCGCCGGCGCCGCGACGTCGCGCGCCAGGATCCCATG
>Ga0105048_10002481_pt1 | contig 30001 bp, 31 predicted proteins | sample MAT05_FD_78382 | JGI IMG/M metagenome (GOLD analysis project Ga0105048, IMG submission 78382) | Freshwater microbial communities from Lake Fryxell liftoff mats and glacier meltwater in Antarctica - MAT-05 | ecosystem: Environmental > Aquatic > Freshwater > Ice > Liftoff microbial mat | place... | reverse complement strand
TCCTCGGTCGCGATCAGCGCATCGAACAGGTCGCGGTAATCCTGCGCCGTCACAGTGCCGCCATGGCTGGCCTCGGCCTCCAGCCCGCGCAGCAGCGTCTGCGCCGCCAGACCTGCGTCCCGCGCCCACAGGCTGCCGCATCCGTCGGCATCGGTGCCGCGCGCCAGCAGTTCGGTCACGGCGCGATGGCGGGCGACATGCGCGGTCAGCGGCAGCGGGCCGGTGTCGCGGGCCATGTCCAATGCCGCCGCCACCGCCCGGGCCCAGTGCAGCGTCTCGGCATCGCTTCGGGTCGCCGCCCAGGCGATGATCGCCCCGCCATCGGGAAAGGCCGGACCATGCCGGCGCAGCGACAGTTCCAGATCGCGGGTCAGGCGCAAATGGTCGCCCCGGCCCGCGCCCGACCCGGTCAGCGGGTGTTTCAGCAGCGTCAGCAGCGCGTCGATGGTCAGGCTGCGGGTCGGCAGGGCCGCGACGTGCCGCAACAGCCGCCCCGGCGCCGAAAGCCCCAGCGGCGCCCCGGCAGAATCGTCGGGCAGGATGCCCCACCGGTCCAGCGCCGCGGTGACCTGCCGCCCCAATGTGCGGTCGGCGGTGATCAGCGTGGCCCGGGTGCCGGTCTCGGCCGCATCCCGCAGGATCAGGGCAATCGTCAGCGCCTCGATCCGCGTGGACGGCGCTTCGACCAGCGTGACAGACCGGGTGGCCTGCGCCAGATCAGGCAGCGACCGCCCCTCGACAAGCCACCGGTCGGTGACCGGAGCGGGGCGCAAAGACAGCGAGATCAGCTTGTTCCGGTCAGGATCGGGGGCGGGGGTCGGCACCCAGGGCCGCAGGTCAGCCGGGCTGCGGCCAAGCGCCCGAAGCAGACGCAGGGCGCGATACTGGGGGTGATCCTCGGCGGTCAGCGCATCGGCCATCGCTGCCCACACCTCGGCGGGGGTGTCGGCATCAAAGCCGGGCAGCACCAGCGCGCCTTGCGGCAGACCGGCCACCGCCTGCATCAACACCGACGTGGCGCCCCGCGACCCCGACGACCCCGCCACGATGACCGGCGTCGCCACCGGGTTGATCACCCATTCCGCCGTCAGCCGCTCCGCCGCCAGCCGCTGGCGCGACGCATCGTCCTGAAGGTCGGCAAAGAACGGCGTCACGATCCGCAGAAACGCCTGCATCCGCCCCCAGTGTTCGGAATGGCCCGACACGTCGAGGGCGGCAACCGTCGCCGGATCCACGCCTTCGCCCTGCATCTCGTCCATCAGGGTCGCCAGACTGTCGGCAAGGTCATAAAGTGCGGCGCGCGGCGCAAGCCCGGGCTGACGATCCAGCAACCGCGCGATCAACTGGGTCAGTTGCAGGCGGCGGCGCAGCCTGGGCGCGGCCGGCGGCAGGTCGGCCATCACCGGATCATCGGCAAGCTCGGTCACCAGCCGCAGTTGCGGCAACAGGCCCGCGCCCGCATGGGTCAGCGCACCCGTCACCCGCCGCCGCATCCGCTCGCTGTTCAGATAGACCCGGGTCCGCGCCAGAACCTCGGGCGGATGGCGCAGCAGACCCGCCGCAAACTGGCGGGCAAAGTCCGTGCCCGGGGGCAGGTAAAACAGACGGGGCGCGTGGGGGTCAAACATCGCGACCCGCCAGCAGGGCTTCGGCCCGGACAATCGTTTCGGGTCTGCCGACGTCGCACCACCCGCCGCGATGGATCAGGCCATGGGCCCCACCCCGCGCGATCATTCCATCCCAGACGCGGTTGAGCGAGAATTTGCGGTCTGCGATCTTTGCCAGCGCCTCGGTCCTCAGGATCTGCGCCCCAAGATAGGCCACCCCCGCCGCCCCGTTGGCCCGCGATAGCCGCCCCTCGCCGTCGATCAGGAAATCGCCCGTGCCGCAGAACCCGGTGGCCTGATCCGCCGGCAGCAAGAGCAGCAGAGCCTCCATCCGGTCATCCCAGGCGCCAGCCAGTTGGGTCAGCGGGTTTTCCCCGGTCCACACCGCATCGCTGTTCAACGTCATCACCGGCCCCGGCCCCAACATCGGCAGCGCCGCCTTCAGCCCGCCGCCGGTCTCCAGTATGTCGGGCTCGTGCGACAGCGTCACGTCCCGCTGCGCCAGATGCGCTGCAAGCATTTCGGCCCGGTAATGCGTGTTGACCACGACGCGCCCGGCCCCCGCCGCATGGTCCAGCGCATGATCAATCAGCGCGCGCCCGGCCACCGGGATCAGCGGCTTGGGCCGGTCGGCGCTCAGCGGGCCCATGCGCGTGCCCAGACCGGCGGCAAAGATCATCAGCGGAAAGCGCCGCATTGCCCACCTATCTTTGCCAGGGTTGCAGGGTCGGGGACCGGCAGCAGGGCGCAGAACGGGCGCAGGTCGGCCAGCGCAGGGTGGGCCAGATTGCGGTGCATCTGGCCCCAGACCCGCGGGATCATCGGCAGGTAGCCGGGCTTGCCCGCCACCAGACAAAGCCGCGCAAACACGCCGATGATCCGCAGCGCCCGCTGCAGCCCCCAAACCGCATAGCTGCGCGCAAACGCTGCCGAAGGATCGACCTGCGCCACCATCTGCGCCTCGGTCGCGGGCAAGACGTCGCGGCGGGCGTCCTGCAGCAGCGAGACCAGATCGTAGACCGGCTGACCCATCTGGGCCAACTGGAAATCCAGCAGGCCGACCCGCGCCATCCCCTGCCGTCCGGGCAGCCACAACAGGTTTTCGGCGTGAAAGTCGCGCAGGATCATCACTCTCGGCCCATCGGCATGGCGGGAAACAAGATCTTGAAGCGTGGCGCAGAACGGCCGGGTATCCATCTTGTCACCCGTCACGGCAAAGCGGTACCAGTCAAAGGCAAAGGCCGCAGCCTGCGCCCAGTCGGCCGCAGACAGATCGGGAAGGCCGGGCGGCGCGGGGTGGGCCTGCAAGTGGCGCAACACATCGGTTGCCGCGGCATAAAGCGGCGCCTCACGCGCGGGGTCGGCCGCAGCCAGACGGGCGAACAGCCCATCGCCCAGATCCTCGAGCAGCAGGAACCCTTGCTGCAGGTCCATGGCATAGCACTCGGGCGCCGAAAGGCCGATCCGCCGCAGGTGACCGGCAATCGACAGAAAGTCAGCCGGATCATCGCCCTTGCCCGGGGGGGCGTCCATCAGCACAGCCGACCGGCCGCCGAGGGTTACCCGGTCATAGCGGCGGTCAGAGGCGTCTCCGGCCAGACACCGGCAGTCGGCCCCGGCCCATCCGGCCCCGTCAAGAAACCCGCGGCGACGGGCGGCGCGATCGGTCATCGGTCTGCCCAGGCCGCCACGACCGCCGCCCGCAGGGCAGGGCGCAGGCCAAGCTGCGCCCGCCGGCCCTCGGCTTCGGTTGACAGCGTCAGGGTCAGGGCATCGGGCGGAGCCAGCCTGCCCAGCCTGTCGGGCCATTCGACAAGGCAGATCGCGGTGGCGAAAGCCTCGTCCAGGCCCAGTTCCAGCACCTCGTCCGGATGCGACAGCCGGTAAAGGTCCGCATGCCAGATGTCGGGGTCGTCAGGATAGGTCTGCACGAGGGTAAAGCTGGGCGAGGGCACCTCTTCCATCCGGCCCAACCGGGCGCGGATCAGGGCGCGGGCGACCTGCGACTTGCCCGCCCCGATGGGCCCGGACATGAGCAGAACATCCCCCGCGGTCAGCAAAGGTGCCAGGGTGGCGGCCAGCCGGTCGGTCTCGTCCGGGCCGGCAAGGAACAACGAAAGAGGGGCATGCATCGCCCGACACTAACCCACCCCGACGCCGCCGCAACCCCCTAGGCGCTGCGGCGGGTCGTGCGGGTGGCGACGCGGGGCTTCGCCGATTCGGCCTGCGCTGCAAGGCGGAACGTGGCAAGCGTCGCCCCACCGGCAAGCGGCGCGAAATGGCAATCGACCAGCCGCCCGTCCAGCAGCCGCGCCTCGGCCGAGAATGCCTCGCGGTCGGCAGGATTGGCGACAAAATCTTCGACCGCGGCCCAGATCGGGCTTGGCGCCGACAGCCCCCGCCAATGGGCACACAGCGTGCGCACCGTGCCTTCGGACATTGCCGCTGCCGGGTCGTGCCCCCACAGCCGCGCATAGGCCGTGTTCGACATCACCAGTTGCCCCGCGTTCGAGAATACCGCAACCGCCTCGGCCATCGCGTCGATCACCGACTGCCCCAGTTCCAGATCGGCGCGGTAGCGGCGGGTGCGCAGCATCTCGGTCGAGATGTCCTCGATCATCAAAGCCAAAGCGCCGTTGGGGTGCGGACGCGCGATGACGCGGTAGGTCTGGCCGCCCGGCAGGCTCCAGGTTTCCTGATACAGCCCCGAGGCGGCCGCCTTTTCCAGATCGACCAGTTGCCTGCGCCAGTCGCGGTAATCCTTGGGTTCGGGGATCATGCTGCGGTCGCGCATCGCGTCAAGCACCGACAGCAGCGACGGCCGCATCGACAGAAAATCGACGGGCAGCGCTGTCAGGTCCAGCAGCGCCGGGTTGAACAGCTGCAACTGGCGGCTCTTGTCAAAGATCGCGAGGCCGATCGGCAGATGCGCAAAGGTCTTGGTCAGGGTCTGCATGAAGTCGCGCAGCGCCCCTTCGGCTTGCACGGCGGCATCCGCAGGCAGGGCAAACACCAGCCGCCCGGCATTTTCGGCAAAGCTGACAAGATCGAACCACGCCGCCGCCCCGCCGGCTAGCGTCAACCGTTGCCGTTGCCCGGCCACGCCCTGCGCGCTGGCGGTGCGTTCGAACAGGCGCGGCAGCGGCCATGACAGATCTTGCCCCGGCGACAGTTGATCGCCCGCCCGCATCAGATAGGCGGCGTTGGCCCAGATTACATCGCCCTCGGGCTCTTCCCGCCAGATCAGAACGGGCGCACGGGCCAGCGTCTGCCGCAGCAGGTCCAACTCGTCCAGCATGGCGCGCCGGGCCACCGGATCATGCCCCTGCGCCTGCCGGTTCTGCTCGGGGTCGGTCAGCGTGATCCGTGTCAGCCCGCCGCGCAGTTCCGCCTGCAGGATCAACGGCTCGCCATGCCGCGCGGTCAGCGTCACGCCGCCTTCGACCGCCATCTTTTCAAGATGCGCGTCCAGATCGCCGAACAGCGGCACCAGATAGCCAACCAGCGTCACCCACGGCCCGCCCCGCCCGGCACTGGCAGCCAGCAACGCCCGCGCCCCCGGTGTTGCGTCAATCAGCACATCGCCATCGAACAGAAAGACCGCGCCGTCGGCCTCATCAGTAAAGATCGACCCGACCCGGCCCCCATCCTGCCGCGACAGCAGCCACAGCACCAGCAAACCCCCAAGCGCCGCCGACACCGCCGTCACCACAACCCCGATACCCAAAGCCCAATCGACCTGCATGCGCGGCCCGCCCGAAGTTGTTAAGTTTCATTCAACTTAAGGAAGATAACCTTAATGATGCGTTAAGCCGGGGCGCGAATTTGGCCGATAATCCGGCCAGACTGTTTCCGGATCACCGTCTTGCGTTCAGGGCGCAAAGGGCTGATTCGCGCCGATCGCCACATCTGCGGGGGCCAACAGCGCCGCCAACGGCCATCGCACCTCGACCACTGCCCCGCAGCGTTCCGGGCGCTCGGACGTCGACAGAAACGGATCGGCGGCGTTGGCAAAGGTCAGTTCCGCCCCCGTGCGCTCCAGCAAGGTCTTGGCGATGAACAGACCCAGCCCCATGCCTTCGTATTCCGGGCGCTGGTGCAGGTCTTGGGCAGAGCGGCGAAAGCGCAGGAACGGGTCCCCGATCCGGCCCAGCATCTGCGGCGGATAGCCGTCACCGTCGTCGACGATCCGCACTGTCAGGAAGCCAACGCTCCAGCTGCTGTCGATCCAGACCTTGTCCTTGGCAAAGTCGACGGCGTTCTGCACCAGATTGCGCAGCCCGTGTATCAGTTCGGGCCGCCGCAGCACGTCTGGCTGCCGGCTGTCGGCACCCCCGGCGGGCATCACCGCGATCATCACGGATTTGCCGCGCAGGATATGCGGCTCGGCCGCTTCGCGCAGCACCGCCTCGATCGGCGCGCGGCGCAGGTGCAGGTCGTCCTTGCCGGCCCGGCCCATCGAGCGGAGGATATCGCGGCAACGGTCGGCCTGCTCCTTGATCAGGCGGGCATCGGCCTGCAGGTCGGGCTGACCGACAAGTTCGTCGATCATCTCGGCGCTGACCAGCTTGATCGTGGCCAGCGGCGTGCCCAACTCATGTGCCGCCGCGGCAATCACGCCGCCCAGATCGGTCAGCTTCTGTTCGCGGGCCAGGGCCATCTGCGTGGCCAGCAGCGCATCGGACATGCGGCGGATTTCGGTCGATACGCGGTGGGAATACAGGCCCAGAAACACGATCCCGATCACGATCGACAACCCGAAGCCCGCTTCGAACAACGGCGGCACGAAAAACACCGATCCATCTGCCAGCCGCAACGGCACATGCACGACGGCCGTCAGCAGCACGAACAGGATCGCCACCGTCGCCAGCAGCACCGTCGTGCGCAGTTCCAGCGCCGAGGCAGAGATTGTCACCGGCGCCAGAATCAGCAGCGCAAACGGGTTGGTCAACCCGCCGGTCAGATACAGCAGGAACGCAAGCTGCGTCAGGTCGAACAGCAGCGTCAGCATCGCCTCGGGCTCGGACAGCCGTTTGTTCTGCGGATAGACGAACATCGACAGCAGGTTGGCGATGATCGACGCGCCAACCGCCATGTAACACAGCCCGATGGGCAGCTTCATGCCCATCACCTGATCGGCGACAACGATGGTCACCACCTGCCCGCCAATCGCCATCCAGCGCAGCAGGATCAGCGTCCGCAGGCGCACCCAGTCGCCGCGCGTGTCGCGAAAGATCAGTCCTTGATCGGAGGGAAGCATGGGTGTCCTGTCGCAGGGTTGTTGTGGGGCATTGTTAAATCCGGCGTCTTGGCGGATCAATGCGCAAAGGCAGCAACGGAGATCATGATGACCAAGCTTTATGCCGGAGTCGCCGCGGGCGCTGTCGCAGCCTTGATGGGTTGGACCGCCTACAGCATCTACGCCGCCCGCGCCGACGATCCGTTTGCGCAGTGCCGCGAAGGCGTGGCGGCGGGGGGTGATATCGGGGGGCCGTTCACCCTTGTCAGCGAAACCGGGGACACGGTGACCGATGCACAAGTGATTTCCAAGCCGTCACTGGTCTATTTCGGCTATACCTTTTGCCCCGATGTCTGTCCGCTGGACAATGCCCGCAACGCCGAAGCCATCGACATTCTGGAAGAGCGCGGCCTTGAGGTTACTCCGGTGTTCATTACCGTCGACCCCGCCCGCGATACGCCCGAGGTGCTGGCATCCTTCACCGATGACCTGCACCCCCGCATGCTGGGCCTGACCGGCAGCGCCGAGCAGATCAAGGCCGCATCCCAAGCCTACAAGACCTATTACAAGCAGCAGTCCGAGGATGAATACTATCTGGTGGATCATTCAACCTTTACGTATCTGATGCTGCCGGGTTCGGGTTTTGCGGACTTCTTCAAACGCGATGCCACCCCGGAGCAAATGGCGGACCGGGTTGCCTGTTTCCTCGACGCCGGCTAAGGCGCGCATGATTTGACCTTCGCCCCCCTGCGACCTATGTTCGGTCAAAGAGAAAAGGGGAAACAGATGGTGGACGATCTAGGATCGGACCTTGGGCCCGATCGGACGCTGCTGCTGGTTGATGATGACGAGCCGTTCGTGAAACGACTGGCCAAGGCCATGGAAAAGCGCGGTTTTCTGCCAGAAACAGCAGAATCGGTTGCCGAAGGCAAGGCTCGGGCACTGGCCCGTCCGCCTGCCTATGCCGTCATCGACCTTCGGCTTGAGGATGGCAATGGCCTGGATGTGGTGGAAACCCTGCGGGATCGCCGGCCCGATTGCCGCATTGTGGTTCTGACCGGATACGGGGCAATCGCCACGGCAGTCGCCGCGGTCAAGATTGGCGCGATTGATTATCTGTCAAAGCCTGCCGATGCCAATGACGTGACCAACGCCCTGCTGCAGCGCGGCGAAAGCCTGCCGCCGCCGCCGGAAAATCCGATGTCCGCCGATCGGGTCCGGTGGGAGCATATCCAGCGCGTGTTCGAAATGTGCGACCGAAATGTTTCTGAAACGGCGCGGCGGTTGTCGATGCATCGCAGGACATTGCAGCGCATTCTGGCCAAACGTGGTCCGAAGTAACGCCCATTCTTGCATCTTTGATTTGGTTTGCATAAAGATTGCAGACCAAATCAAAAAAGGATCCATTCATGGACAACAATCTCAACGCCCTGTCGCTTAAAGAGCTGCGTGATCTGCAAGCTCAGGTAGCTAAAGCAATTGCTTCGTTCGAAGACCGCAAGAAGAAAGACGCATTGGCCTCACTCGAGGAAAGCGCACGTGCCTTGGGCTTTTCCCTGGCAGAACTGACCGGCGTCGTGTCGACCCGCAAGCGCATTCCGGCCACTGCGAAATACGCCAATCCGGCCGATGCGTCGGATACATGGTCGGGCCGTGGACGCAAGCCGCGCTGGTTTGCCACAGCGATGGCCGCCGGAAAAACGCCGTCGGACATGTCGATCTAGCCACATTGCGCCAGCAGTTCGGCGTGGCGCGCAACGTAATCCGCCCGCACAATCGCGGGCGGTCGCAATCTTATCTCGAGCCCATCCAGCACCGCCGCCGGCGGACGGCCGAACAGCTTGTCCGCCTCGGCCTCGCGAAACCCGGCGATCTGCACCGCTTCGAGCCAGGCCGAAACCTTGTCGGCCGCCTTGATCGCTTTCTTGACCGGAGCCGGCAGCAAGCCGGGAAGGCCGAAGCGGATATGCACGGCCGCCGCAATGCGCGCGTCCATCTCGCCATATCCGGGGCCGACCGCCGATTTCACCGGGCTGATCATGTCACCGATGACATACTCCGGGGCATCGTGCAGCAGCGCCGCCAGCCGCCATTTCGCCGGATGCGAGCCCGTTCGCGCAAAGATCTGTTCGACCAGCAGCGAATGTTCGGCCACCGAATAGGGCCAGTCGCCAATTGTCTGGCCATTCCAGCGCGCGACAAAGGCCAGCCCATGCGCGATATCCTCGATCTCGATATCCATCGGGGTCGGATCGAGCAGGTCCAGCCTGCGGCCCGATAACATGCGTTGCCAGGCGCGCGGCATGGCCACCCCTCTATTGTCTTTCATCGGGCCGCGGGCGCCGCAACCCCCGAAAGCTTGATATCCAGATCATCCGCAAACCGTGCCATTGCGGCGGCAATGACCTTGCGTTGACGGGGGTGAACGATCATCCGCCTGACCAGCACATCCAGATCGACCAGCCCGGGCTTGCAGGCGGGTTTCATCAGGGTCAGCGCCTCGGGCATCAGGGCTGGGAAAACCGCGGCATTGCCGGGCCGAAACCGCGGATCGAGACCGCCCCGAACGAATGCGCCGGTAACACCTTCCCATCGTGTCGGGCAGGGCCAGCCGCAGACAGGTTGCGCGGCCCAGTTTCGCCCTCGGCAGTGCCGCGTTCCAGTCGGTATTCGTGACGATCAGCGGCAAAATCCCGGCGGCAATTGCCCGCTCCGGCAACCTCAGCGTCTGCTCGCCGGCCACGAACAGGTCGAACCGCCGGACAGGACAAGGATGCAGGATTTGCCGCGCCAGAAACCACGTGAAAGGCAGGTAGCCTGCGCCGGCGCACAGCACCACAACGGTCGAGTTTGCGGACATCCGAGAAACCATTCCTTGCAGCCGTTGCGGCAGCTTGTCGATTGTCGCGGACCCTTGCAAATGGTATCTGCGCGGCAAATTCAGGGTCAAGGAGCAGGCGGATGCCGCAAGATTACATCGTCAAGGACATCGCACTGGCCGAATTCGGCCGCAAGGAACTGATCATCGCCGAAACCGAAATGCCGGGCCTGATGGCCTGCCGCGAGGAGTTTGGCACCAGCAAACCGCTGGCAGGGGCCCGTATCGTCGGATCGCTGCACATGACGATCCAGACGGCCGCGCTGATCGAGACGTTGACCGCCCTTGGGGCGGATGTGCGTTGGGCGTCCTGCAACATCTTTTCGACCCAGGACCACGCCGCTGCGGCCATTGCCGCTGGCGGAACTCCGGTTTTCGCCGTCAAGGGCCAGACACTGACCGAACACTGGGATTATCTTGACCGCTCTTTCATGTTCCCCGAAGGCGCGAACATGATCCTCGACGATGGCGGCGATGCGACGCTGTATGTGCTGCTAGGCGCGCGGATGGAGGCTGGCGAAGACGTGCTGTCCGTCCCCACCTCGGAAGAAGAAGAGGTGATCAAGGCCCAGATCAAGGCGCGCATCGCAGCCTCTCCGGGTTGGTTTGCCAAGACCAGGGCCGCGATCAAGGGCGTGTCCGAAGAAACCACCACGGGCGTGCATCGGCTGTATGAGCTGCACAAGAAGGGCCAGCTTCCGTTTCCGGCGATCAACGTCAACGACTCGGTCACCAAGTCGAAGTTCGACAACAAATATGGCTGCAAGGAATCGCTGGTCGACGGCATCCGCCGCGCGACCGACACCATGATGGCCGGCAAGGTTGCGGTCGTCTGTGGGTATGGCGATGTGGGCAAGGGCTCTGCCGCGTCGCTGCAAGGGGCTGGTGCCCGCGTGAAGGTTACCGAAGTTGACCCGATCTGCGCGCTTCAGGCCGCGATGGATGGGTTCGAGGTGGTGCTGCTGGAGGATGTTGTCGATTCCGCCGACATTTTCATCACCTCCACCGGCAACAAGGACGTGATCCGCATCGAGCATATCCGCGAGATGAAGGACATGGCGATTGTCGGTAACATCGGCCACTTCGACAACGAAATTCAGGTCGCCGCGCTGAAGAACCACAAATGGACCAACATCAAGGATCAGGTCGACATGATCGAGATGCCGAACGGCAATCGCATCATCCTGCTGTCCGAGGGCCGCCTGTTGAACCTTGGCAATGCCACCGGGCACCCGTCCTTCGTGATGTCGGCATCCTTCACCAATCAGGTGCTGGCGCAGATCGAGCTGTGGACCAAGGGCGACGAATATCAGCCCGGCGTCCATATCCTGCCCAAGGCGCTGGATGAAAAGGTCGCGCGCCTGCATCTGAAGAAAATCGGCGTCAAGCTGACCGAGCTGCGCAAGGATCAGGCCGACTATATCGGCGTCAATGCGGCAGGTCCGTTCAAGTCGGAACACTACCGGTATTGATATCGTCAGGGTCCCCAGAAATGGGGACCTCTCCGCGCCTCACACGACCCAAGAGGGAAGTCTGATCGACTTTTCCCTTTGTCACATGACAGACCTGTCTTGGGTCATGCTGCAATTCTGACCGGTGAACACCGACCACTCACAGGTAGGGCAAGCGGAACAAGTTTCGGGCTGTCGTCTACGACCTGTTCGTGACGCATTTCGGCAAACAGGCGGTCTACAACTGACAGTTCTGCGCGCAGCGATGCGGGCGTTTTGCCTTAAACTTTCGGTGCTTGGGCTTTGCCCCGCCGCCTGCTCTGGGCTAGGGTCTATGGAACAGGACAGTATGTCCGGGACCTTCTCAGAACACGTGTGGTGCTAAGGGAGCACGTGGGGTGGATGAGGGGTCCCGTCGGGGTCGGGGCCCCTCATTTTTTTCCGTCAGCGTAGAACAGAATTACCATTGCGGTTTCGCGCAATGTGCCTGTCGGGGCCATGTCTTGCGGCAGGCTTCAGGGCTCGACCCCGCCCATTTCACAGACGATCCGCCACTCGTCCGGCGTGACCGGCTGCACCGACAGGCGCGAGTTGTTGATCAGCACCATCTTTTCCAGCCCCGGCTGCACCTTGCACTGGTCCAGCGTCACCGGACGGGCAAACGGCCGGACGGCGCGGATATGGACACAATCCCACCGCGGATCATCGGTGGTGCTGTCGGGGGCCGACAGCGCGCTGACCTCGACGATGCCCACCACTTCCTTGCCGATGTTGGAGTGATAGTAGAACCCCAGATCGCCGATCTCCATCTGGCGCATGTTGTTGCGCGCCTGATAGTTGCGCACGCCATGCCATTCTTCGCCGGCCTTGCCCTGCGCCACCTGATCGTCCCAACTCCAGGTGTCCGGCTCGGATTTCAACAGCCAGTATTTCATCCGATCACCTTCTTCCATTCCATCACCGTGACCTGACCGAACAGCCCCGCCCTGGCATAGGGGTCGGCCGCCGCCCAGTCCTGCGCCTCGGCCATCGTCCCGACCGCCAGCACGATCAGGCTGCCGCACATGCCCCCCTCGGCGTCGAGCAGCGGGCCCGCCATCTCGACGACCCCGGTCGCCTCGATATGCGCCAGATGCGCGGCGCGGTTTACCAGCCGGATCGGCAAGGCACCGGGTTTGTCGTGACAGATCAGGGCGACGCGCATGGGCTACTCCGGTTTCAGGGGGCGGGACAACAGGCTGTGGACGGCATCCGGCAGGGCAATGTCACCCAGTGTCAAAGCGGCGACAAGGGTGGTCAGCGGCATGTCGATGCCCAGACGGGCGGCAAGGGCGGCCACGGCGCGGGCGGTCGCGACCCCTTCAACCGTGACGCCGGGATCAAAGGCCGTCTGCGAGGCGACCGCCAGCCCATAGCGAAAGTTGCGCGACTGCGGCGAGGTGCAGGTCAGCACCAGATCGCCCAACCCCGACAGCCCTGCCAGCGTTTCCGCCCGCGCCCCGAGATGCAAGGCCAGCCGCAGCATCTCGGCATAGCCGCGTGTCAGCAGGGCGGCGCGCGCCGAGTCGCCAAACCCCGCGCCGATCACCACCCCGGCTGCGATGGCAATCACGTTCTTCAGCGCCCCACCCAGTTCGGCCCCGATCACATCGGTGGTGCGATACAGCCGCAGATGCGGGGTCGACAGCAGCACCTGCAACTGCTCTCCGACCGCATCATCGGCGCAGGCCAACGTCAGCGCCGTGGGCAGACCCGCCGCGATATCGGCGGCAAAGCTGGGGCCGGTCAGCAGGGCCGGGGTCGGGCACAGCGGCGCCAGCAGCGCCGTCGGCCCCTGCAGGGTGGCCAGATCAACACCCTTGCAGCAGGCAATCAGCCGCCTGCCGGTCAGCGCAGGCGCGTGTTCCGCCAGAAACGCGGTCAGAGACTGCATCGGCACCGCTATCAGAATCGCCGCCGCGCTGGTCAGATCGGCGATGTCGGTCGTCGCCCGCACGCCCGTTGGCGCCACTGCCGGTCGTCGGGCCCACAGCGCCACTTCGGCCCCCTGCCGTGCCAGCGCCCCGGCCAGCGCCGTGCCGAACGCCCCGGCCCCCGCCACTCCGATCATGCCTTGGCGCCCTTCTTGCCCGACCCGATCATCGCCGGAGCCGAGGGGTCCAGCGGCCAGCGCGGCCGCGCCACCAGGTCGTCAATCCGCAGCAGCCCCGCCCGGAACCGCTCGATTCCCGCCCAGGCGATCATCGCGGCGTTGTCGGTGCACAGGGCCAGCGGCGGTGCCACGAACCGGACGCCCGCCTTGGCGCACACCGCCTGCAACCCGGCGCGAATCGCCATGTTTGCCGCAACGCCGCCCGCCACGGCAAAGGCGGGGTCGGCTAGCAAGTCCATTGCATAAATCGCCAGCGCCCGGCGGGTCTTTTCGACCAGAACATCCGCCACCGCCGCCTGAAACCCCGCGCACAGATCGCGCCGGTCCTGCCGGGTCAGGCCGCCGTGATCCGCGATCAGCGCATCCCGCGCCCGCAGCAGCGCCGTCTTCAGCCCCGAGAAAGACATGTCGCAGCCCGGCACGTTCAACAGCGGCCGCGGAAAGGCGAACCGCCGGGCAGACCCCGCCGTCGCCTCGCGTTCCACCATCGGCCCGCCGGGCTGCGGCAGGCCCAAAAGCTTGGCCGTCTTGTCGAAGGCCTCGCCGGGCGCGTCGTCGATCGTGCTGCCCAGACGGCGAAAATCGTCGACCCCGCGCGCGATCAGAAACTGGCAATGGCCGCCCGAAACCAGCAGCATCAGGTAGGGGAACGCCAGCCCATCGGTCAACCGGGGCGTCAGTGCATGGCCCGCAAGGTGGTTTACCCCCATCAGCGGTAGCCCCGTGCCCGCCGCCAGCCCGCGCGCCAGCATCACCCCCGACAGCACCCCGCCGATCAGCCCCGGACCCGCCGTCACCGCAATGCCGTCCAGCTGGCGCAGGGTCAGGCCCGCCTCATCCAGCGCCTGTTCGACGCAATGATCCAGCCGTTCGGCATGGGCCCGCGCGGCGATCTCGGGCACCACGCCGCCGAACGCGGCATGCAGCGCCACCTGCCCCTGCACGACCGACGACAATATCTCGGCCCGCCCGCCTGCATGGCGCACCACGGCGGCGGCGGAGTCATCGCAGCTCGATTCGATGCCAAGAAAGGTTAGCGCGTCCATTCGTCCCGCCGGTTGCCGAAAGGCTGCCCCGCAGGTAACACCTGGGTCATGGTCAGACAATCCACCCCCGCGATCCTGCTGACCCGGCCCCAGCCGCAGTCAGAGCGCTTTGCCGAGGCGGTGCGGGCGCGGCTTGGCCCCGGGATTCGCATCGCGATCTCGCCACTGATGGGCCCGGTGTTTCACGCCCTGACGCCGCCCGAGGATCTGGCGGCAGTGATCCTGACCTCAGAGACCGGGGTCGAGGCGGCGCGGCGGATTGTCGCCGAGGGTCAGACCTTGCCGCGCATGGCCTACTGCGTCGGTGACCATACTGCGGCGCAGGCCCGCGCAGCGGGTTTCGAGGCGATCTCGGCCTCGGGCGATGCGGCGGCGTTGCTGGCGCTGATCACGGCCGCCCGGCCGCCGGGCCGCCTGCTGCACCTGCGTGGGCGCGACAGCCGCGGTGCAGTGACCGATCAGCTGAACAACGTTGGAATCAACGTGTTGGAAAGTATAGCCTATTCGCAAATGCCACTGGCCCCCACGCCAGAGGCCACGGCATTGCTGGCGGGAACCGACCCGGTTCTCGTTGCGTTATTCTCGGCGCGCAGTGCGGCGTTGTTCGCGGAACTGCCCGGTCGTGTGGCACCGTTGTGGATCGCCGCACTCAGCCCCGCCGTCATGGTGCCGGAATTGTCGCCGCTCCGTCTTGCCGTGGCACGGCATCCGGATGCTGCGGCGATGCTGGATGCGGTCGCAGGGATGCTGAACGCAGGTGCGGGTGCTTGAACCTGTTACGCGTGCAGGATTAGGGTAGGTAAAAGTCTGGCGGCGGCCGGGCGGGCATCAGGAAAGATCGGCGATGACGGACAAGGCCAATTCCCCAGTGGACGAAGGTGATGCGCTGGTGGAGGCGGTCGATGACGCGGTGTCAAATGCCGATCGGGACCCCGCCCGCGATCCGGAACCCACGGTATTGACGGAACCCTTCCGCGACGTGGCACCCGACCCCGACGCGGCCCGGCTACCGCCCGAAGTGCCACCGATGCCCCGGCCAGCGGCGCCCAAGCCGGTGCGCCAGCAGCGGTCCGGCTGGATGGGCGCGGTGGTCGGCGGGGTTCTGGCGGCTGGCGCCGGCTATGCCGTTGCGCAATTCGTGCCCGACGGTTGGCCGATTGCCGACACCTCGGCGCTTGAAGCGCAGGTGGCAACGCAGGCAACCGAACTGGCGGCGCTGCAGGCCGAACTCGCCCGGGTCAGCGAATTGGCAGCCACGCCGCAGCCGGTGCCCGACTCAGGGCTGGCCGACCGGATCGCGGCGCTGGAATCTGCCACGCCCGTGCCAGCCGCCCCCGATCTTTCAGCCGATCTGACAGCCCTCGCCGCCCGGCTTGCCGCCCTTGAATCCCAACCTGCCAGTATCGGCTCCGGTCCGGCGGAGACCGGCCCGTCCACGGCGGCGCTGGCAGCGATTGAGGCAGACATCGCGGCGCTCAAATCGCAAAGCACGACGATCCCCGCCGATCTTGCCACCATGGTTGCCGAAACGGAACAGCGGCTTGCCGCGGTGCAGACCCAGGCCGAAGACCTGCAGGCCGAAGCAGAAGCCATGGTCCGGACCGCCAGCCGTGGTGCAGCTTTGGGCCAGCTGCGCGCCGCACTCGATTCCGGCGCGCCATTCGCGGCGGCGCTAGGCCAGCTTGGCGAGGCCGAAATTCCCACCGCTTTGTCCGACAGTGCCACCACCGGGGTGCCCAGCCTGACGGTTTTGCAGGCGGCGTTCCCCGATGCGGCCCGCGCCGCCCTCGAGGCATCGCTGCGCGCCGACATGGGCAGCACCTGGTCCGATCGGGTGGCCTCGTATCTGCGCAACCAGACCGGCGCGCGGTCGCTGACCCCGCGGGACGGCACAGACCCCGACGCCATTCTCAGCCGTGCCGAAGCTGCCCTTGCGGACGGTGATCTTGGCATTGTGCTGACCGAACTGTCGGCCCTGCCGCCCGCCGGGCTGGCGGCAATGTCAGAGTGGCAACAGATGGCCGGCACCCGACAATCTGCCGTGCAGGCGGTGGCGCGCCTGTCTGAATCCTTGGGCGAATAGGGGCATATCATGGTCTGGTCCCTTCTCAAGGTGATGCTGTTCGTTCTGGCCATCGCGGCGATGACGCTGGGGGCCGGGCTGCTGCTCGACACTCAAGGCGGCATCCGGCTGGCGGTGGCGGGCTGGGAATTCACGCTTGGCCCGTTGCAGGCGGTGATCGTTGCGCTGGTTCTGGTGACGGCGCTGTGGCTGGTGATGAAAGCTGTCGGTCTGATCGTCGCGACCTTGCGCTTTCTGAACGGTGACGAAACCGCGATTTCGCGGTATTTCGACCGCGACCGTGAACGGCGGGGCTACGCCGCGCTGAATGACGGTCTGGTGGCTTTGGCCAGCGGCGAAGGGCGACTGGCGCTGATCAAGGCGCAGCGGGCAGAGAAATATCTGAATCGGCCGGAACTGACGACGTTGCTGATCGCGCAGGCGGCCGAAGCCTCGGGCGATACCAAACGCGCGACCCAAGCCTACAAGTCGCTGCTGACCTCGGATTCGACGCGATTCATCGGCATTCGCGGCCTGCTGCAGCAGCGGCTGGCCGAGGGCGATACCGAAACCGCGCTGGCCCTGGCCGAGCGGGCCTTTGCCATGAAGCCCCGCCATGCCGAAACGCAGGATATCCTGCTGAAACTGCAAGCCGAAAGTGCCGACTGGAAGGGGGCCCGCGCCACACTGGGGGCCAAGCTGAAGGCAGGGTCGCTGCCGCGCGATGTCTACCGCCGCCGCGACGCGGTGCTGGCGCTGCAGCAGGCCGCAGGCATCATGGACGAAAGCGCCAGCATCGAAGCCCGCGAGGCGGCGATTGCCGCCAACAAGATGTCGCCGGACCTTATCCCCGCCGCCTGCATGGCCGCGCGCAGCTATCTGCAGGCCAATGACAAGAAACACGCGATCCGGGTGTTGAAAAAGGCGTGGGAGGCGAAACCGCACCCCGATCTGGCCGCTGTCTTTGCCGAGATCGAACCCGATGAACCGGCGGCGATGCGGCTCAAGCGGTTCAAGACGCTGACCGCGATCCACCCGAACGACGACGAGACCCGCCTGTTGCTGGCCGAACTGAACGTCGCGGCCGAAGATTTCCCCGAGGCCCGCCGGGCGATGGGTGACATCGTGACGCGCCACCCGACGCAGCGGGCGCTGGCAATCATGGCGGCGGTGGAGCGCGGCGAAGGGTCGGACGATGCCGTGGTGCGCGGCTGGCTGACCAAGGCGCTGACCGCGCCGCGTGGCCCGCAATGGTGCTGCGACAAATGTCAGGCGATCCATTCCACATGGCACCCGATCTGCGAAAACTGCGGCGGGTTCGACACGCTGTCGTGGCGCGAGCCGCCTGAAACCACCGGCCCGAGCGCCACGGGAACCGAGATGCTTCCACTTCTGGTGGCCACTCCCAAACCCGCCGAGCCTGCCCCGCCGCGCGACGATGTGGTCGAGGCCGCGGCCAACCCGCCCCGCCCGGACTGAGACAAGACCTCAGGGTGCCCGCAGCCGGGCGGGAAACTCGCGCGGCAGCGGCACGCGGCGGGGGCGAAAGCCGTGGTCGATGGCGGCGACGCCGGCGATCTTTCCCAGGCGAAAGCGGCGGAAGTCCTGCCGAAGACCAGCAGCATCAGCGCGCGGTGAGGACCACCACCGACAGCGGCAGGATATAGCGGTCGGTCGTGCCGCCGTCGCGGTCGGTGTAAGTGATGTCCAGCGCCCGTTCGTCCCAGCACGCCACCGGCGCGCCGGACACGGCAAACCCGCATCCCGAGCGCAAGGCACCCGCCTTGCTGCACGACGACACGCTGATCGCCGAATTCGCGGCGGTCATCCTGTATCTGACGACATGGTTTTCCGATGCCGGCCTGGCGCCAAAAGCCTGCGACCCGCAGTATGGCGCCGATCTGACCTGGCTGTTCTGGTATGACAGCGTCATGGAGCCGGTGCTGATCACGGAAGCGGCGGGGCTCAGCGTCCCAATATGCTGCCGCCTTGCGGGGACATCGGGAAGTTGACGCACGGCTGCGGGCGGCGCTGGAGCGGGGCCATGGCGGCCTGGCGACACATTCTCGGCAGCCGATCTGCAGTGCCATTCGCCCTATGCGTGGTTCCAGGACGCGACGCAGGATGACCCGCTGATCCGGGACTGGGTGGCGCGCTGCCATGCGCGGCCTGCCGTCGCCCGCACCATGGCACGCGACGCGGCGGCGCTGCAGGAGCAGGCGGCCTGAGGTCCATGATGGTGAGGGAGCCGGGGGTTTCACACCCCCGGACCCCCGTGGGATATTTGTGCAGAGAGGATGAAGCCTGGTGCAGGTCGTCAGCGGCATCTGGCGCCCCGTGACACCTGCACGGCGAGGATGCCGGCTGTGGCGATGGTCACGCCGAGGACGTCGAGCGGGCGGATGGCTTCGCGCAGCAGGCCGATGGCGACGCCGAAGAGCGAGGCGCCGATGGCACCGATGCGGCCCACCAGTCAGAACCGGACCAGCGTGGCCGCAAGGCCGGGCAGGAGGATGGTGGGGAATGCGGCGGTCAGCGTTGGGGTCAGGCGGAGGGTGTGCGGCTTGATCAGCAGGGCGGGTATCGCCAGCACCGCCCCCACCAGCATCTGCAAGTCCACCACCACCATCAGTAAAGTTCAGCCCCGGATGCAGCGCGGTCTGGCCGAAGCCACACCTCGTCACCGCGCGCGCCTGTGGCCTTCGCCACCCTCCGGCCAGATGTGGGCTTTGCCCCGGTGCGCGCGCGACGGTGACCGCGATCGGCCGCGACAGCGCAAAGCGCAGTGTCAGCGCCGTCGACGGCGGCGCATCCGCCACGATGACCTGCACCTTGGCAAGGGCCGAGGACCACATCAGCGAAAACCGCGACGTCCGTCGCCATGGTCGGAGGACCGAGTTTCACGCGCCACCAAGGGGGCACAGGCAAAAGGCCGCCCCATCGGGCGGCCTTTGCGTCAGCGTCGGGCAGATGCAACCAGATCAGGCCCGGGCGAAGCCTGATCTCAGGCGTTCACCGAGTCTTTCAGGCCCTTGGCGATCGAGAACTTTACCTGTTTGTCGGCACCCTTGGTCACCGTCTCGCCGGTGGCGGGGTTGCGGACCTGACGCTCGGGGCGGGCGCGGCACATCACCTTGCCGAGGCCCGGCAGCGTCACGGCGCCGCCAGCGGCGACTTCGCGGGCAACAACCGCCGCGACGGCATCGAGTGCTGCGGAGGCGGTCTTCTTGTCCGATCCCATGGCGTCGGCGACAGCGGCCACCAGTTGGGTTTTCGTCATCGGTTTGTTCATTGTCCCAGTCCTTGTCTTGTCCGCTGAAGTCGCGGAATTCTTGTGACCCTATCAGGCGAATTTCCACGCTACACAGCTTTTTCCTGCGCAAAGCAAGTGTTTTCCGCAGCTGCCTGCAATCATGCGGTCAGAGGAAGGCGGTTTCCTCGAACGACCGCAGTTTCCGGCTGTGGATGCGCTCGATCGGCATGTCGCGCAGCCGTTCCATCGCCCGGATGCCGATCAGCAGATGACGGGCCACTTGCGTCTTGTAGAACTCGGTCGCCATGCCGGGCAGTTTCAACTCGCCATGCAAGGGTTTGTCACTGACGCACAAAAGCGTGCCATAGGGCACGCGGAAGCGGAAGCCGTTGGCGGCAATGGTGGCCGATTCCATGTCGAGCGCGATGGCGCGCGACTGGGACAGGCGCTGCACCGGGCCGGACTGGTCGCGCAGCTCCCAGTTGCGGTTGTCGATGGTGGCGACGGTGCCGGTGCGCATGATGCGTTTCAGCTCGTAACCTTCCAGCTGGGTGACTTCCTCGACGGCGTCTTCCAGCGCGATCTGAATCTCGGCCAATGCCGGGATCGGCACCCAGATCGGCAGGTCGGCGTCCAGGACGTGGTCTTCGCGCAGATAGGCATGGGCCAGCACGAAGTCGCCAAGGCTTTGCGAGTTGCGCAGGCCGGCGCAGTGGCCGACCATCAGCCAGGCATGGGGGCGCAGCACGGCGATATGGTCGGTGGCGGTTTTGGCATTCGACGGGCCGACGCCGATGTTGACCAACGTGATGCCCTGCCCGTCGGCGCGGGTCATGTGATAGGTCGGCATCTGCGGGGTTCGGCTGGCCGGGGCGAGCGTCTGGTCGCTGCGGGTGATGATCTGATTTCCGGTCGAGACAAAGCTGGTGTAGCCCGACTCCGGGTCGTCGAGCATGGCGCGGGCGTAGGCCTCGAACTCGTCGACGTAGAACTGGTAGTTGGTGAACAGCACGTGGTTCTGGAAATGCATCGCGTCGGTCGCGGTATAGTGCGACAGCCGGGCAAGGCTGTAATCCACCCGCTGCGCCGTGAACGGGGCAAGCGGGCTGGAACCGTCGGCGTTGCGCTGCCGGTCGCCGTTGACAATGTCGTCGTTGGTGGTCGCCAGATCGGGCACGTCGAACACGTCGCGCAGCGAAAACTCCAGCACGCCATCTTGCGGCACAGCGACCGACGGATTGCCGGCGACGGCGAAATGCACCGGGATCGGGGTATCCGACGCGCCGATCACCACCGGCACGCTGTGGTTATGCATCAGCAGACTGATCTGCTGCTCCAGATATTTGCGGAACAGGTCAGGCCGGGTGATCGTCGTGGCATAGGTGCCGGGGCCCGCGACATGGCCGAACGACAGGCGGCTGTCGGTCTTGGCATGGCTGGAAACCGTCAGCCGGATCTCGGGGTAATAGGCGCGCACCCGGGCAGCGGGCTTGCCGCCCCGCACCGAAGCAATGAAATGCTGCATGAGGAAGGCTGTCGATTGCTCATAGATTTCCTCCAGCCGGGCCACCGCCAAAGCAGCATCGGTAAAGGTCTGCGCGGCGGGCGCATCGGGGGTCAGGATCGGGGTTGTCGTCTCGTCTTGCATCATCGTCATCCGGATTTTGATCCGGCATCTAAATAGAACAGGCGGGGTCAGCGCAAGTGAAGCCTTGATGACGCGGCCCGGGCAGTCGATAAGCAGGGTATGCTGCACCACACCGCCCCCGTTCTGCTTTCGCTTGGCCATGGCTATTCGGCCCAGGCCCTGACCCGTCTGCTGTTGCCCCTGGGGTGGCGGGTGATCGGCACGACCCGCACGGCGGCGCAGGCCGAACGGCTGGCCCGGACGGGGGTCGAGCCGTTGATCTGGCCCCAGTCGCTGCCCCAGTCGCCGCCCGGGCCTTTGACCGATGCGCTGGCCTGCGCGACCTGTATCCTGTCGTCGATCGCGCCGGACGAGGGCGGCGATCCGGTGCTGGCCCGCCACCGGGCCGAGATTGCCCGCGCCCCTGCGGTCTGGGTCGGGTATCTGTCATCCACAGCGGTTTATGGCGATCATGGCGGCGCTTGGGTGGACGAGGAAACGCCGCTGGCCCCCACCTCGGCCAGAGCCGTGCAGCGGGTGCTGGCAGAACGGCAGTGGCAATCGCTGGGGCTGCCGCTGCACATCTTTCGCCTTGCGGGCATCTACGGCCCCGGGCGCGGCCCGTTCGAAAAGGTGCGCGACGGCACTGCGCGGCGCATCATCAAGCCGGGGCAGGTGTTCAGCCGCGTTCACGTCAATGACATCGCGGCCACCCTTTTTGCGTCGATGGGGCAGCCTGCCCCCGGCACCATCTACAATGTCTGCGACAACGACCCCGCCCCGCCGCAAGACGTGCTCAGCCATGCAGCACATCTGCTGGGTTTGCCCGACCTGCCCGAGGTCGACTATAGAACCGCCGACATGTCTCCGATGGCCCGCAGCTTTTACGCCGACAACAAGCGGGTCCGGAATGACCGCCTGCAGGCGCTTGGCGTGACACTGGCTTATCCGACCTACCGCGAGGGGCTGGCGGCGCTGTTGGAGAATGACACAGGCACGCAGTAGAATGGGCGATGTCGCCCCTTCCACCCCTCCCCGCAAAGGACGCAAACGATGACCGACACTCCCTATACCCCGCCGAAAGTCTGGGATTGGAAACAGCCGAACGGCGGCCAGTTTGCCAGCATCAACCGCCCCATCGCCGGGGCCACGCATGACAAGCAGCTGGCGGTGGGCCGCCACCCGCTGCAGCTTTACTCGCTGGCGACGCCGAACGGCGTCAAGGTGACGGTGATGCTTGAGGAATTGCTGGCGCTTGGCCACGCGGGCGCGGACTATGACGCCTGGCTGATCAACATCGGCCAGGGCGACCAGTTCGGCTCGGATTTCGTCAAGATCAATCCGAACTCGAAGATTCCGGCGATGATGGACCATTCCACCACCCCGCCGACCCAGCTGTTCGAAAGCGGCTCGATTCTGCTGTATCTGGCCGAAAAGTTTGGCGCGCTGATCCCGACCGATGCCGCAGGCCGCGCCGAATGCCTGAACTGGCTGTTCTGGCAAATGGGGTCGGCGCCCTATCTGGGCGGCGGCTTTGGCCACTTTTACGCCTATGCCCCGGAAAAGTTCGAATATCCCATCGACCGCTTCACGATGGAGGCGAAGCGCCAGCTTGACGTGCTGAACCAGTTGCTGGCGACGCGCCCCTATATCGCCGGCGAAACCTATACCATCGCCGACATCGCGATCTGGCCCTGGCATGGCCAGACCGTTCTGGGGCGGATGTATGATGCGGCCGAATTCCTCGATGTCGCCTCGTATACCCATCTCGTCGCATGGGCCGAAAAGATTGATGCGCGCCCGGCGGTGAAACGCGGCCGCATCGTCAACCGCAACTTTGGTGAACCGGCGCTGCAACTGCACGAACGCCACGACGCAGGTGATTTCGACACCAACACGCAGGACAAGATCGGCGGCTGACCGGTTGGGGGTGGGCAGACCGGCGGTTCAGGCCCGTTTGCCCACCACCGCCACGCCAAGGGTCTGCAGCACCTTGGCCTCGATCCGCACGGCATCGAGGCCGGCAGTGCGATACATCGCCTCAGGCGTTGCCTGGTCGATGAACACATCCGGCAGCACCATCGAGCGAAATTTCAGACCGCTGTCGAACACGCCTTCCTCGGCCAGCAACTGTGCCACATGGCTGCCAAAGCCGCCCACCGACCCCTCTTCGATGGTCAGCAGGCACTCATGGCCTTGCGCCAGTTGCAGGATCAGGTCGCGGTCCAGCGGTTTGGCGAACCGGGCGTCGGCCACGGTGGGCGACACGCCCCGCGCTGCCAGCGCCTCGGCGGCAATCAGCACCTCGGCCAGCCGTGTGCCGAACGACAACAGCGCCACGCGCGACCCTTCGCGGATCACCCGGCCGCGGCCGATCTGCAGCGGCACGCCGCGCGTCGGCATCTCGACGCCCACACCTTCGCCGCGCGGATAGCGAAAGGCGATGGGGCCATCGTTGTGCGCCGCGGCGGTGGCGACCATGTGCACCAACTCGGCCTCGTCCGCCGCCGCCATCACCACCATGCCCGGCAGATTGGCGAGAAAGGCGATGTCGAACGCTCCGGCATGGGTCGCGCCATCGGCGCCGACCAGTCCGGCCCGGTCGATGGCAAACCGCACCGGCAGCCGCTGGATCGCCACGTCATGCACGATCTGGTCATAGCCGCGCTGCAGGAATGTCGAATAGATGGCGCAGAACGGCTTCATCCCGCCCGCAGCCAGCCCGGCGGCAAAGGTCACCGCGTGCTGCTCGGCAATGCCGACGTCAAAGCACCGCTTGGGAAACCGGCCCGCGAACAGATCAAGCCCCGTGCCGTCCGGCATCGCCGCCGTCACCGCGACGATCCGGCTGTCGGCCTCGGCCTCGGCCAGCAGCGATTGGGCGAAAACCTTGGTGTAGCTCGGGGCGTTGCTGACGGCCTTGGCCTGCACGCCGGTCAACACGTCGAACTTGGCCGTCGCATGGCCCCGGTCGCGCGCGGTTTCGGCCGGGGCAAAGCCCTTGCCCTTCTTGGTCAGCACATGAATCAGCATCGGCCCGGTCGCGCGCGCGTGGGCGGTGCGCAGGACCGGCAACAGCTGTTCCAGATCGTGCCCGTCGATCGGGCCGAGGTATGAGAACCCCAACTCCTCGAACAGCGTGCCGCCCACGGTCATGACCTTGAGCATCTCCTTGGCCCGCCGCGCGCCTTCCTGCAGCGGTTCGGGCAGCAGGCTGACCATGCCCTTGGCCACCGATTTCAGGTCCTGAAACGGCGCGCCGGCATACATGCGCGAAAGATAGGCCGACATCGCCCCCACCGGCGGCGCAATGCTCATCTCGTTGTCGTTCAGCACCACGAACAGCCGCTTGCCCAGATGGCCCGCGTTGTTCATCGCCTCGAACGCCATGCCCGCCGACATCGCCCCGTCGCCGATCACCGCCACCGCATCGCCTGGCGACCCGCCCAGATCGGCGGCGCAGACAAAGCCCAGTGCCGCGCTGATCGAGGTCGAACTGTGCGCTGCACCAAAGGGGTCGAACGGCGATTCAGACCGTTTGGTGAACCCCGACAGCCCGCCTGCGGTCCGCAGGGTGCGGATGCGGTCGCGGCGCCCGGTCAGCACCTTGTGCGGATAGGCCTGATGGCCGACATCCCAGATGATCTTGTCACGCGGCGCGTCGAACACCGCATGCAGCGCCACGGTCAACTCGACCACGCCCAGACCCGCGCCCAGATGCCCGCCGGTCACCGACACCGCCGAGATCACCTCGGCGCGCAATTCATCGGCCAGTTGCCGCAACTGCGCATTGGTCAGCGACTTCATGTCTGACGGCAGGGTCACGCGGTCCAGCAGTGGCGTTGTCGGGCGTTGGCTCATCAGGTGGCTCCTAGCTGCTGCGCGCAATAGCGAACCGCGCCGCCGCGATCAAGTTCCCCGCCGCCGCACCATAGCCGCGCAGGTGCGTCTCCGCCTCGGCGACCAAGGCCTCGGCCCGCAGCCTGGCCCCGTCGAGCCCCAGCAGCGACACGAAGGTGGCCTTTCCCGCCGCCGCATCCTTGCCCAAAGCCTTGCCAGCAAGCCCCGCGTCTCCGGTCACGTCCAGAATGTCGTCGGCGATCTGAAACGCCAGCCCCAGCGCCTGCGCATAGGCGCGCAACGGCGCGGAGTCGGCCCCGGCCAGAATCGGCCCGGCCTGCGCCGCCCAGCCGATCAGCGCCCCGGTCTTGCCGGCCTGCAACCGCGTGATCTGGTCCAGCGTCAGTGGCGCCGGAGCCGTCTCTGCCGCCATGTCGAGCGCCTGCCCCAGCACCATGCCCTCGGCCCCCGATGCGCGGGCCAGCGTCCGGACCAGCTCCATCCGCACCTCGGCGCTGCCCAATGCCGGATCGCACAGCATCTCGAAGGCCAGGGTCTGCAGCGCATCGCCCGCCAGAACCGCCGTCGCCTCGTTCCATTTCACATGCAGGGTGGGCAGGCCGCGCCGCAGCGAATCGTCGTCCATGCAGGGCAGATCATCGTGGATCAGCGAATAGGCATGCAGCGCCTCGACCGCCGCCGCCGCGCTGACCGCCTGCCCGGGGGCGATGCCCAGCATGGCGGCCGATTCCAGCACCAGAAACCCGCGAAGCCGTTTGCCGCCCTGCACACCATAGCGCATGGCATTCACCACCGGCATATCGGCCCGGCCGGCCAGCGCGGCATCCAGCCGGGTTTGCGTCAGACGGGCCGCCTCTGCCAGGGCCGCGTCAAAGCTCACATCCCCTCCACGGGGGTGGTGCCGACGGCGCGTCCCTCGGCGGCGCGGATCAGTTCGACCTTCATCTCGGCATCGGCCAGCTTGCCCGCGCAATGCGCCTTCAGCGCCGCGCCCCGGTCATACAGCGCAATCGACTGCTCCAGCGCCACTTCGCCCTTTTCAAGCGATGAAACCACCGCTTCCAGCGCCGCCATCGCCTCTTCGAAACTCATTTCGGCGATTGGTTTCTCGGTCATCCCCGTGCCTCCAGCACTGCCGCATGCACCGCGACTGACGCGGTGAGGGCCTCAAGATCATATCCCCCTTCGAGTGTCGAGACAACGCGACCCCCCGTTGTGGCATCGCAGATCCGCTCGGTCAGCCAGGCGTAATCTGCGGTCTCCCAGCCAAGCCCGCCCAAGGGATCGTCGCGGTGCGCATCGAACCCGGCCGAGATCAGGATCAGCTCTGGCTGCCAGTCGCGCAGCACGGGAAACACCTTGGCCTCATAGGCCTGCCGCAGGCCCGCGCTGCCAGACCCCGCCCGCAGCGGCACGTTGATCATCTGGCCATGCGCGCCGGTTTCATCCTCGGCCCCGGTGCCCGGATACAGCGGCATCTGATGGCTGGACACGAACAGGCAACGATCCTCGGTCCACAACAGATCCTGGGTGCCGTTGCCGTGATGCACGTCAAAATCGACAACCGCGATACGGGACACTCCATGCACCTCGATCGCGCGTCGTGCCGCGATAGCCACCGTCCCGAACAGGCAAAACCCCATCGCCGTGGCGGTTTCGGCATGATGGCCCGGCGGGCGACAGGCGACGAAGGCGGTCTTTGCCTCGCCCGCCAGCACCGCGTCCACCGCGGCGCAGGCCCCTCCCACCGCCCGCATCGCGGCCACATAGCTGCCGGGCGACAGATGCGTGTCGGCGTCCAGCGACACCCAGCCTTCGCCGGGCACCGCCGCCTTCACCTTGGCCAGATAGCTGGCCGGATGACAGCGCAGCACGTCAGCCTCGTCCCCCATCGGGCAATCCCGGCGGGTGGCCGTCACACCGGTCAGCCCGGCCATGACCGCACCCAGCCGTTCAACCCGCTCGGGATGTCCGGGCGGCGTGAGGTGGGCGGCGCAGTCGGCGTGCGCATAGATCAGCATCCCGCAGGCGCCCCGGCGGCCGGTTGGGTCACTCCTGTTCGTCCTGGCATTCCATCACCGCCTCAAGCCCGGCCATCGTGCCGGTCAGGTCGATCGACAGAACCTCTGCCCCGTCATGATACATCGTCATGGTCTGCCGCTGGGCGATGCTCATGAAGAAATCGACGTTGTCAAAGGCGATGTCGGCCCCAGGCACGTCATCAAGGTAGATCCCCGTGGCCTCGCCCTCGAATTCCTCGCCGTCGAGCGTGAAGTCGACAGGATAGACCGCCCCCGGTTCGATAGCCCCCCAGGCGGTGTTGAAGGCGGTGACGTAGCCCGATCCGTTCCTGCGATCCAGACCGATGCGCACCACCGACCCGTCCTCGAACTCGGACTGGATCAGACAGCCGTTGTCCAGGGTTGGATCAACGAGCACGTCCCAATAGTCCGACGATCCCCACGGTTCCAGATCTTGCGCCGCAGCCGCACCGGCCATTCCTGCAACCACAACCGAAGCAACCAGTCCTGCCTTCATGATCTTTCTCCTGACTGAAACGCGCGCAGCCTAGCAGCAAAGCCGCATCTGCCAAGGGTCAATCCGGCTGCAACATATAGCCTTCGCCCCGGACGGTCTGCAAATAGCGCGGCTGTTTCGGGTCATCCTCGATCTTGCGGCGCAACCGGGTGATCTGCACATCGACCGCGCGCATCTGCGCCGCACCTTCGTCGCGCGGCATGTCGCCCACCAGCCGGTCGCGGCTGACCGCCTGCCCCGCCTGCGCCGACAGCACGCGCATCAGCGCCGCCTCGGTCGCCGTCAGCCGCACAAGGTCGGCCCCGCGCCACAACTCTCCCCGGTCGATATCATAGCGCACCGGGCCCAGATGCAGCGCCTTGATCGCCGCCGGCTGCGCCCGGTCCTGCGGCACCCGGCGCAGGATGGCGTTGATGCGCAACAACAGCTCCTTCGGCTCGAACGGTTTGATCAGATAGTCATCCGCCCCCGCCTCGAACCCTTCGATGCGGTTCGCCGTCTCGCCCTTTGCCGTCAACAGCAGGATCGGCACCGTCAGGCTGCGGCGCAGGTCGCGGGTCAGCGCGATGCCGTCCTCGCCCGGCATCATCACGTCCAGCACGATCATGTCAAATTCAAGCCCCGCCAGCAGCCGCCGGGCATGGGCCGCATCGCGGGCGACCGACACCAGAAACCCGTTGCGGATCAGGAATTTCTGCAACAAACCCCGAATGCGCTCGTCATCATCGACGACCAGCAGATGCGCATGGGTCTCGGTCATTGCCCCGTCTCCTTCAACCGCTGGAACTGACGCCGCATGTCGGGGTCCATCATCGCCTCCAGCACCTGGCGGAACCCCTGCACCGCCCCCGGCCCTGCGGCGCGATACGCCGCCCGCATCCGGGCCCGCTGCGCGTCCGACAACGCGCGCTCCAACGCGGCGCCCTTGTCGGTCAGGTGCAGATGCCGCTCGCGCTTGTCGGTCTTGCCGACCCGCGCCTCGACCAGCCCGTCGTCGATCAGCGACCGCAGCACCCGGTTCAGGCTTTGCTTGGTGACACCCAGAATGGACAAAAGGTTGTTGACCGTGGTCCCTGGAGAGCGGTGGATGAAATGAATTGCCCGGTGATGCGCGCGGCCGTAATCCATGCCTTCGAGAATCCGGTCCGGATCGGCGGTAAACCCGCGATAGGCAAAGAACATCGCCTCGATGCCCTTGCGGACCTGTTCATCCGTCAGGAACAGCAGTCCCTCGTTGCCATCGCTCATTCTGGTCTCCCCGACGGCCAAGCTACGTCAGTCTTGCTGACGATCCAAGCCATAAGGCTGTTGGAATAAATGGCAGCATTGTTGACATGACCGCAAGCCACTGCTACCCACACCCCGATTTGGCGCAACTTTATGTCCGAAGCGGACCTATCTGGCGCAACAATCGCAAATTTGCAGACTGGGAGGCCAAGATGGCAGGCTATGACGACCGCGACGGAATGATCTGGATGGATGGCAAGCTGGTGGAGTGGCGGCAGGCCAATGTCCACATCCTGACACATGCGCTGCACTATGCGTCCAGCGTGTTCGAGGGCGAACGGTGCTATAACGGCAAGATCTTCAAATCGGTCGAACATTCCGAACGCCTGCGCAAATCGGGCGAGTTGCTGGACATGGACCTGCCCTATTCGGTGGCCGAGATCGAGGCGGCGAAAGACGCGACGCTGAAGGCCAACGGCCTGACCGATGCCTATGTGCGCGCCATCGCCTGGCGTGGTGCGGGCGAGGACATGGGGGTGGCATCGCTGCGCAACCCGATCCGCCTGGCCGTCGCGGTGTGGACCTGGGGCAGCTATTACGGCGACGCCAAGATGCGCGGCGCGAAACTGGACATCGCCAAGTGGAAGCGCCCTTCGCCCGAAACGATCCCCCACGCGGCCAAGGCGGCGGGTCTCTACATGATCTGCACCATGTCGAAACACGCGGCCGAGGCGAAGGGCTGTTCGGACGCGATGATGTTCGACTATCGCGGCTATGTGGCCGAGGCGACTGGCGCGAACATCTTTTTCGTCAAGGACGGCGAGGTTCACACTCCGCTGCCCGATGCCTTTCTGAACGGCATCACCCGGCAGACGGTGATCGGCATGCTGAAGGCCAAGGGCATCACCGTGCACGAACGCCACATCCTGCCGGCAGAGCTGGAGGGATTTCAGCAGTGCTGGCTGACCGGCACGGCGGCAGAAGTGACGCCGGTGGGGTCGATTGGCGATTATAACTTCGAGGTCGGCGCGCTGACCCGCGAGATTTCGACGGATTATGA
>Ga0105048_10002480_pt1 | contig 30008 bp, 19 predicted proteins | sample MAT05_FD_78382 | JGI IMG/M metagenome (GOLD analysis project Ga0105048, IMG submission 78382) | Freshwater microbial communities from Lake Fryxell liftoff mats and glacier meltwater in Antarctica - MAT-05 | ecosystem: Environmental > Aquatic > Freshwater > Ice > Liftoff microbial mat | place... | reverse complement strand
GTCTTCGCTGTCATCGGTGCCGGCAGCTGTCCCCGCCTCGGCATCGACCAGCGAGCGGACAGAGAACCGCACCGTCAGCCGGTAAAGCCCGTCATCCGCGGTGACAGTGGTTACCGCCCCAAGCTGTTGACCGAACGCGGTCAGCAGTTGCGAGCCGAGCCCGGTTCCCGCATCGGCTGGCAGGGGGCCGGGGCCAAGGGTGTTGCAGACGTCCAGAATGGCCATGTTTGCGCCATCCCGGGTCAGCCGGACCGTCAGCTTTGGTCGTCCCGGCCCGATGGTGCCCGCGTATTTCAGCGCATTGGTCAACGCCTCGGTCAGCAGCAGCGACAGCGGCACGGCCTGATCGGGCGTCAGCCGCAGGTCGTCAAAATGGGTCTCGACTTCGAACGCCCGCCCCGGCCCGGTGGCCATCTTGAGGATTTGGCGCAGGATGTCCGGCAGCAGCTCATCGGCGCGAACATCGGTCAGCCCGGTGGTCTGATAAAGGCCGCGGTGAATGGTTGCCAGCGACATGACGCGGTCCTGCAGGCCCTTCATCAGGGTGCGCGCCTCGTAGCTGTGCGATTGGCGCATCTGCATGTTCATGATCGACGAGATCAGTTGCAAATTGTTCTTCACGCGGTGATGCACTTCGCGCAGCAGCACCTCGCGCTGGTGGATGGTGTCCTCGAGATCGGCGGAGTCGCGCTGAATGGTGTCCGTCATCTTCAGATAGGCGTCCGCCACATCCCTGATCTCGCTGGAGGCATCCTCCATGTGCAGGTCCACCACCCGGTGGTCGCCATTGGCGAACGACGTGATGGATTTGCGCAGCGACCTGATATGGCGCGTGACCAGCAGTTCGGCCGCCAGCATCGCCACCAGCAGGCTCGCCATCCACATCAGTCCCGGCATCAGATAGGGCGACCCGGATGCCAGCAAGGTGCCATCGTCAATCGTCGGCCAACTGCCGATGGCAAACACCGTGTCGTCGATCAGCGGAAACACCGCATAGATCCGTTCGGTGCCCTCGTTGGACATCGCGTTGAAGGTGCGGATCGAATTTGTCGCCAGGGCGGCCAGCGGGCGGTCGCTGGGCAGGCGGCGTGGCGCATCCTCCAGACCGGTAGATGACGTAAGGACGTTGCCGAGAGGGTCAAACGTGATCAGTCCCAGCGGGGCAGAGCGATAACTGCTGCCGATGTCCGGGTCGCGCCCGACCGCGTCTTGCAGCAAAGACAGCGGCATCGAGATCGAGACATATCCAAGGTAGGCTCCGGCATTGTCGAAAACCGGATGGCCGAACGCCAGAACGGACATGCCCGATGCCCTGCCTTGCGGTATCACCACAACATCGGGTTTTGGGTCCTGCCGCTGTCGGGACAGCCGCTCGCTGTTGGTCAGGTCGAGCGTGCCCCCGTTGGAGGTGCACACCGCCAGCCCCGAGTCCGGGACGAACACGACGAACGAATAGGCGCCCTTCGACAAGGCGAGCACACGCTGCATGATGTCACTGCACTGAAACCTGTCGTTGCGCAGCGCGGTGATGGACGCCGCAAGCGCCGCCACGGCCGTGCGGGCCCCGCGGATCAGCCCGGTTTCATCTGCCGCCGCCAGCAGGGTTTCACCCAAAAGCGCCGCGCGTGTCCGCGCCTCTGCCTCGTTCAGCAAAGACCGCGATTGCAATCCTGAAATCAGCCCAAGCGGCAAGAGCGAAATTGCCAATGCAAATGCAAGCCGGACTCCCAACCGCTGATGGTATGGATGAGGTCGCGGTTCAGACTGCACCGTCATGCGGCATACATGCCCGATCGGCCCATGACCGCTTCAGTCACGGCATCGCTTTGCGACATGAATTCTTCGCCCTCTGCCAGACCCATCAGTTCCGAAAGCCGTTTGCGCGCCCGGCTGGTGCGGCTTTTTACGGTGCCGACCGCGACACCCATCATCACAGATGCCTGTTCGCACGAAAAGCCCGAAGCACCAACGAGAATCAGCACCTCACGGTGCTCGGGAGACAGTTGGTCGAACGCGCGCTGAAAATCGTTGAATGCCAGCTTGCCATCGTGTTCCGGCTTCTCGAACAGGGTCGCGGCGTGAATCCCCTCGGGGTCCGGCACTTCGCGGCGGTTCTTGCGGCGGTCGGAATAAAAGGTGTTGCGCAGGATCGTGAAAAGCCAGGCCTGCATGTTGGTGCCGGGCTGGAACTTGTCGATGTTCGTCCAGCCCTTGACGATGGTATCCTGCACCAGATCATCCGCGGCGGCCATGTTGCGCGTCAGGCTGATCGCAAAGGCCCGCAGAGACGACAGGTATAGGGTGATCTCGTCGCGCGGGTCAGCATGCGGCGCCATTGGTGTGGGCTTGGACCTGCGGTCGGTCAATTTCCTCGTTCCTTGTCTTTCAGTTGCTGCAGCAGCAGCTTGAACCTATCGGGCACCTCCTCTTTCGCTACTTCTTCGTAGACGCGCTTGAGGTTTTGGTCGATCTGCTCTTTCAGGCGGGATTTCGTAGGATTTTTTGCCATTTCCTCGAACATGTTTTTGACGCATCCTGCAACTTTACATGGAACCCAACGTTCGACGATAGCGTTGGTTCCATGAAAAGTGCACATGACGGGGACATTCATGCAACAAGCCACACCGCCGATGACACGGACGGAGCAGATTTCGGCAAATCTGCCGTATCTGCGGCGCTACGCACGCGCGCTGACCGGCAGTCAGGACACGGGTGACAGGTATGCAGCGGCGACGCTCGAGGCGATCCTGATCGACAATGGCATTCTGCAGTCGCGCCCTGATGTGAAGGTTGCCTTGTTCGAGGCGTTTCATCTGGTCTGGGCCAGCGCCGGCACGCCGCTTGGTTCGCCGGATTCGCGGTTGTCGGCGGTGGCGCAGGCGCACATGCTGCCGCTGACGCCGCTTACCCGCGAGGCTCTGCTGCTGCACAGCATCGAAGGGTTCCTTCCGGACGAGATTGCCACCATCATGCAGACCGATACCGACAACGTGAACGCGCTGATCGAACTGGCGCTGACCGAGATGGAAAGTTCGGTCGCCGGTCAGGTGATGATCATCGAGGATGAGGCGATCATCGCGATGGATATCTCGGCCATCGTCAGCGAGATGGGTCACACCGTCACCGGCATCGCCCGCACCCGCACCGAGGCGGTTGCGCTGGCGCAATCCAACCGGCCCGATCTGATCCTGGCCGATATCCAGTTGGCCGACAACTCGTCGGGCATCGACGCGGTGAATGACATTCTTGCAAAGTTCGACGACATTCCGGTGATCTTCATCACGGCGTTCCCCGAACGTCTGCTGACCGGCAAGCGCCCCGAACCCGCATTCCTGATCACCAAGCCGTTTTCCGAAGATCAGGTGACCTCGGCGGTCAGTCAGGCGATGTTCTTTTCGTCAACCGAAACGCTGGTCGCCTAGACCAGACACCGGTCCCGACGCAGCGCCTTTACCACAGCAGCCGTGTCGAACGGCTGCGCGAGCACGTCCCAATCGGGCGAGGGGGCGGTGGCTTCGGCATCGTTGCCCAACAGCACAACCCGCCCCCCGCGATCCTTTATTCTCTGAAACAGCCGCGACGCCGCAAACGTCGCGGTGCGTGACGCTACGAAAGCCACGACAAGACTGGCAGCCTCTGCAACCGCATCTTCGGCGTCGATCATCGAGGTTGCGATCAGAACGGTCGCGGCGGGATCGTGGTCCGTAATGGTCAGAGCAATGTCTTGTGCGATCAACACTTCTCCGATGACCACAAGATAGGTAGGCGCGATTGCCGAGGTCGGGAAGCGGATGACTGTCACGCGGATACTCCTTGATACCTGGTGACCATGGAACCTTTTTCACCTCCGCACATTAATCCACGACATAGGAGACGTAATTGCCCATGCCTGTTCCTTGTTCAAAGTGCCCGCTTCGCAAACAACCGCTTTTCGTCGCCATGACCGATGAGGAAGTGGCCTTCATGGAACGGTTCAAGACCGGTGAACTGACTGTCGCGGCCGGGTCCACCGTGGTGATGGAAGGGTCCAGCAGCCCGCATCTTTACACCGTTTTCAGCGGCATGGGCACGCGCTACAAGACGCTCGAAAACGGACGCCGACAGGTCATCAACTTTCTCTTTCCCGGCGACTTCATGGGGTTACAGGCCAGCCTGATGGGCGAAATGAAACATTCGGTGGAATCCAGCACCCCGATGGTTCTGTGCGCGTTCAAGCGCGACGATCTGTGGAACCTGTTCCGCACCCAACCGGCACGGGCCTATGACCTGACCTGGATCGCGGCGGTGGAGGAGCATTTTCTGGGCGAAACCATTGCCACGCTGGGGCAACGCGACGCGGCGCAGCGCATTTCATGGGCGTTTCTGCGGATGGAACGGCGGCTGCGGGCTGTCGGGTTGGGGGTCGATGGGCAGGCAGGGTCAGAGGTTCCCCTGCCCTATCGCCAACAGGACCTTGCCGATGCGCTGGGGCTGTCGTTGGTTCATACCAACAAGACGCTGGCCCGGCTGCGCGAACTGAAAGTCGCGCACTGGTATGACGGGACGCTGCGAATCTGGGACCGCAAGGCGCTGGCCCAGATCGCCATGGAGGAACCCGATCCCGAAGAAAAGCGCCCGATCATGTAGGGCCGCGCGCGGGGCCGCCGATTGCGGCTGTGGCAATCGAGCGCAAAAAAATGCCGGGATGGTCAGAAACCATCCCGGCATTGATGTCTCACGAGGGACGCTGACATCACTGACCGGAGACGCGACAGGGAACACACATTGTCCGGTCATCAGGATAACGCGGATCCCGATGATTGGTTCCCGTGCCATCAGCAGATCGTCAGGCCAGGGTCGATTCGGCAGGGTTCTGGGTTGCGGCGCCCGCCACGAAAACATTCCTCTGATGGCCGGGTAAAGCCGGCGACCCGGCCATGCATCTGCTCCGGCACGGCCTGAACGACGAACCGCGCGACACCGATATCCGCCGCCTGCGGCCAATGGCATGGACAGACCCTTGCGGATCGGGTTTCAACCGCCATATACCATCCACTTGGATGATGGATGGATGCCACGATGCCGCCGCTGCAAAAGATCACGCCCGGCTACAGGGCGAACGACAGTGAAAAGGTGACCATCAACCTTGGTCACATCGAATCCGGCCAGATCGAACTGCTGGTGCTGGAGGGATTCTATTCCAACCGGTCCGATTTCATCCGCACCGCGATCCGCAATCAACTCGACCGGCATGCGCAGGTCGTGGCGCAGGCCATTGCGCGTCGGCATGTCGTTCTGGGTCTGCACCGTTTCGGTCTGGCTGAACTGACGTTACTGCAGCAGGCGGGAACCACGCTGGATATCCGGGTGTTGGGTCTAGCGGTCATCGACGCCGATGTGCCCCCCGACCTCGCCCGCGCCACCATCAGCTCGATTTCCGTCCTCGGTGCGTTTCAGGCCAGCGCCGCAGTCAAGGCGGCCCTGGCCGACCGCATGTCTTGATAACCGCTTCAGAAAGCAGAAAATGACCCAACGTTTCCTCCCCGGCATGGCCAATGCGCTGGCCCTGACCCGCGCCGGCAAACTGACCGAAGCCACTGCCGAACTTCAGCAAATGCTGGGCGGCAGTCCTTCCGCCGCCCCCGTCAGCCCCAAGGTCCGCAAACCTGCGCGCAAGCCGCTGTCCGAAACGCTGCGTCACATCGCGCGGGGCGGCATGCCCGAACATGGCCGGATGGCGCGCGACATCACGCCCGATGCGCGGTTTACCCGGCACCACCATGCCGGGCCGCACGGCAGCCGCGACTACATGCTGTTCGTGCCCGAGTCCGCCGCAACGGGGCCGATGCCGGTGGTGGTGATGTTGCATGGCTGCACCCAGACGCCGCAGGACTTTGCGCTTGGCACCGGGATGAACGATCTGGCCGAGGCGCAGGGCGTGATCGTGATCTATCCCGCCCAACCCACGGGTGCCAACATGAACAAATGCTGGAACTGGTTCCGCCCCGAAGATCAGGGCCGCGATGCCGGAGAGCCCGCGATTCTTGCCGGGATTGCCCAACAGGTTCTGCAGCGCGCCGATGCCGATGCATCGCGGGTCTATGCGGCGGGGCTGTCGGCGGGCGGAGCAGCGGCTGTCATTCTGGCGCAGGCCTATCCCGATGTGTTTGCCGCAATCGGTGTGCACTCGGGTCTGGCGTCGGGTGCCGCAACAGATGTGGCGCAGGCATTTGCCGCAATGCGCAACGGTGCGGCGGGCACCAAGGCCCGCCACCGGGTGCCAACAATCGTGTTTCACGGCACCGCCGATGCGACCGTCGCGCCGGGCAATGCCAATGATGTGGCGCGTCAGGCGCAGGCGGGGCTGAAAGGCAGCCGTTCCGCCACTACCATCCGCCCAGACGCCGGCCGCCCCTACGAACGCGCGATGCTGACCGGTGCCGACGGCCGGTCATTGGGCGAGGTGTGGATGATCGAAGGGGCCGGTCACGCCTGGTCCGGGGGCAACGCCGCCGGCAGCTATACCGACCCGGACGGTCCCGACGCGAGCGCCGAGATGCTGCGATTCTTCGCGCAGCACCGGTTGGGCTGATCACCCCGACCGATGCCCAAGGGTCAGCCGCAGATGCAGCGGCTGATCCGGCATCGTCAACCGGAACGGCCCGCCCGCATGTGGCACCTCGGCCCCGTCCACTTCGGCCCGCAGGATGCCGCTTTGGACATGGTCGGGGTTGGCGATCTCGATCCGGATCTCGGCTGTGCCATGCTGCACGCTGACAACGGCAGAGGGCCAGCTTTCGGGCAGACAGGGGTCCAGCACCAGAACCGGCCCTTCGCGCGTCAGACCCAGAATCCCCTCGACCCCCGCACGATACATCCACCCCGCCGATCCGGTATACCACGACCATCCCGCCCGCCCCTCATGCGGCGCGGTGGAATAGACGTCGGCCGCAATCACATAGGGTTCCCCCTTATACCGATCGGCCTCTGCCGCAGTCAGCGCATGGTTGATCGGGTTCAGCAGCGCGAACAGTTCGCCGGCGCGGGTTCCCTGACCCAGCCGGGCATGGGCCAGCACCGCCCACATCGCCGCGTGGCTGTATTGGCCGCCGTTCTCCCGCAGGCCCGGCGGATAGCCCTTGATATACCCCGGATCGAGCGGCGTCTGGTCAAATGGCGGAGTGAACAGCAGCGCCATCCCCGGATCGCGGCGGATCAGGTGCTGTTGAACGGACTCCATCCCCTGCACCGCCCGTGCCGGATCGGCAGCGCCCGACAGGACGGCCCAGGACTGTGACAGGCTGTCGATCTGACATTCCGCCGAACTGGCCGATCCCAACAGCGACCCGTCATCGAACGTGCCGCGCCGATACCATGCGCCATCCCAGCCGTCGGCCTCGATCGCCTGCCGAACGCGGTCGGCATGGGCGCGCCACCGCGCCATCCGCGCCGGATCGCGGGTCTCACCCAGCGGCGCCAGCATGCCGATCGTGGTGATCAGCAGCCAGCCCAGCCAGACGCTGGTGCCGCGGCCGGCCTCGCCCACCCGGTTCATCCCGTCGTTCCAGTCGCCGGTGCCGATCAGCGGCATCCCGTTCGCCCCCGTCAGGGCAATGCACTGGTCAATGCCGCGGGCACAATGCTCGAACAGGGTTGCCGTCTGGTCCGACAGTCCGGGCTGCTGAAAATCGTCATGTGCGCCGGGCGGCACAGGCGGGCCTTCCAGAAACGGCACCTGTTCGTCCAGCACGACGACATCGCCGCTGACCGCCACGTATCGCGCCACGCCATACCCCAGCCACACCCGGTCGTCAGAGATATGGGTGCGCACGCCCTGCCCGGAATGCGGCAGCCACCAGTGCTGCACATCGCCTTCGGGAAACTGCCGCGACGCCGCGCGCAGCAGGTGTTCGCGGGTCATGTCGGGACGGGTGAAGGTCAACGCCATGCCGTCCTGCAGCTGATCGCGAAAGCCGTAGGCTCCGCTTGCCTGATAGAACCCGGCCCGTGCCCAGATCCGGCAGGCCAGCGTCTGATACAGCAGCCAGCCGTTCAGCAGGATATCCATCGCGCGGTCGGGTGTCCGGACTTGCACCGCTCCCAGCACGCCATCCCAATGATCGCGGACCTGCGCCTGCATCGCATCAAGGTCGGCGGCCCGGTAGTGCAGGATCAGCGCCCGCGCCTCTTCGATGTTCGATCCCTGACCCAGAAGAACCCGCAGTTCGACCTTCTGGCCCGGAGCCAGCGTGACCAGCCGCTGCTGCGTTGCACAGGGGTCCATTCCGCCGCCCACCCGCCCCGACAGGCGTTGCCCCCGCAGACCGCGCGGGTCGGCCATGCTGCCGCCGGGGCCCAACACCTCGGCGCGGTCACAGGTGTAGCCGCTGACCTGCTCTCCGATATCGGCAAAGGCAACGCGGCCGGGAAAGGCGGTGGCATAGGGGTTGCGCGCCATCAGCGCCCCGGTCACCGGATCGCGTTCGCTGGTCACCGTGGCAGAGGTCGCACTGCGCGATGTGCCCAACACCCATTCGGCATAGGTGGTGACCGACAGTCGCCGCACCCGGTCAGATCGGTTGTGCAGGCACAGCCGGCTGATGCGCAGCGTGTCGTCAAGCGGCACGGTCTGCACCAGGCTGGCGTCAACGCCATGCGCGGTGTGCTCGAACCGGGAATAGCCAAAGCCGTGCCGGGTCACATAGCTGCCCTTGCTCCGGATCGGCAGGGCCGTGGGGGTCCACAATGCGCCGCTTTCCAGATCGCGCAGGTAAACCGCCTCGCCGGGCTGATCGGTCACCGGGTCGTTCGACCAGGGGGTCAGTTGGTTCTCGCGGCTGTTTTCGGCCCAGACCGGCCCGCTGCCTTCGGCTGAAGTGATGAACCCGAATGACGGGTTTGCCACGACATTGATCCACGGCGCCGGCGTTGTGGCGCCGTCGCGCAGCACGGTGACATATTCACGCCCTGACGGATCGAACCCGCCGGTGCCGTTGAAGAACTCAAGCTCTGGCAGTGGCTCGGACGCCTCGGCCACCTTCAGGTTGGCCGACGGCCCCGAGGCTGGCGCGAGCGATGGGGGCAAGACCGGGGCGGGCGACGCTGCCGGCAGCGCGTCGATCTGCATGCCGACATCGCCGCGGCTGGCCACCAGCACCACCCGCGCCACCGACAGCAGCAGCGCGCGCGCCTCGGGGGTGATCAGATCGCTGCGCAACGCGTGAATGGCCCCCTGCGCCGATCCGGGCGGCCGGGGGCGCGCCTGTGCGATGCGCACCGCGGCCTCGACGCCATACTGCAGGTCCTGCACATAGGACGACGACCGGTCGTTCAACACCACCAGATCGACCGACATCTGCCGCTCGCGCCAGTATTCGTGCGCCGCAAGGATTTGCCTGACCTGACCGATATCCCCGGCGTCATCCACCATCATCAGCACGATCGGCAGATCGCCCGAAATGCCAAACGGCCAAAGCCCCGATTGCGGACCGGCCCCGGCGATGATCCGCCCCGACCCCGACCGCAGACGCGGGTCGCCCCGCAGGATCATCCCGGCAAGGGTCTGAAAGTCCGCCGCTTCGGCGTTGGAAATGCCCAGATGGCGCAGTTGCACCTGCGCTTGCGTCCAGGCGAGCGTCGTGGCCCGGTCAAAGGCCGAAGGGTCGCGGTGGCGGTCCACCAGTTCCAGCAGCGCCGCAGGGCTGCCGGCGACCATGGTCCAGAACGTGACCCGAGCCTTGCCGCCGGCCGGCACCATGACGCGCCGCCGGATCGAAAAGATCGGGTCGAGAACGGTGCCCACGGTCCCGCTAAGCGGCCCCGCCGCCATCGCCGCCGTGCCGATGCTGCCCCCGCGCCCGATGAACCGCGCGCGGTCGGTTTCGTGTTGCATCGCTGCGGTTTCCACCCCTTCGACAACGGCGATATGGGCGGCCCACACCTCTGGCTCATGCGGCGTGCGGCGGCGGCGTGTCGCCATGATCACGCCCAGCTCCGGCAGATAGTCGGTCACCACGAACATTTTCGAGAACGCCGGATGCGCCAGATCGGCCGATTGCGGCGCCAGCGCCAGTTCCACATACGAGGTCAGGTCAATCTCGCGCGCGCGCCGCCCGGTGTTGGTCAGGGTGACGCGCCGCGCCTCGGCATCATCCTCGGCCGAGACCACAACTTCGGTCGTCGTCGTCAGATGTGTGGTTCGGCAGGTGAAGGCGGCCTGATGCTCGCTGAACACCGCCCTGTGGGCAGTGGCAAGCGCGCCGGTCGGCTGCACCCCGGCTGACCACGCCGTGCCACTTTGCACGTCGCGCAGAAACAGGAACGATCCCAGCCCGTCAACCGAAGGGTCGGCCCGCCAGCGGGTGATGGCGATATCGCCCCAGCGGCTGTAGCCCGCACCGGTCGGGGTCAGCATCACGCCGTATCGGCCGTTCGACAGCAGATGGCCGGTCGGTGGCTGGGTCGACGGCGCGTCGAACCTGCGGACCTTTGGTGCATCGGTGGGGTCCGTTGCGGTGACAGTCAGCTCCTGCGCCCGGGGCCGATCGACGGACACATCGCGCGGCACGCGCTCTTGCAACAGCAGGTCCACGGCCTGCACCATCGGCACGGCGTGAAAGCGTCGCCGGAAGATGCCGTCCATCACGGTATTGGCGATGGCGGTGATGGTCATGCCCTGATGGTGCGCCATGAAACTGCGCACGATGGCATGATCGGTGCCCTCGGGCAGCCGGGAGGCGGTAAAATCGACCGCCTCGTAGAACCCATACTGCCCTTCGGCCCCAAGGCCAGCCAGCCGCGCATAGTTGGCAACCGCCCCGGCCGGATCGACCATCGCGGCCAGCCCGGTGGCATAGGGGGCGATGACAAGGTTCTGGCTCAGCCCGCGTTTCAACCCCAGCCCCGGCACGCCGAAGTTGGAATACTGATAGGTCATCTCCAGATCTCGGGCGTTGTAAGACGATTCAGAAATGCCCCACGGAACCCCCATCATTCGTCCATAGGCTTGTTGCTGCTCCACGATCAGCGTGGTGGTCTGCGCCAACGCCGACCCGTCCGGCGCCCGCATGACCAGCGACGGCATCAGATATTCGAACATCGACCCCGACCAGGAAATCAGTGCCGCCCCCGCGCCGACGGGTGTTGCAGTGCGCCCCAGCCGGAACCAGTGACGGGTTTTGACATCGGATTTGGCGATGGCAAACAGGCTGGCCAGCCTGGCTTCCGACGCCAGCAGGTCATAGCAGTTCGGGTCCAGCGCATTGGTGGTGACCGCAAAACCGATCGACAGCAGTTCCTTTTCCTCGTCGAGCAGAAAGGCGAAATCCATGTCATTGGCAAAACGGTCGCAAAGGTCGCCCACCGCCCGCAACCGCGCGGCGCGGTCGGGCGCAGGCAGGCCCGCCAACCGGCGGACGATCGTTCCGACCCAGTAGGCCGCTTCGGACTCGTCACCGTCGGTGTCGCGCATCGCCTGTTCTGCCGCCAGTGCCAGACCGCTGACATCCACCCGGCCCGCCTGCAACGCCGTCTCCAGTGCATCAAGGGTCGCTGCCGTTTTGAAATGCGCCAGCCGGGCAAGGGCCAGCGCATCGGCCACGCCCGCGACCATCGCCTCGTCTGGCGGCTGGTCCACCCAGTCGCGGCAGGCCTGCGCCACAGCCAGCAGATGGCCGGCCAGATTGCCGCTGTCCACCGACGAGACATAGGCCGGGTCCAGCACCCGCAGGTCGGTGGTGTCATACCAGTTGTAGAAATGGCCGCGAAACCGCGTCATGCGGCCCATCCGCTCCAGCGTCTGCTCCAGCCGGGTCAGCGTTTCATCCTCGCCCAGCCAGCCCATGTCGCGCGCGGCGACGGCCGACAGCAGATACAGCCCGATGTTGGTCGGCGACGTGCGGTGCGCAATGGCGGGGCGGGGCGTTTCCTGAAAGTTGTCGGGGGGCAGATAGTTGTCGGCTTCGGTGACAAAGGTTTCAAAGAACCGCCAGGTGCGCCGGGCTATCAGCCGCAGCGCCCGCACATCCCCCTGTCCCAGCGTGGCGGCGATCCGGGGCAAGTGCGGGCGGCTGATATTCCAGGCCAGCAGCGGTGCCAGCGTCCAGACCAGCCCGAACGCTCCGGCCAGCGGCCAGACGGCGGGGTTGGCCGCAATGGCACCGCCCGCAGTCACCAGTCCCAGGCCAACCCCGCCCGCCATCTGGCGATACTGCCGCACCGGGCCGGGACGCCCGCCCGCGCCGACCTGCGCCGCCGTGACCCACTCCAGCAGGTGCTTGCGGGTGAACCGCAGCCGCAGCAGCGTGCGGATGATTGCGTCGCCCATCATCCAGGCCTGATCGGCCAGAAATGCAAGGTTCAACCCGATCTGCGCCAACGCGGTCACCATGTCGCCGCCCAGGGCCGCGAAATGCGCGGCGAGGCTCAACCCAAGCCGTCTGGGAACGATCGCGTGGATCAACCCAAGCAACCCCGGCACGGCCAGCATGGCCACGATCCACAGCGTCCATGCCACGGCAAACGGCGTCAGCCACCCCACCAGCAACGCCGACAGCGCAAAAAGCGGCACCAGCGAGCGGCGCAGATTGTCGACCATTTTCCACCGCCCCACCGGGGGAATGCCGGGGCCGGTCATGAAGGGCAGCAACTGCCAGTCGCCCCGGACCCAGCGGTGCTGACGCTTGGTCGCCACATCGACGCGCGACGGGAAATCCTCGATCACCTCGATGTCGGATGCCAGTGCGGCGCGGGCAAAGATGCCCTCGAACAGATCATGGCTCAGCATGGTGTTTTCGGGCACCCGGCCTTTCATCGCCGCCATGAAGGCGTCGACGTCGTAAATGCCCTTGCCGGTGAACGAGCCTTCGGCGAACAGGTCCTGATAGACGTCCGATATCGCCGCCGCATAGGGGTCGATCCCGCCGGGGCTGGACGAAATCCGCTGATACAGCGACCCTTCGGTGCCCACGGGCAGGGCAGGCGTCACGCGCGGTTGCAGAATTCCGTAGCCTTCGACCACTCGCCCCGCCTCGGCGTCAAACCGGGCGCGGTTCATCGGATGCGCCAGTTTGCCGATCAGCGCCCGGACCGTATCACGTGGCAGGCGGGTGTCGGCATCCAGCGTGATGACAAAGCGGACATGGCGCGGCACCGAATGCTGGCCAGTGACAAAGCTAGTGTCGGTGGCTCCGCGCAGCAGGCGGTTCAGTTCGTGCAGCTTGCCGCGCTTGCGCTCCCACCCCATCCAGCAGGCTTCCTGGGGGTTCCACAGCCGCCGACGGTGCAGCAGCACAAACCTGTCGCCGTCCGGCATCGGATACTGCCGGTTAAGCCGGGCCATGCCGGCCTCTGCGGCGGCAATCAGCCGCGCATCCTGCGGGGTCGTCTCGGTATCGGCGTCCGGCCCGTCCGACAACAGCGCATAATGCACCGCCCCGCCGATGCTTGACAGGTGATGCACCTCCAGCCGCTCGATCTGTTCCGTCAGGTCGGCCTCGTTCGCCAGCAGAACCGGCACGGCAACCAGTGTGCGCAATTCATCGGGGACGCCGCGGGTCAGCTCCATTCCGGGCAGCGGATGCGGTGCGACGGTGCGGGTGACGATATGGTTGACCAGCGCGGTCGCGGTCTGGCTGGCAGGCAGCAGCGCCAGGATCGCCAGCGGCACGATGGCCCATCCCGCCACCCCGGACCCGGCCAGCGCCGCCCAAAGCACCAGACCCGTCACGGCAAGAATTGCCCCCAGATAGCTGCGCAATCCCCAGCGGGCGGTCATCCGGAACAGCCTGCCCCGCAGCGTCGGCGCGTAGGTCAGCGCAAGTTCAAGTGCCGGCCGCCCCCGGCCCACCAGCGCAAACCCCGGGTCCCGCTCGCGCTCGGTCGTGCCCGTGGCAGCCTGCGTGAGGGCGGCATCGACCACGGCCAGTTCATCGGCCGGGCACCCCCGCGCCAGATCCTCGATCGCGGTGCGGTAACGGTTGCGGGTGGAAAAATCCATCGCCGCAAAGTCTGACGAGGCCCGCAGCCGGGCATCGAGCAGGCTGACGCTTTCAAAAAACTCGGCCCAATCCAGTTCCGAGATGATCCGCATGCTGGTGACGATGTTGCGCATCGTGACGTTCGACGCGCCCTGCCGGTGCAGCACCCGCGCCACCACATCGTCCACGGCAACATCCTGGCGGCGCAAACGGTCTTGCAGCCAGCCGTGCAGCGGCGTGTCGGCCGGGTCGAACCCGCGCAACCGCCGGGCCACCTGGGCTGCAAAGATTTCCGGCAGCGGCGCCGCATCATGTTCGGCCACCGCCACATGCAGTGGCACGCCGGCCAGGGTCACCTTGTCGACCAGCGCATCTGCCGCCGTGCGCAGCGCCTGCGCCTCGACGATCTGCACCGCCAGCCGGCGCATGTTTTCAACCAGCACGATCCGCAGTGTGATGGCCACCGCCCAGATTTCGCCGATCATCAGCGGTGTCACCCGTTGATATGCCTGCACAAAGCGGCGCAGCACGGGGCCGGAGATCAGACTGTCGGTATGGGCGATATAGGCCCATGCGATACCGAACACCCGCGGATAGCCCGCAAGATGCCCCTCTGCCAGCTTGGGAAGCTGCCGGTAATAGCCGGGCGGCAGATCAGCGGTGATCTGGCGCAATTGCAATTCGACAAGATGAAAGTTGTCGAGCAACCATTCGGCGGCCGGCGACACGCTCTGCCCACGTTGCAGCGCAGTGCCGCTGGCGCGGTAAGCGTCCAGCAGCACAGCCACGTTGTCTTTCAGCCGCCGTTTCAGGCTGGGCACGCGAGCGGGGCGAAGGGCCACCTGTTGCGCCGCAGCCAGCGTTTCGGCGTGATGCTCCAGTCGTTCGGTTCCGAACAGATCAGAGCGGATCGGCGTGGTGTCCTGCCAAGCCGCAAGTGCTGCGGTCGGCATCAGGCCATGGCGCCATAGGTGGTTTTGGCCGCCGAGGGCTGATCGCCCGCCGGTGGCGCGGTGCGGTCAACGCGGACTTCGGATGTGGCCTCGGCCTCGTCCTGCTCGGCCGGCGTCCGCCCTTGCAGCCGCACGGCCATTTCGTGCCACTTCTTTTCGATGTTGGTCCATTCCATCGTCCGCTCCTGTCGTTTGAAACGGGCAAGCCGTCGCCCCATTGCACCGCAAACGCAGGGGGGCGATGTTTGGTTCCATGCGTGATCGGCGAGTTCACGCCATTCGCACAACTTGGGCGTTAGCGAGGCAGCAGATCGCGCAGCGCATACACCAGCTTCAGCGCCTCGATCGGGGTCAGCTCGTCCGGCAGAACCGCCCGCAGCCGCGCCTCGACCTCGGACGGTTTGGCGGCAGGCCGGGGGGGCGGGGTTGGCGTTGCCCGAAACAGCGGCAGATCGTCGATCAGCGCTTTCTGCCGGGTGCCGCTGCGTTCGCCGTTTTCCAGCGCCTCCAGCACCACGCGGGCGCGGTCGATGACGGCGCCGGGCAGGCCTGCCAGCTTGGCCACCTGCACACCATAGCTGCGGTCGGCCGCACCCTTGCGGACCTCATGCAGGAAAATCACGTCGCCGTCCCATTCCTTGACCGTGACGGTGGCGTTCTCGACCCCCGTCAGCTTGCCCGCAAGCGCCGTCATTTCGTGGTAATGCGTGGCGAACAGCGCGCGGCAGCGGTTGACGTCGTGCAGATGTTCCAGCGTGGCCCAGGCGATGGACAGCCCGTCATAGGTCGACGTGCCACGACCGATCTCGTCAAGAATCACCAGCGCGCGGTCATCGGCCTGGTTGAGGATGGCGGCGGTTTCGACCATTTCGACCATAAAGGTCGACCGCCCCCGCGCCAGATCGTCGGATGCCCCCACCCGGCTGAACAATTGGCTGACCAGCCCGATATGCGCCGACGTGGCGGGCACATAGGACCCCGCTTGCGCCAGCAGCGCGATCAGCGCGTTCTGACGCAGGAATGTCGATTTCCCCGCCATGTTCGGCCCGGTCAGCAGCCAGACCGCAGGCGTCGCCGCATCGGTCAGCGCACAATCGTTGGCCACGAACCGCGCGCCGTCGCGCAGCAGGGCACGTTCGACCACCGGATGCCTGCCGCCGGTCACCACGAACGCCCGGCTGTCATCCACCACCGGCTCGGCCCAATCCTCGGCCGCCGCCAGATCGGCCAGACCGGCCGCCAGATCAATCTCGGCCAAGCCCCGCGCCGCAGCACCGATGGGTCCGGCCTGCGCCAGAATGGCCTGCCGCAGCGCCTCATACAGGCGCTTCTCGATGTCGAGCGCGTGGTTGCCCGCGTTCAGGATGCGGGTTTCCAGTTCGGACAGCGGCAGGGTGGTGAAACGCACCTGCCCGGCCATCGTCTGACGGTGGATGAAGGTTTCCGACAGCGGCGGTTTCAGCATCCGGTCGGCGTGGGCCGCGCTGATTTCAATGAAATAGCCCAGCACGTTGTTGTGCTTGATCTTCAGCCCCGCAATTCCGCTTTGCGCGGCATAGTCCGCCTGCATCCCGGCAATCACCCCCCGGCCTTCGTCCCGCAGGCGGCGGGTGTCGTCCAGATCGGCATCGTGGGTCTCGGCGATAAAGCCGCCGTCGCGGGTCAGCAGCGGCGGTTCGGCCACAAGGGCGCGGTCCAACAGGCCGATCAGCGTCCCATGCCCGGTCAGCGCCTGTGCCGCGCGGGTCAAGACCGGCGCGGCATCCGGCAGGCGGCTGGCAATCCGTTCCGCCGCCTGCAACCCGGCCCGCAGTGCAGTCATGTCGCGCGGCCCGCCCCGGTCGAGCGCCAGCCGCGACAGCGCCCGGTCGATGTCGGGCACCCGTTTCAGATCGTCGCGCAGGTCGACCCGCAACCGCGCTTCGGTGACCAGATAGCGCACCGATTCCAGCCGCGACGCAATCAGCGCCAGATCGCAGCTTGGGGCCGACAGCCGACGTTCCAGCAACCGCGCGCCCCCGGCGGTCATCGTGCGGTCCACCACGGCCAGCAGCGAGCCGTCCCGCCCGCCCGACATCGACTGCGCGATTTCCAGATTGCGGCGGGTGGCGGCGTCGATCTGCATCTGCCCACCCGGCAGTTCGCGCAAGGGCGGCGCCAGCAACGGCAGCTTGCCGCGTTGGGTCAGGTCCAGATAGTCGACCAGCGCCCCCATCGCCGACACTTCGGCCCGCCCAAAGGCTCCGAACGCCTCCAGCGTGCCGACCCCCCACAGCGCGCACAGCCGCCGTTCGGACGCGGTGCTGTCGAAACTGCTGCGGGCCAGCGGCGTCATCTGCGCGCCCGCATCGGTGATCAGCGCCCGCAGGTCGTGTGTGTCCGACACCAGAACCTCGCGCGGGGCCAGCCTTGCCAGTTCGGGGCCCAGCCGCGTCAGCGGGCAGGGCATCACCCGCACCTCGCCGGTTGAAATGTCGGCCCAGGCCAGCGCCGCTTCGTCGCGCACCTCGGCAAAAGCCACCAGGTAGTTGTGCCGGCGCGCCTCGAGCAGGCTGTCCTCGGTCAACGTGCCCGGTGTCACCAGACGCACCACATCGCGCCGCACAACGGATTTGTATCCGCGCTTCCTGGCCTCGGCGGGGTCCTCCATCTGCTCGGCAATCGCCACGCGAAACCCCTTGCGGATCAGCGTCAGCAGATAGCCTTCGGCGGCATGCACCGGCACGCCGCACATCGCGATCGGCTCTCCAAGATGAAAGCCGCGCTTGGTCAGCGCGATATCAAGCGCCTGCGCCGCCTGCACCGCGTCGTCAAAGAACATCTCGAAAAAGTCGCCCATCCGGTAGAACAGCAGCGCGCCCGGATTGCGCGCCTTGATCTCCAGATACTGTGCCATCATCGGCGTGACGGTGTCGTCGGTCATTGGGCCCCCTGTTCCGGGGCGACCCTACAAAACCACGGCGCGCCGGAACAGCGGCTTATTGCCCGGACTTCGAGGCGATGCTGACCGAGCCATCGTCGGCGATGGCGATTTCATAGTCGATCTCGTCCGTCCGCTCTTCCTGCGCCAGCGATGCGGTAAAGCCGGTGGTCGAGGTCTGGACGATCGACTGCAACCCGCCGCCGCCCGGGAAGGGGTAGGTCGCCTTCAGATCGTCGAGGATCAGTCCAAAGATGCAGATCGACTGGTTCAGCGCGTCCATGGTGCAATTCCTTGTCATTGTTTTCTCGGCGATGGCGCCCCCGGCTCCCCAGACCAGCACCGCCACGGCGCCTGCCCCCAGGACAGCCAGTCCGATCCGGTTCAACATCACCCTCACCCCCGCTCCAGCCGCGAAATCACGTTGGTCCCCGCCTTCATCTCTGCAATCGTGCGCGGATAGACCTCGATCAGGCTGGCGGGAAAGACCGCATAGGCGCAGCGGGGCATGAAGAACAGGTGCGACGTCGGCACGATCTTGGCCTTGGCGTCCATGATGCGCCCCACCTCGGAAATTGCAAAGGCCCGAAGCGCCACGCGCCACGGCTGCGCCTGCACCTCGCGCACGCCCATGCCCAGACCCATTACCGAATTCTTGTCCTTGTCGCTGACGCCGTAGCAGGGCATCAGGTTGGTGTCGCTGCCCGCCGGGCAATGCGGCTTGCCCTCGTCGACATGGCCAAGACCCAGCAGATGGCCGATCTCGTGCACATGCGCCTTTTGCATGATCGGCTTGCCCACAGAATTTTCACCCGACTGATATTCCTGGGTGTCCTGATCGTCATAAAGGGCGGCATGCGAGCCGAACCACTTTTCCGCCGGGTCCAGACAGACCGCGTCGACGGTGTGGTGGACATTGCCCACCCCGGCATCGGCGCCCTCGATGTTCAACATGCATTTGAAATTTGGAAGGAAATAGGTCTCGCCCTTTTTCACCAAAAACGATCCGCCATCGTTCGACAGCCAGAACTTGCCGCGCCAGTAATCCTGCGCTGTGGTGCAAAGGTCGGTCTTCCAAGATTCCCATGCAGCGGGCGACCACCTGACGATCTTGCGCGACGGCTTCGCCGGGTTGCCATAATCATGGTAGGTGCTGCCGGCCGCCCCCGCAGGCGGGTTGATCTGCCGGAACCCCAGCCGCAACGTCAGCGTCAGGATACCGTTGGTGTAGGGATCGCAGGCGTCGGTGTTGATCTCGGAATCAAAGCGCGGCCATTTGATGGTCTGTCTCATGACGCAACCCCCTATGCCGCACGGTTGACCCGGCTGATGATCTCGACTCCCAAGGCTGCCTCGATGGACGTGCGCGGATAGGTCCGGCGCAGCTTGGCGGGCCACGAGGCCAGAACCGAGGTCGGGTTGAAGAACAGCGCCGACATCGGCACGAACACGTTGGCGAACATCGGGGTGTTCTGCACCGCTTCCTCGATTGCAAAAGACCGGATCGCGGTGCGCCACGGCTGCGCATGTTCGACCATCAGCGTCATCCCCGATCCCATGACCGAATTCATGTCGGCATCCTCGACGCCATAGCAGGGTTTAAGGTTGGTATCGCTGTTCGCCGGGCAATGCGCCTTGCCGATATCGACATGGCCAAGGCCCAGAAGATGCCCAACCTCGTGCACATGCGCCCGCTGCATCACGGGGTTGCCGGCGCTGTCGGTGGCCTTCTCGACCGAGTTGGTGTCCTTGCTGTCATAAAGTTTGGCGTTTGAGCCGAACCAATTTTCGGTCGGGTCCAGCCGGACCACCTTGATCTTGTGATGCACCCCGGCCGCACCCGCCGCGTTGGCCGTGATCTTGCACTTGCAATAGATGTTGGGGACGAAGGCCGTGGCGCCGACTTTGTAGGAAAAGCATCCCGAGTCGTTCAGCAGCCAGAACTTGCCGTTCCAGTAGGCCTGCGCGGTGGCCACGAAATTTGCTTTCCACGTGGCCCAGCTTGAATCGGTCCACTTGATGATCTTGCGGCTGGGCTTCGCGGCCTTGTTGTAATCGTGATAGGTGCCCGTCGCCGCACCCGCCGCCGGGTTGATCTGCTCGAACCCAAGGTTCAGCGTCAAGGTCAGATCGGCGTTGGCATAGGCATCGCAGATGTCGGTATTCAACTCTGCGTCAAACTTGGCAAACTTGATCGTTTTCTTCATCAAGGTCTCCGGTAATGAAATGGCAGTCTGAAAATATGGCTGCACTACACCATAGGCCGAGGATTCCATCAAGCTTGTTTACGGCGCAGGACGCCGCCGGTCGCCGTCAGGGCCGCCAGAGCAGGGTCTGGTTGCCGCCAAGCTTGGAGTAGGTCAGCGGGCGATAGCTGTCGGCGACGGCCTCCAGCCCGGGGCGGTCGGCGGCGGGGGCCAGCAGCAGCCACGCCTCGAGCCACGCCAGGTGAAACGGCTCAAGCTCGTCGGTGCCATCGAAAAAGCTCTGGCGCTTGCCGGTAATCGCCTCGGACGCCGTGCCATTGTCGATATCCGCCAAGGCAAACCCGATGCTGCGGGCCAGCGCCTGATCGCAGATGCTGGTCAGGGAAACGCCCTGACGGTCCAGCAGCACCACCGACACCACCAACGGCGCAATGGCGTGCAACTGATACTTCAGCGCGAACTTGCCGCGTGACATTTCCTGCGGCAGGCTGCCATCGGCTTCTGCGGTGCACAGCACATAACTGGCAGACCACGCGGCCCAGGCCCGCAACGCCGGATCGTCGGTCAGCGCCGCCAGCGTGCTGCCGCCCAAAGCCGCCCATGCCCGCAGGTTTCCCCGCCGCGCACCGTTCGGCGCCTCTGCTTCCCAGAACCGCTGTTGGGCGCGCATCAGCCCGGTCAGCCAGTCCAGAACCACCGCCGTATCCTCGGGCCGTGTCGCATGCGGGGCGACCTGAAGCATCACAAGCCCGAACCCCGCCAGACGCGACCCTACGGTCAGGTTCGACGTTTCCGACTGCAGGTCGCTCAAAGCCCCGGCCTCGGCCCAGGTGCCGAGTTGCGCGATCAGGCAGTCGGCAACGGCGGGGGCATCGGTCGCGGGGTCCGCCAGGCTGTTGGCCTGTGTCGTCAGGGCCCGCAGGAAGTCATCGACCGGGCGCACCGCGTCGTCCACGTCGGCGTCGGCCTTGGCGTCGATCTTGGACCGGGTCTTGCTGTCGTCTTCGTAGCGGCTGCCATATGACAGGCTGATCACCGGCTCGGGTGCGGGGTCGCAGGCGAAGGCCGCCTGGCCCGACGCCAGCAGCAACGCCAACCACAACACCCTCATGGCGCGCTGACCAGCCGCAGGATGCGGACCGCCTCTTTGGCCGTCGGATGTCCTGCCCGCGCCGCCTGTTCCAGCCAGACCAGCCCCGAGCGACGGTCCTGCGGCACACCGATGCCATAGGCCAGCACCTGCCCCAGTTCCGCCATCGCCTCGACGTTGCCACCCTCGGCGGCCTCCTTCAGCCAGCGCGCAGAGGCGGTCAGATCGGCGGCGCGGGTGGCCGTCGCCCGCAGCATCAGCCCGTAGTCCAGCTTTGCCGTCACATCGCCGCGCCGGGTGGCGCGCAGATAGACATCGCCGATGTTGACCGTCTGCCCGATCAGCACCTGCACCGCCGGCGGCACCCGACGATAGCTGTCCAGCGCCCAGGCCTCGTCACCGGCGCTGCCCTGCTGCAGGATCGCCGTCAGATGCTCGGCCGCTTCGACGGGATCATAGGTTTTCAGATCGGGGTCGGCGGTCAGGGTGAACAGGCTGCGGCGGGCGGCCAGATCGCCTTCGGCCACATTGCGCGCCAGCACATCGCGTTCGGTCGGCGCCGCACCCTTGGCGTAAAGCGCCAGCTGCGGGTCTGACAGGGCCAGCTTGGCCAGCACATGCCCGCCCTCGATCACCAACCCGATGCGCCGCCAGTGATAGCTGAGATCGGGCGACAGCAAGATCGCATAGGCGTCGCCCACCTCGTCGGCATCCTTGGTGCCGCAGGTCATCAGCGACACGGCGCGGTCGATGTAGTCGTCGGTCCGGGAATTGTCGATGTAGGGAATGGCGAACATCAGCGCCAGAAAATCGCCGCGCTGCTCGATCACCGTCTCGAAGTCTTCGAACACCGACTGGCCCGTGCGGGTGCCGGCGGTCAGTTGGGCCAAAAGCCGGATCGCGGCCCCCTCGCCTCGGTTGCCGGCGGTGGTCAGCAGGCGGACGATCTCGGCCGCGACCGCGGTGTTGCGGCCATCATCCTCGGTCAGCGCAATTGCCAGGTCCAGTGCCGTTGTGACGCCGTTGTTCAGGTAGACCCGGCGGAACAGCTCGACCGCCAGATCCCGTTCGGCCGGGTTGGTGGCAAGCGCGAATTCCAGTTCGGCAAACACTTCGAGCGCCTTGTCCGACTGGCTGGCGCGGGCCGCCCACAGCCGGTGCGCCCCGTCGGTGGCCCAGGGGTCCAACTGCAGACGCTCCAGAAACCGCGCCAGCGAGTCGGGTCGGCCCGCCAGCGCCTGTGACTGCACCTGCGCCAGAAGCTCGGGTTTCCTGAACGGGTCCAGCGAGATCAGGTCGGCGGGGCTGACGTCAACCATCTTGTCCATCGAGGCGCGATAGTTGCGGGCCCAGAGGTCGGCCTCGGCCAGCCGGGGCGCGTCGTTGGCCTGACAGCGATACAGCGTGTTCAGATCCTGCATTGCGGGCATCAGGCCGAACCTGCTGACCGCCTCGTTCAGCAGGTTGATGGCGCGGTTCATCTGGTCGGGGTTGTCGCGCTGCCGCACCAGCCGGTTGGCCAGCATCTTCATGCCTTCAGGGTCCAGCCTCGCGGCGGCCTGCTCCAGCAACTCCAGCGCCTCCGGCTCGCCCGCCCAGCGGCCCTTGAGGATCAGGATTTCGTTGGCCAACTGGGTAAACACCCAGCCCGGCGTGGTTTCGAACTGCGTCAGTTCGCGCAGGTATTGCAGATAGGGGCCGTCCTTGCCGGCCTGTTCGCCGTCAAGATTGACCGACAGATTCAGAAGCGGCGACAGCGAAGGGCGGCCCCGCCCGGTGTCGGCGCTGAAATTGTAGCCAAGGATCTGCCGCAGGGTGGCTTCGTCGATCTGCCCCGCCGACTTGATCGTTTCGGCCTGGCCATCTTCCGGCGTGATGCCGCGCGCCACCGCAAGGCGCAGGTATTTCAGCATCTCTTCGTTGTCCTTGCGGGCGGCATCGGCCTCGAGGTGGAACTCGACAATCCGCCACGCCGCCTGCGCTCCGCCCAGATCGGCCGCAAATTTATACCATGCATAGGCCACGTCCGGATTGTGCGTCACCACATCGCCGGTCAGATATTCGCGGGCGATCCGTTCGGCATGGTCGCAGACCTGCGCGTTCATCTGCCCCAGCATGCCGCCAAAGGCCAGCGTCACCGTCAGGTCCAGTGGCGCGTCCCAGTCGGGCATCGGACGGCCCTGCAACTCCATCCGCGCGATGGTCATCAGCGCCTCGGCATGGCCGCCATACCCTGCGTCACGGATCAGGCCGATGGCATAATCCTCGTCCCTGGCGACGCCGATTCCGTTCAGATAATACTGCGCCAACGCCATCTTCTGGCCATTGCTCAGCACGCTGCCGCCGTCTCGCAGCCGGGTGATCAGCCCGGCCTCCTGCAGCGCCTCCAGCCGGCCCGCGTCGACAAACAGCGCGACCCGCGCCAGCAAGGCAGCGTTGCCCGCATAGTCCGGGTCAAGCGTGGACTGCCATTCGATCAGCGTCGCGATGAAGTCGAACCAGCGGTCGGGGTCGGTGGCCTGCAACCGGCGGATATCGCGCTGCACATACTGCAATCGCAAAGCGTCGGTCAGGTCGTCACCACCGATGCCGGTCGTCACTTCGTCCACCACCGCATCGGTGGCGCCGGGAACGCACAGATCCTGAGGTTCCACCGCCGGCGGCAGAAAGGCCAGCTCCAGCGTGCGCGACTGGGCCTGCGGGGCCGACAGGCTCAGCGCGGCGATCAAGACAAGGGCAAGACGTTTCATCGGATATCCCTAGTCAAAACAGGCTGTCACACGCGGGCCGGCGCCAAAAGGCACATCCAGCGCAATCTCGACCGTCTGCGCACCTTCGGACCACAGACCGGTCAGCGGCATGAAGAACCGGCCCGTCTTGACCTGATCGTTGTGGCGAAAGACGCTTTTGCTGCGGATCAGGCCCGATCCGCCCAGAAAATCGAACCGCGCTTCGGTGGCCTCTGCGCCGTCGGCATCGACGAACAGGGTATAGGCCTGCGACGGGTCCAGCACCGTCAGATCGGCCGTCACCCGGGTCTGATCGCCGGCGGTCAACAGCCGCAGCGGCACCCGGCAATTCGCCCCCGCCGCCGCGATCAACTCTCGCATCGGCTGGTCACCGAACTGGGCCAGGTTGTTTTCTACGGGATTGGTCCAGACCAGAAAGGCGGGCCGGGTATCCTGAAACTGCTGCGAGGTCAGGTAGGCCGAGATGGCGGCATAGGCCCCGCCGCCGGTCACCGAATACTGAAACACGTTCAGCCCACTGAATTCGGCCAGAAACCCCGCAAGGTTCACAGCGGTTTCTCCGGTCACTTCGGTGCCCAGCAGGGCCACGCTGCCATTGCCGGACCCGGTTCCAAAGATCGTGTCGCTGCCGCCGGTGATGGCCTGCAACTGGGTGCTGCCAAAGGTCTCGGTCTCTACCAGCGGCAGTTCCGACAGGCAATGCCGCTGCAGCGCCGTCCGCATGTCCGAGGGCAGGGTCACAAAGCCGGCTGGCCGCGTGTCGAACCGGCCCTTGGGCAGGTCGATGTAAACCGGGGTCAGCGCCATCGCATCGGCAATGGCGCGGGCCGCGCGGCGCGTTCCATCAGTGGTCAGACGATAGTCGGCCTGAAAGAACGACGGCGGCTCGGTCATGGGCGCGCGCAAGGCCCGGCGGATATCGGCGGTGACCACCGAGCGGACCTGCAACTTCTGCAATCCCTGCTCGAATGTCGTGGTGGCCAGCGCCGCGTCAAAGCCGTAGTCGCGGGTCCGCTGGGTCAACTGGTCGGGCATGGCCAAAGCCTTGGTCGGCACCGGCACATAGATCAGCGTGGTTCCCAGCGACGCAAGCGCCTGAGACAGTTCTGCCAACTGATCGGCGGTTTCGTCGGCAAACGGATGATGCATCCGCAGATCGGGGTCGATGCGATAGAACACGCCGCCATCGCCCTCGACGCTGGCATAGCTGCTGCGGGTTTCAATACCGGTGCAGCCATACAACGACTGCGCGGCAAGCGGGGTTGCCCCCAGGGCTGCCCCGATGGCTGCAAGGCCTAGCGTCACCAGAAGGGCCCGGTTGGTCATGGGGTTGATGCCGCCTTGGTGGGTTCGGGCTGTCGCAGCGCCAGGATGTTTGCCGCCGTCGCTTTGACCGTCAGGTTGTCAGACGCCGCGGCCCGGTCCAGATACCGCTGCAACAGCGCGCGGTCCTTGTCGCCCAGCCTGGGCTTTTGCAGCAGCACCAGAGACAGACGCAGGGCAGCCCGCCCGTCGCCGGTTTCGTCATCCTGCGCCACGATCCGCTTGCGGGTGTCTTCGGACATCGGGCCAAACAGCTTGCCCTCGCCGTTCAGGTCGATCAGCGCATCCATGGCCAGCGAGTTGCCGGCCCAGGCATGCGGATACAGCATCTCGGCATAGGCGCGCGTGCGCTCGGGGGGCTCGGTCTTGGGGTTCAGCCGATGCAGCGCCGCGACAACGTCGGGCAGCGACCAGACCCGGCCCGTGCTGACGGCAATCGTGCCGTAATAGGCGATGTCAGAGGGGTCGGCCCGCTGCACCGCCAACCGGCGGACGTAGGTCTGCGCCGCCAGCCCGTCGCCGTGATCCGCCAGCGTCCGCAGGTCGGCATCGGTGATCGGCAGATCATCCAGCATGGCCTGCCGGGCAAGCCGCAGCGCGTCGGTCGGCAGTTTGCTGGTGTGCGACAGGTTCGGCCGGACCACCACGCTGATCTGCTGCCGCGCCGTGTCGGCGGGAATGTTCAGAGTGATCAGCCGCGTGTCGGCTGCCAGCGGAGCAGGCAGGCCCTGCAGCGTCAGCACCAGCACGGCCAGTGTGGCGGCTCGGATCATCGCGGCGTTCCTTTTCACTTGTCACATGCCGGCAGATCGGGGTCGATCGCACCGCTGCCCGCCGATGCCAGAACCAGCGGCAGCGCGCCTTGCAGGTTTTCGGCGATGCTGATGGAATGGGCCGCCAGATCGCCGCTGACGAACTGCGGAAACTGTTGGGTAAAATCGTTACCTTCAAGCAGGATATGTTCGCCTTTCGCGCCCGCCAGACCCGATCCGTTGTGGATCAGGATGTTGCCCCGCACCGCCGTCCGGGTGCCGCTGGGCTGGGCCGACACCCAGATCCCCGCGCTGTGATTGTCGAGAATCGTGTTGCCCTGCACCTCGGCCTGACGGCTGCCGCGCACCTCGATGCCCTTCTGCGCATTGTTGACCACCAGATTTTCCGAAATCCGCCCGCAATCCGACTTGGACAGCGCAATGCCGCCACCATCGCGGTGCCAGACCACGTTGCGGGTGATCAGCGCCGACGTGCTGCCATTGCGCACAACGATGCCTGCCCGGTTGCCGCCCAGAACGATGTTGCCCTCGACCCGCGCCCTGGCCGATCCGTTCTCGAACACGATGGCGTTGGTCGGCATCTTGCCCGAGAACAGGTTCGACACCACCCGCACCCCGCGCGAACGCGATACGATCAGCGAGGCGCCGCGCATGTCGCGGAAATGGTTGCCGGCCACCACAACCTCCCAGTCGGCGCTGATCGAGACCGTCACCAGATCCTGAAACGTGGTGTTGCGCACCCAGCTGGCGTTGTCCTGAACCTTCAGCGCATTGTGCAGGATGGTGAAGCCCGAATATTTCAACGTCTTGCCGAACCCGAGGCCGCTGATCCACGCATCCTGCACCTGCACGGTGCCGCCATCGGCGGTGGTGATGAAGGGCACAAAGCCGGGGCTGCGCGGCGCGCGGTCGCCCACTGACCGCACGGTGGCCCCGTCGATCTGCAACTGGCCAAAGTTGATGACAAAGGCGCCATCCGCCCGGCTGAGGTGCAATTCCTCGCCCGGCTGCAACGCAAGGCTGGCCCCGGCCCAGATCACCAGCGGCACCTTCAGAACCAGCGGGCCGTCGTCCACCGCGCGCTGCAACCGGCTGTCCTGCAGGATCCGGCGCAACTGGGCCAGCGTCACGCGGCCCTTGCGGATCACCAGCGCATCGGCTCCGGCCTCGGTCTGGGCGTTCAGCACGCTGCTGTTGCCCTCGGCCCCATGCGCCTGCGACAGCATGATCAGCATCAGCCGCATGTTCAGCCGTTCGGACTGGACCGCGTCGGTTGGGGCGGGCGAAAACCGCGGCGGGGCGGCTGTAATCGGATCAGCGCCGGTCAGATCGGCAAAGTCTGCCACGGCCAGAATCGTGTCGGGCGGCGTGCCGTTGGCGGCAGCGGTGGCCAAGGCGGCATCCAGCGCCTCGAGCCGGGCCTCAAGGGCGATCGACAACTGGTCTGGCAGCGCCAGCGCCGGGGTGGCCCACAGGCCAAAGCCTGCAAGGGCTGCGAACAGCCAGTGCCGGCGGGGCTTGGCAACAGGCCGGTTGAGATCCGGCTTTTGCGGTTCAGGCGTACAGAACCGAGGGGTGATCATGGTCAGAGCGGCCTTCCAGTTCGGGTTCGGGCGCAGGTTCGGCAGTGATCATCAAGATCAGCACGACATCGACATCATCCGTCGTCGCATTCACCAGCATGGCGGGTTGATGCGGTTGCAGGCTAAGCCGTTCACCCTGCTGCAGCACGGTGTTGGCCATCATGGTCGACACGATGAGCGACCCCTTGGCCACCATTACATCGCGGTGCGCGACGGCCTCAAGGCTGAGGCTGGCAGCGGGGGCGATGCGGGTGGTGTGCATCTCCAGCCCGTTGCTGAGGAACATCGGCACCATCGCGCTGTAGGCAGTGGCCGGCGCAGCCTGAACGGCCATGTGCCGTTCCGCCTCGACCCGACCGCCGCCCTTCAGGTGTTCGGCAACCTTCTTGACGCTTTGGCAATGTCCGACGCGGGTCACCAGCAGCGCATCGGGCGTGTCGATGATGATCACGTCCTTCATGCCGACAACGGTGACCAGCCGCGACGTCGAGCGGACCATCGAATTGGTGGTTTCCACGGCAATCACATCACCCTGCAGCACATTGCCCTGCGGGTTGGATTTCGAGATGCCATACATCGCCGTCCACGAACCGACATCGCTCCAGTTCACGTCGAGGGGTGCCAGCGCGATGCGCTTGGTGCGTTCGAACACCACGCTTTCGGTCGGGCCGGGGGTCGCCATGCCAAAGTGATGCGCGTCAAGCTCGATGCCATCCTCGGCCAGCCGCGCGTTGGTGACGGCCTGACGGACGTATTCGACCGTGGGGGCGTCGAATTTCGAATATTCCTCGATGATCGTGCGGGCGGCGAACATGCTGAGCCCCGAGGCCCAATAGGCGATGTCGCTTTCCACCAGAAGCCGCGCCTTGCGGGTTGGCGGCTTTTCCACAAACCGCTCCACATGCCGCAGGCCGGGGTATTCGATGACCGGGCCGCCGTCGGTGATGTAACCAAACCCGGTTTCCGCATAGCGCGGCTTGATGCCGAAGGTGATGATCTGCCCGGCCATCGCGGGTCCGCGCATTGCCATGATGGTGCTGGTCAGATCCCCGTCGATGACATGATCGGCCGGCACGACGACCATGATCGCATCGGGGTTGCGCGCCTGCAGCGTCAGCGCCGCCGCCAGAACCGCAGGCCCGGTGTTGCGGCCCATCGGTTCGTGGATGACCTGCGCCTTGACGCCGATCTCGGCCAGTTGCGCGCTGACGGTATCGCGATGCTTGATCGACGACACGATGCAGGGGGTGTCATAGCCCGCGCCCCGGTGCCGTTCGACCGCCGATTGAAAGAACGACAGAGAGCTGGCCTCGCCGACCTTCTGAAACTGCTTGGGGCTTTGCGTGCGCGACACCGGCCACAGGCGGGTGCCGTTGCCACCGCAGATGATGAGTGGGACGATGCTGATCATGGTTTCTCCGATGATGTGAGAAATGAGACATCAAGCCAGGATCTGGACAGCCGCAGCCGTGCGGTCTTGCCAATGTCTGCGGGGGTCAGCGCGCCCTCGGCGGGGGTCAGCATCACCGGAACGAACAGATCGCCCCGCATCGACGCCGCGTTTGTGGCCGATGTAATGGTGACGTCGACCGGAATTTGCCGCCCGTCCGTCACATCCAGATAGGCGCGTTCCCCGCTCATCACCTTGGACAGTCCTTCAATGCTGATCTGTGTCTGCACCTTGACCCCCACGGTGGGTTCAAAGAATGACAAGATTGAGTCAATTGGAAGGACAGTTGCCCCTTCGAAAATGCCTTCGGTCACCTTGACTTCGCAGTCACAGGGCAACTGGAAGTTCAACTCGTCGCCGGTGTTGGCGGTGATCGAGAACACCACCTCGCCCTTCTTGGCGGCCGGGTTGAGATAGGCCACCTGCCCGGCGGTTGTCGCCTTCATCTCTTTGCCCGTCCGTTCGATGAACACCGGGCGCGGCTCGAAGCTTTGGGTCAGCCGCGACACCAGCACGTTGACAGTGGCAAAGATCAGCGTCAGCGACATCACCGCCACCGCGATGCTGCGAAGGCGGAACTTCGAGGCTCCGGCCTCGACCCCCTTCGGGGCCTTGGGCTGGGTCGGGCCAGAATAGGCCAGCAGCCCGCCCATCGACACGTAATCGCCAGCGATGAAGCTGTTGATGATGTAGCGCAGCTGCGGCAGATGCGCGCCTGCCGGGTCCATGAACTGAAGCGACATCTCGCCGGTATGGCGCGCACCTGACACGACGATTTCGGGGAACAGCGTCACGCTGAAGCCCTGAAAGTCGAACTGCAGTTTGACAACCTCCTTGTGGCCCTTCCAGGCCGGGTCCAGATCGCCGCCGATCGCGACATAGGCGGCCGTGACCGACAGCTCGACCCCGTCCAGCTTGTGCTCTCCGAGGTAGACCTTGAACGGGATCGGCAGCACCGGATGCTCGGCGTCATAAATGAAGTCCTGTGGCATCGGCATTGGCGG